>Ga0065165_1001179_pt1 | contig 30342 bp, 25 predicted proteins | sample AraplaMF_Cvi_mMF_FD_63813 | JGI IMG/M metagenome (GOLD analysis project Ga0065165, IMG submission 63813) | Arabidopsis root microbial communities from the University of North Carolina, USA - plate scrape MF_Cvi_mMF (version 2) (version 3) | ecosystem: Host-associated > Plants > Roots >... | reverse complement strand
GCTTACAATTTGTTCGAAGCTTAGGATCACCATGAAACTGTATTACAGCCCGGGCGCCTGCTCGCTCGCTCCGCATATTGCACTGATCGAGGCAGGACTGGACTTCACGACGGAAAAAGTCGACATCCGCGCACGGCAGACCGCCGGCGGCGCCGACTTCCTGGCCATCAATCCGAAAGGCTATGTGCCGGCACTGGAGCTGAAGGACGGCGCAGTGCTGACCGAAGGCCCGGCCATCGTCCAGTTCATCGCCGACCTGGTACCGGATCGCCAGCTGGCGCCGGCCAACGGCACGCTGGAGCGCTATCGCCTGGTCGAATGGCTGAACTTCATCTCGACCGAGCTGCACAAGACTTTCAGCCCGCTGTTCCGTCCGACCTCGACCGAGGAGATGAAGGAAGCGGCGCGCACCAACCTGCGCAACCGCCTGGGCTGGCTGGCCGGCCAGCTGGAAGGCCGCGATTACCTGATGGGCGCGCAGTTCACGGTGGCCGATGCTTACTTGTTCACGGTGCTGAGCTGGGCCAACTTCGTGCAGTTCAACCTGGCGCAATGGCCGGTATTCGCCGCCTACCTGCAGCGCGTCGGCGCGCGCCCGGCGGTGCAGCAGGCGCTGCGCGAAGAAGGCCTGCTCAAGTAATCGCCAGGGCCATGCGCTGCGCCCTTCACATCGTAGACAAGCTACCCTACGCGCCATGAAAAGCAAACGCTACATTGCTCTGTTACGAGGCGTAAACGTCGGGCGGGCCAAGCGGGTCGCCATGGCGGACCTGCGCAAGCTGGTCGGCGATCTTGGCTACGACGAGGTGCGCAGCGTCCTGAACAGCGGCAACCTGGTCTTCAGCGGCCCGGTACGGCCCCAGGACGAAGTCGCCAGCCAGATCGAGGAAGCGCTGGTGCTGAAGCTGGGCGTGGCGGCGCGCGTGCTGGTGCTGGATGCCGCCGAACTGGCGGCCATCGTCGCCGATAACCCCTTGCTGGGCCAGGCCGGCGACCATTCGCGCCTGATCGCCTTCATCCTGTCCAGCCCGCATTCGACGCCGCAGGCACGCGAGGCAATCGAGGCCCTGTGTGGCCAGGACTGGCAACCCGGCGCCGCAGCCCTGGGCGAGCGCGCCGCCTATGTATGGTGCCCGGATGGCATCCTCGACAGCGCCGCCGCGGCCGCGCTCGGCAAGCAGCTGGGCGATACCACCACTTCGCGCAATTGGGCAACCTTGCTGAAGCTGCACGCGCTCTTGTAATCCGTCAAAAAAGACAACGGCGCCAAGCGGCGCCGTCGATCTCATCCCGTCCTTTCCAGTCAGTCCTTGTCCTTCTTGAACTTCTCGCTGCTGTCGCGGCTTGCGCGATAGCCGATCAGGATCAGCCCCACCAGCATCATCGCAAACACTTCCGGTTCCGGCAGTTCGGACATGGAAGGCGAGGGTGGGGCGACGACGTCGGTACGCACAAGCGGGGACACATCGGCAATGCGATGGGCGCGGATGGCGTGGGTGGTGTCGAGGTCGATGACGGCGGCCCGGGAGGCGCCGGCAGAGAGCAGGCCAAGTGCTGAGATGAATGCTGCGGCAAGAACGGTTCGTTTCACGGTCATTCCTTGAAAATGTCTGGCGACAATGCCGGCATGAACCCCGGCCGTGCTCTATCCAAGAAGGCATCCGGGTACCAATCCAGCATAGCAAAAATGCAGTTGGAATTGCGCCCGTTACGTCTTGTTACGGATTCGGTTCCGGCTTATTTAAATTTAAATTAATTGGTTTTGGACTATTTGTTTAATATGCAATTCTTGCTTAAAAATTAGCGGTTTGCTTCGTTAACTTGTTGAAATCACAAAGAAAAGCGATATCACATTGATCATCTCTGTTGTGTCTCAAGATTTTTTCGGCGCACGGTTTACACTTCTCTTTTCTTTGGGGGTATAGTCTCCATATCCCTATTGCCTTCGGGCATCAAAACAATAGCAAACGCCTACGTTTGCATCCCATTGCGGTCCCAAGCACCGCCGCCTTTCGCGTCCACTCGGCACTCCGGAAGGCAAGCAATATCTACGTCGTGAAGCACCTTCAGATTAAAGAGTACTGATATATGCCCAATTTTGCCCGACTTCAAATTGCCTTCAAGAATGTTTACGTCCGTATCCTGACTGCCGTGTTGCTGGGCATGCTGGTGGGCTGGGGCATTTACAAGGCGGACGTCCCGCAGGATCCGTCGCCCGTGGTGCACTCGCAGAACATCTCCGAGATCACCGAACTGGCTGCCCAGAAGGACAAGCTCGACTATCTGCTGGTCGCCCGTCCGCTGTCCGACGCGCCGCGCTATATCTACAAGTTCAAGGGCGCGCCCCAGCTGCACGTGGTGAAGGTGCCGAGCACCTCCCACCTGTCGCTCGAGCGTGAAGTCCTGTTGAAGAACGCGATCCCGTATTCGATTGCCAAGGACGACTACCTGGCCACCCACAAGGCCGTGCTGCAGGACGAGAACGAAGGATTCGCTTCCGACGTCTTCTCCTTCATGAAGCGCCACGCGCTCGACCTGACCGTGCTGGTCCTGATCCTGTACGCCCTGAAATTCGGCATCCCCGGCATGAACGCCGGCGGCGCCCAGCTGATCTCGCCGGACAAGCTGAAAGGCTCGATGGACGACCTGATCGGCATGGAAGACATCAAGCAGGAAGTCCTCCACCTGGAAGACATGATCCGCAACCGCGAGCTGTACAAAGAGCACAACATCGACAAGCCCTTCAACGTCATGCTGACCGGTCCTGCCGGTACCGGTAAGACCAAGCTGGTCGGCTACCTGGCCAAGCGCCTGGACATTCCGCTGATCCAGGCGTCGGGCTCGGCGCTGGAATCGGGTTACGTCGGCGGCGGTTCGAAGGCCCTGAACGCCCTGTACCGCAAGGCCTCGAGCAAGGGCCGCTGCATCATCTTCCTGGATGAAGCGCAGAGCCTGTTCATGCCGCGCGGCCGCAGCGAAAAGAAATGGGAAGACGATACCGCCAACACCCTGCTGGGCCTGCTGGACGGCGTGAAGAGCGACAAGGGCCAGGGCGTGATCTGGGTCGTCGCCTCGAACTTCGACGACGCCTCGACCGAGATGGACGAAGCGATGCTGCGCCGCTTCTCGGTGAAGATCAACTTCCGCCTGCCGAACAAGGGCGAGCGCCGCGAACTGCTGAAGAGCTTCCTGTCGCGCAAGAAGGAAGGTCTGGTGGATTGGAACGACCTCGACCTGGACCAGGTGGCCGAGATCACCCAGAACCTGAGCCCGGCGCTGCTGGAATCCGTGGTCGAGCGCGCATCGATGCTGTCGATCCAGGAAAAGGTCATCATCAACACCGACCTGCTGTTCCGTGCGTATGAACGTGCGACCATCGGCCTGACCGACCGCGCCACCACCGCCGAGAAGCACAAGCAGCGCGAGCGCATCGCCGTGCACGAACTGGGCCACTTCTTCATGCAGATCGACCCCTTCCTGCGCGCCGGCATGAGCCTGGACGAAGTGAAGGAAAAATCGCACCTGCTGAAGATCAGCACCGAAGCCGTGTCGAAGATCGGCGCCCTGGGCTACGTCCTGCAGTCGGGCGACGACATGTCGCTGCGCACGCTGGAAGAGCTGGAGCGCGACGTGATCGGCCTGTACGGCGGCGTCGCTGCGGAAGAGCTGTTCTACGGCGCGCGCGGCATCTCGGTGGGCAGCCAGAACGACATCGAGAAGATCACCAAGATGCTGAACCTGATGGTTGGGCGCCTGTCGATGTACTCGCGCGCCAAGATCGACTACAGCCAGATGGGCAATGACGCTTCCGGCGAGCACACCCTGCGCCAGGTCGAGGAGAAGTCGGATGAGCTGTACAACTACACGCTGAATTCGATCCGCGACTACCAGGACGTGATCGTGGCGATCAAGGACACCCTGCTCGACCAGTACGTGCTGTCGAAAGATGCCGTGTTCGCCCTGCTGGAAGAGCACAAGGAAGCGCTGATGGCCGGTCTGCAGCACGCGCGCCACGCCAGCCTGAAGCTGTGTGCCGAGGAAGCTGCGGTCGCATAATTTACCCCACCCTAAGAAAACGCCGCGTAGACGCAAGTCCCGCGGCGTTTTTTTATCCGTACTATCTCAATGCGCCGCCGGCGTCTCCGCCAGTCCTTCCAGCACATGCTCCGTCATGCTGCGCGCCAGCTCGCGCTCGCCGACGAACACGGTGCCCCCGGTTTCCTCGCGCAGCAAACGCGCCTCTTCCTCGCTGTGGGTCCGCACCACGCAGCGGATCGAAGGATTCAGCACCTTCGCCGTTTCGATCATGCTGCGCACGTGGAAGGTGTCGGGCGTGGCGATCACCAGCATCGAAGCGCGCGCGATGTGGGCCTGGATCAGCACCGCCGGATCGGCCGCATTGCCGGCCACCGCCGGCAGGTCGCGCCGCCGCAGGTCCTCGACCATCTCGCGGTTCTGCTCCGCCACCACATAGTGCACGCCCTGCCGGCTGAGCTCCTCGGCGATGCGCTTGCCCACGCGCCCGTAGCCGACCAGCACCACCTGGCCGGTCAGGCGCTCGTGGGTCACCGTCATCGGCAGCTCGGCCAGCGGGTCGGCCGAGCGCTCCAGCTTGCGCGCCAGGTCGGACTTCGAGCGCAGCCAGTCCTGCAGCGGGTTGATGGCCTTGAACATCAGCGGATTCACGGCGATCGAGATGATCGCGCCGGCCAGGATCAGGTTCTGGCCGAGGTCCGGCAACAGGCCCAGTGACATGCCGAGCGCCGCCAGGATGAAGGAGAACTCGCCGATCTGCGCCAGGCTGGCCGAGACGGTGATGGCCGTGTTCAGCGGATAGCGCAGCGCCAGCACCAGGATGAAGGCCGCCAGCGATTTGCCGAACAGGATGATGGCGACTACCGCCAGCAGTTCGAGCGGATGTTCGACCAGCACGCGCGGATCGAACAGCATGCCGACCGAGACGAAGAACAGCACCGAGAACGCATCGCGCAGCGGCAGGGTCTCCTCGGCCGCGCGGTGGCTCAGGGACGATTCGCGCAGCACCATGCCGGCAAAGAAAGCGCCCAGCGCGAAGGACACGCCGAACAGCTCCGAGGAGCCGTAGGCGATACCGACGGCCGCCGCGATCACGGACAGGGTGAACAGCTCGCGCGAGCCGGTCTTGGCCACGCGCCACAGGAACCAGGGGAAGAGCTTGCGGCCGACGATCAGCATGAAGGCGACGAAGGCGCCCACCGACAGCAGGGTCTTGCCGAGCGCGAGCCACAGCGAACCGCCGGCGTCATGGCCGCCCGGCGCCGCATTTGCACCATGTCCGCCCAGCGGACCGGCCAGCGCCGGCAGCAGCACCAGTACCAGCACCGTTACCAGGTCCTCGACCACCAGCCAGCCGACCGCGATGCGGCCGTTGAAGGAATCGAGCTGGCCGCGGTCCTCCAGCGCCCGCAGCAGCACCACCGTGCTGGCCACCGACAAGGCCAGGCCGAACACCAGTCCCGCACCCAGGCCCCAGCCCCACAGGTGGGTCACCCCGATACCCATCAGCGTGGCCACCGTGATCTGCAGCACCGCACCGGGCAGGGCAATGCCTTTCACCTCCAGCAGATCGTCGAGCGAGAAGTGCAGGCCGACCCCGAACATCAGCAGCATCACGCCGATCTCGGCGAGTTGGGAGGCGAGGGCGACGTCGGCCACGAAGCCCGGCGTGGCCGGGCCGATCAGCACGCCGGCGGCGAGATAACCGACCAGGGCGGGCAGGCGCAGGCGTACGGCAAGCATGCCGAACAGCAGGCCGAAACCGAGGGCGGCAGCGATGGTGGTGATCAGGCTGATGTTGTGGTGCATGCGGACTGGGCCTCCTCGTAAAGATGAACCGGTCCAGTATAAAGCACCAAGGTGATGATTACGGCATTGTTGCCAATGCTAAAAGCGCCTTGCGCAGTGAGGCCCGCACGGTATCGAACTGCGCGCGGCGGCGGCGCTTGTCGAGCCGGAAGAGCATCAGGCCCTCGATCTGCGCCACCATCAGGATCGCGCGCTGCATAGTTTCGTCGTCGGAGATGGCCGGGTTCAGGCCGCGGATCAGCTTGTAGACGGTCTTGCGCTCGCGTCCCAGCATCTTGTCCATCAGGTTCGAGGCGAACTCGTTGCGGGAGGCCAGCGCCCAGATCTCGAAGAACAGCGCGTGGATGACCGGGTCGGTGATCTCTTCCAGGAACATGTCGACCGTGGACAGGAAACGCTCCAGCTGCGAGCGCTCGCTCATGGCGGCGGCGATGCCGTCCATGCGCGCCTGGAAGGCGTCCATGGTGGTCAGCAGCAGGGCTTCCAGCAGCAGGTCGCGGCTAGCGTAGTAGTGCTGCACGTTCGACAGGCTCATGCCCGCTTCTTGCGCCACGCGCCGCATCGACAGCCCGGCATAGCCTTCCTCCGCCAGCAGGGTGCGCGCCGCCTGCAGGATGTCCTGCGCGCGGCCCAATCCTTTTTCGGTGGTGCTGGAGGCTTTGCTTTTGAGCGTGCTGTCGAGGATTGTTTCCATCTGTTGATTATACTTTATCGACTAGTACAGTTGACCTATAATTGTCCAAACACGGTCGGGTGACCTAGAAAAACCAGAGGAGACAGCGATGAGCCAGAAAGTATTCGTCACCGGCGTGGGCATGATCCCCTTCGCCAAGCCGGGCGCCAGCGCGTCCTACCACGAGATGGGCGCCCTCGCTGCCCGCGCCGCGCTGGAAGACGCCGGCATCGCCTATGAAAGCGTCGAACAGGCCTATGTCGGCTATGTGTATGGCGATTCGACCTGCGGCCAGAAGGCGCTGTATGGCGTCGGCATGACCGGCATCCCCATCGTCAACGTCAACAACAACTGCTCGACCGGCTCCACCGCGCTCTACCTGGCGCGCCAGGCCGTGCAGAGCGGCGCCGCCGACTGCGTGCTGGTGCTGGGCTTCGAGCAGATGAGTCCCGGCGCCCTGGCCTCGGTGTTCAACGACCGTCCGGCGCCCTTCGACGACTTCGACGCCGTCACCGACCGCCTGGTCGGCCGCGCTGACATCCCCCTGGCGCTGCGCTACTTCGGCGGCGCCGGTCTGGCCCACATGGAAAAATACGGCACCCCGCTGGCCGCCTTCGCCCGTATCCGCGCCAAGGCCAGCCGCCACGCCGTCAACAACCCGCTGGCGCTGTTCCGCAAGGAGGTCAGCGAGCAGGACGTGCTGGACGCGCCCGAGATCTGGCCTGGCGTGATGACCCGCCTGATGGCTTGCCCGCCCACCTGCGGCGCCGCTGCCGCGGTGCTGGTGTCGGAAGCCTTCGCGAAGAAGCACGGCCTGCGCGCCGACGTCCACATCGCGGCCCAGGCCATGACCACCGACCGCCCGAGCACCTTCGATGCGGACGACATGATGCGCCTGGTCGGCTACGACATGAGCAAGGAAGCGGCGGAGAAGGTGTACGCCCAGTCCGGCTGCGGTCCGGAAGACCTCGACGTGGTCGAGCTGCACGACTGCTTCGCCCACAATGAACTGATCACGTATGAGGCCCTGGGCCTGTGCCCGGAAGGCGGCGCCGACAAATTCATCCGCGACGGCGACAACACCTATGGCGGCCAGGTCGTCACCAACCCGTCCGGCGGCCTGCTGTCGAAAGGCCACCCGCTGGGCGCCACCGGCCTGGCGCAGTGCTTCGAGCTGACCCACCAGCTGCGCGGCAGCGCCGGCGCACGCCAGGTCGAGGGCGCGCGGGTCGCGCTGCAGCACAACCTGGGCCTGGGCGGCGCCTGTGTCGTCACCATGTACCGCGTATAAAGGAGAGGGCACATGGACTACGTCTCTCCCTGGACGGATGCGGAACTCGAAGGCTTCCGCGATGCCGTGCGCCGCTTCGTCGACCATGAAGTCGTGCCGCACCAGCAGCGCTGGCGCGAGCAGCAGCACGTCGACCGCGAAGTCTGGCAGCAGGCCGGCGAGATGGGCCTGCTGCTGGCCGACATCCCCGAGGAATACGGCGGCTCCGGCGGCAGCTTCGCCCACCAGTGCGTGGTGTTCGAAGAGCTCTGCTATGCCGGCGACACCGCCTTCGGCCTGCACGTGCACGCCATCGTCGCCCACTACCTGCTGAACCAGGGCACCGAGGAGCAGAAACGCCGCTATCTGCCGAAGCTGGCGAGCGGCGAAATGATCGCGGCGATCGCCATGTCGGAACCGGGCGCCGGGTCCGACCTAAAAGGCATCCGCACCACGGCGACACGCACGGCAGACGGCTACCGCCTCAACGGCTCCAAGACCTTCATCTCGAACGGCTATATGGCCGACCTGATCCTGGTGGTGGCCAAGACCGACCCGGCCGGCGGTTCGAAAGGCATCTCGCTGATGCTGCTCGAGACGCGCGACAATCCCGGGTTCCGCGTCGGCCGCATCCTGGAAAAGGTGGGACAGAAGGGCCAGGACACCTGCGAGCTGTTCTTCGACGATGCCAACGTTCCGCTGGAGAACGTCTTGGGTGGCGAAGAGGGCAGGGGCTTCGCCCAGCTGATGACGGAGCTGCCCTACGAGCGCACCATCGTCGGCGTGTGCGGCGTGGCTTCGATCGAGCGCGCCATCAAGCTGACGGTCGAGCATGCGAAGGAGCGGAAAGCCTTTGGCCAGGCCCTGATCGAAATGCAGAACTCCCGCTTCGTGCTGGCTGAAGCGAAGACCGAAGCCTTCGTGGCCCGCGTGTTCGTCGACCGCTGCATCGAGGATTTGATTGCCGGCCGCATGGACACCGTGCAGGCTTCGATGGCGAAGTACTGGATCACCGACCTGCAGTGCAAGATCGTCGACCAGTGCGTGCAGCTGTTCGGCGGCTACGGCTACATGCTGGAGTATCCGATCGCACAGATGTATCTCGACGCCCGCGTGCAGCGCATTTATGGCGGCGCGAACGAGATCATGAAAGAGATCATTGCCCGGTCCTTGTGAGGAGACCGATATGACCGGACCTCTCAAGGGACTGAAAGTCATCGAAATGGTCGGCATCGGCCCCTGCCCATTCGCGGCGATGATGCTGGCCGATATGGGGGCGGACGTGATCCGCATCGACCGCAAGCCGGACCCGAATGCGCCGAACCCCTACCCGATGCTGGGCACGAAGTTCGACGTGATGGCGCGCGGGCGGCGCTCCCTGGCGCTCGACCTGAAGGACCCGCGTGCGCGCCAGCTGCTGCTCGACCTGATCGCCAAGGCCGATGTGCTGGTCGAAGGCTTCCGCCCCGGCGTGATGGAGCGGCTCGGCCTCGGCCCGGATGCCTGCCTGGAGCGCAATCCCAGGCTTGTCTACGGCCGCGTGACCGGCTGGGGGCAGACCGGGCCGCTGTCGCAGGCGGCCGGGCATGATCTCAACTACGTCGCGCTGTCCGGCATGCTGCACGCGATGGGTCGCGCTGACGGTCCGCCGTCGCCGCCGCTGAACCTGGTCGGCGATTTCGGCGGCGGCGCCATGATGCTGGCTTTCGGCGTGGTCTGCGCCGCCTTCGAGGCGAAGCAGTCCGGCAAGGGCCAGGTGGTGGATGCCGCCATGACGGACGGCAGCGCGCTGCTGGGCGCCATGATGTACGGCTTGCGCGCCTACGGCTCCTGGAGCGATGCACGCGAAGCCAACCTGCTGGATGGCGGCGCGCCCTTCTACGACTGCTATGCCTGCGCCGACGGCAAATTCATCTCGGTCGGCGCCATCGAGCCGCAGTTCTATGCGCAGCTGCTGGAGCTGACGGGCGCCGCTGATCCACAGTTCCGCAAGCAGTGGCGCCAGGCCGACTGGCCTATACTTTCGCGCAAGTTCGCCGACCTGTTCGCGGCCCGCACCCGCGACGAGTGGTGCCGGCTGCTGGAAGGGACCGACGTCTGCTTCGCCCCCGTGCTCGACATGGCGGAAGCGCCAAAGCACCCGCACAACGCGGCGCGCGCCACCTTCGTCGACGTCGACGGCGTGACCCAGCCGGCGCCGGCGCCGCGCTTCTCGCGCACCCAGGCCGAGCTCGGCGCGCCGCCCTCGAGCCCCGGCCAGGATGGTGCGGCGGTGCTGGCGGATTGGGGCTGGAGCACGGCCAGCGTGGATGCTCTGCGGCGCGCCGGCATCGTCTAGGCTGGTTTAAGATGGCGGGGTGACCCCAGCCATGTCCAGGAACCTCGATAAGCAGGCCGACTTGCGCCAGTCGAAATGGCTGGCGCTGTCCTTCTTCGCCGGTGCGGCTGTCCTGTTCGTCGTTTCCCTGTTCCTGCCGCCGAACTGGTGGACCGGCCTGCTGAAAGCCTTCGCCGAAGCCGCGATGGTGGGCGCGCTGGCCGACTGGTTCGCGGTCGCCGCGCTGTTCCGGCGCATCCCGATCCCCTTCGTCTCGCGCCACACCGAGATCATCCCGGCCAACAAACACCGCATCGCGGATAACCTGGCCGCCTTCGTCCACGAGAAGTTCCTCGACACCGACTCCATCGTGCGCCTGATCCAGCGCCACGACCCGGCGCAAAAGGTGGCCGGCTGGCTCACGCACCCCGAGAACACGCGGCAGCTCGGCCGCTACCTGGTGAAGACCGCCGGCTGGGCGCTCGACTTCATCGAAGATGCCGCCGTGCAGAACTTCATCCGGCGCGCCGTGCACGGCATGATCCAGGGCGTCGATTTGTCGAAGACCGCGGGGACCATCCTCGACAGCGTCACGCGCGACGGCCGCCACCAAGAGCTGCTCGACGAGGGCATCTTTCAACTGGCCAGACTGCTGGACAACGAAGAGACCCAGGCCTTCATCGCCCAAGGTATCGTCGACTGGCTGCGCGAAGAATACGCCTTCATGGAAAAGATGCTGCCGTCGGAACTCATCGGCCGCAAGGGTGCCGACCTGACGGTTAAGCTGGCGGCCGGCATCCTGAAGCGCGTCAGCGAAGACCCGCAGCACGCATTGCGCCAGCGCTTCGACAGCTACACCGCCGACTTCATCGCGCGCCTGCAGAGCGACCCGGCCTTCCTGGAAAAGGGCGAGGACATCAGGCGCTACCTGATCGGCGACGAGACCCTGAACGGCTACCTCGGCTCATTGTGGGCCGACCTGAAAGCCTGGATCAAGGCCGACCTCGACAAGGAAGACTCGGTGCTGCGGCGGCGCCTGGAAGCGACCGGCGCCTGGGTCGGGCGCACCCTGGCCGAGGATCCGGCCTTGCGCGCTTCGCTCAACGAGAACCTGGAGCTGGCGGCACGCGGTGCTGCGCCGGAGTTCGCAGGCTTCCTGACCAGCCACATTGCGGACACGGTCAAGAACTGGGACAGCCGCGAGATGGCCGAGCAGATCGAGCTCAACATCGGCAAGGACCTGCAGTACATCCGCATCAACGGCACCGTGGTCGGCGGTTTGATCGGCGTGGTGCTGTATATGCTGTCTTCGCTAGTTCGAATCTAGCTGAAATCGCTGTCGCCGGGGATCGTCTCTGGAAAACCGCTGATCGCCCGCGCCGCCTGCATGCCGCCCATGACCGCCGCCTCGACGCAGCCGGAATCGAGCCCGGTGCGCAGCCAGTCGCCGGCCAGGAAGAGATTCGGCAAGCCGGCGCCATCGCTGGCCAGGCGCTGGGCGCTGCTACCGGCCACCGACAGCACGTAGCGCTCCGACGGATCGACGTTCGCGCGCCAGTACTGCCGGTCCATGCGCGCCGGGCCTTCGGCGCCCAGCGGATCGGCCAGCCACTGCCAGGGAAAGCCGCTGCCGACTTCCTTCCACAAGGTGCCGATGCGCTCGCCCAGCAGCGCGACGGCGTTGGCCTTGGCCTGCGCGGCTGCGCGCGCGGGAAAGCCGGTGTCGGAAGGTGGCGGCAGCTCGGCCAGCGCCATCGCACCGCAGAAGTACTGGACGCTTTTCGGGCTGCTTTCCGGCGGCCAGTCCTCGGCGGGCAGCACCTGGCTCATCGCGGCCCAGGTGTCGTAGGGTTGGCTGAAGCCGGTCAGGATCGGTTCCTGGCCGCCGGGCAGATAGTTCCAGCCCAGGGCGCGCGTATCGCGCTCGAGCCAGACCTGGCAGGCCTGGGTCACCACGGTCCGCAATGCCGCGGCGGTGGCAGCGAGCGGCGGGCTGGCGGCCAGCAGGGCAGGCGCCACCAGCGGCAGCGTGGCGACGGGCAGGCCCAGCACGACATGGTCGAAGTCGCGCCCGCGCTGCAGCACGCGCTGCGGCAGCTCGCGCCCAAAAGCTTCGCGGTACAGGCGCGGCCAGTCGCTCCACCAGGATTCCAGGTCGACCGCGTGCGCCCGCAGCAGGGCCGCCTGGCCTGGATCGATCTGGGCAAGGTCGGGCGCGTTCGGCCAGCAGGGCAGGCCCGTGACCGCCACCAGCGGCCGGTAGCGGCCGGACGGTACCTCGGCCTGCACCGTCAGCCGCACCGCATCCACGCCTTTGGCATCGGCCGTGATCTCGTCGACCCGGTGGAAGAAGGCGAAGTGCACGCCGCGCCGCGCCAGCACCTCGTACAGCGGCGCGAACACGGCGTCGCCCATGCCGGCCTGCATCCGGTACAACAGCGCGCCGCGGTAGGCAAGCGACATGCGGAACATCCAGCGCAGGGCGGTGCCCGCTTCCAGGTTGGGACGGGCCGGGTCGCCATCCTCGAAGGCGAACAGCTGCGCATACATGGCGCGGGTCGGCGCGGCGTCCACGCACAGCTCAGGATCGCCGCCATGCCGGCGCAGCCACTCGCGCAGGTCCTCGCCGTTGATGACGTCGAAGCCGCGCGTGAACACGCCGTCGGCCAGCATCCCGCGCACCAGGGTGAGGCCGGTGCTCAGGCCGATCAAGCGGCGGCGGGTGCCGTCATCGGCGATCGCATGATCGATCGCATAAGCCGGCAGCGTGGCGTGCAGCTGCCGCTCGGCGCGCCGTAGCGCGTCCATCAGCTTGTCCTGGACGGCGAAGGTATGAAGGCGCGGGTCGTCCGGCAGCGAGACCGCCAGCGTGTGCAGGTCCGCGAAGGCATCGGCGGCCAGGGATGTGGAAATCGAGGCGCGCAGCTCGCTGTGCCAGCGGCGCAGCCAGGTGATGGCTTCCAGCGCCATCTGCCAGGGCGTGACAGGATCGCTGCCGGTGCCCGGCTCGCCGGGACGGCGCGGCAGCAGCAGCTGCCAGGGCCGCCATTCTTTGGCCACCTGCGCGCCGACCTGCTCGGCCAGCGCGATGTAATCTTGCGGGCGGAAGGCCTGGTCCCAGCTCGCCAGCGGCGCGCCGGGCGGCCGTCCCAGCTCGTCGTAGACGGCGCGGATCATGGCAAAGGCGTTCGCATAGAAGCCGAACCAGATATGCAGGCCGTGTTCCTCGATGCGCTGGGCGAGGGCGGCATTGCGCCCGCTGGCGCCCTTGCCGCCGAGGCGCCAGCCCTGCTGGTAGACGGTGATCTCGTAGCGCTCGCGCCATCCCGGCTGGGCGCTCAGGTAGAACGCCGCGGCCAGCGAACCGGCGCCGCCGCCGAGAATGGCGATTTTCTGCAGCTGGGCCATCTTTCCCTCCATGCGTGGTCGACCATGGACCAGTGTAGGGGCGGCGGACGGGGCGTGTGTTCGGCTGGATCAGGTGTAAGATGAGCCGCAGGAGGGACCTTATGACACAAGCATCGAATGCCGTGCTGGCCGGTACGCCCGAAGCGGAGCTCCTGCCAGGCCGCGATTTATTCGAGGTGGCCCGCTACCTGATTCCGATGGAAGCCAGCCTGGTGCAGGGCTGCCTGGTGGCCTCCGGCATCCCGGCGGTGCTGGCCGACGCCCACCTGGTGCAGACCGACCTGCTGCTGGCGCCGGCGCTCGGCGGGGTGCGCATCCTCGTGCCCGAAGACTACCTGCTGCAGGCCCAGGCGGTGCTGGAAGCCTTCCAGCGCGGCGAATTCGCGCTGGGTGAGGATGCGGACGTCAGCGGAGGCTGATCAAGCCGACAGCTTCTGCATCTCGCGGTACAGATCCACCTTGCCCTCGAAGCCGATGCCCGGCAGGTCCGGCATCGTCACAAAACCGTTCTCCACCTTTACGCCATCCGGGAAGCCGCCGAAGGGCTGGAACAGGTCCGGATAGGACTCGTTGCCGCCCAGGCCCAGGCCGGCCGCGATGTTCAGCGACATCTGGTGGCCGCCGTGCGGGATGCAGCGCGTACGCGACCAGCCGTGCTGGTGCAGCATGTCCAGCGTGCGCAGGTACTCCACTAAGCCGTACGACAGCGCGCAATCGAACTGCAGCCAGTCGCGGTCCGGGCGCATGCCGCCGTAGCGGATCAGGTTGCGCGCGTCCTGCATCGAGAACAGATTCTCGCCGGTCGCCATCGGCTTGTCGTAGTAGTTGCGCAGCGTGGCCTGCAGCTCGAAGTCGAGCGGGTCGCCGGCTTCCTCGTACCAGAACAGATCGTACTGCGACAGCGCCTTCGCGTACTGGATCGCCGTGTCGAGGTCGAAGCGGCCGTTGGCATCCACCGCCAGCTTCTGCCCGTCCTGCAGCACCGACAGGATCGAATCGATGCGGCGCAGGTCTTCATCCAGCGAGGCGCCGCCGATCTTCTTCTTGACCACCGTGTAGCCGCGGTCGATGTAGCTGCGCATCTCGTTCTTCAGCGCTTCATGGTCCTGGCCCGGATGGTAGTAGCCGCCGGCCGCGTAGACGAAGACCTTGCGGTCGGGCTGGCCGTTGCCGTAGCGGTCCGCGAGCAGCTGGAACAGCGGCACGCCTTCGATCTTGGCGACCGCATCCCACACCGCCATGTCGATGGTGCCGACCGCCACCGAGCGCTCGCCGTGGCCGCCCGGCTTCTCGTTGGTCATCATGGCGGCCCAGATCTTGTGCGGGTCCAGGTTGTCGCCCTTGTCATTCAGGAGCGAATCCGGATCGGCTTCCATCACGCGCGGAATGAAACGCTCGCGCATCAGGGTGCCCTGGCCGTAGCGGCCATTCGAATTGAAGCCGTAGCCGACCACCGGCTTGCCGTCGCGGATCACGTCGGTGATCACCGCCACCAGGCTCAGCGTCATCTTGCTGAAGTCGATGTAGGCGTTGCGGATGGAAGAGCTGATGGGGAGGGTCTGTTCGCGGATCTCGACGATTTTCATGATGGGCACCTGGCTGGTTCTTTGGAGCCTTCAGCTTAGTCCCCGCCAAGGCGTCTATAATTTCCCGGCATCGAATTGATTATTAACCTGAGGTGAATAGCGGATGAAGCCCGACCACACGGCTGACATGGAATTCTTCGTGCTGGTGGCCCGCCACGGCAGCCTGGCCGCGGCCGCGCGCGCCCTCGACCTGACGCCGCCCGCCGCCACCAAGCGCCTGGCCCAGCTGGAAGCGCGGCTGGGCGTGCGCCTGCTGAACCGCACCACGCGCCGCATCAGCCTGACCGGCGAAGGCGAGACCTACCTGGCGCATGCCACGCGCATCCTCGCCAGCATCCGCGAGATGGAGGATGCGGTGTCGAGCGGCCGCGCGGCGCCCAAGGGCCTGCTGCGCGTAAACGCCACGCTGGGCTTTGGCCGCACCAGCATCGCACCGATCGTCTCCGCTTTCGCCAGGCGCTATCCGCAGGTCGAAGTGCAGATGGAAGTGACCGACCGCCCGGTCGACCTGGTGGAGAATGGCTACGACCTGGCGATCCGCTTCGGCGCGCTGCCCGACAAGCGCCTGAACGCGCGCCGCGTGATGAGCAACCGGCGCTTCCTGTGCGCCTCCCCTTTGTACCTGCAGCAGCATGGGACGCCATTAACTCTGGCGGATCTGGCGAAGCACCGCTGCATCGTGCACCGCCAGAACGACGAGGCACACGGCGTCTGGCGCTTTTATTCAGGCGAAGGGGAAGAGCACAGCGAGGTCGTGAAAGTGCATGGCGCGCTGTCCAGCAACGACGGCGACATCGTGCTGGGCTGGGCGCTGGACGGTCACGGCATCCTGGTGCGCTCGGAATGGGACCTGGCGAAGTATGTGGACAGCGGGCGCCTGAAGATCGTGCTGCCCGAGTACCGGCTGCCGTCGGCGGATTTGTTCGTGTATTACCTGAACCGGCGCAACCAGGCGGCGCGGACGCGGGCCTTCATCGATTTCCTGGTCGAGCATTTCAGGCAGCCGGTAGAAGCTGCCTAGCTCTCCATCGAGATCTCTTCGACCTTGCCCTTGTCGTCGAAACGGACGCTGATGACGTAGTCGGTGACCTTGCCGGGCAGGGTGAAATCGAAGTGTTCCAGCTCGTCGTCTTCGCCCCAGTGCTCGCGCAGTTCGAGGATGTCGAGCACGGCGCCGGGATCGGGGCGGGCCGTGTCCATCTGCTCCTGCCAGTACGCGGGCGGGAGTTCTTCGAGGTGGAAAGCGACGAACATGGCCGCGCCGGAGTCCTCGTCTTCCATATTGAAACCGTTCTTGATGGCCTGGCGGGCGGCTTGTTCGCGGCGGGACAGTTCGGCTTGATCGGTCATCTAAAGCTTCTCTCAGGCAGTCTGGTGATAGGGTCGTGCGTGCACCTCGAATTTTGCCATGGTTTCCGGCAGCTGTATGAATCGGCGCGCGACTGCCGGCACGCCGAACTCCGCTTCGAGCGCGGCCCATTCGCGCGGCGGCAGCGCCAGGAAGGCCAGGTCGTCGGACCGAGCGGAGTCGATGCAGAAGCGGATCTCGGTGACGTCCTTCACCAGGCGGTTCAGGGTGAGCACGACGACCGTCTCGTCGTCGCGGTCGTGCCTGACCGGCGCTTGCAGCTTGCTGCTACCGTAGGCAAGGAAGAGCTGCTCCCTGCTGCCCTCGACGGTGGCGATCACGGTGCCGACATCCTGTTTGCCGGCGAACAGCTCGTTCCAGCGCTCGACGGCCTCGCCATCGCCGGTCCGCAGGAACTTGTCTGCGTGCCCCTCCTTCAGCATGAGGTGCTCACTGGCGTCCTTCTGCCGCGGCAGCGCCGCCATCGCGCGTGCGGTGCGCCAGGACGGGGAGCGAAGCCGGGGCGCGGCGCTGGCCGAACCCTTGATGAGGAGGGTGCTGAGGAAGATGAAGAGCCGTCGTTTCATGGTGCGCCACCTGTGATCGAAGAGCCGGATCCCGTCATTGTAGTGAGAATTGCCAAATAGAAACTCACACATCATCACAGTGTTGCGGGAAATGCATATCTGCAATTTCCTTGGCATACTGGCTGGGCCATTTATAACAACCACGCGAGACCCTAGTGACCCACGCCCGCCGCATCACCGCCGCCATCGCGTTGCTGGCACCCTCCTTTGCCGCCACCGCCGCTTCGCCCGTCCCTGACCGTACTGCAGAAACCCTGCAAAAGCTCGCCGACGCAGCCGGGCCGCCGGGCTTCGAAGAACCGGTGCGCGCCGTGCTGGTCGGGATGATGAAGCCGTTGGCCAGCTCGCTGACCTATGACGGCATGGGCTCGATCATCGCGACCCAAGGCAGCAGCGGGCCGAAGATCATGGTCGACGCCCACATGGACGAACTGGGCGGCATGGTCCGCCGCATCACGCCGAATGGCCTGCTGACCATGCAGATGCTGGGCGGCTGGCTCGACCAGGCGCTGCCAGACCAGCGCTGGGTGATCATCGGCAGCAAGGGGCCGGTGAAGGCGGTGACCGGCATCCGCGACGTGCACGTGGTGCCGCCGGAGGAGCGCAGCAAGGTGTATCCGCGCGACTCGCTGTTTCTGGACGTCGGCGCGGCTAATGAGGCCGAGGTGCGCGCGATGGGTATCTCTCCGGGCGACCCGATCGTGCCGGATGCGCCTTTCGAAATCCTGAACGGGACGCAGAATTATCTGGGCAAGGGCTGGGATGATCGCGTTGGTTGTGCGGTGATTGTCGAGGCGATGCGCCGGCTGGCCAATGAACCGCATCCGAACCAGATCGCGTGGGTGATCACGACCCAGGAAGAGATTGGGCTGCGCGGGGCGCATACGGCTGCGGAGGCCGTGAAGCCGGATCTCGGGATTGCTCTGGAAGGCGGCATTACCGGCGATGTGTTTCCGGGGCATCCGGAAGAGACGCAGGTGAAGCTGGGGGCGGGGCCGGGGATCTTCTTGTATGACTCGTCGGCGCTGCCGAACCGGAAATTGACTTCGTTTGTGAAGCAGGTCGCTTTCGATCGCAAGTTACCGCTGCAGTTCGATCTGGTGCAGGGGTATGGGGATGATTCGGCTGAGATCCAGAAGAGTCATGGTGGCGTGCCGACGGTGAATCTTGTGGTGCCGGTACGGTATACGCATGCGCATAATGGGGTTTTGAATCGGCGGGATTTTGATCAGATGGTGGAGTTGGTGGTTTCGATGCTGAAGAGGCTGGATGCGGGGGAGGTGCGGCGGATTCGGGATTTTGGGCCTGAGGGGCATTGAGAAAGCGGTTAATGCCTGAGTTGGACTCATGGCACTTGCGTCCAACTGAGCAGAACGATAAAGAACATCGGGTGCGCTTGGGAGTGATGTAAAGCTGTCACTGCGCCTTTTTAAGAGTCTGCTATCGGCCAAGAGCGGACATTTGAATACCTGAGGAATGGATGAAATATGCACTTGCTCGACGATGTGCGAAGCGCTTGGGGATGGGCAGGCATCGAGCCAGTCAACGTTATAGATGACAACGACTTTGGCAACCTCCTAATCGAAGATATTCGCGGTCAATACTGGCGCCTATGTCCAGAAGAGCTTTACTGTAAAGTCGTCGCGGGTAATAGCGAAGAACTAAATTGCTTAGTAAAAGACCCGGAGTTCTTGAGCGATTGGCATATGCGTGCTCTAGTTGATGAGGCCTTTCAACAGCTTGGAGCGCTCGCGCCAGGGTGTAAGTATTGCCTCAAAATCCCTGGTGTACTCGGAGGTAAGTACGATAAAGCTAACCTTGGGACGATATCGTTCGACGAACTCATCAGGGCGTCCGGCGATATCGCTCAACAAATTGCCGGGCTTCCTGATGGGACGTTCTTTGAGCTGTCCGTCACTGATTGAGGTCTCCTGAAGTTCGCCCTTCAAGATCCGCAATGGGTCGGTTGCGGCCGCTCGTGACACTTCGTGAATTTTCCGTCGTGGCAACCTGCTATGCTCAGCCGAGCGGCTGGATTCGGCCAGAAGCAGACTTTTGAAACAGTGAACCTACTCCGATGCTGAACCGCTTTCTTTTGATTTTGCTATGTCTTTGTGGTGCTCAGGCTGCGGCGAGCGAAGACCCGTTGGCCAGTCTAAAAGTAGGGCAACCTGACGACGTAAAGAAACTTATCGACCGTCTTGCAGGCTGCACCCATTGGAGTGGTGAAGAGCCATACAACGCTGAGCGGAGGAAAGAGATCTCGTTGGCGATGAAAGATCTACGATGTGACAGTCTAGAGAAGGACGAGGTGGCGGCGCGGAAACGCTACACCAAACGGCCAAGGGTACTGAAGGTGTTGCAGCAGGCGAAAGAATCAAGCTGATTATCCATTGCGTGCCCCGACATCAGCTTGTCTGCTTCGGCAACATTAGCGGACGGTACAATCGGTCTGCAATCGGCCAAGAGCGGACGGAAGCCTAACCCACCGAAAAGGCAGTCATGAAGTACCAACTCGTTCTCCAGTTTAAAGGAAATACGATTCCGGACTTCGACTCACTGGTCACGCTCGAGGACAATTTACAGCGAATCGTCGAGCCGATAGCCGAGGTAGACGGACACGACATTGGCAGCGGAGAGATAAACATCTTCATTCTTACCGCTGATCCGGTTGCGACGTTTGAGCGCGCTAAACCGTTCCTCTCAGACGCATCTCTGCTGCACAACGTTGACAGTGCTTATCGAGACCTGCGTTCCGATAAGTACATCGTTGTCTGGCCCGAGAGTTCGACGGAAGCCTTCAAGATCGCTTAGTCCGCTTCGGGTCGGTTGCGGACGTAAACTAGGGGTCCGCAACCGGCCAGAAGCAGGCGTTGATCCCCTTAGCGACCACCGGACGAAAAGGCTTCAAAATCTATGACATCCATCTCCACTATTGCCGCTATCCGAGCTCTCAGCGACGACGGCGCTGCGTTGTTCGAAAAACAGCTGGGATGGCTCAATCCCCTACCCGAACGGCTGGATGAAGTCTTCGAACGAATTCGTTTTGCTATCAAGCGCGCGGAATACATCGCTGACCGAACTGGTGAGGAAAATTCTGATGCGGCTGACCTCGTAGCCCTTCGTTATGAGCTTGACCGTGTAAAAGAATTGTTGACCGTGCAGTAGTCTACGTTGGCTGAACTTAAGCTTCAAATCAGGTACCAACGTCTGCAACGGGCCGGTTGCGGCCGCTCGTGACAGAGCGTGACTTTTTCAGCTCGGCAAGGTGCTATGCTGGGTCAAACGGCCGAGTTCGGCCAGAAGCGGTCGTTCCGGCTCGCCTAGCGAAAGACGCTTTGTAATCAATCACCCAACAGGGGCAAGATGCACAACGAATTGGAACTCAGTGAAGCCCTACATCAAAAGATCAAAGCGCACTGTGCCCAAGGAGACGGGATGGCAGACGCACGGCGCTTCGAAGATGCTATCGCGGAGTACAACAAAGCTTGGGTATTGATCCCCGAGCCTAAGAACAACTGGCATGCAGCTACATGGGTTCTCGCTGCAATTGCAGATTCTGCTTACCTAGGCGGATATGCGACCACTGCAAGGGAAGCGATTGAGTATGGCATGACCTGCCCAAGCGCAGTCGGTAACCCTTTCATGCATTTGCGCTTCGGGCAGATCCTACTGGACGCTAACGAAAAGGATCGTGCAGCTGATGAGTTAATGCGCGCGTACATGGGTGCCGGTCCAGAAATTTTTGCGACCGAGGACTCTAAATACATCTCATTCTTGAAGACGCGCGCGATACTTTGACACGGGCCGCTTTGGGTCGGAAGCGGACGCAACTGAACGTCTGCAACCGGCCAGAAGCAGACACAAACAGCTGCGACGCTCGCTAGCTATTTAGCAGCTATCATCAGCGCAGCTGCTGAGACAACTTCATTGGAGAGAAAGATGTATGCGCTCAAGGTCCGAATCAACGATGAGGCACCAATAATCGCCGGAGCAGATGATCTTGGCGTCCTTAATGCTACTGTCAGCTGTGTGGGGACGCTCGGAAGCAGCAGTCGTCCAATCCGAGAAAATGAACCCGCTGACCTGTTCATCACCGTGGGAGGCCTTACTTCAAGGGCTTCTGACGTCCCTGATGAGCATCTCAACTGGGTATCACAAAAACCACTCAGAATTGGTGATTTGATTTCAGTTGAGGTCTTGGATGCGCCAAGCGCCGATGCTCCGATCAGTGGGAAAGAAGCGGAAAAGAGAAAGCATGATGAACGCGAATATTTCGAGCATTGCAAGAAAGTGTACTTGAGTCTTTGTGAGAAGTATGAAGCTCAATAGTCAGCAATTACAGCGCATTCTCGACCTCTGCCAGGTCCGCTTTGGGTCGATAGCGGACGCTTCAACAGGTCCGCAATCGGCCAGGAGCAGACAGTCGCGTTGAAGGCTAATCTCGTCACTGCCCATCGAGTTCACCAAAGCATATTGTTATGAGAGAAATCGAAAAGCGCCTCCTCGAAGCCGAAGAAATTTTAGACATAAAGCCGGGCGACATTTACGAAGACTGTGCCTACCACCCAGTTCTTTGTGTCGAGGTCGACTATAAAAACGACGGAATTTGGGGGATCTCATTGATAGACGGTTCACAACCTCGTAGCTGCAGCGTCCTGCACTGTGGAGTACGCAAATTGACTGTCGATGAGGCATGGGAAATCAAACGGTTTGGCCCGAGTGATCCGGAGGTTCGGCAGCAGGCTAAAAACAAGTGGTGGCCAAGTTGATATTTTGGCCAATTACAGTCTCATGGCGTGCTAACTTACGTCTGCAATGGGTCGAAAGCGGATGTGATAGGGGAGTCTGCCAACCCAACCACACAAAGCAAAAAGCCGCCAATTCGCAAGAATCGGCGGCTTTCTTCAGACTGCTATCCTGGTGGTGATAGGTGGACTTGAACCACCGACCCCAGCATTATGAGTGCTGTGCTCTAACCAGCTGAGCTATATCACCAGCTAAACGGTACTAAAAACAAAATGGCTCAGCCTTTGAAGAGCCAAGCCATTTCGCTTGAAATCTGGTGGTGATAGGTGGACTTGAACCACCGACCCCAGCATTATGAGTGCTGTGCTCTAACCAGCTGAGCTATATCACCGAAACGGGGTGCATTATGCCGTCCGCACCCAAGACTGTCAAGGTTACCCGCTCCGAATGTGCTTGTCCAGCGCGCCAAGAACCTGGGCCGTTGCATCCTTGGCCAGACAATCGACCACGATCCGCTCCGGCATCGCACGCAGCCAGGTCAGTTGGCGCTTGGCCAGCTGTCGCGTGGCGACAATCCCGTTTTCGCGCAGCGTAGCGCGGTCGTACAGGCCGTCAAGGTATTCCCAGCTCTGGCGGTAGCCGACGCAGCGCATCGACGGCAGGCCCAGATGCAGGTCGCCGCGCGCGCGCAGCCTTGCCACCTCAAGCACGATGCCTGCGTCGTCGCGCTCGCCCAGCATCTGGTCGAAGCGCTGGGCGATGCGCTGGTGCAGGACCGCACGGTCCGACGGCTCCAGCGCGAACGACAGCAGCTCGAAAGGCAGCGGCGTCTTCTCGCGCTTCGCCAGCAGTTCCGACATCGGCTTGCCCGACAATTCGCAGATCTCGAGCGCGCGGTTGATGCGCTGGGCGTCGTTCGGCGCCAGGCGATCGGCGGTCACCGGATCGAGCTCGCGCAGCTTCGCATGCATTGCGGGCCAACCGATGCGCGCGGCTTCCTCGTCCAAACGCGCGCGTACGATAGCATCGGCGGTCGGCAGGTCGTCGAGGCCGTCGACGAGGCCCTTAAAGTACATCATCGTGCCGCCGACCAGCAGCGGCAGCTTGCCGCGCGCCTGGATCTCGGCCACCAGCCGGATCGCGTCTTCGCGGAACTGCATCACCGAGTAGGACTCGAGCGGGTCGATGATGTCGATGAGGTGGTGCGGCACGCTGGCCAATTCTTCGGCGGTCGGCTTGGCGGTGCCGATGTCCATCTCGCGGTAGACCAGGGCCGAGTCGACCGAGATGATCTCGACCGGCATCTCCTTGGCGATGGCGAGTGCGGCCGCGGTCTTGCCGGACGCGGTCGGGCCCATGATGGCGACGGCCATCGATTTGTGATTCACAGTCATAAATCCAATTACTGCCCGCGAAGGAACAGCTTGTCCAAAGCGGAGATCTCCAGCTGCACCCAGGTCGGGCGGCCGTGGTTGCACTGGTCGGCGCGCTCGGTCGCTTCCATCTGGCGCAGCAGGGCGTTCATCTCCTGCACCGACAGGATGCGGTTCGCGCGCACGGCCGTGTGGCAGGCGAGGGTGCCGAGCAGCTCATTGCGGCGCTCGATCAGCACGCGCGAGCCGCCGTATTCGCGCACGTCGCGCAGGACGTCGCGCGCCAGCGTCTGGGCATCGGCATTCTTCAGCAGGGTCGGCACGGCGCGCACCGCCAGCGTGGTCGGCGAGACCGCGGCGATGTCGAAGCCCAGCGCCTGCAGCGTCTCCTTGTTTTCCTCGGCGGTGCCGACTTCGACGGCGTCGGCGAAGAAGGTTACCGGAATCAGCATCTGCTGCACCTGCATCTGCTCGCCGCCAGCCTGGGCGTCGAGCGCGTTCTTCAGCTGCTCATACAGGATGCGTTCGTGGGCGGCGTGCATGTCGACCAGCACCAGGCCCTTGCGGTTCTGCGCCAGGATGTAGATGCCGTGCAGCTGGGCCAGGGCGAAGCCGAGTGGGAAGTCGTCGTCGTGGGCGGGCGCGGTCGCGGATGGCAGCTCGAAGCCGGTCTTTTCCGGCGATGACGCCGCGTCAGGGGACTTGGAACCGGCGAACAGCGCGCCATAGCTCTCGGTGCGCTGCGCCACGCCGGCGCTGGTGGACTGCGCATCCCAGCGGCTGCCGGTCGACGCATACGGCGACGATGGCGTCAGCTGCGAGCCGAACGAGGTCTGCTCGTGCGGGCGGCGCCAGGCCGGGGTGCCGCCGGTGCCGCCGTTGCCGGAATCGCGCCCGAAGCCGCCGCCCCAGGAGGCGCCCGAGGATCCGCCCGAGGGCGTGATCTCGGCCGCGCTGACCGGCGCCGGCGCGTTGCCGTGCGCAGTCGCCGAGGTCTGGGCCAGCGCGCGCTGCACCGCGTGGAACACGAACTGGTGGACGGCGCGGCTGTCGCGGAAGCGGACCTCGATCTTCGAGGGGTGCACATTCACGTCGACCATCGCCGGGTCGAGTTCGAGCGCCAGCACGTAGCTGGGAAAGCGGTCGCCGTGCAGCACGTCCTGGTAGGCGGCCTTGACGGCGTGGACCAGCAGCTTGTCGCGCACGAAGCGGCCGTTCACGTAGAAGAACTGGCCGTCGGCTCTGGCCTTGGAGGCGGTCGGCAGGCCGACGTAGCCTTGCAGGCGCAGCGGGCCGGCGCTTTCATCCACGCTCAGGCGCGCCTCGGCGAAGTCGTTGCCGAGGATCTGGGCGCTGCGCTTGGCGGCTTCGCTGACGTTCCAGTGGTCGATGGTGCGGCCGTTGTGGGTCAGGCTGAAGGACACGTCCGGACGGGCCAGCGCGATGCGGCGCACGACTTCGGCGCAGTGGCCATACTCGGTCTGCTCGGACTTCAGGAACTTGCGGCGCGCCGGCGTGTTGAAGTACAGGTCCTGCACGTCGATGGTGGTGCCGAAGGCGCCCGAGGACGGCGAGACGGTGCCCTGGTGCGAGCCGACGATCTCCCAGGCGTGCGCCGCGTTCGCGGTGCGCGAGGTGATCGACACCGCCGCCACCGAGGCGATCGAGGCCAGCGCCTCCCCGCGGAAGCCGAGGGTGCTGACGTTCTCGAGGTCGGTCAGCGAGGCGATCTTCGAGGTCGCGTGGCGGGCCAATGCGAGCGGCAGCTCTTCGGGCGGGATGCCTTTGCCGTTGTCGGTGATGGCGATGCGCTTGACGCCGCCTTCTTCGAGGCGGATGGTGATCTGGGTGGCACCGGCATCGAGCGCGTTTTCCAGCAATTCCTTGACCACGGCCGAGGGCCGCTCGACGACTTCGCCGGCGGCGATCTGCGAGATGAGCTGGTCAGGGAGCTGCTGGATGGGGCGGTGGGTGGGGGCCGGGGCGTTCATGCACAAATTATAGCTCGGCGCCCCAATGGCAAAGCGTGGCCGTCCCGAAATTAGGGGTCAGAGCACATTTTTTCGATAATTCGGGGTCAGAGCACATTTTCCGGCAACGCCGATCGGGGCCTCCAGCGTCCTTCGCGCCGCCTAGCTCAGAGAGAGGCAGGCCGAGGAATTGCTTTTGCGCCCTTGTTCAAAAAAGTGCTCTGACCCCGAAGTTGCTGCGAAAAGTGCTCTGGCCCCGAATTATTTTTGTTCGCGCACGGGAATCTGCGCGTTGCACAGGTCCAGGTAGTCCGGCGAGTACTTGTTCCACGGACCGCCGCGCTTGCGCTGGGCGTCCAGGACGGCCTGGTAGGTGGCGCTTTCGGTGCGCAGGACTTCCAGGCGGATGCGCTCGGCTTCGGGGACGTCGGCCGCGACTTTTACTGCCGTGATCGGAACCTGCAGTTCCGGCTTGTCATAGAAGCCCATCGGCGCCGGGCCGCGCGGCAGTGTCGACAGCAGCGGCATGCCGGCCACGACGCGGCCGACCACGGTGATGTTGCGGTCCAGCTGGCGCGGGGCCTGGCCGGTGACGACGTACAGGCTGGTGCCGCCGCCGCTGTCCGACTCGTTGCCGCGGGCCACGCCGACCATGCCGTAGCAGTGCGTCAGCCAGGTCCGGCCCGCTTTCGGGTCGCGCCCGACAGGGAAGCCGCCGGAGTGGCCGACCTGGGGCGCGAAGCCGTCGACGTCGCGCATGCGCACGAAGTGCTTGTCATTCGATAAAGGCACCGTGAATTCGGCCGGCAGCGTCATCTTCGCGGCCTTCACCTTGCGGACCTGGTCGTCGTCCTCGTGCGGGTCGCCCCACTGTACGACGAAGTTGTCCTGCGAGCGGATGATGGCCAGGCCGTCGTAGTAGTGTTCGCGTGCCAGCGCCTTGATGTTCGCGACATGGTTCGGGGCAAACGAGGGCGCCAGTTCGATCACCACCCGCCCGGAAGGCAGCTCCAGGTACAGGGTGTTCTCAAGGTCGAGCGGGCGCCAGTCGCCGGGCTTGGCGCCCTTGAGCACCTCGCCAACGCTGGGTTTGGGCGGCAATTCTTTCTCCGCTTTCTTGTCTGCGGCGCCGGCATCGCCAGCCAGAAGGGCGGCGATGCCCAGCAGAACACTTCGGGAAATAGTCCGGTAAGCCATCTGTCTCTCCATGTCGTTCTTATCGACAGGATTGTAATCCGGAAAGTGCAAATTCTCTGCCAGAAGTTGACGATCCCGCCAATTTCTGGGTACGTACTGATGGTATGATGCGGCGCTACCATTTAGGATGATTATGGATCTGATGCAACTCTTCGACATGCTCCTTCATGTCGATAAAACCCTGGGTACCCTGCTGGCCCAGTATGGTGTGTATGTCTATGCGGTCCTGTTCGCGATTGTGTTCTGCGAGACTGGTCTCGTGGTACTGTTTTTCTTCCCCGGGGACACGCTGCTGTTCATCGCCGGCGCCTTCTGCGCCACCGGCGAGATGAGTTATCCGCTGCTGATGCTGCTGTTGATTATTGCGGCCGTCACGGGCAATACCCTGAACTATTACATTGGCGGGGCCATCGGCCACCGCGTCTTCACCCACGATTACCGCTGGCTGAACAAGGATGCGCTGCAGCGCACCCATGACTTCTTCGAAAAGCACGGCGGCAAGACCATCATCCTGGCCCGCTTCGTGCCGGTGGTCCGTACCTTCGCGCCTTTCGTGGCCGGCGTGTCGGACATGACGCACACCCGCTTCCAGATGTTTAACATCACCGGCGCCGTGCTGTGGGTCGCAGGCCTGGTGACCGCTGGTTACTTCTTCGGCAATATTCCGGTGGTGCGCGACCACCTGACCGCGATCGTGCTGGTCGGCGTCGGCGCGGCCGTGGTGCCGCTGGCGCTGGGGGGCATCTACAAGTTCGGCCGCCGCATGATGAGCCGCTGAGCGCCTTCGTCTTGTCATCTTGCAAAGCGCGCCGCTTAGCCGGCGCGCTTTGCGTTTACGGCGATGCTGCGAAGTTGCCGCAAGGACTCAAGTTTACTCTCGGTTGCGCCGATAAAGCAGGGGACAGCAACACTACTGGAATCCCATGCGTAACCTGATCGCCCTGTTCGCTTGCAGCTGCGTCGTCCTGAGCGCAAGCGCGAACGATCCTGCTCCCGCCGCGGCAGCCAAGCTCGCGGCCTCCGTGTCGAAGCCGGCGTCCGCCTCCCTGCCGTCCAAGGAACAGATGGCCAAGGACGCGGCCAAGGAGCCGGTCCCGGCCAAGACTGAAGCCTCGGCAAAGAAAGAAACCCCGGCCAAGAAAGCCGCGCCGGTCGAAGACGACAAGGAACAAGAGGCCGAAGTAGCCCTCTCGGCCAAGATCGCCGAGCGCCTGGCCGCGCTGCGCGAGCGCCAGCAGGCGCGCGCCAGCGCCGCTGTGCGCGCAAAGAAAGTGGCCGACACCAAGCGCCGCGAAGAAGAGAAGGCCGCAGCCGCTGCCGCCATCCTGGCCGCCGCGCCCAAGCACGGCACCGTCTGGTCCTACGAGGGCGAGCTCGGCCCGGCCAATTGGTCGAAGATCAATGTCGACTGGGCCAAGTGCGGGGTCGGCAACCGCCAGTCGCCCATCGACCTGCGCGACGGCATCAAGGTCAACCTGGAGCAGATCGGCTTCGATTACCACCCGTCCTCGTTCAACGAGGTCAACAATGGCCACACCATCCAGGTGACGGTCGGCGGCGGCAACTTCATCACGGTCGGCAACCAGACCTACGAGCTGCAGCAGTTCCACTTCCACCGTCCGTCGGAAGAGAAGATCAACGGCAAGGGCACGGAGATGGTGATGCACCTCGTGCACAAGAGCGCCGAAGGCAAGTTCGCGATCATCGCCGTGCTGCTCGAGCGCGGCCAGCCGCACAACCTGATGCAGACCATCTGGGACAATCTGCCGCTGGAAAAGCAGGAAGTGGTGGCGCCGTCCATCGTGATCGACCCGATGGACGCGCTGCCCGCGAAGCGCGAATACTTCACCTACATGGGTTCGCTGACCGAGCCGCCCTGCACCGAAGGCGTGCTGTGGCTGGTGTTCAAGCAGCCGCGCCAGGCGTCGCCGGCGCAGATGGCTTTGTTTTCGAGGTTGTATCCGCTGAATGCGCGGCCGGTGCAGTCGACGGCTGGGCGGATGATCAAAGAGTCGAATTAATTAAACCGTCGTTCCCGACCAGGTCGGGGACGACGTTGACGAGCATCGGGTCCTGCTCAAACCGCCGGGCTGATCCGGTACTCGCCCTTCCAGATCCCACCCGGCTCCAGCGTCAGCGGCCCCAGCGCCGCCGGCTCGATGCACACGAAATTCCGGTACTCCTCATCCTCCATATCGGACAAGGCCGCCGCATCGGCCGCCCCCGGATTCCACACCACCGCATCCGTAAAGCCGGTCTGCTGCAGCCGCAACTTGTCCGCCCCATTGTCGAAGTGAATGGGCCCGGCAATTGGCGAAAACACCTGGTCCAGCTTGTCGGTCACGGCCAGGGTCTCGGCCTGCACGCCGTCGATGCGCACGGCCTCGACGTCCTCGACCAGGTGGTAGGTGTGGAGGGCGGCGGCGAAGGGGAAGGGGTGGGTGCCGGTGTTGCGTACCTCGAGCGTCATGGCCAGCTCGGCGCCGTGGATGGCCACGCGCAGCGCCAGTTCGAAGGCGTAGGCCCAGGCGCTCGATGCCTGCGGCGGCAGGTCGCCCTGGTTCAGGCCCAGCACGGCATAGGCGGCGCCGTCCTGCTCGCCGCTGTCGAGCAGGCGCCAGGTGCTGGTGCGCGCGAAGCCGTGGCGCGTGCCTTCGCCGCGCTCGGCAAACTGGGGGAAGATCACCGGCACGCCGCCGCGGATAGCGCGGCTGCCGTCGAGCGCCGACAGGCTGCTCATGAACATGCGTTCCTGCGGTGCGGCGCCGGCGTGGGCAACCGGTTTCCAGGACACCAGGTGGGCGCCGTACAGGGTGATGGTGGCCTCGGCGCCGTCCGGCGCACGCAGCAGCAGGGCGGGCAATTGCCCGAATTGGATGGTAGACGCGTTCACTTCAAATCCTCCTCTTCAGGCTGAGACTCGGCAGGCGTCAGGCAGTTCGGCCTTTCGCCAGCGGCGGATTGTACGCGAAGTAGCGCTTGATGCCTTTCGTGATCGCGTCGGCGAGCTGGTTCTGGTAGGCGTCGTCCTTCAGCCTGGCTTCCTCTTCCGGGTTCGAGATGAAGGCCGTCTCCACCAGGATCGACGGAATGTCGGGCGCCTTCAGCACCGCAAAGCCGGCCTGCTCGACCGTGCCCTTGTGCAGGCGGTTGATGCCGCCGATCTCGCTCAGCACGGCCTTGCCGAGCTTGAGGCTGTCGTTGATCTGGGCCGTGGTCGACAGGTCGAACAGCACGCTGGCCAGCTGCTTGTCCTGGGTGCCGAGGTTCACGCCGCCGATCAGGTCGGCCTTGTTCTGGTCGGTCGCCAGCCAGCGCGCCGCGCTCGAGCTCGCGCCTTTTTCCGACAGCACGAACACCGAGGAGCCGCGCGCGGACGGCTGGATGAAGGCGTCCGCGTGGATCGACACGAACAGGTCGGCCTGCACCTTGCGCGCTTTTTCCACGCGCTGGCCGAGCGGCACGAAGAAGTCGGCGTCGCGGGTCAGCATGACGCGCGTGTTCGGCAGGTCTTCCAGTTTCCCTTTCAGGCGCTTCGCGATTTCCAGCACGATGTCCTTCTCGTGCACGCCGGTGGCGCCGGTCGCGCCCGGGTCTTCGCCGCCATGACCGGGGTCGAGGGCGATGGTGATCATGCGCGCCACCTTGCCCTTTGGGGGAGAGGGCGGCTGCGGCTGGGCTTGCGGCGCGGTCGGCTGCGGCTGGGCCGGGGTGCTGCCGGCGCGCGCGGCGTCGGCTTCCAGCTTGGCGATCGCATCCGGGCCGGCCTGGCCGACCGTCGGCGAACCCGGCTGCTGCTGCGGCGCCGGCGTGGCGGTGGCGAGGTCGCCGGGCGGCGTGCCGCCATCCGTCCAGTTCTCCCTGGCGATCATCGCGGACAGCGGATCGACCGGGCGCACCGGATACAGGTCGAAGATCAGGCGGTGGCGGTAGCCGGCTACCGGCGCCAGGTTGAACACCTGCGGCTTGACCTCTTCCTTGAGGTCGAACACCAGGCGCACCACGTTCGGGCGGTTCTGG
>Ga0065165_1001178_pt1 | contig 30369 bp, 25 predicted proteins | sample AraplaMF_Cvi_mMF_FD_63813 | JGI IMG/M metagenome (GOLD analysis project Ga0065165, IMG submission 63813) | Arabidopsis root microbial communities from the University of North Carolina, USA - plate scrape MF_Cvi_mMF (version 2) (version 3) | ecosystem: Host-associated > Plants > Roots >... | reverse complement strand
TCGGCCCAGTTGATGTTGGCTTCCTCGTCGAAGCGCGCCATCAGCTCGACGATCACCGTCACTTCCTTGCCGCGCAGGGCCGCGTTGATCAGCGCTTCCATCAGCTCGGAATTCGAGCCGGCACGGTAGATGGTCTGCTTGATGGCGACCACGTTCGGGTCGCTAGCGGCCGAACGGATGAAGTCGATGACGGGCTCGAAGGACTGGAAGGGATGGTGCAGCAGCACGTCCTGGCGGTCCAGCACGGCGAAGATGTCGTGGTAGTTGGCCAGCTTGGCCGGGAATCCCGGCACGAAAGGCGTGAATTTCAGCTCAGGCCTGGCATTGCTGTTGACGATCTCCAGCAGGCGGCCCATGTTGACGGGGCCATCGACGCTGAACAGGCGCGAGCGCTCGATCGAGAACTGGTCGAGCAGGAAGTCAGCCAGGTGGCGCGGGCAGCCGCGGCCCACTTCGAGCCGCACCGCGAAGCCGTAGTTGCGGCTATGGAGTTCGCTCTGCAGCGCCTGGCGCAGGTTCTTGACTTCTTCCTCGTCCACCCACAGGTCGCTGTTGCGGGTTACGCGGAACTGCGAGTACGAGACCACCTCGCGGCCTGTGAACAGGTCCGACAGGTGTGCCTGGATCACCGAGGACAGCAGGCAGTAGGACGCGCCCGGCTTGCTCGAGAGTTCATCGGGCAGGCGGATCACGCGTGGCAGCACGCGCGGCGCCTTCATGATCGCGATGCCGGTGCCGCGCCCGAAGGCGTCCTTGCCGGACAGCTCGACGATGAAGTTCAGGCTCTTGTTGATCACGCGCGGGAAGGGGTGGGCCGGGTCGAGACCCACCGGCGTAAGCAGCGGGCGGACTTCCTTGTCGAAGTACTGCTTGACCCAGGCTTTCTGGGCTGCGTTGCGGTCCGAACGGCGCAGCAGGTGGATGCCGTTTTCGGACAGGCGCGGCAGGATCTCGTTGTTCAGCAGCGCATACTGGCGCGCGATGATCTGGCGGCATTCCTCGCTGGCGCCGTCCAGGTTGACGCTCGAGACGTCGTCGATGCCGCCGCTCTGGTGATGGTGCTGGGCCAGCAGGCTGGCGACCCGCACCTCGAAGAATTCGTCGAGGTTGCTGCTGACGATGCACAGGAAGCGCAGGCGCTCCAGCAGCGGCACCGAGGGATCCTCGGCCTGCGCCAGCACGCGCCGGTTGAATTCCAGCAGCGAGATCTCGCGGTTCAGGAGCGGTGTCTGGCTGTCGACGGGCGCTGCCTGCGCCTCGTCCGTTTTTGACTTCATGTCCATTGGGTTCGAATATTTCACTCGTGGCAACGGAGTGTAGAGCCCGATTATGACAGCCTTGTGACGCGCGCGTCGCGCGGGGAGGGACTGCGGCGGGCCGGCACCGGGCATGCGCGGCCTGAAGCCATTCTGAAGCCGATCTGAAGATTGTGCCGGGCATTCGGCTCCATAATTTTTGCAAGGATTTGCCATGCCGTGAGTGGTGAGTCTTTCAAGCGAAGAAAAATACATAGGAGACTTTCATGACACTCACCCGGATGGCATTTCACCGGAGATTTTCCCTGCTGTTGCTCTGGCTTGGCCTCGCATCGGCCCTGATGCTGGGATTCCCGGCCGCCGCCGCCGCAGCCACCTACCAGGCCGAATCCGGCGCGCTGACGGGCGGCACGGCCGTGCAGAGCGATCACACGGGCTACACCGGCAGCGGCTTCGTCGGCGGCTTCACCGATGGGAACAAAGGCAGCGCGCAGATCGCCTTCACCGTCAACGCCGCCACGGCCGGGGCCACCACCCTCGGTCTGCGCTACGCGAACGGTACGGGATCGAGCCGGACGCTGAGCCTGTACGTCAACGGTAGCAAGATCAAGCAGACGACCCTGGGTACGACCGCCGATTGGAACACCTGGACGACCCAGAACGACACCGTCACGCTCAATGCAGGCAACAATACCATCGCCTACCGCTACGACACGAGCGACAACGGCAACGTCAACCTCGACAGTCTCACCACCACAGCGGCGGCCACGCCGGCCGACCTGGTGGTGACCGGCCTGACGTGGTCGCCGGCGTCGCCACAGACCGGCGGCAGCGTCGCCTTCACGGCGACCGTCAAGAACCAGGGCGGCACCGCGACCCCGGCGGTCAAGCACGGCGTCAACTTCACCGTTGACGGTGTCCAGGTGGCCTGGTCCGACAACAACACCGCGTCGCTCGCTGCCGGTGCCTCCGTGACCCTGACCGCGAACGGCGGGCCGGCCGGCGCCATGTGGAAGGCGACCGCCGGCTCGCATACGGTGCAAGCCTATGTCGACGACCAGAACCTGATCGCCGAGTCCAACGAGTCGAACAATACCCTGGCGGCGCCGCTCACGGTGGGCGCGGGGTCGGGCGGCATTGACCTCGTGGTGACAAGCCTGAGCTGGACCCCGGCCACGCCCACGGCACCCGGGCCCGTGACTTTCACGGCCGTAGTGAAAAACCAGGGCACGGTGGCGACACCGGCCGGCGTGAAGATCGGGGTCAACTTCCTCGTGGATGGCGCACAGGTCAACTGGTCGGACACCAATACCGCTTCCCTCGCGGCCGGGGCTTCGGTCACCCTGAGCGCCAACAGCGGTCCGGCCGGCAAGGCCTCCTGGGCATCGACGAGCGGAACGCACACGGTGCAAGCTTTCGTCGACGACCAGAACCTGATCGCCGAGTCCAACGAAAACAACAATACCTTGTCGGCCACCCTGACGGTCGCTGCGGCGCCCGCTTTGTCGAATGGCCTGTACCGGATCCGCAATTACTGGCAGTCCGCGCAGTACCTGGTCGAGGCGAACGGCAAGCTGATGTACGGAACCCCGGCGGCGAACGACCCGGCCTCGCAATGGGCGCTGGTCGATCTGGGCGGCCACAAGGCGCTCTGGAATGCAGCGACAGGCGATTATGTCTCGATCAGCGGCGTGACGACTTCCGCCGATGCGATGACGGCGGTTTACGCCGACCCGCAAGCCGGTAACGTCCTGTTCGACTTGCCGTCGGCGTCGAATTCCGGCTACTACAACGTCCAGAGCGCCGCGAATCCGGCGTGGTACGCGAACATCGAAGGCCTGAAGGGCTTCGTCCAGGCCTATGGCATCGACAAGACCTGGGGCAGCGCGCAATGGGGTTTCGAAGCGATCGGCGCCGTGCCCACCCGGCCCGCCGCCAGGCCGGACCTGGTGGTCACCAATGTCACCTGGAGCCCGGCGGTGCCGGCGGCAGGGCAGGCCGTGAGCTTCAGCGCCACGATCAAGAACAAGGGGCCGGGCGCGACGCCGGCGGGCGTCGTCAACAAGATCACATTCAGCGTCAACGGCGCCGTGGTGACGTCGATCAGCAAGTACAGTGCCTCGCTCGATGCCGGCGCATCGATCACGCTAACGCAGGACACAGACACGTGGACCATGAGCGGATCCGCGCCGGCCCTCACTGCCAGGGTCGACAGCGAGAACGCGATCACCGAACTGGATGAGAGCAACAACGAGTTCAGCACGATCCTGAGTTCGGTCGCTTTCGGCGCCACCATGCCCTACACGACTTACGAGGCCGAAGCCGGCAGCTATACCGGCGCACTGGTGTCGGGTGGCCGCGCCTGGGGCCAGTTGTCGTCGGAGGCGTCGGGCCGGGCCGCGGTCCAGCTCAAGACGGCAGGACAATACGTGCAGTTCACCACGACGGCGGCCGGACGAGGACTCGTCGTACGCTACTCGATCCCCGATACCGCCGATGGTTCCGCTTACAACGCGGGCCTGAGCCTGTATGTCAACGGCGTCAAGAAGCAGGATCTGGTCCTGACCAACAAATACAGCTGGCTCTACGGCACCTGGGGCACCGAGGGCGGAAACAAGCACTGGTCGAACAATCCATCGGCCACGCCTGCCAATCCGCACCGCTTCTTCGACGAGGTGGCCGTGGTCCTGGATGCTTCGTACCCGGCCGGCACCACGATCAGGCTGGTGCGGGAGACGTCGAACCTGAATTTCGCGAGCACCGCGAGCGTCACTGTGGACTTCCTGGAACTCGAGCCCCTGCCGGCGCTCCTGAGCATGCCGTCCAACTTCGTCGATATCACCGCTTATGGCGCGGTGCCGAACGACGGCAATGACGACACGGCGGCCATGAACGCCGCGATCGCGGCCGTCACCAGTTCGGGCGGCGCCAAGGCGGGCGTCTGGATTCCTGCCGGGACCTTCAATTTCGACAGCGGTACCGCTGGCCCGGGCTGGAACGGGACCGGCACACGCATCTACCTGCCCGCCGGCGTCTCGCTGCGCGGCACCGGCATCTGGACCAGTACGCTCCAGGGCGCGTTTGCCGGTGTGTATGCCAAGGGCGGCAACAGCAATTTGTCCGACTTGAAGATCTCGGCCTACGACACCCTGCGCGACGATGACAATGGGGTGTCGGGCGCGGAAGGCAACTTCAGCAACTCGACGATCAGCAACGTCTGGTTCGAGCACACGAAGGTGGGTGTATGGACCACGCAGTCCTTCAGCCAGGCCGGCCTGGTCAACAATGCCGCGGTCACCAACTGCCGCATCCGCGATACCTGGGCCGATGGCTTGAACTTCCATTACGGCACCAGCAATTCGAAGGCGTCCAACAACGTCTTCCGTAACACCGGTGACGATGGCATGGCCATGTGGTCGGAGGCGAACCTAGATACCGCCAACACCTTCCAGAACAACACGATCCAGTTGCCCGGGCTGGCGAATGGGGTGGCGATCTATGGTGGCAAGGACAATGTCGTCAAGGCGAACCTGATCATGGACACGGTCGACAATGGCGCCGGTATTCAGATCGGCACGAACTTCACGCCGCCGTCGATCACCGGCACCCTGGACGTTTCGGGAAACAAGCTGGTGCGCACGGGCTCGTGGCACCACGATTATGGTTATGGGATTGGCGCCATCTGGGAATACTGGGTGGGCAGTTCGGGCAAGATCGCCAGCCCGGTGATCACCCTGAACAACAACCTGATCCAGGACAGCGCCTACGCCGCGGTGCTCATCGAGGAAGCGTCGACCGGCGCTTCGGTGACGCATACGGGAACCCAGATCGTGACGACGGGGACCTATGGGGTGGAGATCCGTTCTACCGCGGCCGGTGCCGCGACTTTCAACTCGACCACGGTGACCGGCGTTCCGCAGGCGCATCTGCAGAACGATTCACGCAGTTTCACAGTGAATGGCGTGATTCCCTGAGCATGCGCGGCAGCGGCGGCTGCGCACGCAGCCGCTCGCGCCACCATTTCAAGGCCGCACCTTCCTCGCCGGTGCGCCATGCCATGTACAGGGTCTCGTCGGGGCGCGGTTCTTCCACCGATTTCTCGACCAGGCGCCCGGCTTCGATGGCGGGCCGCGCCCAGCACTCGGGCAGGAAGCCGAAGCCCAGTCCCGCCACCTGGAAGTCGTACTTGGTCTGCATGTCGGGCACGGTCAGGGTGTCCTGGCCGAACAGCAGGCCCACGGTGCGCGCCTGCAGCAGGCGCACCGAGTCCGCCACCGACACCGCGCGATGCTCGCTCAGCTCGGCCTTACCCAGGCGGTGCTTGACCCCGGCCAGCGGATGCGAGGGCGCGACCACGAACACGAAGGACATCTTCCCGAGCGGCTCGGCGGTGTAGCCGCCGCCGGACGGGCCTTCGCCGGCGGCGCCGGCCAGGAAGTCGACCCGGCGGTCGAGCAGGCTTTCCCAGGTGCCGGACAGCGCTTCCTTCACGATGCGCAAACGGGTCTGGTCGGCCACCTCGTAAAACGCGCGGATGTCTTCCTGCAGCCCGAGCGGCGACAGCGCCGAGTCGACGCCGATCGTGAATTCGGTTTCCCAGCCGGAGGCAACGCGCCGCACGCGGCTCTCGAGATCCCCCGCCGCCTTCAGCAGGTAGCGGCCTTCCTTCAGCAGCTCTTCGCCGGCGGGCGTGAGCACCACGCGCGGGCCGAAGCGCTCGAACAGCTGCACGCCGAGGTCTTCCTCGAGCTTGGAGACGGTGTACGAAATGGTCGACGGCACCCGGAACAATTCCTTGGCGGCGGCGGAAAAACTGCCGCGCCGGGCGATGGTGTCGACAGTGAGGAGGGCGTCGAGGCTGATTCTTAGCATGTAACTATTTTACAATAGCGGCATGCTCATTCAAATCGCCCCCAATCTCTGGCACATGGAACGCGGCTTCACTGCCGCCGGCCTGCCGGTTTCGTCCCGCATGACGGTCGTCCGTTTCGCTGATGGCCGCCTGTGGCTGCATTCGCCGGTGCGCTTCAACGAGGCTGTGGCCGAGCAGCTGCGCAGCCTCGGCACCGTCAGCTGGATCGTCGCCCCGAACCGCGCCCACCACCTGTTCGCGAAGCATGCGCTGCGCATGTTCCCGCAGGCGGCCTTGTACGGTGCGCCCGGCCTGGCGGCCAAGCGTCCGGACCTGACTGGCCTCATCGAGCTGGGAGACGTCGTCCCGCCGGAATGGCAGCACGAGCTGGACCAGGCCTGCATCCGTGGCATGCCCTTCGTGAACGAGGTGGTGTGGTTCCACAAGGCCTCGCGTACCCTGATCGTGACCGACGTGCTGCAGTGCTGGGGCGGGGATATCGATTGGAAGACCTCGGCCTATGCGCGCCTGACCGGCGTGCGTTCCAAGCTCGATGTGCCGCGCACGGTGCGCTTGATCACGCGCGACAAGGCGAAGGCCGCGGGGAGTGCGCGCATCGTCCTGCAGTGGCCGTTCACGCGGGTGATCACGGCGCATAACAGCATTGTCGAAGAGGATGCGCATGCGAAGGTGGCGCGGGCGTTCGGGCGGTTTGGCGCTTGAGCGGTATGGCCCGGGTTTAAGGGCCTGTCCAGAGGGCGGGCAGCTGCGGTATCCTTGTCGGAATCTCATTGATAAAGGAAACGCATGCTCCCGTCCATCCGGTCCATGCGCGCAGCCAGCCTGGCTGCCGCGATTCTTGCTGGTAGCGTCCCCTTCACCTTGGCCCATGCGGCCGCGGCACCCGCAGCCGCAACGCCAGCAGCCGCGCAGGCTGCGGAAAAGAAGGTCGACCAGATCGCCGCGAAGTTCTACGATGCCCGCGCGCGCTTCGATCCGCTGCTGTACGCCACCGCCAACGGCGACAGCCGCTACGACGACCAGATCGGCATGGCGATCGATCCGAAGGTGCGCAAGCGCTACCTCGCAGAGAATCACGCGTTTCTGAAGCAGCTGAAAGCCATCGGCCGCGCAGGACTGAGCGACAAGGCGCGGTTGAACTACGACATCCTGGCCGCCGAGATCCAGGCCCAGCTCGACCTGGAGCGCTTTCCCGAGCACCTGCTGCCGCTGAATCACTTCGACAATGTGCCGAGCAACCTGGCCAACTATGCCGGCGGCACCGGCTCGCAGCCGCTGGAGACAGCGGCGCAATACCGCGCCTACCTGCGCCGCCTGGAGCAGCTGCCGGCCTGGATCGACCAGGCCATCGTCAACATGAAGGAGGGCGTACGCACCGGCGTCGTGCAGCCGAAGATCGTCACCACGCGCATGCTGCCGCAGTTCCAGCAGCTGCGCAGCAGCGATCCGCAGGCCAGCGTGTTCTATTCGCCGGCCAAGCGTCTGCCGGCTTCGTTCTCCGACAAGGACAAGCGTGAACTCGAAGCCGGTTACCGACAGGCCGCGGTGAAGATCAGCCAGGCACTCGACCGCCTGTGCGTCTTCCTCGAGAAGGACTACCTGCCGGCCGGCCGCGACACCGCCGGCTATGGCGCGCTGCCGGACGGCGCCGCCTGGTACCAGGCGCGCATCAAGAACAACACCAACCTCGATACGCCCCCCGCGCAGATCCATGCGCTGGGCCTGAAGGAAGTCGCGCGCATCCAGGCCGAGATGGCCAAGCTGGCGCCGAAACTCGGCTATGACGGTCCCTTGAAAGGCTTCCCGCAGTGGGTCGCCGCGCAGAAGAAATTCAAGCCCTTCACCAGCGAGCAGCAGGTGCTGGAGCGCTACCGCCAGATCTACGCGCAGATCGAGGCCAAACTGCCCGAGTACTTCACGCTGCGGCCAAAAGCGAAGCTGGACATCCAGCTCGAGCCCGAGCTGACCCGCGCCACGGCGTCGGACCACTACACGCCGGTGGCGGCTGACGGCTCGCATCCGGGTGTGTTCTGGGCTGTCGTCAACGATCCGAAGGACTACGACACGGTCGGCATGGCCACGCTGCTGCTGCACGAAGGGATCCCGGGCCACCACTTCCACGCCGCGCTGCTGAAGGAGCTGCCGCTGCCGGACTTCCGCAAATTCTTCACCGAGCACCCGAGCGCCGCCGCCTATACCGAAGGCTGGGCCTTGTATTGCGAGACGCTGGGCAAGGAGCTCGGCTTCTACGACGATCCGGCTTACTATTACGGCCACCTGAACGACGAGCTGCTGCGCGCCGTGCGCCTGGTGGTCGACACCGGCATGCACGCCCAAGGCTGGTCGCGCGAGAAGGCGGTCGCCTATGCGATGGAAAACCTCGGCTACAGCGAGGCGCGCGCCGCCAACCAGATCGAGCGCTACATGGTGTGGCCGGGCCAGGCGCTGGCCTACAAGACGGGCGCGCTGAAGATTCTGGAACTGCGTGCGCGGGCGCAGCAGGCGCTGGGACCGAAGTTCAGCTATGCGAAATTCCACGAGGTGGTGCTGGGCGACGGCACGCTGCCGCTGCCCATCCTGGAAAGCCAGGTGAACCGCTGGATCGAAAGCCAGCGTTAAGGCTCTAGGCCGCGACGCGGCTGTTCTTTCGCTGCACGGCCCTGCCCAAGGGGCCGAGCGCGAAGGTCAGCATGAAGGCGAAGTTGGCCGAGCCCGGGAACAGGCCGGCCAGCGCCACCGCGACCAGGGCGATGACGATCAGGCCGCCGAGGCGCGCGCAGATGGCGCGATAGGTGCCGGCGTCCATCGGATGGGCGCACAGCTGCGGGTTGCGGTGCACGTGCCGGCAGACCATCAGCGAGCCGACGATCGTCAGGATCATCACGCCGGAATACACGGCTTGCGCCAGCTGGGACGCCACGCGTCCGTTCACGGCCGAGGCGAAGGGCAGCAGGCTGGCGCCGCCCAGCATCAGCAAGGTCCACCAGACCAGCGCGGTGTCCACGTGGCGCACGTGGCTGTAGATGCGATGGTTGGCCATCCAGAACACGCCCAGCACCACGAAGCTGACCAGCCAGGACCCGAAGTTCGGCAGGAGCTCGACCAGCGCTTCGTGCAGGGCGGCGTCGCCGCTCAGGTGTTCGGGCAGGCGCAGCTCGATCACGAGCAGGGTCATGGCGACGGCGAAGATGCCGTCTACCAGGGCTTCGATGCGATGCTTGCTTAGCTGGAGCGTGCTGCCGGAAGTGGGGTGGTCCATGCGCGTGATCCCGGGGAGATTAATGAATTATTAATTCTCGCTTGGCTTCGGCTTGGGCGCAAGATCCCTGGCGATGAAAGCGGGTGGTGAATTTTTCCAGCACAAGCGCCAGCCCGAAGCAGATCAGCAGCACCGGCAGGTAGACCGTGAAGGTCCACGCCTGTTCCTTGCCGAGCAAGGCGCGGTACAAGGCCACCGCAGCCAGCACGACGAACATGTGCGACAAATACAGCTCGTAGCTCAGGCTGCCCATGCGCGCCAGCCAGCGCAGGCCGGCGCGTGGCGCGGGCGGATGCGCGTGGAAGGCCAGCAGCATCAGCGCCGCCCCCACCACCAGTCCATACATGCCGGACTTGAACAGGTGCCGGTGCACCAGCTCACCCCAGCCCAGCACCATCAGGATGCAGAAAGCGCCGAAGACCGCCAATGCACGGGCATCGACCCGCGACGGCCGCCAGCGCCGGGCCAGCAGCGCCGCTAGCACGCCCCATGCGATGGCCGCCATCCCGGGCAGGTAGGCCTTCTCCCACCAGACCTCGTCCGCGTGCGGCACCAGACCGCGCAGCGGGTTCAGGAGCAGCGCCCACGCCAGCAGCAGGCCAAGCAGCAGGCGCCGCGGCAGCCACAGGCAGAGCAGCGGAAAGCCCAGGTAAAACACTTCCTCGATCGACAGCGACCACAGCACGTCCCAGCCGGCCGGCGCCCAGCCGGTGCGGCCTTCGTACCAGTTGAAGGTGAAGCTCAGGGCGGAGCCGAGCAGGCCGGCCAGGCTCTGCTTGCCGTCATCCGGCGCGAAGCCCGTCACGCCGAACAGGGCCAGCACCGACAGCACGGCCAGGGTCAGCAACAGCAGCGGCAGGATGCGCAGCGCGCGGGCGCGGTAGAAGCGGCGCAGGTCCACCCGTGCCAGACCGCCGTCGCGCTCGACGATGCGGGTGGCGATCAGGAAGCCGGAGATGACGAAGAAGATGAACACGGCTTCGTAGCCATTGAAGCTGACGGCGTCCAGCAGGCGCTTCGGCAGCCAGTCCTTCAGCAAGCTCGGGCCCAGCGGCAGGCGGAAGGGCAGGGCCAGATGGTGCACGACCACGAGCAGGATGGCGAGGCCGCGCAGGCAGTCGATGCCGAAGTTGCGGGTGGATGGGGAAGATGTCGTGGCAGGCAGTGTCATGCGGCAATAGTAACCTACAAAGAAGGGCCAGCCGTGCGCCGGCCGGCCGGGCGGCGCCGGATAATCCCGGCGACGGAGAGCACAGAGGACATGACTGAGGACATCATGCGGCGGCGACGCTTTCTTGCGGTACTGGGCGCCTGCCTGGGCAGCGGCGCCACCGTCGCCGCCCAGCCGGCGACTGGCGACGCGCTGTGGCAGCGCCTGCGCGAGGGCGGCCACATCCTCCTGATCCGCCATGCGGCCACCGATCCCGGCATCGGCGATCCGCCCGGCTTCCGGCTCGGCCAGTGCGGCACCCAGCGTAATCTGTCCGAGCGCGGCCGGCGCGAGGCGCGTGCCCTTGGCGCGGCCCTGCGCGAGGGCGGCGTGACGGTCGGTCCGGTCTGGTCGAGCCGCTGGTGCCGCTGCCTGGACACCGCCCGGCTGGCCTTCGGCCGCGTCGAGCCGGCGCCGATGCTCGATTCCATGTTCAATGACGATGCCGGCGCCAGCTGCGCCAAGGCCGCGCAGACGCTGGCCCGGCTGGCCGCCGCGCGCATGGAGGGAAAGGGCGCGGAGGGCAACATCGTGCTCGTGACCCACGACGTTAACATCCGCGCGCTGGCCCACGAGTCGGTGGCGCCCGGCGGCATCGTGGTCGCGCGCATGGAGGGCGGCGCGCTTGCCGTGCTCGGCCAGCTGCATCCGGACCTGCAGGCACACCTTGATCGGGCCGAAAAGTCCGGCTGATGTGCGCGCCGGGGGCCGGCGTAGAATCCCGGCGTGGCTTCATCGTCTGCCTCGACCCGATTCGGAGGAGTAGCTCATGAAACGCTGGTTCCTGCTCGCCGCCTTCGCCGCGGCCACCACCTCGGCCACCACCGCTTCGGCCCACCACGGCTGGAGCGAATACAAGGCCGATCAACCCCTGCAGCTGTCCGGCACCATCCAGGAGGCCGGCTATGTGCAGCCGCACGGCTGGGTACGCCTTAAAAGCGGCGACAAGATCTGGCTGGTGGTGCTGGCCCCGCCGGGGCGCATGGAAAGCCGCGGGCTGGTCAAGGACATGCTGACGGTCGGCGCCACCGCCAGCGTCTACGGCTATCCGCACCGCACCAAAACGGAGGAGATGCGCGCCGAGCGCATCACCATCAACGGCAAGACCACCGAGCTGCGCTGATGGCCGGGCCGGGTGGCGTTGGCGCCGCGGCCGGCTGGGCTGACTGGCTGGCTGCGACCCCGCCGGCGCTGGCGATGCGCGCCAATGCCTGGCTGTACCCGGCTGTCGAAATCCTTCACATTGCCGGCTTTGCCGTGCTGGTCGGGGCGGTGGCGATGTTCGATGTGCGCGTGCTCGGTCTCGGACGCGACTTGCCGGTGCGGGCGCTGGCGCGCCACCTGCTGCCCTGGTCGGCGGGCAGCATGCTGCTCGTGCTGCCGACCGGCCTGCTGCTGTTCGCCGCCGAAGCGCCGGACCTGGCCGCCAACCCTGTGTTCCTGCTGAAGCTGCTGCTGATCGGCGTGGCGGGCCTGAATGCGCTTGCCTTTCATGCCGGCCCTTACCGCGCCGCGGAACGTTGGCAGGGGCAGGCGCCGCCACGCGCACGCCTGCACGCGGTGCTGTCCCTGCTGCTGTGGCTGGCCGTGATCGCCTGCGGACGGCTGCTGGCTTATGTCTGACCCATCGCGCATGGGGTATCGAAAAAATCGATGATAGACGGTCAAATAACTCGTTTTTCTTCCGGCGGCCGGATGTCCATAATGGCTTCCATCGACAACCCCTTCACTAGGAGAAACACCATGGAAACCAGCAAACTCTACCCCGCCGGCCGCGCCCTCGTCGGTCTTCTGTTCGTCGTCTCGGGCATCAACAAGATCCTCGCTTTTTCGTATGTGGCCGGCTGGATGGCCAGCATGGGCCTGCCGCTTGCCGGCCTCCTGCTGGCCGGCGCCATCGCCCTCGAAGTCGGCGGCGGCCTCGCCCTGATCACCGGCTTCCAGGCGCGCTGGGCCAGCCTCGGCCTGGCCCTGTTCCTGGTGCCGGTCACCCTGATCTTCCACGCCTTCTGGGGCGCCGGTGCGGCCGAGTTCCAGAACCAGCTGAACCACTTCCTCAAGAACGTGGCGATCCTGGGTGCGGCGCTGGTAATCTTCGATATCGAACGCCAGCGCGTGCAGTCGGCGGCCGGCGCCATCCTGCGCACCCGCGCAGTCTGAGCAGCCCGAACAGTCTTAAAGGAAGGATCGCGTATCATGGACATCACGACGCACCGCGGCCAGGGGCCGATGCAGCAAGTCATCGAAATCGGGCCGCACCGGCTCCTGACGGACGTGTCGCCGGAATTCGGCGGCGAGGCCAGCGGCCCGGAACCGCACGACCTGCTGGCCGCGGCGCTGGCGGCCTGCACCACGCTGACGGTCAACCTGTACGCGAAGCGCAAGGGCTGGCAGCTGGACGAGGTGCAGGTCACGATCCGCCACGGCCAGGAAGGCGCGGCCTACGCCCTGCACCGCAGCATCCGCTATGTCGGCGCCTTGAGCGAGGAAGAAAAGCAGCGCCTGACGGACGTCGCCAACAAGTGCCCGGTCCACAAGACCCTGTCCGGGCAGATCCAGATCACCACGGAGGCTGAATAACATGGACTACGACCATCAACACGATGATGAGAGCATGCTGGAGACGATCGTGGTGCCGCGCACCCATGACCTCGGCGGCGGCTTCGAAGTCAGGCGCGCGCTGCCGCACCGCGACCGCCGGATGGTCGGTCCCTTCGTCTTCCTCGACCAGATGGGCCCGCACGTGTTCAACGCCGGCACCGGCATCGACGTCCGTCCGCACCCGCACATCGGCCTGTCCACCGTCACCTATCTGCTGGAGGGCGAGATTTCGCACCGCGACAGTCTCGGCACCGTGCAGGACATCCGCCCCGGCGCCGTCAACTGGATGACGGCCGGGAAGGGCATCGTCCACTCCGAGCGCACCGGCCCGCTGGTGCGCGCCCAGGGCTCGACCCTGCACGGCCTGCAGTGCTGGGTGGCGCTGCCGAAGGCGAAGGAAGAAAAGGATCCGAGCTTCTCGCACATAGCCGCCGGCGAGCTGCCGGTGCTCGAGGGCGAGGGCGTCACCGCCCGCATCATCGCCGGCGAGTACTTCGGCAAGCGCGCCCCGGTGCCGGTCGAATCGCCGATGTTCTATGTCGACCTGGCCTTGATTCCGGGCGCGCGCCTGCAGATGCCGGCCGAGTATGCGGAGCAGGCGATCTATGTGGTCGAAGGCACCCTCGACCTGGGCCGCGACGGCAGCTTCGGTCCCGGCCAGCTGCTGGTGCTGAAGCCCGGCGCGGCGGTCACGCTCGCCGCCGGCAACGGACAGGGCGCACGCGTGATGCTGCTGGGCGGTGAGCCGATGGACGGCCCGCGCTACCTGACCTGGAACTTCGTCTCCAGCTCGGCCGACCGCATCGAGCAGGCCAAGGAAGACTGGCGCGACATGCGCTTCCCGCAGGTGCCGGGCGAGACCGAGTTCATTCCTCTGCCCGACACCCTGGGCCGGCCGGTCCGCTATCCCTGAACCGGGCCCGGCGCCTTGCCTGCCTCGCTTGGTGAGGCTTCGCGTTTGGCGCGGCGGCGCTCGAAGCGCTCCAGCGTGCTGCCGGTGGCGGCCGGGCCGGGCCGGGTTTCGAAGGCGTCCTCGGTGATCGGCCGGCCGCTGGCGCGGTCGACCAGCACCGGGTCGGCCCGCTCTCCAGTGGCGCGGTCGGCCACGATCACCGCCTCTCCCTCCGGCGAGAAATGCTTGTTGCCCCATGCCAGTAGGGCCAGCATGACGGGACGGAAGTCGCGTCCACGCTCGGTCAGGAAGTATTCGTAGCGCGGCGGCCGTTCGCTGTACAGGCGTTTCTCCAGCAGCCCTTCCTCGACCAGCCCGTTCAGGCGCCGGGTCAGCATGTTCGGCGCGATGTTCAAACTCTTCTGGAATTCGTCGAAACGCGTCAGGCCATAAAAGGCGTCGCGCAGGATCAGGATGCTCCACCATTCGCCCACGCGTTCGAGGCTGCGGGCGATGGGGCAGTTCATGTTTTCAAAGCTGGTTCGTTGCATGGCTGGCTCACTAGGACCGGTTCAGTGCGCGTCCGCGGATGGCGCTTTGGGCGGTGTCACCTTGCGCATCAGGGGGACGCAGGCGGTCGTCAGGGCGAAACATACCATGATGACGAGATAGATGTCCGAGAAGGTCATGGTCAGTGCTTCGCGCAGGGTCAGTTGCCACAGCTGGCGCAGGGCGGCCTGGCCGGCGCCCGCGGCGTCCAGGTCGATGCTCGACAGGCGGGTGGCGGCGCCGCGCAGCAGATCCATCGCCGCTTCGTTGCCGGCGTTCAGGCGCTCGGCAAGGCGGTAGAAATGCAGATTCGTGCGGTCGTTCAGGATGGTCGCGCAGATGGCGATGCCGATCGCGCCGCCGAGGTTGCGCATCAGGTTGAACAGCCCGGAGGCCAGGCGCAGGCGCGCCGGCGCCAGCCCGCCCAGGGTCAGGGTCACGGTCGGCGGCACCGCGAATTGCTGGCCGATGCCGCGCAGCGCCTGCGGCAGCAGCAACTCGCGCCAGCCCCAGTCGTGGGTGATGGGCGCGAATTCCCACATCGACAGCGCAAAACAGGCCAGGCCGACCATCATCAGCCAGCGCAGGTCGACGCGGTTGGCAAACCAGGAATACACCGGAATCGAAAGCAGCTGAAACACCCCGGTCGACAGCACCGCCATGCCGATCTGCAGCGCGCTGAAGCCGCGCACGCGGCCCAGGAACACGGGCGTCAGGTAGATGGTGGCGAAGATGCCGACCCCGGTGATGAAGGAAAAGAAGCAGCCGAGGGCGAAGTTGCGGTCCTTCAGCGCGCGCAGGTCGACCACCGGATTCGCCGCGCGCAGGCTGCGCCAGACGAACAGGACCGCCGAGATGCCGGCAATCCAGGCGGTGGCGAGGATGGTGCGGTCGGCCAGCCAGTCCCAGCGCGGCCCCTCTTCGAGCGTGTATTCGAGGCAGCCGAGGAACAGCGACATGAGCAGGATGCCGGGCAGGTCCGCGCTGCGCAGCAGTCCCGGGTCCGGGCGGTCGATGCGCACCAGTAGCGGCACGAAGACGCTGACAAAGATTCCGGGCACCAGGTTCACGTAGAACAGCCACTCCCACGCGTAGTGGTCGGTGATCCAGCCGCCGATGGTCGGGCCGAGGGTGGGCGCCAGCGAGGCGATGGCGCCGATGGTGGCGGCGGCGATCACCCGCTGCGGCCCCTGGAAGAACACGAAGGCGGTGGTGAACACCATCGGGATCATCGAGCCGCCGAGGAAGCCCTGGGCGGCGCGGAACAGGATCATGCTCTGGATATTCCAGGCCATCCCGCACAGCATGCTGGCGATCGTGAAGCCGACCGCCGAGGCGCAGAACAGCCAGCGCGTGGACATCACCCGCGACAGCCAGCCGGACAGCGGGATCACGATGATCTCGGCGATCAGGTAGCTGGTCTGCACCCAGACCACTTCGTCGGCGCCCGCCGACAGGCCGCCGCCGATCTCGCGCAGCGACGCCGACACGATCTGGATGTCGAGCAGGGCGATGAACATGCCGACGCACATGGCGGCGAAGGCGGTGACCTTCTGCCCGGTCGACATGTCGGCCGGGTTGACGAGGCGCGCGCTCATGGTGTGGCGGCCAGGCGGCGGTCTGCAACTGCGCTGCGTTCCGGCTCGCCGCCGCGGGCGTCGACGGTGGCGGTCACGGACAGGCCGGGGCGCAGGCTGCCGAGGGCGCTGTCGGCGTCGTCGAGCAGGATGCGGACCGGCACACGCTGGACGATCCGGGTGAAGTTGCCGGTGGCGTTCTCCGGCGGCAGCACGCTGAACTGGGCGCCGGTGGCCGGCGCCAGGCTCTGGATCCGGCCGTGGAAGGTGCGCCCGGGGAGGGCATCGGCTTCGATCTCGGCGCGCTGGCCGGGGCGCAGGCGCGCCAGCTGGCTTTCCTTGAAGTTGGCATCGACCCACAGGCCGTGCGCCGGGACGATGGACAGCAGCTGCTCGCCCGGCTGCGCATAGGCGCCGCTGCGCGCGCGGCGGTTGCCGATCACGCCGTCCACCGGCGCCCGTACTTCGGTGTAGGCGAGACGGATACGCGCCAGTTCGCGTTCGGCCTCGGCCTGGGCCAGCGCGGCTTCCGCCTGGCGGCGGCGCGAAGCGATGACGTCGAGTTCACGCTCGGCGGCCAGCTGGGCCGCCCTGGCCTTGCCGGCATTCGCCTGGGCCTGCTTGAAATCGGCGGCGGCACGCTGGGCGCTCTGGATGGAGACGGCTTCCTGGGCGGCCAGGCCGCGGTAGCGGAGGTCGTCGTCGCGGGCCCGGGCCGCTTCCGCATCGCTGCCGCTCACGCCGGCGCGCGCCTGCTCGATCACGGCGCGCTGCTGCAGCCGGGCGGCGTCCAGGTTCGCCAGCAGCGCCTGCTGGGCGGCCACCTGGCTGTCGGCGCGGGCCAGCTGGGCGCGGTAGTCGCGGTCGTCGATGCGCAGCAGCAGCTCGCCTTTGCGCACCGGCTGGTTATCGGCCACGTGTTCCTCGACGATATAGCCGGCCACGTGCGGGCGCAGGGTCACCACTTCGGCGCCGACGTAGGCATCGTCCGTATCTTCCATGAAGCGGCCCCCGGTCCACCAGCGCTGGCCGGCGAAGGCCAATGCCGCCAGCGCCGCCAGGCCTGCAAGGCCGGCAAGCAGCCGTTTTTTCGGTAGGCGCCGCACGGCGGTGGGGGCGGCGATCGATTCACCAGTTCGAGCTGAGTCCATGTGCATCTCCTTTTCCTGACTTGCTTTCATGATGCAAGTGACTATACACTCGTGACTTTCACGATGCAAGTGACTTTGAAAGGAAGACGCGATGGACCTGAAACGAATGGCGGCCGCCTGCTTGGGCCTCGGATTGCTGTCGGGCTGCGCCAGCGGACCGGATTACGTGGCGCCGCGGATCGATGCGCCACTGGCTTACCACGCGGCGCCCGCGCAGGCGCCGGCGCCGGCGATTCCGCTGGCGCTGGACAGCTGGTGGCGGCATTTCGAGGATCCGGAACTGAGCCGGCTGGTCGAGCTGGCGCTGGCCCAGAACCTGGACCTGGCGGCGGCCGCCGAGCGGGTGGCGCAGGCGCGCGCCGCGGCGCGGCTGGCCGGTGCGGCCATGCTCCCGACTGTCGAGGCCCGGGCCGGCATCGCGGCGGAGCGCCAGTCGCTGGAAAGCCCGATCGGGATGCTTGCCAGCCAGATGCCGGGTTACGACCGCAAGGCCGTGCTGCGCAGCGAGGCGCTGGCGGCAAGCTGGGAGCTCGACCTGGCCGGCGGCCTGGCGCGTGGCCGCGAACAGCGCAGCGCCGAAGCCGAGGCGGCCGAAGCCGACCGTCTTGGCGTGCGGGTTTCGCTCGCGGCGGAGGTGGCGGACAGCTGGCTGCGCGTGCGCGGCGCCCGTCTGCGCCTGGCGATTGCCGGGGAAGCGCTGCAGGCGGACCGCGATTTGCTGCGGCTGGTGCGCGCCCGGCGCGCGGGTGGCCTGGCGAGTGCCGGCGAGGTGGCCCAGGCCGAGGCGCGGGTGGCGCAGGTGAGGGCGACGCTGCCGGCGCTCGAGGCCGAGATCGCGTCCCAGCTGAACCGGCTCGACGTGCTGCTGGGCGCCACGCCTGGCAGCCTGGCGCCGCGCACGGCAGGGGTGGCGGGTCCGCTGGCGCTGCCAGTCCTCGGCAGCGAATTGAAGCCGGCCGAGCTGCTGCGGCGCCGGCCGGACGTGCTGGCGGCCGAGCGGCGCCTGGCGGCATCGAACGCGGCCATCGGCGTGGCCATGGCCGAGTACTACCCGAAAATTTCGCTGTCGGCCCTGTTGGGGATGGAAAGCCTGCGTACCGGCAGGCCGCGGGGCGACAACCTGCAGCCGGCACTGGCGGCGGGCCTGCGCTGGCGCCTGTTCGATTTCGGCGCCGTCGATGCCGAGGTGGCCGCGGCCGGCGCCCTACGTCGCGAGGCCTTGCTGCGCTACCGCCAGGCGATGCTGCGCGCCACCGAGGAAGTCGAAGCGTCTCTGATCCGGTCCGCTGCCCTGCGCGACGAACGCGCCGCACTCGCCGAGCAGCTGGATGCCGCGGGACGCGCCCGCACGCAGGCGCACGAAGCCTACCTGGCGGGGGCCGGCAGCCTGATGGACGAACTGGAACTCGAGCGCCAGGTGCTGGCCGTCCGCGACCGCCTCAGCGAGACCGAAACCGGGGCCGGGCGCGCGCTGGTGGCGAGCTTCCGCGCGCTCGGCGGCGGCTGGTGAAGCTCAGGCGGGTGGCTGCAGCGCCGCCCGCACGGCGCCCAGGATCCGGTCCGACAGCGCCGGATCGGCCACCGCCCGCGACAGGGTCAGTGCGCCGACCATTGCCGCCAGCGCCAGCAGGCCCTGGTCCTCGCCGGCATCGCCAAGCCTGCATTCCCGCAGACGCTGCGCCATGCGCAGGGCAAGGCCGTCGCTGGCTGGGTTGGGCTGGCCGCGCAGGCCGAGCTCCGCGCACAGGCTGGGCAAGGGGCAGCCTTCGCCGGGATTGTCGCGGTGGACGGGCGACAGGTAGCTCGCCAGGAAGCTGCGCAGCTGTTCCGGCGAAAGCGGGTCCTGCCAGCTTTCGTTGAGGCTGTCGATGGCGGCCCCGAGCGAGGCCTCGACCAGCGCCTCCTTCGACGGGAAGTGGGCGTAGAAGCCGCCGTGGGTCATGCCCAGCGCCTTCATCAGCGGCACCAGGCCGGTGCCGGCAACGCCATCGCGGCGGAAGCGCCGCGCCGCTTCATCGACGATGCGCCGGCGCGTCTCGGCCTTGTGGGTGTGCGAATACCGCATGAATTCCAATCTGCAATGTTGCTGTACTGAAATTGTAAAGCCTTGCGCGCCCCCCAGCAAACATTTGCACGCGGGGCCCAGGCGGAACGGTCAGGCAGCGGCGGCGTGTTCCTTGAGGTAGGCGGCGCAGTCTTCCGCGCTCAGCGGCTTGCTGTAATAAAAACCCTGGATCTGGTCGCAGCCGGCTGCGCGCAGGCCATCCAGCTGCTCCTGCAGTTCGACGCCTTCGGCAATCACCTCCAGGTGCAGGCTGTGGGCCATGGCGATGATGGCCTTGACCATCGCCAGCGATTCGGCGCTCTGGTGCATGTCCTGCACAAAGGAGCGGTCGATCTTCAGCTTGTCGACCGGCAGCCGCTTCAGGTAGCTGAGGCTCGAATAGCCGGTGCCGAAGTCGTCGATGCTGATGGTGCAGCCGAGGCCGCGCAGGCGCGCCATCAGGTCGGCGCTGCGCTCGGGGCACTGCACCGACATGCTCTCGGTGAGCTCGAGTTCGAGGTCGCCCGGCGCCAGCTGGGCATCGCGCACCACGGTGTCGATGCAGCCGACGATGTCGGTGCGGTGGAACTGGCGCGCCGACAGGTTGACCGCCACCGGCACGGTCGGCACGCCGGCGGCGCGCCAGGCGCGCGTCTGGTCGACGGCGCTTTTCAGCACCCATTCGCCGATCTCCACGATCAGGCCGGCTTCTTCCGCCACCGGGATGAATTCGACCGGCGAGATCAGCCCGTGCTGCGGATGCCGCCAGCGCAGCAGCACCTCCAGCCCGGCCACCGAGCCGTCCTCCAGCGCGATCTTCGGCTGGTACATCAGGAACAGTTCCTTGTGGTCGAGGGCCGCGCGCAGCTGGCTCTCCATCGTTAGCTTGCGGCTGGCGGCCTGCTTGAGCTCTTCGGAAAAGTGCTGGATCTGGCCGCCGCCCATCAGCTTGGCGCGGCGCGTGGCCAGGGCCGCGTTGTTCATCAGGACGTCGGCGTTGTCGCCGTCGTGCGGGAAGATCGCGTAGCCGATGCTGCAGGTGAGCAGGATGGCGCCGGCCGGGGCCTTGAACTCGCGGTGCACGGCCTGCATGATCTGGCGCAGGCGGTCGCGCGCCACGCTGTCGTCGCCGAGACCGGGCAGCAGCACCATGAATTCGTCGTTGCCGACCCGGGCCAGGAGGTCTTCCGGACGCAGCACGCTCTGCAGGCTCCAGGTGATCGATACCAGGGCCTGGTCGCCGGCGTGGTGGCCAAGCGACTCGTTGAGGCGCTTGAACTTGTCGAGGTTGATCGAGGCCACCAGGGTCTGGGTGCCTTGTGCGCGCCAGGTTTCGAGGCCTTCGCCGATGGTGCGCACCAGCGCCTGGCGGTTCGACAGGCCGGTCAGCTGGTCGTGGTTGAGCAGGAATTCGACCTGGCCGGCGGCCGCGCTCAGTTCCGGGCTGCTGCCGTCGCGCGGCACGTGCGAGTACAGGGCCTGGGCGGCGCCGGCCAGCTGGCGGTGGTGGATCAGCTGTTCGACCATGCGCGCCAGGTCGCGCAGCATGTCCAGCTCATCGCCGCTCAGCTGGCGCGGCTCGCGGTCGATCACGCACAGGGTGCCGAGCGGCATCCGGTCGACCGAATACAGCGGCACGCCGACGTAGAAGCGCACGTGCTCATCGCCGGTCACCATCGGGTTGCCGCGGAAGCGCGGGTCCTTGCTGGCATCGTTGACGACCAGCGGCTCGTGTTCGAGGATGGCATGGCCGCAGAAGGAGATGTCGCGCGCCGTTTCCGAGCCCTCGAAGCCGCAGCGCGACTTGAACCACTGGACATCCTTGTCGACCAGCGAAACCAGGGCGGTGGGCGCGTTCAGCAGCCGCGCCGCCATGCGGGTGATGCGGTCGAAGGATTCTTCGGGGGCGCTGCCCAGCAGGCGGGTGGCGTGCAGGGCGGTCAGGCGGCGTGCTTCGTCGACGGGAATGTCCGGAATCTGCATGAAACCTCTCTTGATACATCCGATGCTGTCGATCCCATTCTGCCATGAGGTGCCGAACTGGAGCGCAGGCAAGCGTGCGCCCGTGCCTTGGGGCAATCAGGATGCGCTGGCCTGGCGGATGCAGCGGGCGAGGTGTTCGTCGTCGACCGGTTTGCTGAGGAAACACCAGGCGCCTTCACGCCGGGCGCGCGCCTCGACCTGCGGGTCGGGATAGGCGGTGATCAGGATGCAGGGCGGCGCGGCCGGGCTGGCGCGCAGGCGGGCCAGCAGGTCCAGGCCGTCCATGCCCGGCATCTGGACGTCGCTGACGATGCAGTCCACCCCCGCGACGCCGGCCGCCAGCAGCCTGCGCGCATCGCCGTAGAGGCTGACCCGGTAGCCGAAGGAGCGCAGCAGCGCTTGCATCGCCAGGCGCACGTCCGGATCGTCGTCGACCAGCGCGACGTGGAGGGGGGAGGGGCTGGACGTGGACATGAACCGAGGATACCGCCTGCCATGCGCCGGCAGGAATCATACCTAGGTATGAGTGGAGGCCTGGTCCAGCGCTTCGGTCATGCGCACGAGGTCGGCGAAGGTCCTGGCACCCATCTTGCGCATGGCATTGCCGCGATGGATCTTGACGGTGATCTCGCTGGTGCCGATTTCACCGGCGATCTGCTTGTTCATCAGGCCGCGCGCCGCCAGCGCCATCACCTGGCGCTCGCGTGCCGTCAGGCTCGCGTGGCGCGCTTCCAGCTCGCGCTGGACGTCGCGCCGGCTGCGCCCGGCGCGGTCGCCGGCCAGCGCGCGCTCCACGGCGTCGAGCAGGTCCTGCTCGCGGAAGGGCTTGGTGAGGAAATCGACGGCGCCGCCTTTCATTGCGCGCACCGTCATCGGGATGTCGCCGTAGCCGGTCATGAACACCACCGGCGGACCGCCGCCTTCGCGGTTGAGGCGGTCCTGCAGATCGAGTCCGCTGGCGCCCTGCATGCGCACATCCAGCAGCAGGCAGCTGGCGACGTCGGGGCGGGGTGCTGCCTCGAACGCCGCCACGCTGGCGTGGCAGGCCACCTGCATGCCCACCGAGCGCAGCAGGCTTGCCAGGCCGTCGCGCATGTCGGGGTCGTCGTCCACCACGTGGACCAGTTCAGTGGGCGGGCTGTCCTTGCCGTTCATGCGTGCCGGTCTCCTGGAGGGCGGGAAGTTCGAAGGTGAAGGTGCAGCCGGGCGGGCTGTTGCGCGCCTCGATACGGCCGCCGTGGCGCGCGACGATCGAGCGGCAGATCGACAGGCCGAGGCCCATGCCGTCCGGTTTGCTGCTGTAGAAGGGTTCGAACAGCCGCGTGGGGTCGATGCCGGCGATGCCGGGGCCATTGTCGCGCACACTGAGCCGGACCTGGCCGCCGTCGTGCAAGCTGCGCAGTTCCACGCGCGGACCGCGTCCGCCGTCTTCGCTGGCTTGCAGCGCGTTCATGATCAGGTTGATGAGCACCTGCTGCAGCTCGACGGCGTCGCCCTCGACCGCCGGCAGGGCGGGATCCAGGTCCAGTTTCAGGTCGACCGGGCGGCGCTGCAGTTCGCGCTGCAGCAGATCCACCGTCTCGCGCACCAGCGCATTCAGGTCGAGCGGGCGGTGTTCGGGTTCGGTGCGCCGCGCCAGCGCGCGGATGCGGCGGAACACCTGGCTCGCGCGCTCGCCCGCCTGCAGGATGCCGTCCAGCGCGGCGCGCACCTCGTCCAGTTCCGGGACCGGCCGCGCCAGCCAGCGCCGCGCCGCCTGGGCATTGGCAGCGATGGCCGCCAGCGGCTGGTTGACTTCGTGCGCAACCGAGGCCGCCAGTTCGCCCAGCGTGCTGACGCGTGCCGCATGCGCCAGTTGCACGTGGGTCGCGTGCAGCTGCTGCTCGGCTTCGACACGCGCCGTGACGTCGGTCACCGCGCCCAGGTATTCGCAGCGGCCGAGATCGTCGTGTGACAGCTCGGCCAGCACGTGCACATGGCGGATGCGGCCGTCCGGCAGCAGCAGGCGGTGGGCAAGGTCGATCGCGCCCTCGCAGGCGAAAGAGCGGTCGAAGGCGGCGCGCACCAGGGCCAGGTCTTCGGGCAGGGTACGCGCCATCACCCGCTCCATGCTGGGTTCGAGCTCGGGCGGGTAAGCGAAGATGCGCGCCGCTTCCTCCGACCACACCATGGTGCCGTCCGTGACGCGCAGGCCGAAGCTGCCGGTGCGGGTCAGGCGCTGGGCGCCGGCAAGAAAAGCTTCGCTGCGGCGCAGCGCCTGCTGGCGGCTTTGCAGGCCGTCGATGGCGCGCTGGAGGTCGAGCGCGAGCCAGGTAGCGATGGCGATCGCCGCGAGGCTGACCAGCACCCGTCCCGCCGGGGAGGGCGGCGGCTGCCAGCCATGCGCGATCACGGCCGCCGCCAGGGTGAGAACGGCGCAGGCGGCGCTCAAGCCCAGCAGGCGCCGGCGTGGCCATGCCGGCGAGGCCACCAGCAGCACCACCACGTACATGACCGCGATCGCCATCTCCAGCCGCGTGAACGCGTCGATCGCGAAGATCGCCATGGCGAGGGCGATCAGGGCGGCGTTGCGCAGCGGGTGGCCGTGGCGGGAGGACATGTCGGTGGCTCCAGAGTGCTGCCGGAAAGCTTACACCCGGACGCCGCCGCAGCCAACTGGCAGATGATGGGGGTCACCCGCCCTCCGGCGCGGTGTCGGGCAGCAGCGTCAGCCCGGCGGCGGGGAGCGGCGGTGCGAACAGGTAGCCCTGGAAGCTCGTGCAGCCGATGCGGCGCAAACAGTCCCATTGCTCGTCCGTTTCCACACCCTCGGCCACGACCTGCAGGCCGAGGCTGGTGGCGAGGTGCACGATCGCCTGGACGATGCTCGTCGCGTGCGGCGCGCGCAGCATCTCGCGCACGAAGGACTGGTCGATCTTGAGCTGATCCAGCGGCAGCTTCTGCAGGTAGCTGAGCGAGGAGTAGCCGGTCCCGAAGTCGTCCAGCGAGAAGCCGATCCCGTGCCTGCGCAGCGCCTCCATGCGCGCGATCGTGTCCTCGACGTCGCTCAGCAGGAGGCTTTCGGTCAGCTCGAGCTTGAGCCTCTGCGGCCGGGCGCCGCTCGCTTCCAGCAATGCGAGCAGGCGCGGCACGAAGTCTTCCTGGCGGAATTGGCGCGCACTGACGTTGACGGCGATGCTGAGCCCCGCCGTGGCCGGGTCGGCCGCCCAGCGCACCAGCTGGCGGCAGGCTTCCTGCAGGACCCAGTCGCCGATGCCGACGATCAGGTCCGACTTCTCGGCCTGGGGAATGAAGGCGCCGGGTGCGGTCAGGCCCCTGCGCGGGTGGCGCCAGCGGATCAGTCCCTCGACGCCGACGGTCAGGCCGAGCTGGTTGACGACCGGCTGGTAGAACAGTTCGAATTCCTGGCGCGCCAGCGCGAAGCGCAGGTCGGCTTCGAGCGTGGTGGTGGCATCGACCGCCGCCTGCATGCGCGGGTCGAAGAAGCGGAAGGTGGCGCCGCCGGCCGCCTTGGCCTCGTACATCGCCAGGTCGGCCTGGCGCAGCAGGTCGTGGCTCAAGGGGGCGCCCTTGCCAAACAGGGCCAGGCCGATGCTGGGCGCGATGCCGAATTCCTGCCCGTCCAGCGAATACGACGGCTGCAGGCCGCCGATGACCTTGCGCGCCACCAGCTCGGCGTGTGCCCCGGCCTCGGCCGGATCCGCGCCCAGGTTCTCCAGCAGCAGCACGAATTCGTCGCCGCCCAGGCGGGCCACGGTATCGGTGTCGCGCGTGACCTGCTGCAGGCGGAACGCGACCATTTCGAGCAGCCGGTCGCCGACATCGTGTCCACGGCTGTCGTTGAGCGCCTTGAAGTTGTCGAGGTCGACGAACAGCAGGGCACCGTGGCCGCCGGTGCGCTCGCTCTTGTTCAGCGCCTGGCCGAGGCGGTCCATCAGCAGGCGCCTGTTGGGCAGGTTGGTCAGGCCGTCGTAAAAGGCGAGATGGGCGATATCGGCCTCCGCCTGTTTGCGTGCGCTGATGTCGCTGCGGGTGCCGACCATGCGCACCGGCGCGCCGTCGGGAGTGCGTTCGACGACCTTGCCGCGCGACTGGATCCACACCCAGTGGCCGGCCCGGTGGCGCATGCGGAACTCGGCGTCGAAGGCCTGGGTCAGCCCTGCCAGGTGGGCGTCGAGCGCCTCTTCCAGGCCGCAGCGGTCATCCGGGTGGACCAGGGCGAAGGGCGCTTCCTGCAGCGCCGACTGCTCGGCCTCCGTGTAGCCGAGGATGGCGCATGCACGGCCGTCCACCGCGCGGCGGCCCGACGGCAGGTGCCAGTCCCACAATCCCAGGCTGGCGCCATTCAGGGCCAGTTCGACCCGCTCGGCAGCCTGCACGCGCTCTGCCTCGGCTTCCTGCTCCAGGCGCAGGATCAGCGCGCGGCGCCGCTGGGCGAATAACAGCCCGGCGGCGCAGGCAAACCAGAACAGGCTCCATGCCGTGGCGGCGGCCCAGGCCAGGCGCCGCGCCCCGGCGCTGATCGCGCTGGTCCGGCGCACCAGGCTGAGTTCGAGGGAGCGGTCGGTGCCGAGGCCGCCCAGCTGGAGGCTGCGCCGCACCACCACGCGCTCGCCGCCGTCGCGGCCGCGCATGCGAGCCGCCGACTCCAGCAGGCCGCCTGCCGCCTCGTTGCGCAGGACCGCCGGATCCGGCGGGACCAGCAGCAGGGTACGGCCGGCGCGGTCGCTCAGCGCAATCGACATGTCGGGCGCGTACAGGGCCGAGCGCATTACCGCGTCGAAATATTCGGGATTCAGGATGGCCAGCGCCGCGCCCTGCCCACAGCCATCCCGGGCCGACAGCGAGAGCGCGACCTTGATGTTGAAGACATCGCGCTCGTTTTCGTAGGGATCCGACAGGTAGAGCGTGTTGCCGCTGCAGATATGCTGGAGGGAGGCCAGGAAGCGCCGGTCGCCCAGGCGGCGGTCGCCGAGTTCGTCGTCCGACAGCAGGATGCGGCCGTCCGCGTCGACCGCCAGCAGGGCGCGCACGCCGGGCATCGCGCGCTTGAGCGACTGCACCAGGGTGCGGCGGCAGGCGCCGTCGCAGCCGCTGTCCGGGGCCAGGGCGGTCCGCGTGCCGTCCAGCGCCCAGCGTACCGCGGCGAGCTGGCGGTGCAGGGTCTGGTCGATCACCTGCGCCTGCGCGCGCATGCGCTCGGTGTCGGCGGCAAGCGCGGCCTGGCTTTCGAACCAGACCAGGTAGGCGACCAGCAGGCCGGAGGCGATGGCGCCGGCCGCGAAGGCCAGCCACTCCAGGGCGTTGCGGCGTCCTGCGCTGGGGCGGAACGGGTGACGGTCGAGCATGATGGTTCTCCGGTGAATACGGAGGTATGCTAGGACGCCGGCGGCGGCCGCACCATCAGACATCGGTTGACGGGACCCATACCTTGGTATGAGGCGCGCACGCTTGGTTTGGCGCATGCGCTTGCGTTACCATCGTGCGGAGAGGGGGGAACAAGATGAAAGCAATCGTTACCGGCCATACCAAGGGCCTCGGCGCGGCACTGGCGCGCAATCTGCTGGCGCGCGGCGTGCCGGTGCTGGGCCTGGCCCGCACCCGCTCCGACGAACTGGCGCAAAGCTGGCCCGAGCTGTTCGAGCAGGTCGAGCTGGACCTGGCCGACGGCCCGGCCCTGGTCGACTGGCTGGACGGCGACGGCCTGACGGATTACCTGGATGGCACCGGCGCCGTACTGCTGCTCAACAATGCGGGCATGGTGAGCCCGGTCGGACCCCTCGAAGAGCAGGACCCGCGCGCTGTGCTGCGCGCCGTGACCCTGAACGTGGCGGCGCCGATGGCGCTGGCGGCGGCGGTGGTGCGCGCCAGCGACGGCGGCCAGAAGCGCATCATGCACATCTCGAGCGGGGCCGGGCGGCATGCCTACCCGGGCTGGAGCGTGTATTGCGCCACCAAGGCGGCACTCGACCACCATGCGCGCGCGGTGGTGCTGGACGGCGGCCAGGACGTGCAGATCTGCAGCCTGGCGCCGGGCGTGATCGACACCGGCATGCAGGCCGAGATCCGCGATACGCCCGTCAAGAGCTTCCCGATGCGCCAGCGCTTCGTCGACCTGAAGTCGACCGGCACGCTGCTCGATCCCGACGAATGCGCCGAGCAGCTGGTCGACTACCTGCTCGGCAAGTCCTTCGGCGACGAGGTCGTGGCCGACCTGCGTACGCTAGGCGCTTAAGGCGCCGGCGGAATCTGCAGTCCCTTTGCTACCGCCGGGCGTTCGACGAAGGTCTTCAGCACGCGCGCCACGTTGGCGAAGTCCTGGAAGCCCACCAGCTCGCCCGCGCCATAGAAGCCGATCAGGTTGTTCACCCACGGGAAGGTGGCGATGTCGGCGATCGTGTATTCCTCGCCCATGATCCAGCTGCGGCCTTCCAGCTGCCTGTCCAGCACGGCCAGCAGGCGCTTCGATTCGGCCACGTAGCGATCGCGCGGGCGCTTGTCCTCGAAGTCCTTGCCGGCGAACTTGTGGAAGAAGCCCACCTGGCCGAACATCGGACCCAGGCCGCCCATCTGGAACATCAGCCACTGGATGGTCTGGTAGCGCAGCGCCGGGTCGCTAGGGAGTAGCTTGCCGGTCTTCTCGGCCAAATAGATCAGGATCGCGCCCGACTCCCACAGCGGCAGCGGCCGGCCGCCGGGGCCATCCGGGTCGATGATGGCCGGGATCTTGTTGTTCGGGTTCAGCGACAGGAATTCGGGCGACAGCTGGTCGTTCTGGCCGAAGTCGACCCGGTGCACCTCGTAGGCCAGGCCGATTTCTTCGAGCATGATGGCGGCCTTCACGCCGTTCGGCGTCGGCAGCGAATACAGCTGCAGGCGGTCCGGATGCTGCGCCGGCCATTTGCGGGTAATCGGGAAGCTGTTCAGGTCGGTCATGGTCTTCTCCCTAGGCGGTGTTTGGTTCGTGTTGATTGTACTCAAGATACGTCCCCAGCGTGGATGGGAGCATAGGTCTTGGTCCCAAGCAATCATCGGCGGAAAACGACATGGATGAACTCCTGCGCTACTACGAGGAAGAGTTGGGCCTGTTCGGCCAGTTCGCGCGCGAGTTCCGCGCCCGCTACCCGAAGCCGGCCAGCGAACTGCACCTGGCCGGCGAAACCTACGAAGACCCGAGCGTGGCCCGCCTGATCCAGTCGGTGGCGCTGATGAGCGCGCGGATCCGCAAGCGCCTTGACGACGACTATCCGAAGTTCACGGAATCGCTGCTCGAAAGTCTCTATCCGCATTACTTGCGGCCGATGCCCTCGCACACCATCGTGCAGGTGGGCGGGCAGCCGGACACGCCGGTGCTGCTGCCGCGGGGGACGGTGCTGCGCAGCAGTGCGCGCCAGGACAGCGTGTGCCTGTTCCGCACCGTCTACGACGTGCTGCTGGCGCCGCTGCGGGTGGCGCACCTGAATTTCGCGCCGCTCGCGAAGGCGCCGCGTTCGCTGCGCCTGCCGCGCGGCGCCGCCAGCGCCATCGCGATCGGCATCGATACGCCCGGGCCGCGGCCGCTGCCGCAGGTGCTCCCGGACCGCCTGCGCCTGTTCGTCGACGGCGAAGCCTCGACCCGCGCCGCCCTGATCGACGCGCTGTTCCTGCGCGGCGCCTGCGCCTTCGTGCAAGCCGAGGGCGAGGCTGCCTGGCTGCCGCTGGACCGGGTGCCGCTGACGCTGGCCGGCTTTGGCGAGCAGGATGCGATGATCCCGTTCCCGGCCCGTTCCCACCCGGCGCTGCGCCTGCTGAGCGAATACTTCTGCTACCCCGAGAAGTTCCATTTCATCGACATCGACACGGCGGCGCTGCGCGCGCTGCTGCCGCCGCGTTGTACGGCCTTCACCCTGCACGTGGTGCTGAGCGGCCTGCCGGGCGAGCTGGATGCCGCCCGGCTGCTGGGCGGGATCGGCGCCAGCAACCTGCTGGCCTCGTGCACTCCCGTCATCAACCTGTTCCCGAAGGCCGGCGTGCCGCTGCAGCTGAACTATACGAGTGCCGACTATCCGCTGCTGGCCGACGGCGCTCACGCGGCCGACTACGAGATCCACAGTGTCGACGCCGTGCGCCTGCTGCGCGAGGGACCGCGCGCAGGCGGGGGCGGTGGCGGCAGCGTCACGCCCTTCGCGCCCCTGTATGAAGCCGCGGGCGGCGGCGGCCAGCCGACCGCCGGCGGCAAGCACTACTGGATCACGCGGCGCGACCATGCGCTGGCAAGCGTCAGCCCCGGCCACGAGATGCGCATCGCCCTGGTCGACGGCGACTTCCGCACCACCGAGACCGCGGGCGCCACCTTGTCGACCCAGCTGACCTGCACCAACCGCGACCTGCCGTCCCAGCTGGGCTACGGCGATCCGCAGGGCGACCTTCGCAGCGACGAACTGCCCACCGTTGCCCCGATCCGCATGCTGCGCAAACCCAGCCCGACTTACCGCTTCGGCACCGCCAGGGGCGCGCACTGGCGCCTGATCTCGCATTTGTCGCTGAACCACGCCAGCCTGACGATGGCCGGGCTGGACGACTTCCGCAAGATGCTGTCCCTGTACGATTTGCCGCGCTCGCCGGCGGCGCAGCGCCTGATCGCCGGCATCCGCGGCCTCGAGCACGGCGCCGTGCGCGCCTGGGTCAAGACCGCGCCGATCTCGACCCTGATGCCCGGCATCGGCATCCGCATGAGCGTCGACGAAGACGCCTTTGCCGGCAGCAGCCTGTACGTGTTCGCGCGGGTGCTCGACCATTATTTCGCCCTCAACGGCCAGTTGAACTGCTTCACGCGGCTGCAGGTCGTGTCGAGCCTGAGCGGCCAGGAAATCCTCGCATGCGAACCCCGTCACAGCAGCCAGCCGCTGGGCTGATCGAGCGGCTGCTGGCCGAGCCGCAGCGCTTCGAGTTCTTCCAGGCGGTGCGCTTGCTCCTGCTTTGGCTGGGCGAGCAG
>Ga0065165_1001177_pt1 | contig 30398 bp, 22 predicted proteins | sample AraplaMF_Cvi_mMF_FD_63813 | JGI IMG/M metagenome (GOLD analysis project Ga0065165, IMG submission 63813) | Arabidopsis root microbial communities from the University of North Carolina, USA - plate scrape MF_Cvi_mMF (version 2) (version 3) | ecosystem: Host-associated > Plants > Roots >... | reverse complement strand
CGCTTATGACCAATGTTGGCGTCATCAAGACGTCCGGCGGGTTGTTCAACTTTTTATCGGGCAGCCGGTCCCGCGCGCCGCTATGGATGCAGAAAATCGGCCTCGAATGGGCCTGGCGCACCTGGCTTGAGCCGCGCCGCCTGTTCTGGCGCTATTTGACCACCAACCCTCGCGCGCTCTATCTTCTCTTCAGCCGCAACAGGCCGCTTCGCTAAGAGAGAAGAGTAGAATACGACATGACCGACCGACCGACTGTCCTCGTTACGGGAGGCGCGGGCTATATTGGCTCGCATGCCTGTCGCGCACTGACTGCCGCCGGCTATCAGCCCGTCGTTTATGACAATCTCTCGACAGGTCATCGCAGCTTCGTCGCCGGCCCGCTGGTGACGGGCGATCTGCTCGACGGCACGGCGCTGGCGCGCGCCTTCGCCGACCACAAGATTACGGCGGTGATGCATTTCGCCGCGGCCAGCCTCGTCGGCGAATCCATGACCGACCCGCAGAAATATTACATCAACAACGTCCAGGGCACGCTGTCGCTGCTCCAGGCGATGCGCAATGCGGGCTGCCACCGCATCGTGTTCTCTTCCACGGGCGCCGTTTACGGCAATGCCGATTCCAGGGAGCTGCCGGAAGATTTTCCCTGCGCGCCCATCAATCCCTATGGTGCGTCGAAATTGATGATCGAGCGCATGCTTGCCGATTATCGCACGGCTTACGGCTTCGGCGCGTTCTGCCTGCGCTATTTCAACGCCAGCGGTGCCGATCCCTCAGGCGGCATCGGCGAGCTGCGCGACATCGAGACCCATCTCATCCCGCGCGCCATGATGGCGCTGCAGGGCCATGTCGAGTTCGCCGTGTTCGGCGACGATTACGACACGCCCGACGGCACCGCGATCCGCGACTACATCCACGTCACCGACCTTGCCGCCGCGCATGTCGCGGCGCTGAAGCTGCTGGAAACCGGACATGCGGGCGGCAGCTTCAACCTCGGCACCGGCTCGGGCTTCTCGGTGCGCGAGATCCTCGACGCCATCAGGCAGGAGACCGGGCGCGAGGTGCCGCACACCGTCAAGCCGCGCCGCGCCGGCGATCCCACCTACCTCGTCGCCGACGCCTCCGCCGCGCGAAAAGTCCTCAACTTCGTGCCGCGTCATTCCGACCTGGCCACCGTGATCCGGACCGCCTGGGCCTGGCACCAGAAGGCGCATCCGCTCAAGTCGCGCTGAGCGCCATATTACCTTGCCGTCCGGCCTCCCGAGGGGCTAAAGAGATGGTCACAGCGGCGCCGGCGAATGTGCCGGCCGCCGCATGTGCTCATAGGGCCGCTGACGGAAGCGGCACGCCTGGCTCAGCCAATAGTGCGAGCCGATTCTTCACAGCGAAGGCCACAATCGAGTCCGCGCATCGGCCTGTTTTCAGGCGCGGCTCCAGGGAGCACGGAGCGAATGCATCAGGCCGCAAGCCTGCAATTCGAGCGCGTGATGGACGAGCTCGTCCTCTGGCACACCATACCCGAGGACGAACGTTCGCCGGCACCGGCGTGGTGGTGGGGACCCGCAATGGCGGTGTGCGACACGCAGGAGCCGATGCGGCATACATGGTGTTGCGAGCTCGGCCTCGGCGACGGCTCAAGCTTTGCCGAAGGTGCGCAGGCGCTTCTCACGCTGTTCGCCGAGCAAACCTCGCTGACCTGGCCGGATGATTTTCCGCGCAAGGCGGAGATCAAGGAAGACGACGTCCGCGAGCTGCACCCGCAGCCGTCAGACGACAGCGCGTTTCAGCCGTAACGTCGCGGCTTCCTCGGCCGCGAGGTCCGGCTCGGGCTGGAGCGGCGGCGCAACCGGCAGCATCATCGGCCGCAACAGCTCGGCCATCTCGCGTGCCGGCAACGGCTTGGCGATCAGGAAGCCCTGCATCTCGTCGCAGCCATGGGTGCGCAGGAACGCTTCCTGCTCGGCGTTCTCGACGCCTTCGGCGACCACGGTCATGCCGAGCGCCTTGCCCATGCTGATGATCGCCTGCGCGATCGCCTGGTCTTCCGAATCCTGCGGCAGGTCGCGCACGAAGGAGCGGTCGATCTTGATCGTGTCGATCGGAAAATGCTTCATCAGCGACATCGACGAATAGCCGGTGCCGAAATCGTCGATGGCCAGCCGGATGCCGCGGCTCTGGATGGCGTCGAGCACCTTCAGCGCGCGCCCGACGTTGCGCATCATCATGCTCTCGGTGACCTCAAGCTGGAGCAGCACCGGCGACATGCCGGAGGCCGCGAGCGCCTCGTCGACGTCCTGCAACAGATGTTCGTCGGCAAACTGCCGCGGCGACAAATTGACCGCCATCGATACCGGTAACAGGCCGCGGCGCTGCCAGGCCATCGCCTGCGCGCACGCCTCCTTCACGACCCAGCGGCCGATCGGCACGATCAGCCCGGTCTCCTCGGCGAGCGGAATGAACTGCGCCGGCGAGATGCTGCCGAGATCCGGGTGCGTCCAGCGCAGCAGCGCCTCCACGCCGGTGATCTGGCCGGTCTCCATGTCGACCTTGGGCTGGTAGTTGAGCGAGAACTGCTCGCGCTCCAGCGCGCGGCGCAGCGCGCTCTCCAGCGACAGCCGCTCGATCGACTGTGTCGTCACCTCCTTGGAGAAGAAGCGATAGCCGTTCTTGCCGTCCTCCTTGGCGAGATACATCGCCATGTCGGCGTTCTTGGTCAGCGTCTGCGCATCGGAGCCGTTGGTCGGATACATCGCGATGCCGATCGAGGCCGTGGTGTGGCATTCGTGGCCGGCGAGCTCCATCGGCTCGGCGAGTGCCGTGAGCAATCCGGTCGCGATGCGCTGGACGTCGTCGATCTCGCCGCACTGGTCGAGGATCACCACGAACTCGTCGCCGCCGAGGCGCGCCACCACGTCGCTGACCCGCAGCGCGCCGCGCAGCCGGTTCGCGACTTCGAGCAAAAGCAGATCGCCCGCCTCGTGGCCGAGCGAATCGTTGATGACCTTGAAGCGGTCGAGATCGATGAACAGCACCGCGAAGCGGTGACCGCGGCGCTGCGCTTCGTCGATCGCCTCGCGCAGCAGGCCGTTGAAGGTCTCGCGATTCGGCAAATCGGTCAGGCTGTCATGCGAGGCGAGATACTCGATCCGCTCGTCGGCATGGTTCTTCTCGTCGGCGCGATCGAAATTCTCCATGGCGAAGGAGACGTTGTCGGCGAGGCGCTGCAACAGCTCGACGAATTCGGTCGTGAAGGTGCCCGGTTCGGTCGACATGTAGATCATGACGCCGACGGCCTGATCGTGCGCGACGAGCGGAAACGCCGCGCCCGACCGCGCGCCGTCGCCGCGGACGATGGCATGGAAGACACGGACGCGATCGTCGTTGAGATAGTCGTTGCTGATGCAGGGCTGGCGCGTACGGAATGCCGTGCCGCTCATTCCGCGTCCCTCGGGACGCTCGGGGTCGATGGAGAGGCGAACGTTGCGCGTGGTGTCGGCGGACGGCCCGGCCGCGGCCACGATCTCGAGCTGGTCGCTGTCGGCCCTGGCCAGCGCGATCGTCGTCGAGGTGAATTTGGCGCCGTTCGATGCCGCGAGGCAGACGAGGTCGAACAGCTCGGCGCGCGATTTCGCCCGCATGATCGCCTCGTTGGTGGCGCTCAGCGCCGCGAACATGCGCGTGAGGCGTTCCTTCTGCGCCTCGGTGCGGGCCTTTTCCTCGGCGCGATCGAAATTGTCGAGGGCGAACGAGACGTTCTCGGCCAGACGCCCGAGCAGTTCGACCAGATCCGGTGTGAACGAGTTCTCTTCCGGCGCGAGGAAGAGCAGAACGCCGATCGGTTCCTGACCCGCCCGCAGCAGCGGAAAACTGGCAGCCGCCCGGGTGCCGTCTTCGGCCGCCTTGGAATGCCAATGCGCCGATTGCGGATCGTGGAGATAGTCGTTGATCACACTGGGTCGTCGCGTGCGCAGCGACGTTCCGACAATTCCTTGCCCCTCGGGATGACCGGCCGAGACGATGCAGCTGCGTCCGACCATGAGCTCCTGGAGGCGTCCCTTCACCGCGACGACTCGAACGAGCTCGCGCTTCTCATCCAAGATTCCGATCGTCGCCGACGCGAAGACACCGCCGAGGACCGCCGCCTGGCAGGCAACTTCGAACAGCTCCTCGCGGCTCTTGGCTCGCATGATGGCTTCGTTCGTGGCGCTCAGCGCCTCGAACATGCCGCTCAACCTGTTGCGCTGCCTGTCGGCCCTGGCCTTCTCGTCGGCGCGGTCGAAATTTTCCAGCGCGAAGGCGACGTTGGCCTGGAGCTTGCGCAGCAGCTCGACGAATTCGGGCGTGAAGGCGCAGCGCTCCGGCGAATTGAACAGGAACACCCCCTCGACCCGGTCGCCATTGAGCAGCGGCAGCGCCGCCGAGGACGCGATCCCGTTGCGACGGGCACTGGCGTGCCACGGCGCGATACGGTCGTCGGCGAGCACGTCGTTGCTGATGGCAGGCTTGCAGGTGCGGAACGCCGTGCCGGTCAGCCCGCGTCCTTCGGGCACCTGGTCCGACGTGGAAAATTTGAAGTTGCGGACCTGATCCGCGTTCGGCCCGTAACAGGCGACGACGCGCAGCAGCTCGGTGCTGTGGTCGACAAGCGCGATGGTGGCCGAGGTGAACTTGGCGCCCTTCGCTGTCGCCTCGCACACGAGGTCGAACAGCTCCGATCGCGACCGCGCGTGCAGGATCGCCTCGTTGGTGGCGCTGAGCGCCGCGTACATGCGCGCCAGACGCTCCTCTTCCGCCGCGATCCTAGCCTTCTCGGCCTCGCGGCCGAAATTCCCGATCGCGAAGCAGACGTTCTCGGCGATGCGCAGCATCAGCGCGATGATCTCCTCGTCCTTCGCCCAGGAACGACTGAGGAAAGACAGGATGACGCCGATGCTCTCGCCGTGCCTGATCAGCGGAGCCGCGACGCAGGCCGCGACACCGGTGGTGACATTCGCCTGCTCCCAGGGCGTTCCCCTGGTGCGGCTCGCGAGATCGCGTTCGACATGGGGCTTCTGCGACCGGAAGACCTGGCCCGAGATCCCGCGGCCGTAGGGATTCTCGGGGTCGACGGAGTAGCGGGCCTGAGCGACGAGATCCAGATTCTGGCCGGTTCCCGCCACGGGTTTGAGCCAATGCGAATCCGGCTCCTTGAGCAGGACGAAGGTCGCGAGCGACTTGCCACCGTGCACGGAGGCATCGCACACGAGCTGATACATCTCGCGCTCCGTCTTGGCGCGCAGGATGGCCTCGTTGGTCGCGCTCAGCGCACCGAACATGCGGTTCAGGCGTCGCGTCGCGCGCTCGCCGGCCTGGCGCGCGGTCTCGCGGGCCAGATTTTCGATTGCGTAGGAGATGTTGGCCGACATGCGCTCGAACAGCGAGACCATCTGCGCATCGAGCGAGCCGGCCTCGCCGCGCGTCACGAGCAATATGCCGATGCTTTTGCCGCCGCTGAGCAGCGGCAGTGCCGCCGCCGCGCCAATACCGGCCTTCGCCGCCCCCGCGCGCCAGGCCAGCGAGCGAGGCTCGTTCAGATAGTCGTTGCTGATGCAGAGCTTCTGGCTGCGAAAAGCCTCGCCGCCGACGCCGGAGCCCTCCGGCGTTCCCTCAACCGTCGTGATCTCGATCGCGCTCAGCCGCTTCACGTCGTCGCCACACCCTGCGGCAAAGCGCAGCCGCCGGCCGTCCGGCTCCACCAGGAACACGGCAACGGCCATGAAGTCCCCACTCGAAAACCCGGCGTCGCAGACCTTCTGGTACAGCTCGTCCGGCGATTTCGCGTAGAGGATCGCTTCATTGATGGCGCTCAACGCCGCAAAGGTGCGCGCGAGTGTCGTCGTCACGATCTCAGCTCCCGGGCATTTCTGCCTATTTCTCCCGGATGCCTTTATGAACGGCCACCGCCTAAGTGGTCGTTATTGCGCGCCGCAAACCCGCGATCAAAGTGAACGAGCGACGAATGAGGCGCGCCAAACTGTCGGGAATACCGCTGCACGGAAGGAATCTTCGACCAAAGGCGCGTCTCTTTACGAATTTGCAGCCCTGTATTGGTTTACGGGAGATTGATATCGCTCGCGCGCTTTGAGACGATGGCTCCCAACAAGCAGCCCGTTAAGGGCACAATACCGAGGGAGCGCCATGCCCATCGTCAAGGCCGACCGCCTCACGCGCGTCAGCGCTGCACTGCTCCGCGCCGCCGGGGCTTCCGAGGAAGAAGCCGACGCCGTGGCCGTCGGCTGCGTCAATGCCAATCTCGCCGGCCATGATTCCCACGGCGTGATCGCGGTCCCGACCTACATCGACCGCATCAAGGCCGGACACATCGTGCCCGGCGCGGCCTGGACCATCGTGCAGGAATCGCCGACCACGACCGTGATCGACGGCCATTGGGGATTCGGCTTCCACGTCAATGCGAAGGCGATGGCGCTGACGATCGAGAAGGCGAAGACGGCGAACGTCGCCGCCTGCACCGTGTTCCGGCAGAGCCATGTCGGCCGCCTCGCCGCCTATCCGCTGATGGCGATGCGCGAAGGCATGATCGGGATCGCGACGGCGGATTCCGGCCGTTCGCCGAAGCACGTGGCGCCGTTCGGCGGCAAGGAAGCGCGGCTCGGCACCAACCCGATCTCGATCGCGGTGCCGTCCGATCTCGACGCGCCGTTCTACCTGGACATGGCAACCTCGGCGGTTGCGGCCGGCAAGATCCAGCTCGCGGTCGCGCGCGGCGAGGAGATCCCGACGGGATGGATCATCGATGCCGAGGGACGGCACACCACCGATCCGACCCAATACCGCAAGGGCGGCGCGCTGCTGCCGCTCGGCGGCACCGAGGGCTACAAAGGCAGCGGCCTCGCCGCCATGGTCGAGGTCCTGTGCGGGCTGCTTACCGGCCTTGGGTTCGGCGTCGAGCCGACCGGGCGGCATAATGACGGCTGCTTCATGGCGGTGTTCAACGTCGCAGCGTTCCGGCCGTTGCAGCAGTTCAAGCGCGAGGTCGCGGAATTTGCGCAGTACCTGAAATCGACGCCGCCGTCCGACGGCAGCAAGGGCGTCTACTACCCCGGCGAGATCGAGGGTGTGCGCGAGCAGCAACGCTTGCGCGACGGCATCGAGATCGAGGATGCGACCTGGGAGAAGCTGCGCGCGCTGGCGCGCGAGTACCGGCTCGACACCGTGCTCGATCTGGCCTGACGGAACTCTGGAGAGCAGCAAAATGAATCGGCAGATGATCCTGGTCGGCTTCCTTCAGGCGCAGAACTGCACGAACTTGCCGAGCTCCTGGCGGCATCCGGACTCGCGCGACGATTCCATGTCGGCGGATTATTATCAGGAGATCGGAAAAATCCTCGAGGCCGGCAAATTCCACATGGCCTTCTTCGACGATCGCCTGGCGATGCCGGATCGCTATGGCAACGACCACGCCCACACCGTCGAATACGGCATCCGCTGCGTGAAGATGGATCCGCTGATCGTGCTGACCACGATGGGCATGGTCACCGACAAGCTCGGCCTGGGCGCGACCTGCTCGACCACCTATTACGAGCCGTTCGACGTTGCGCGCCGCTTCGCGACCCTCGACCTGATGTCCGGGGGGCGCGCGGGATGGAATGTCGTCACCTCGCTCAACGACGGCGAGGCGCTCAACATGGGCCGCGACTCCCATCCGGAACATGATTCCCGCTACGACAAGGCCGACGAGTTCATGGAGGTCGTGCTCGGCCATTGGGACACCTGGGAGGACGGCGCGCTGATCATGGACAAGACAAGCGGCCGCTTCGCCGATCCGAGCAAGGTGAAGCGGCTCGATCACAAGGGGGCGGCTTTCAAGTCGCGCGGTCCCTTCACCGTGCCGCGTTCGCAACAGGGCCATCCCGTCATCATCCAGGCCGGCGCGTCCGGCCGCGGCCAGCGCTTTGCCGGGCGATGGGGCGAGGTGATATTCACCGCCGCGCGCAACCTCACTGCTGCCAAGGAAGGCTACGCGTCCGTGCGCAACGAAGCCGCGAAAGCGGGCCGCGACCCCGACCAGATGTTCCTCTGCAATCTGACGACACCGGTCTGCGCTGCGACCAAGTCGGAGGCCGAAGACAAGATGGCGCTGATCAACAAGCTGCCGCTCGAGATCGACGCGCTGTCGCTGCTCGCCGAAGCGCTCAATTACGACTTCGCCTCCAAGGATCTCGACGAGCCGCTGACCACGGACGATCTGAAGAGCATGCAGGGCATTTTGGGCATCCGCGACGGCGTGCTGAAGAACTCGGGCAAGAGCAATCCGAGCGCGCGCGACTTCGTCACCTTCTCCGGCCGCGGTCAGGTGAATGACGCGATGGTCGGCGGCCCCAGGGAGATCGCGGACAAGCTGGAAGAGATGTTCGTCGAGCGCGGCTGCGACGGCTTTGTCATCGCCGCGACCTACGTGCCCGGCTCCTACGCCGACTTCGTACAGCATGTCGTGCCGGAGTTGCAGCGCCGCGGCCTGTTCCAGAAAGACTACCGCGGCAAGACGCTGCGCGAAAATCTCGGGCTCAAGCGGCCCGCGGCCGGCGCCTGGAAGACGCAGCCGCGCGATGCCGCGGAATAATTGGAGGATCCGACATGCGCTGGCTGAAATTCACCGCCTCGGCTAAGACCTCCTGGGGGATCATCGAAGGCGATCGGGTCATCGCGGTCGATGGCGATCCCTTTGGCGAATGGCAACGCAGCTCGCGCACGCATCCGCTCAGCGAGGTCAAGATCGAGCTGCCGCTGGTCCCGCGCACCTTCTATTGCGTCGGCCTGAATTACCTCAAGCACCTGAAGGAGGCCGCCGACAAGCGCGGCGAGGTGCCGGCCGTCCCTGAGAGACCCGAGATCGGCTATCGCGCTCAGAACGCGCTGATCGCGCATGACGAGGACGTCGTGATCCCGTCTTTTGCGACGGACAAGATCCATTACGAGGGCGAGCTCGTCGTGGTCATCGGCAGGAAGGTGAAGCATCTCACAGCAGAGAACGCGATGGATTGCGTGTTCGGCTACACCATCGGCAACGACGTCAGCGAGCGCAGCTGGCAGAAGGCCGACCGCAGCCTGTGGCGCTCGAAGAATACCGACACGTTCAAGCCGATGGGCCCGTGGATCGAGACCGAGGCCGATCTTGCGACCATGGAAACCATCGTCCGGGTCAACGGCAGGGAGACCAACCGCTTTTACACCAACGACATGATTTTCGGCGTGGTGCCGTTCCTGGTCGAGTTGACCAGGTATTTTACGCTATGGCCGGGCGACGTGATCTGGATGGGCACCGACGGCGCATCGCCTGATATCAAGCACGGCGATGTCGTGGAGATCGAGATCACTGGTATCGGGACATTGCGGAATCGGTTCGTGCGGGGGCAGCAGTAGACAAAGCTGCCCACCATCTCTTCACGATTCCGCTGGAGAGAGTGGGCACGCTTCGCTTTGCCCACCCTGCGGCACCGCATCAGCCGCTCAAAACGGCAGCGCTACGCTCGTCTTGATCTCCTTCAGCACCACGTTGCTGCGGACGTAACGGATGCCGGGAATGCGGAACATGAACTCGTCGAGGAAGCGATTGTAGGCCGCCATGTCCTGCACGACGACGCGCAAATGATAATCGGCGTCGCCCGTGGTCGCAAAGCACTCCAGCACCTCACGGCGCTGGCTGACCCGGGACACGAATTCGTCGACGAATTTGGCGTCGTGCCGCTCCAGCGAGACATGGAGGATGGCCGACATCGTGAATCCCGCCTGCTCACGCGCGATCAGCGCTGCATAGCCGCGGATGACTCCGCCCTCCTCCAGCGCACGCACGCGGCGCCAGCAGGCTGAGGTGGACATGCCAATCTCGTCGGCCAGCTGCTGGTTGGTGGCGCGACCGTCCTTCTGGAGATAAGCGAGAATCCGCGTGTCCTGCTCTTCAATCATGAGAACCCCTCAACCCAAATAAGCCTACCATATTTCGCCATCATCTGCAAAATTCTACCGTTATGACATTAAATTCAGGGAAAATGGGTAAGACCTACCGGCCTCCCCGGCATAACCTTCCACCATTCGGCAGGATGCCGCGCGAGGTCCGCCATGGATGCCATTCCATCACTCGATGCCTACGAGCTCTCCGACCGCTACGACCGCGAGGAGGGCCGCGTCTTCCTCACGGGCACGCAGGCCATCGTCCGCATCGCGCTCGACCAGGTCAGGCGCGACCGTGCCGCCGGGCTGAACACTGCCGGCTTCATCTCCGGCTATCGCGGCTCGCCGCTCGGCGGCATCGATCTCGAACTCTGGCGCATCAAGAAGCGTCTCGAGCAAGACCGCATCGAATTCTTGCCCGCCGTGAACGAGGACCTCGCGGCGACCGCGGTGCTCGGCTCGCAACAGGTCGAGACGCAAGCCGACCGCGACGTCGATGGCGTGTTCGGGCTCTGGTACGGCAAGGGCCCCGGCGTCGATCGCTCCGGCGATGCGCTCAAGCACGGCAATGCCTACGGCTCCTCGCCGCATGGCGGCGTGCTGGTGGTCGCCGGCGACGACCACGGCTGCGTCTCCTCCTCGATGCCGCACCAATCCGACGTCGCCTTCATGAGCTGGTTCATGCCGACGCTGCACCCCGCAAGCGTCAGCGAATATCTCGCGTTCGGCGAATATGGCTATGCGCTGAGCCGCTTCTCCGGCATGTGGGTCGGCTTCAAGGCGATCTCGGAGATCGTCGAGTCGGGTGCCTCCGTCGCGTTGCGCCCGCCGCGCGCCTTTCGCACGCCCGACTTCGCACGGCCGCCCGGCGGGCTGCACTATCGCTGGCCGGACCTGCCGGGTCCGCAGATCGAGGAGCGGCTGGAAGCGAAGAAACACGCGGTTTACGCCTTCGCCAAGGCCAATCCGATCGACCGCCACATCTACGATAGTCCGAATGCCACCTACGGCATCGTCACCACGGGCAAGGCGCATCTCGATCTGATGGAAGCGCTGCGGCTGATGGGCCTCGATGAAGCCGCCTGCCGCCGCATCGGCATCGACATCTACAAGGTCGGCATGGTCTGGCCACTGGCGCTGCACGACGCCATGGACTTCGTGAAGGGCAAGCGCGAGATCCTCGTGGTCGAGGAGAAGCGCGGCATCATCGAGAGCCAGTTCAAGGAATATTTCTACGACTATCCCGGCAGCAAGCCCGAGCGCATGGTCGGCAAGCACGACGAAGCCGGCGCGAGGCTGATCTCATGGACCGGCGAATTGTCGCCGCGCGCGCTGGCAGCCGTGCTGGCGCGCCGGCTCGATCCGATGTTTCCGGGCCTCAATCTCGCCGCGCGCGCAGCCGCGCTGCTGCCGGAGGCCGCGCGCACGATCAACGTCGCGGGTGCGACGCGCACGCCCTATTTCTGCTCGGGATGTCCGCACAACACATCGACGAAGGTACCAGAAGGATCGAAGGCACTGGCCGGCATCGGCTGCCACTTCATGGCGAGCTGGATGGACCGCGAGACCTCCTCGCTGATCCAGATGGGCGGCGAGGGCGTGAACTGGGCGGCCTCGTCCCGCTTCACCGGCCACAAGCACATCTTCCAGAATCTCGGCGAAGGCACCTACTATCACTCCGGATCGATGGCGATCCGGCAGGCGATCGCGGCCAACGCCAACATCACCTACAAGATCCTGTTCAACGACGCCGTCGCCATGACCGGCGGCCAGCCGGTCGACGGCCCCATCAGCGTGCACGCCATCGCACACAGCGTCCGCGCCGAAGGCGTTGAACGCATCGCGCTGGTATCGGACGATCCCGCGCAGTTTTCGCCGGCGGATTTGCCCTCGGGCGCAAGCATCCATCCCCGCGAGGAGATGGACGCCGTGCAACGCGAGCTACGCGACGTTGCTGGCGTCTCCGTGCTGATCTATCAGCAGACCTGCGCCACCGAGAAACGGCGCCGGCGCAAGCGCGGCGAGATGACCGACCCGAAACGCTTCGCCTATATCAACGACCTCGTCTGCGAAGGCTGCGGCGACTGCTCGGTCGAGTCCAATTGCCTCAGCGTCGAGCCGAAGGAGACGCCGTTCGGCCGCAAGCGCCAGATCAATCTGTCCGCCTGCAACAAGGACTTCTCCTGCCTCAACGGCTTCTGCCCGAGTTTTGTGACGCTCGAGGGCGCGACGCGCCGAAAAAAGAGCGCGAGCCAGATCGACGCGATCAGTCGCGCGGCCACGCTTCCCCTGCCCGAACCTGCCACGCTCGATCGTCCCTACGACCTGCTGGTGACAGGCGTCGGCGGCACGGGCGTGATCACGGTCGGTGCGCTGATCGGCATGGCCGCGCATCTGGAACGCCGCGGCGTCTCGGTGCTCGACTTTACCGGCTTTGCGCAGAAGTTCGGCCCCGTGCTGAGCTTCATCCGCCTCGCGGCCTCGCCCGAGGCGCTGCATCAGGTCCGCATCGACCAGGGTGCGGCAGATGCGCTCATCGGCTGCGATCTCGTCGTCAGCTCATCGCCAAAAGCATCCGGCACCTATCGCCGCGGCACGCGCGCCGCGGTCAACACCGCGGAGATGCCGACCGGCGACGTCGTCCGCTTCCGCGACGCCGATCTCGCCTCGCCCGCCCGCCTGCGCGCGATCCGTCAGGTAATCGGCAACGACAATCTCGACACCATCGATGCCAATACGCTGGCCGAGCGCCTGCTTGGCGACGCCGTCTATGCCAACATCATCATGCTGGGCTTTGCCTGGCAACACGGGCTGGTGCCTGTTGCGCTGCAAGCGCTGCTGCGCGCGATCGAACTGAACGGCGTCGCGGTCGATCGCAACAAGCAGGCCTTTGCCTGGGGCCGGATCGCCGCCGCCGATCCGGATTTTCTACCGAAGACCAACGATACGCCAAAGGCCGAGACGCTCGACGAGCTCATTGCCCGCCGCGCCGATTTCCTCACCGCCTATCAGGACGAAGCCTATGCGGCGCGCTATCGCGCGATGATCGAGAAAGTCCGCCGCGCCGAAGCCCTGCTGAGCAGCGAGGCATTGACCGAAGCTGTCGCGCGCGCCCTGTTCAAGCTGATGGCGTACAAGGACGAATACGAGGTGGCGCGCCTGCACATGCAGAGCGGTTTCCTCGACGAGCTGAAGCGCGAGTTCGAGGACGGCTTTGGCATCCAGTATCACCTCGCCCCGCCGTTCCTGCCGTCGAAGCACGACGCCCGCGGCCGCCCGCGCAAGCGTGCGTTCGGCCAATGGATCCAGATGCCGCTCACGATCCTGGCGCGGCTGAAGCGATTGCGCGGAACGCCGTTCGATCCGTTCGGCTACACCGCGGAACGGCGCGCCGAGCGGGAGCTGATCACCTGGTATGAGGATTTGATCGCGCGCGTGCTCGGCCGGCTCGACGCAGCACAGCTGCCCGACCTCGTTGCGATCGCAAAAGCGCCGATGGAGATCCGCGGCTACGGCCCGGTGAAGGACATAGCGATTGCCAAGGTGAAGCCCGAGGTCGAGCGGCTGCTCGCGAATTTGACGACATCGGCAACGGAAAAGATGCACGCCCACGGTTGACGCGACGCCAGCGAGGCCTCAGCCTCCGGCAATCAATTGGCGCCCTGCCGGCGCCTCCGCAATCAGGTGGCGCATCATGGATTTCGATCAGTTGACCCTGACCCAGGCTGCGGCCGACCTCCGCGCGGGAAAAGTGACGAGCACCGCGCTCACGACGGAAGCGCTTGCCCGCGCCAAAGCCGATGCCGGTCTCAACGCCTTCATCACCCTGGACGAGGCCGGTGCCCTGAAGGCCGCAGCCGCGTTCGACGCGACCGGCGACAAGACGAAGCCGCTTGGCGGCGTGCCCATCGTGATCAAGGACAACATCGAAGTCGCGGGGCTGCCGTGCAGCGCCGGAACGCCAGCGCTGATGGACTACGTTCCGAAAACCGATGCACCCGTCGTCGCGAGGCTTCGCGCCGCGGGTGCGGTGATCATCGGCAAGACCAGCATGCACGAACTCGCCTTCGGCATCTCCGGCTACAACACCGCATTCAAGACCGGCACGGAATTCGGCGTTCGCAACGCCTATGACCGGACCCTGATCGCCGGCGGCTCCTCATCAGGCACGGGCGCCGCGATCGGCGCGCGGATCGTGGCGGGCGGCCTGGGCACCGACACCGGCGGATCAGTGCGCGTGCCGGCTGCGCTGAACGGATGCGCCTCGCTGCGCCCGACCGCCGGACGTTATCCGCAAGACGGCATCGCGCCGATCTCGCACACGCGCGACACCGCAGGGCCGATGGCTGCGACCATCGCGGATGTCGCGCTGCTCGACCGCATCATCGCGGGTGGCGAGGCCATTGCGCCGGCCGACCTGAAGCAGGTGCGCATCGGTATCGTCAAATCGATGTTGACCAATCTCGATGCCGATACCGAAGCAGCCTTCCAGGCAGCCGTTGTGAAAATGAAGGCGCAGGGCGTTGCGGTGGTCGAGATCGAGATGGCGGAACTACCTGAAATCAACGCCCAGGTCGGCTTCCCCGTGGCGCTCTATGAAGCCTATGACGACATGATCGCGTATCTCAAGCATACCGGCACCGGCCTCGGCATCGACGCGCTGGCGAAGGAGATCGCCAGTCCCGACGTCAAGGGCATCTTTGACGGCCTGGTGATCCCGCGAAAGCTGCCCGGCCCCGACGACACGCTGCTCGATGCCGCGCCGATCTACGACGCCGCGATCAAGACCGCGCGTCCGGCGCTCCAGGCGCTCTACGCAAACACCTTTGCCGGCAACAGGCTCGACGCCATCGCGTTCCCCACCACGCCGCGCGTTGCGATTCCCGCCAATCCGGATTCCAGCAGCCTCGAGAATTTCGGCCTGTTCATCCAGAACACCGACCCCGGCAGCAATGCCGGCATTCCCGGAATTCAAGTTCCGATTGCGCTCGGCGCCACCAGCAAATTGCCGATCGGACTTGAACTCGACGGTCCCGCGGGAAGCGACCGCCGCCTGCTGGCGATCGGCATTGCGCTCGATGCTGTATTCGGGCGATTGCCGCCGCCGCGTTGACGCGGCCCTCGCCCACGCTACATCCTCGTCATTGCGAGGAGCTCTTGCGACGAAGCAATCCAGACTGCCTCCGCGGGCAGATTCTCGATTGCTCCGCAACGCTCGCAATGATGGTTGGCGCAGCCGCGCTCGTCTAGCCAGCGGAACACGCCGGAGGCCGTGTCCCCGATCCCGGTATTTCGACCGGGGTGGGTGCACCTTCCTTGTCGCCGTCGAACACGATCAGGACACGTGATCCAGTCGACGTCTTGTCCAGCGGCAGCAGCCCTTCCGGCTTTCGCTTTGGATCGAACGGCAAGTCCTTCAGCAGCTCGACGGAATCCGATGCGCCGTCCCACGCGTAGATCGAATAGGCTCCGGGCCCATCCGCGACGGGACCCGCCAGGACGAGAATGCTGTCGCCAAAGGGGGCGAGATCGCGCACGCCACGGCCGTCGCCGAGCGGAAGCCGGTACAGGCGATGGTCCACACCTTTTTTGTCGACGAACAGGGAGGCGACCTCGACGGCCAGGACGAGGGCGCATTTGCCGTTCAGCACCGGGCCGCGGAAGCCCGCGAGCAGCGTCCGATCGCCCTTGATCGCCACGCCTTCGATGGTAATCCCATTTGTCTCCAGCCGCTGATCCATGAAGGGGACAAGAACAGGATCGCTCGCAATCATGTCTCTGAGCCTCGCCGTACTCTCCAGGCCCGACGCATTGCCATCCTCGCCAGTCGTGCGGAACCGAACGATCTGGCTGCTCGCGGCGATCTTCGCCCTGATCTTGGCGGCATCTGCCTTGGGATCGAGCTTGTGATCCTTGTCCCGCGGATGCCCATGCGAGCCGATGACGTAATAGTATCCGTTGGAGAAGGCCACGCCTTCACCATCGAGCTCGAGCGCCTTGTCCTTGAATGTATTCTTGATCAGGTTGACCGAACTACCTGCAACGAGCTTGCCGTCGGTCAGCTCGATGAACTGGGCGTCCTGGATGTTGTCGTCGATCACAAGGCACGAACGGGGAAAGCCGTCTGCCTTGGTGCAGGCGATGCCGCTGACGTCCTCGGACTTCTTTCCGTCCTCACCAAGCAGCTTTTTTTCGACCGGCCATGCGTCTTCGGCAACGCCAAGACCAGGCTCGACGACGCCGGCCGCAGCGAAGCCGAGGAGCAGAGCCGCAATCCACCCCGTCCTTGCGATGATCATCGGAGCCTCCTTCGATCAGCGGCGGCCGGTCCAGATATCGAAGCGCAGGGACAGCAGACTCAAATGAACGTCGCGTCGAAACAGGATCGAGTCGCATCAGAGCGTCTCAGAATATCTTAGGTTGCATTTGTCCAGATGCCCCGGCGATGTCAACTCATACCTGCCGGCGGAGGTCGGACTGCGACACTCTGACGTCACGAATACGGATTGATCAGCTTCTGCTGCTCGGCGCTGTGATGCACCAGCATGTCGATGAAGGTTCTCACCTTCGCCGAGAGATGATGCCTGTGCGGATAGACCGCGTTCATCGACATCTCGACCGGGCGGTATTCCGGCAGCAGCCGCACCAGCCGGCCGGCGTCGAGATCGTCGCCGACCAGGAAGCCGGCGGCGAGGCTGATGCCTGCGCCCTGGAGTGCGGCCTCGCGCAGCGCTTCGCCGCTGTTGGTGATCAGATTTCCTGAAACCCGCACCGAGGCCGGCGTGCCCTTGCGATCGAAGAAGCGCCACTCGTCGAAGGGGTAGTTGATGTGGCGCACGCAATTATGCGCGGCGAGCTCCTCCAGCGTCTGCACGCGGCCATGCGCCTCGATATAGGCGTGCGAGCAGCACAGCACGTGCCGCCAGGTCGCAAGGCTCCGCACGATCAGGCTCGAGTCCGGCGGCGCGATCATACGCAGCGCGAGGTCGAAGCCTTCCTCGATCAAATCGACATTGGTCTCGCCCATGCGCAGATCGACCTTGACCTCGGGATAGGTGGCGAGGAATTCGGCCATCACCGGGGCCACGAACGACACCATATGGGTGGCGGTGTGGATGCGCAGCGTGCCGCGCGGGGTCGATTGCAGTGCGCCGGCGATATCATCGGCCTGCTCGATATCGGCGAGGATCTGGATGCAGCGGTCGTAATAGGCCTTGCCGATCTCGGTGAGATTGACCTTGCGCGTGGTGCGCTGAAGCAGCCGCACGCCGAGCCGGTCCTCCAGCGCCTGAACGTGGTTGCTCACCATGGTGGTCGACATGTTGAGCTTGCGGGCTGCGGCGGAGAAGCCGCCGGTTTCGACCACCCGGCTGAACACTTCAAGGCTGGTCAATCGGTCCATGTCGCTTGATTATCCGCTTTCGGTCGATAATCGCAAGGAATTCGCCCCGATTATCTAACAGATCAGGGGCACTGTCTCCCGGATGTGGCTCCTCATCGCGTTGGCCGCAATCGCGCGACAGATGCGGCAATTGCTCTGGGGCAGCCGGAGGTCCTGTCCGGTAGACCACCAACCAAGGCGAAGCCGCCGACTATCCACCCGTGGTGGATAATCTTTCCGGTGTTTCGCCGATTATCACTTGATCTGGAAAGACCGATAGTCCCAGCGAGCCGACAGGAGACCGTCATGTCTGAGATGCCCCGCACCGAAAAATTCCAGCAAGCAACTGAAATCACTCGCGATTACCAGGCGCCTCCGGCGGTCCGGGCGCGGACCATGGTCAGGCGCGCGGCGCTGGTCCTCGCGCTGCTCGCGGGCACGGCTGCCATTGGTTATTACGGACACGATTACTGGACCAACGGCCGCTACCTCGAGTCCACCGACGACGCCTATGTGAAGGCGGACTCGACGATCATCGCGCCAAAAGTCTCCGGCTACATCGCCAAGGTGCTGGTCGGCGACAACGAGAAGGTCAAAGCGGGCCAGCTGCTGGCCAGGATCGACGACCGCGACTTCAAGGCCGCGCTCGACCAGGCCCGCGCCGACGTCGCCGCCGGCGAAGCCTCGGTGCGCAACATCGATGCCCAGCTCGAATTGCAGCAGCCGGTCATCGAGCAGAGCACGGCCGATGTCGCTGCGGCCGACGCCAATCTGAAATTCGCGCAGGAAGAGCGCGCCCGCTACGACGACCTCATGAAGTCGGGCTCCGGCACGATCCAGCGCGCACAGCAGACCGACGCCGCGCTGCGCGCCAGCAACGCGCAATTGCAGCACGCGAAATCCGGCCTCGTCGCCGCACAGCGCAAGGTCGACGTACTCACCACCCAGCGCGCCCAGGCCGCGGCGCAGCTCGACCGCGCCCGCGCGGTGGCGCAGCAGGCCGCATTGAACCTGTCCTATACCGAGATCACCGCGCCGGTCGACGGCACGGTCGGCGCCCGATCTTTGCGCGTCGGCCAGTTCGTGCAGGCCGGCACGCAATTGATGGCGGTGGTGCCGCTCGACGCGGTCTACGTGGTCGCCAATTTCAAGGAGACGCAGCTGACGCATGTGCGCCCCGGCCAGCCGGTCGAGCTGTACATCGACAGTTTCCGCAAGCAGGCCCTGCACGGCCATGTCGACAGCCTGTCGCCGGCGAGCGGGCTCGAATTCGCGCTGCTGCCGCCCGACAATGCCACTGGCAATTTCACAAAGATCGTGCAGCGCGTGCCCGTGAAGATCGTGCTCGACGATGACAGCCTGACCGGCCTGCTGCGCCCCGGCATGTCGGCGGTGCCGACCGTCGATACCAAGCAGACCGTACTCGCCGAGCGCGAGACGGCGAAGCGTCTCGCCGACAACACCTCCCGCCCGAACGGCGGCTGAGGCGGGAGGACCGGCGGGATTATCAAGTCCTGCCGGACGATCCTTCCCCGACTTCCGCGATTATCGAAACCATCCGTCCAATGCATCCTGTCTCCGTAACCGAGACGAGGCTTCCATGAGCACGCTCCAACCGACCCTCAACGCCGCCGCCAGCCTCCCCGCACCCGCTGCGCCCGCCACGCCGGCGATCTCTGCAAAGACCTGGATCGCGGTGATCGGCGCCACGCTCGGCGCCTTCATGGCGGTGCTGAACATCCAGATCGTCAACGCCTCGCTCGCCGACGTCCAGGGCGCGATCGGCGCCGGCATCGACGACGGCGGCTGGATCTCGACCTCCTATCTGATCGCCGAGATCGTGGTGATCCCGCTCTCGGGATGGCTGGCGCAGGTGTTCTCGATCCGGATCTATCTGCTCACCAACGCGATCCTGTTCCTGCTGTTGTCGGCGGCCTGCGCGCTGGCGCAGGACCTGCCGCAGATGATCGTGCTGCGCGCGGTGCAGGGCTTTACCGGCGGCGTGCTGATCCCGATGGCCTTCACGCTCATCATCACGCTCTTGCCTCGCGCGAAGCAGCCGGTCGGCCTTGCGCTGTTCGCGCTGTCGGCGACGTTTGCACCGGCGATCGGCCCGACCATCGGCGGTTATCTCACCGAGAATTTCGGCTGGCAGTACATCTTTTACGTCAATTTGGTGCCGGGCGCGATCATGGTCGGCATGCTCTGGTACGCGCTCGAGCCTCGGCCGATGAAGCTGGCGCTGCTGCGCGAGGGCGACTGGGCCGGCATCATCACCATGGCGATCGGGCTCTCCGCGCTCCAGACCGTGCTGGAGGAAGGCAACAAGGACGACTGGTTCGGCTCGCCCTTCATCGTCAAGCTCAGCGTGATCGCGGTTGTCGCGCTGGCCGCCTTCCTGATCATCGAGCTGACGGTCAAGAAGCCGCTGCTCAATTTGCGCCTGCTGGTCCGCCGCAATTTCGGCTTCGGCATGCTCGCGAACTTCCTGCTCGGCGTCGCGTTGTACGGCTCGGTGTTCATCCTGCCGCAATACCTGGCGCGCATCCAGGGCTACAACGCCGAGCAGATCGGCATGGTGCTGGCGTGGACCGGACTGCCGCAGCTCGTGCTGATCCCGCTGGTGCCGCGCCTGATGCAGAAGTTCGATGCGAGGGTCATCATCGGGATCGGCTTCATGCTGTTCTCGGCGTCCAACTTCATGAACATCTATATGACCAACGACTACGGGTCCGACCAGTTGCTTTGGCCCAACATCGTCCGCGCGATCGGCCAGGCGCTGGTGCTCGCGCCATTGTCGGCGGTCGCGACCGCAGGCATCGAAGCGGAGAATGCGGGCTCGGCCTCCGGCCTGTTCAACATGATGCGCAATCTCGGCGGCGCCGTTGGCATCGCACTGCTCCAGACCGTGCTGACCAAGCGTGAACAATATCACTCCAACGTGCTGATGCAGTCGGTCTCGGTGTTCGAGCAGGCGACGCGGACGCGGGTGGAACAGCTCACGCAATATTTCGTCAATCACGGCATTCTCGACCGCGCGGACGCCGCCCATCGTGCCTATGTCGCGATCGGCCATACCGTGCAGAAGCAGGCCTATATCTTCGCCTTCAGCGACACCTTCTATCTGCTCGGCATGGCGCTGATCGTCGCCCTCGCCGCCGTCCTGTTCTTGAACAAGCCCGGCCAGACCTTGGCCGGGGGAGCTCACTGACCCCGCAAGCAAGGAGAACGACCATGAAACCCCGCATGAATTTCTACCAGGCCGCCCCCGAGACGATGAAGGCGCTGATGGCGCTGGAAGAGCAGATCCAGTCCACGGGCCTCGAGAAATCGCTGATCGAGCTGGTCAAGATCCGCGCGTCGCAGATCAACGGCTGCGCCTTCTGCATCAACATGCACACCGAAGACGCCCGCAAGCGCGGCGAGACCGAGCAGCGCATCTATCTGCTGAATGCCTGGCGCGAGTCCCCGCTCTATACCGATCGCGAACGGGCCGCGTTGGCCTGGACGGAATCCGTAACGCTGATCGCGGAGACGCACGCGCCTGAAGATGCCTACGAGCAGGTCCGTGCACAATTCTCCGACGCGGAGACGGTGAACCTGACCATGCTGATCGGCGCCATCAACGCCTGGAATCGGTTGGCGATCGCGTTCCGCGCGGTTCACCCGGTGAAGGTGAAGGCCTCGGCGGCGTGAGAGTCAATGGCGGCGCGACGGACACAACGCCGCCTCCACACTCTCAACTGTCATGCCCCGGCTTGACCGGGGCATCCAGTACGCCACAGCATTTCGATTCAATCACTGGCGTCACTGAGTACTGGATCGCCCGGTCAAGCCGGGCGATGACACCTGAGTTTGGCGATAGGCTGCTCGGACACTCACACTTCGCGGAGTATGCGGCCTAAACCGCCGTCGCCTTGGCGAACTCCACATAGATCTCGCGGAGTCGCGTCGCCACCGGGCCGGGCTTGCCGTCACCGATCATCTTGCCGTCGACGGCGACCACCGGCTGCACGAATGACGAGGCCGAGGTGATGAAGGCTTCCTTGGCGGCGAGCGCCTCGGCGACCGTGAAGGAACGCTCCTCGACGCGGAGCTGACGTTCTTCGGCGAGCGCGATCACGGCCTTGCGGGTGCAGCCCGGCAGGATCGCGTTGGAATTCTGTCGGGTGACGATGACGTCGTCCTTGGTCAGGATGAACGCCGTGGACGAGCCGCCTTCGGTCACATAGCCGTCTTGCAGCATCCAGGCTTCGCCGGCGCCGGCTTCGGCTGCGGCCTGCTTCGCCAGCACCTGCGCCAGCAGCGCCACGCTCTTGATGTCGCGGCGCTCCCAGCGGATGTCGGGCACGGTGATCACTTTGATGCCGGTCTTCGCCACGGGAGCATTGATGATGTCCTTCTCGGAGGTGAACATCACCAGGCTCGACTTGACGTCGGCCTTGGGGAACGGGAAGTCGCGGCCCTTGTCGGCACCGCGCGTGACCTGAAGATAGACGAGGCCGCTCTCGACCTTGTTGCGCGCGATCAGCTCCTTCTGGAGTTCGGTGATGCGCTCGACCGTCTCCGGCAGCTTCAGCTTGATCTCACCGACCGAGCGCTCCAGCCGCGCCAGATGCGAGGCGTTGTCGACCAGCTTGCCGCCCAGCACGGCCGAGACCTCGTAGATGCCGTCGGCGAACAGGAAGCCGCGGTCGAGGACCGAGATCCTGGCTTCAGAAAGCGGGACGAATGAGCCGTTGACGTAGGCGATCGAGTCCAAGGCAGGTCTCCTGGGGGATTGGGAACTGCCCGCTGCTATACGAAATTTGCAGGCGTCGATAAACCCCACATCGGTCATTCCGGGGCAATGCGAAGCATTGAACCCGGAATGCCCGAGAAGTTAATGCGACAGAATCTTCGACAAGAACTTCTGAGCGCGGTCGCTGCGCGGCTTGCCGAAGAAATCCTCCTTCTCAGCGTCCTCGACGATCTCGCCACGGTCCATGAAGATGACGCGGTTGGCGACCTTGCGGGCAAAGCCCATCTCGTGGGTCACGACCATCATGGTCATGCCCTCGCGGGCGAGATCGACCATGACGTCGAGCACCTCGCTCACCATTTCAGGGTCGAGCGCCGAGGTCGGCTCGTCGAACAGCATCACGATCGGATCCATCGCGAGCGCGCGGGCGATGGCGACGCGCTGCTGCTGGCCGCCGGAGAGTTGAGCCGGGAATTTTTGCGCCTGCTCCTTCAGGCCGACTCGCTCCAGCAGCTGCATGCCCTTCGCCACCGCCTTGTCATTCGACCGGCCCAGCACTTTCTGCTGGGCAAGGCAAAGGTTGTCGATGATCTTGAGATGCGGAAACAGCTCGAAGTGCTGGAACACCATGCCGACACGCGAGCGCAGTTTCGGCAAATTGGTCTTGGGGTCGTTGACCTTGGTGCCGTCGACGCTGATGTCGCCCTCCTGGAACGGCTCCAGCGCATTGACGCATTTGATCAGCGTCGACTTGCCCGAGCCCGAGGGGCCGCAGACCACGACGACCTCGCCCTTGGTGACGCGGGTGGTGCAGTCGGTCAGCACCTGGAAGGTCGGGCTGTACCATTTGTTGACGTGGCTGATTTCGATCATGGCCGACACGCTCTATCGAATGATGGCGATGCGCGCCTGGAGGCGACGCACGCCAAAGGACGCAACACAGGAAATGGTGAAGTAGACGACGGCTGCGAACAGATACATCTCGACCAGACGCCCGTCGCGCTGCGCGACCTTGCTCGCCGCGCCCAGGAAGTCCGGGATCGAGAGCACGTAGACCAGCGAGGTGTCCTGGAACAGCACGATGGTCTGCGTCAGCAGCACCGGCAGCATGTTGCGGAACGCCTGCGGCAGCACGACGTAGCGCATGGTCTGGGCGTAGGTCAGGCCGAGCGCATTGGCGGCGGCCGGCTGCCCGCGCGAGATCGACTGGATGCCGGCACGCATGATCTCGGAGAAGTAGGCCGCCTCGAACATGATGAAGGTGATGAGCGAGGAGGCGAACGCGCCGACGCTGATCGGGCGTGAAGCGCCGGTTATCCATTGCCCGATATAGGGCACCAGGAAGTAGAACCAGAAGATCACCAGCACCAGCGGCAGCGAGCGCATGAAGTCGACATAGACGCCCGCAATGCGGCCGAGCAGCTTGTAGCCGGACAGCCGCATCAGCGCGATCGCCGTGCCGAAGATCAGGCCGCCGAGACCCGCGAGCGCCGTCAACGTCACGGTGAACGTCATGCCTTCGTAGAACAGATAAGGCAGCGCGCGGCGGATGACGTCGAAATCGAGATTACCGAACATGGCGCTATTTCCCCGTGATGTAGCCGGGGATCGCGACCCAGCGCTCGAGGAAGCGCATGGCGGTCACGACGACGGCGTTGACGAGGAGATAGAGCACGGTTGCGGCGGTGAAGGCCTCGAACACCTGGAACGAGAATTCCTGCATCGAGCGCGCCTGTCCCGTCAGTTCGATCAAGCCTATGGTGATGGCGACTGCCGTATTCTTGATGGTGTTGAGAAACTCGGAGGTCAGCGGCGGCAGGATGATGCGGAACGCCATCGGCAACAGGATGTACCGATAGCCCTGGAACGTCGTGAGACCGAGCGCCGTTGCCGCCATCTTCTGGCCGCGCGGCAGCGAACCGATGCCGGCCTGCAATTGTATTGCGACACGGGCGGACATGAAAAACCCGATGCCGATCGCCGCCGTCCAGAACGGCGCGTTCGGCAATTGCTTCAGCCAAAGGCCGGCGGCCTTCGGCAGCAATTCCGGCAGCACGAAGAACCACAGGAAAAGCTGCACCAGCAGCGGCATGTTGCGGAAGAACTCGACCCAGCAGAAGCCGAACCAATACGCGCCTCTCGACGGCAGCGTGCGCATGACGCCGATGAGCGAGCCGAAAACCAGCGCGATGATCCAGGCGAGCACGGCCGTCTTCAGGGTCAGCACCAGTCCCGACAGCAGCATGTCGAGATAGGTGCCGGTCCCCATCGGGTTCGGCTCGAAGAAAATTCCCCAGTTCCAGTGGTAGTTCACGTGTCCCCCGCGCGAACGCGCCCCTCAGAGATGTCCTGGGCGCCCATGCAAATGTCCGGCCACTCTCCCTCCAGAATGGCCGGAATGTACCCCTTCTCCCCGCTTGCGGGGAGAAGGGAGCAGCTGATCTTACTTATAGTCGTCCGGGTTCGGCGAGTCCGACGGTTTTGCGAACTCGTTCTTCAGCTCGGCCGAGATCGGGGTGTTGAGGTTCAGCCCCTTCGGCGGGATCTTCTGCGTGAACCACTTGTCGTAGATTTTCAGGCCCTCGCCGGAGGTGTAGAGCGCACCAACCGCGGCATCGACCACCTTCTTGAAGGGCGCGTCGTCCTTGCGCAGCATGATGCCGTAGGGCTCGGGCTTGGAGAACGCATCCTTGGAGATGACGTAATCGTCCGGCGACTTCGAGCCGGCGACGAGGCTCGCGAGCAGGATGTCGTCCATCACGAACGCGACCGCGCGATCGGTCTCGACCATCAGGAAGGATTCGGCGTGGTCCTTGGCCGGAATGATGTTGGCGCCGAGGCCCTTGGCGACGTTGGCTTCGGTGAGCTGCTTGATGTTGGTGGTGCCGGCAGTCGAGACCACCGTCTTGCCCTTGAGGTCGTCGATCGACTTCAGGCCGCTCGACTTCTTGAACACGTAGCGGCTGGCGGTCAGGAAGTGCGTGGGCGCGAAGGCGACCTGCTTCTGCCGGTCGGCGTTGTTGGTGGTCGAGCCGCATTCGAGGTCGATGGTGCCGTTGGCCATCAGCGGAATGCGCGTCGCCGAGGTCACCGGGTTGAGCTTGACCTCGAGCTTGTCGAGCTTGAGCTCCTTCTTCACGGCGTCGACGATCTTGTAGCAGATGTCCATCGCGTAGCCGACGGGCTTCTGGTTGTCGTCGAGATAGGAGAACGGGATCGAGGAGTCACGGAAGCCCAGCGTGATGGCGCCGGTGTCCTTGATGTTCTTCAGCGTGCCGGTCAGCTCCTCGGCCCCGGCCTGGCTGACGGCGAAGGTCGCGGCGAGCGCGAGCCCGATGTGACGGAAATACTTCACTTTTTTGTTCCCCTTTCAGGATGATGCGGCCGGATGCAAGCACAAATCCGGCCGGATTAGAATGTGACTTTCGGCGGGATGACGGCTCAGGTTAATGGCTCAGGCGAGCGGCTTGGGCAATTCCCCGAAATCCCAGAACAGCCCGGCCATCACCGTCAAGGCCTCTTCGGTCAATGGCAGCAGGATGTGCTCATTGGGCGCGTGCTGGGAGCAGCCGGGATAAGAGTGCGGGACCCAGATCGTCGGCAAGCCGAGGATCTCGGAAAACACGTCGTTGGGCAGCGAGCCGCCGAAATTCGGCAAAACGGCCGGCGGCTTGCCGGTGGTCTCCTTCACCGAATCCGCGGCCCATTTGATCCAGGGACTGTCGAAATCGGTACGCGACGCCGCAAAGCTTTGTGCGGCCCGCACCTCGACCATCGGAAACCCCTTTGCGACCAGATGCGCGCGCACGGCCTCGATCAGGCCGTCGACCTTGGTTCCCACCACGAAACGCAGTTGCAGTACGGCATTGGCGTTGCCGGGAATGGCGTTGGCCGGCTTCCCGATATTGCCCGACGAGATCGCCAGCACTTCGAGCGTATTCCAGGCATAGAGTCGTTCGGCCGCCGACAATCCTTCCTCGCCCCAATTCTCGGCAAGCGCGGGCTCGTCTTCAGTCGGCACCACCTGCACGTCGGCGAGATAGCTGCGGATCTGGTTGGTCAGCCGCGGCGGCTTCAGCGCGTCGAGCTGGAGACGGCCGTGGCCGTCGACCAGTGTCGAGATCGCGTTGACCAGGATGGTCGCGGGATTGGCGAGCACGCCGCCCCAATTGCCGGAATGATGGCCGCCATCGCGCAGATTCACGTCGAGATGAATGCGGATGCCGCCGCGGCAGCCGAGGAAAAGCGTGGGACGATCCGCGGACAGACGCGGCCCATCGGAGGCCATGAACAAATCGGCCTTGAGCGCGTCGCGATTGAGGTCGCAAACCTTGCCGAGATCGGGCGAACCGATCTCCTCGCCCATCTCGACGATGAATTTGGCGTTGAAGCCGAGCTTGCCGCCGCGGGCCTCGCGTACCGCGCGGAGAGCGGCCATGTTGATGCTGTGCTGGCCCTTGTTGTCGGCGGTGCCGCGTCCGTAGAGGCGAACGCCTGCCCGCGTCGTGCGCCAGGGATCGCGGCCATCGCGCCATTCGCCTTCCATGCCGTCGACGACGTCGCCATGGCCGTAGACCAGCACGGTCGGCGCGGACGCGCTCTCGATATGCTCGGCGAACAGGAACGGCGCCTTGCCGCTGGGGGATTCGACGATGCGGCTGCTAAAATCGAGCGCCGCGAAGGCGGGCATCATCTCCTGCTCCAGATAGGCCCGCAGCTCGGGCCCGCGCGATGGATTCTGGCTCTCGGTCTTGAAGGCGACGCGGCGGTCGAGTTCAGCGAGGAAGGTGCCGGACGAAAAATCGGCACGGGCGCGGGTGATGGCGTCGGCTCTGGTCATGACTTCTTTTTCGAGGTTCTGGGACGAAGGACCTTACCCGAGACAGGTAGGCCTTCGAAAGTGGCGGGGACTTGGACAGGTCTTGCAGTTCTCTTGGGATTTCGTTCTTGCGCTCTTGAGATTGGCTTGCCAAGGGCGGGAGCCCGCTGATTTTGGTCTTGCCAAGGTCGCGCTATATGCAAGAACTTCGCCAAGTTCGGGCGCACGTCTATCATTCGAAGAGCGCTCCGTACAGGGCGCCGGGGGACCAGCATGGCCAAACAGATCAGGCTCAACGCCTTTGCGATGAATTGCGTCGCGCACCAGTCGCCGGGACTGTGGACCCATCCGCGCGACCGCACCGCCGAATATAACCGCCTGCCCTACTGGATCGACCTTGCCAAAACGCTGGAGCGCGGCCGTTTCGACGGCTTATTCCTGGCCGACGTGCTCGGCGTCTATGACGTCTATGGCAACAGCCCTGACGCAGCCTTGCGCAACGCGGCGCAGACGCCGTCAAACGAGCCGCTGCTGCTGCTCTCGGCGATGGCGGCCGTGACGAAGCATCTCGGCTTCGGCGTCACCAGCAATCTGTCGTTCGAGCCGCCCTACCCGTTCGCGCGGCGGATGTCGACGCTGGATCATCTCACTGAGGGACGGATCGGCTGGAACGTCGTCACCGGCTATCTCGACAGCGCCGCCCGCGGCGCCGGCAAGGACAAGCAGACCGGGCATGACGACCGCTACGATATCGCCGACGAATATATGGAGGTCGTCTACAAGCTCTGGGAAGGAAGCTGGGAGGACGACGCCGTGCTGCGCGACCGCAAGCGCGGCATCTTCACCGATCCCAGCAAGGTACACCGCATCAACCACGAGAGCGCGAATTACCGCATCAACAACACCATTCATCTGAGCGAGCCCTCGCCTCAGCGCACGCCGGTGCTCTATCAAGCCGGCACGTCGCCGCGGGGGCGGCAGTTCGCGGCCAAGCACGCCGAATGCGTGTTCATGTCGGGACCGTCGGCCAAGATCATCGCGCCGCGCGTTGCCGCGATCCGCCAGGAGGCCGCTGCACTCGGCCGCAACCCGGCCGAGATCCTGATGTTTAACATGATGACGATCATCCTCGGCAACACCGAAGCCGAAGCGGCCGCGAAATATGCCGACTACCGCTCGCATATCAATCCGGAAGGCGCGCTCGCTTTGATGTCGGGCTGGACCGGCATCGATTTCTCCGGCTACGAGCTCGACCAGCAGGTGCGTCACGTCCAGAACGATGCCGGCCGCAGCGCGCTCGACAACGTCACCCGCGGCGATCCCGATCGTGTCTGGACCGTGCGCGACGTCATCGAGCATGTCGGCATCGGCGGCGCCGGCCCGGTCGTGGTCGGCACGCCCGACGGCGTCGCCGACAAGATCGAGGACTGGTTCGAGAAGACTGACGTCGACGGCCTCAACGTTGCGTTCGCAATCTCCCCCGGCGATTTCGAGGACATCGCCGACATGCTGGTGCCGGAGCTGACCCGGCGCGGGCGGTACAAGCCGGAATACGCAGAGGGTACGCTGCGGGAAAAATTGTTCGGCGACGGCCGGGCGCGGCTCGATGCACCGCACCCGGCGGCGGGGTATCGGGTGGGGAAGAGGGGGTAGCTGCCCCAGGTGATGCTGTCATGCCCCGGCTTGACCGGGGCATCCAGTACGCCGCAGCCTATCGAGGAACCACAGCCGTCTCTGGAATACTGGATCGCCCGATCAAGTCGGGCGATGACAGCTGAGAACGTGGCGAGCACCGGCGCGATAGCGCTCTGCCTTACACCTTCCCGTCCACGATCACCTCGATCAGCTTCGTCCCCGGCCGGTTGAACGCCGACGCCAGCGTCGTCTTCAGCTCGCTGACATCGCTGATCCTGATCGCCTCGCAGCCGAGCGCCTTGGCGACGCCGGCGAAATCAACGGGCGGGTCGACGAAATCCATGCCGACGTAATTGTCGTCACCGTGAAAGGCGAGCAGGCGCTGCTTGATGATGCGGTAGCCGCCGTTGTTGGCGATGACGACGTTGAGCGGCAGCTTGTGATGCGCCGCGGTCCACAGCGACTGGATCGAATACATCGCGCTGCCGTCGCCGGAGAAGCACACCACGGGCCGTTCCGGATTGGCGATGCTGGCGCCGACCGACGCCGGCAGACCCCAGCCGATGCCGCCGGAGGCAAGGCCGTGATAGCCGTAGCGGTCGCGGTGCGGACGCAGCGCCGTGATCTGGCGGCTCGAGGTGAGCCCTTCGTCGACCAGGATCGCATGGTCGGGCATGGCCTCGACCATTTGCAGCACGAGAAAGTCCGGATCGATTGGCGTGCGACCGGCGCTCTTGCCGATCTGCTCGACCAGCCCGGCGCGGCGCGCGGTCCAGTTCTTCGGCACCAACTCGGCGAGACGCTGTTTGGCGCGGCTTGCCAGCGCTGCACCGCCCATCTCCTTCAGCACCGGGATCAGTGCGCGCAGTGTTTCCTTCAAATCCGCCTTCAGGGCGATCTCCGCGCCGTAGTTCTTGGCGATCTCCCAATCGACGAGGCCGATCTGAACGATGCCGAGGCCATCCGGCAGCGCGTCGACTTCGCTATAAACAGACATCCGCAGCGGATCGCCGCCGAGCGCGATCAGCAGATCGTACGGCGCCAGCGTATCGCGCGCGACCTTCTGCACGCGCGCCAGCGTGCCGACGAAACTCGGGCTCTCCGAGAGAAAATGCGAGCCATAGGGTGTCGAGGATTGGTAGGCGGCCGCGCCGAGCAGCTCGGCGAGCTCGGCGGCCTCCTTGAGCGCGTCGCTCTTGACCACTTCGTCCATGGTGACGATCACGGGACGTTCGGCCTTGAGCAGGCGCGTAGCAAACGCCTTCAGCGCCTCGTCCGACGGCTTTACGCGCGCGTCGATGCGGGTGGAGCGGCCGAGATCGATACCGGCTTCGCTGTTGAGGATGTCGCCCGGCAGCGAGATGAACACCGGCCCGGTTGGCGGCGTCATCGCCACCTTGGCGGCGCGGCGCACGATGCGCGGCAGATCTTCCAGACGCGTCACCTCGACGGCCCATTTCACCAGCGGCTCGGCCATGCGCACCAGCGGGCCATAGAGCACCGGCTCCATCAGGCCATGGCCCTGCTCCTGCTGGCCGGCGGTCAGGATCATCGGCGTGCCCGTGAACTGGGCGTTGTAGAGCGAGCCCATCGCGTTGCCGAGACCGGGCGCAACATGGACGTTGCAGGCCACGAGCTTTCCCGAGGCGCGACTGTAGCCGTCGGCGATCGCGACCACCAGGCTCTCCTGCATCGCCATCACATAGGTGAGATCTGGATGGTCCTTCAGCGCATGCATGATCGGCAACTCGGTGGTACCGGGGTTGCCGAACAGATGCGTGATGCCCTCGTCCTTGAGCAGCGCGAGAAAGGCGGAGCGGCCGGTGATCTTGTTCTTCATGTTTCCTCCAGGAGCGGACGTTGCCGCAAGGACGGAT
>Ga0065165_1001175_pt1 | contig 30429 bp, 18 predicted proteins | sample AraplaMF_Cvi_mMF_FD_63813 | JGI IMG/M metagenome (GOLD analysis project Ga0065165, IMG submission 63813) | Arabidopsis root microbial communities from the University of North Carolina, USA - plate scrape MF_Cvi_mMF (version 2) (version 3) | ecosystem: Host-associated > Plants > Roots >... | reverse complement strand
GGGCTACCCGGCAAACCGATTTTATCCGCAACCTGGGTACCAACGTTGTGTTGCAACATGAGGTTATGTTCTATTTCAATGTGGCAAAGGATGATAAGCTGAACAAGGTGTTTTTGCGTGCTAACATCTTCAGTAATTTCACTGAAAAAGGGAACGGGTTTACGCAGATACATATTGGCTATGAGCGAAGTCTGACCGATCTATTGAGTAAATTGTCTTTCTAGACTCACCTCTCTATGAAGACCTCGCTTTGCCTTCTTTTACTGGTGTGCTCCAATGGCCTCGTGGCGCAACAGGTGCCGGAAAAGCACACCAGCTCATTTGGAATATTTTATGACGAAGACTTTACACTACGGTGGTACGGCCTGCGCCGAATGAATAAAGACAAGAACTATACCCTTGGCCTGGGCTTCTATTACAGCTCGCCCGCGCTTCGCCGCAGTCCGGTCTTTATACTGCACAAGCAGATAAACAGGCTCCTGCATTTGCCCGACCTAAACTCCGATGCCTCAATCCGATCGATCATGCTGGCTAATGGAACGTTCACGCCGGGGAACCTGCACGCCACGGTGCCCATCTATGACGATCGCCCGTATGCGTCTGTTACATACATTCAGACACTCGTATCGCACGTCGATGATACACGTTACAGTAAAAAGACCACGCTTATAAATATCGGTGTGCTGGGCACAACGCTGGCACGCCGTGTACAATCGGGTATACACGACATTACTAACGATGAACGGCCAGCCGGATGGCACAATCAGATATCCAATCCCTGGGAACCTACGTTGCTGATTGGCTTTAAATACGAGAAGCTGCTAACGCGCAAGTATCTTCAGGCTAACCCAGGCGCGCCATCGCTCTTTGAGGCGAAACACGGCTATGGTATAAACCTTGGCTATTACACTACGGCTAACTATGAGTTCGACTTTCGCTTCGGTCGCCTTGATCCACGCAAGTGGACCTATAACCCAGCACCCCTCGGGGGCGGCAACAAACTGGTGGCACCGGTTGTCAGTCCCGATTACAACGAATACTATGTGTTTGCCTCGCTACGGCCCACAGCCATTCTCTACAACGCTCTGCTGAATGGGCAGTTTCGTGAAAGCAGGCATGTAGTCTCTTTTTCGGAGACCACACACACGATCCTGGAGTTCGACGCGGGTATCGGCACCAGTGTCTTGATTAATGATTCAAGAGCTATCAACCTGCGTGTAAAATTCAGTGGCCGCTCCCCTGAATTCCGGATCGCCCCGCGCGCCCCTCGCTGGCACTACTGGGGAGGTATCGATCTGGTTTATTTTTGGAATTAATCGTCTGTCAATGTGTCTATTTACTGCAAACGGATGCATTGTTAGAGCGCATTTCCTTGACTAAGATTGATTGTGTTGCCTCTGAAAATAAGCGGGTGCGTGTGTGAAATGATGTTTTTTCTCTGTTGTGAGGCTTAATTGAAGCTATTGGCTGCGTGAATGTATTTAAATCGGGAGATTATGCCTCAGATTCAATCTTTAGAACGTGCTATAACGTGTTTCAACGGCTAATAACTATCCGTAATTCCGTTAATCACATGACTTTTATACTGCACGCGTTGCGAAAAACCGCATCTTTTCGGTTCAATTTACTGGTTTTAGTCGGCAGGTCTTTTAATTTTGGGGCCTCTTGTATTTAAAACATTTAAACAATGACCAAAATAGGAATTAACGGATTCGGTCGCATTGGCCGATTGGCTTTCCGGGCCGCGATCAATCGCAAAGACATTGAAATCGTCGGTATCAATGACCTGGTTGACCCTGAGTACATGGCGTACATGCTGAAATATGATTCTACTCACGGTAGATTTGACGGCACAGTTGAAGCTAAAGATGGTGGCCTCGTGGTTAACGGCAAGAAGATTCGTGTAACGGCTGAGAAAGATCCTGCTAATCTGAAATGGTCTGAAGTTGGTGCCGAAATCGTTATCGAATCAACTGGCCTTTTCCTCACACAAGCTGATGCGCAGAAGCACATCACTGCCGGTGCCAAGAAGGTTGTTATGTCTGCTCCTGCAAAAGACGATACCCCAACTTTCGTAATGGGTGTTAACCATAAGAAACTGACTGCGCAACATACTATCGTATCGAACGCATCATGTACTACAAACTGTCTTGCTCCGATCGCTAAGGTATTGAACGATAAGTTCGGTATTGCAGAAGGTCTGATGAGTACTGTGCACGCTGTAACGGCCACACAGAAAACAGTAGACGGTCCTTCAGCAAAAGACTGGAGAGGTGGCCGTGGTGCATATCAGAACATCATCCCTTCATCTACCGGTGCAGCGAAGGCAGTTGCTCTCGTTATCCCTGAGCTGAAAGGTAAACTTACCGGTATGTCGTTCCGTGTTCCTGTGGCTGACGTATCTGTAGTTGACCTTACTGTAAGACTGGAGAAGGCTGCTTCATACGAGCAAATTAAGGCTGCTATGAAAGAAGCTTCTGAAGGCGAACTGAAAGGCATCCTTGGTTACACAGAAGAAGAAGTAGTATCACAAGACTTCCTGGGTGATGCCCGCACGTCGATCTTCGACGCGAAAGCAGGTATCGCACTGAACGACCACTTCGTGAAGGTTGTATCATGGTACGACAACGAGTGGGGCTATTCAAACAAGCTTATCGATCTGACACAAGAGCTTGCTAAACTGTAAGCTGTAAACGTCATGTTTATAGAACACACGAAGAGGATGGAAGCAATTCCATCCTTTTTTATGCCCTGTCGCCAATCGTAGCCAATAGTACCCAACGCAGGCGGTTTACTGCATACCGGTAGCGAACCTGCCACGATAGTGGTTATGGTATGGGATTTTTTGGAAAACCCACAGCGGGTCCGGCGGTATACCGGAATGTTTCCGGTATGTATGCCCGGCCCATGTAGACGAACCGAAACAAATGCTCATGGATAAACAGAATATCCCGACCGTAGGTAATCCGCTTATACGGCACACCTATACGGCCGATCCTACGGTACTGGTAGACAACGACACGATATACCTGTATACCGGCCACGACGAAGCTCCTGCAAATACCCATAACTATATTATGAACCACTGGCAGTGCTTTTCGTCGCGAAACCTTGCGCACTGGACGGAGCACCCGGTGCCGCTACGAGCAACCGACTTTGCCTGGGCAAGCGGCGACGCTTATGCATCGTGCGTGGTGAAACGCAACGGTAAGTATTATTGGTATGCCGCCGTAACCCATGCTTCGCTTCCTGGTAAAGCTATCGGCGTAGCAGTAAGCGATTTCCCTACCGGACCTTTTGTCGATGCCCGTGGGTCAGCGCTGATTGCTTACGGCCCTCATCAGGGCGACGATACCGATAACTTCGATCCTTCTGTGCTGATAGACGACGACGGCCAGGCGTATATCTTCTGGGGAAAGAACACCTGTTACTATGCCCGTCTGAATGAAAATATGACCGATCTTGACGGCGGAATCCATAACCTGTGGCTTCAGGGTTTCCGTGAAGGGGTACATATTCATAAACGAAACGATATGTATTACCTGGCGTATGGCTACGAGTTCCCGGAGAAGATAGCCTATGTAATGAGCCGGTCTATCCATGGCCCATGGGAGTTCAAGGGTATTTTTAATGAGATTCCGGGTAACTGCGAAACAAACCGCGTGGCCATTATCGAGGTCAATGGCGAGTGGTATGTATTCTATCATAACGGAGGCTTGCGCGAAGGAGGAAGTCACCGTCGTTCAGTCTGTGTCGATTATCTTCAGTATAATGTGGATGGCACTATTCGTAAGGTGGCAATGACATCTGAAGGTATAAAACGCCTCGTGCTGGAAGAGCAGGATGTTGTGTGACCCTCGGGTTACACAACTTACTTTATAAAGTGTTGACCAATACCACACAACTACTTCTATTACCCCGCCGTATGTGTCACCACACCCGTTTAAACTTCACACACAGTTCGAGTATGTATATATAGGTGTGTTGTGTATGATGTATATACATTGTCCGTATACGGACGTAATCTATTCGCTGGCGAACAGTCTCAGTGGTCAGTGTTTAAACTGTTAATAAAGGGTAATATATTTATGTACAAGTAATAAAAAAATAATTCACCGACGATATAATCGTTATGTCGGTATTTTTATACTTTCACATCATATTCAGTTGAATATGTGAGCCTTCTGTTACCCTGTAGAAGATGTTGTGACTGAATACCTTACTACTGCGATATCGGTTTACGGTTGATTGTTCCCTCGATGGTTACGAATGTAGGTACCGGAAAAGCGGTACATGTTATCAACGCAGGTATGAGTACCGGCTATGTGAAGTCACCGGTTGTACCTCTGGGTTCTGAAGACGTAACATCCATGCGTTTTGATCTGATTGTCGACCAGAACTTTTATATAAATGCTCAGGTGCTTTCGGCAACAGGGACAATTCTTACCAGCTTCTCTAAAAGTAGTAATACGTTGACTGTTGATGGACAACAACATACCTTCCCTGCCCACGGATCGCGCGTAAACATTCGTATTGACGCCCACCGTACCACACACTTCTTTACGATGTATATCGATGGCCAATCCATACACACTGCCGTGGCACCCCATGCCGATGTTCAACAGCTTTATATATATGTCGGTAATTTATACCTGGATGGCTTCAGCGTATCCAATGGCACAGGCCCTGAATTCAGCAAAACGATTAATCCGATTTCAGGAATATTGCAACCCGGAACATCCCAAACCGTATCCATCGCTTTCAATCCTACGAATGCAGAGTCGGGTGTATACGAAGACGTTATAATCCTGGCAAGCGACACACTGGGGATCACCAAAGAAATACCGGTACACCTCACAGTAATACAAGATACGGCTGCCGCACGGCCGGCCGTTGTCGCGGCGGAAACTGTCAGCGAACGTTTCTCCGTATATCCCGTTCCCGTATCGGATGAATTCCATATCAGTCTGCCCGCTGCCGAACAAGGCCGTGTACGCATACTGATTCACGACCGCGTGGGCAACGTATTGTATACGAACGAAGGCGCTACTGCCGATTTCCAGGATTATACCGTAAACGCGCAGGATGCCGGCCTTACCGCTGGCTTCTACTACCTGCGCGTGGAGTACAGCAATGGTAAACGCGATGTGCGCAAGTTCATGAAGAAGTAAACATTCCAACACTGTGATTACCGTAAGGGGTTGGAAGCGATTCCAATCCCTTCTACGGTTAACATGTCGTTAACACAAGCGTCCACCTTCGGACATGTTTTTGATTTAATCGTATGATGTACGAACTGTGTTCAGACATATTGTTGTTGAGGTATAAGCATTTTATACGCTGTATAACTTTAATCCTGATCATCCATAATAATCTAAGTAATCCTGTTTATATTTAACTACAATTCAGTTAAATGTGAGCAACTCTGTTACCTTAAATAAAGAGTGTTAATCTGAATTATCCCTACTACTCTATATAGTAACGACAACGGGTCAATCCTAAACCTACACCTGTTTTAGCGCGCTGCGAACGGCCCGTTCCCGACTTCGTTTTCTTTTTTTCTTAATTATATCTGTATGAAGTTTAACTACACGTTTCTTCTACGGCCGGTTGTGCTATGCCTGGCTGTAATGATGTGGTTAGTCTTGCAGACTAACCTTGCTCACGCCCAATCTCGGGCGAATGTTACACCGGTTAAATCCGGTGGTGCCGCTGTCTCTGCTTCCCGTAGGGTACCCGTACAACGATTGTCTGCTACGGACATCGACGTTTCACCAACGTCGTTAGCAGATACATTGAATACCGGTAAGCAGCGTACGCAACAGGTCGTTGTTCAAAACACCGGAACAAACGACCTGGTTTTTAGCGCGGGATCGATCCCCGGTTATGCTGCCCCTGACAAGATCTCACGTGTTGTGGTAGTAACCGAGGGGACGTCGCTCACGGGCCAGATTCCACTCATCTTTGAGGCTCCCGATATTGAGCTAAGTTTCCTGCCGCTCAGCGAACTCCCGGGACTGACATTGTCTGACCTGGAGCCCTACGATGTGGTATTGTTGACGAACGATTACCCCTTTGAACGGGTATCAGGCGCCAGCGGTGTACACATTGGCGATGTGCTGGCCGACTATGTTGATGCCGGTGGAAAAGTGATTATGAACAATAATTCCTTTGCTGCAGATGGCCTTGGCATTGGCGGGCGCTTTGCTACCGAACAATACAGCCCGGTGTTGCCTACGAACGAGTCTGTCGCTACGCCCGGGTGGCTTAGCACCGTAACACGTCCCGGGCATCCGTATCTGCAAGGGGTGTCGGGGTTGGCGTATGAGTATGGTGTACGGGATTTAACACTCGCACCCGGTGCGATAGACATTGCCTATTACAGCAGTGGGGCATTGTTGCTGGCGACCACACCAAACGTGGCGGCGATAAACCTGTCGCTCCTGCAAACCAATCACAATAACCACGTGCCGTGGAGCGGTGATGTAGGCGTTCTTTATAAAAACATTGTCCGCTATTTTCGGGCTGCGTCGGCTATGATCGTATCGCCTGCTCACGGCACGATCACTCCCGGCAACCAGGCAACGCTCGATGTTACGTTCGACGCCACGGGGCTGGTAGCAGGTACATACACTGCGGACCTTCAGGTATACAGCAATGCGGTGGACTCGCTTGTGGCCATACCGCTAACCCTTGTAGTAACGGGCAATGAAGTTCTCTTCCAGCCCGATACTGTAAAGGCGGCACTGCATAAAGCAGAGACTGCCATACGGAAGCTCGCCATTACCAACAATGGCACTGTCAGCCAATCGTATACAGTAACGGGCGTTCCCGCGTTTGCAACGGTATCACCATTGTCGGGAAGCCTGGCGGTGGGAGCTACTGATACGCTTACGGTAATCTTCTCGTCAACCGGTCTGGAATATGGAACCTATACCGGTAACATTACCGTCGATGTAAACGGTACGCCCTGGCCGGCACCAGTATCGCTGTATGTATACGATAACCCCGAGCTTTTGCTCACCACCACCAGTCTGCACGACACGGTTGCCTATAATGGCGAATCGGTCCAGACGTTTGTGTTGGAGAATACCGGAGGCAGTAACCTGACATATTCTATTCAATTCGTGGATAACGCTCCGGCGGTATCGCAGTCGTTTGTAGCGGCCGTGCCGTTGTTGAAGGAAGATTTTGAAGGCCCTGTGTTCCCGCCGGCAGGTTGGAGCAATCCTGCGGCCAATAACCGTGCCTGGAACTGGTCTACAGAATACATCATAAACAATGTAGACTACTACGGCAACTATGCCGGTACGGGTAGAGCCGCAATGGTGTCTGAGATTAACGGCAGCCTGCCTACCGACGCCTCGCTGATTACGCCGCCTATAAGCACTGAAGGCTTCCGGCATTTCCAGGTGGACTATAACGCAAACTTCCAGGAGAATCCGCTTGACGACTCGCTGGTCCTGGATATACAGGTAGACAACGGCGCATGGCAACAGGTGTTGTCGTGGGCGTGGGATAACAACGGTACGCACGGCGGGTATTTCTCTCTGCCCGGCGAGCATGTATCACTGTCGCTCGACGACTATGTAGACACAACAGCTGCGTCCTTTCGGCTTCGTTGGCGGTACATCATGCGTACAGCGATGGAAGCTTATGTATATGCGCAGATCGACGACGTGGTGGTGTCGGGGGAGCGACGCCAGTGGCTTAACGTAGTGCCCGAAACCGGCACGGTGCCTCCGGGTGGATCGGTAACGTTAACCGCAAACTTCGATGCCGAAGGGCTTGCGTCCGGACTCTATACCGGCGAGGTACAGATCAGCAGCAACGATCCGCAGCAGGCTGTGGTGAGTATTCCCGCGTCGCTGTATGTTGAAGAGCCAACGTTGCACCTTTCGGAAACATCTATTATCGAAACCATTACGGTGGGCGATACCCTTGTGCGGTCGTTGGTGCTTACCAACAACGGCGCGGTGCCGCTAAGCTATGACTTTAGCCAGACATCATTGGGCACCACGCCCTCGGCGGAAACCGTATTGTATGCTACAGACTTCAATAACTTTGCATTGGGCAGCGTAACGAACCAAAACGGCTGGAACGATCTGTACGGAACATCCGAGATTGTGGCCGAGCCGGTGGGTAATGGAAAACGCCTGCTGGTTCAGATGTCGGGCATGAGCCTGGCGTGGGTACAATCGCCTACTGTTCCCGTCGGAAACCATGACCTGTCGTCTTTGCGTATGGATCTTACTCTTGTCGGTACGCCGATCTTCGGTGTATCGGCTATAGACGGCACAACGGGTATGTCGCCGGCCGGTATTCGATACGACGGTAACACCGATGCGCTGACGCTCTATGCGTACGACAGCACGATCAATGACTTTAACGAGTTCACCGTGCCGATGCCTGCGCACGCTGCTACGTTCAATCTCCGCATAGATGTAGAGCGTTCAACGCAGCGCTTCACCGTATACATCGATGGTGTAACGGTATTTACAGGCCGTGGACAGCAAGGCGAAGTTCAACGTGCCCACATCGTGCTGGAGTATCCTGGCCTGTACGTCGATAACTTTGCCATACTGAACGGCGTTAGTCCCGAGTACAGCAAATCCATCAGCCCGCTATCGGGCACGATTCAGCCAGAGCAATCGGCCACAGTAACCCTTACGTATGCATCGGCCAACACACTTCCGGGTGTGTACCGCGATACGGTTATACTCGTAAGCAATCCTCCTGCTATTGTAACCCGCATACCGGTTCAGATTACCGTGGTGGAAGATACAACAGCGCTACAGGCAAAGATTTTGCCTTCGCAGCGTGTTGAAGACGAAGTGCCTCGTGTCCGTTTCTCACTGTATCCGGTACCGGTGGCCGATGAATTTCACGTCGGCGTTCCCGAACAGGAGAGTGGACGCGTGCGCGTTATTATTATGGATAGAGTAGGATGTACATTATACATAGACGAAGGCAATGCCGTCGATTTCCGCGACCATATTCTGAACGCGCATGATGCCGGTCTTACCACCGGATTCTATTACTTGCGTGTTGAGTATAGTATCGGAAAACAGGAGGTAAGAAAATTCATGAAGCAGTAAGTTGCTGCCAGCATGGTATTATAAAGAGGGATCGGGGTCTGCCTGATCCCTTCTTGTTTATTCGCGGTTCTGTTATCGATGATCGATGTGGATACATAATGTCCGTATTAACCGTTGAAACGATAATGTATATACTCCTTTAGGAGTACGTAGTGTTCATCGTTGTTCATAATTAATTTAGCGACCGTAGAATCATTATGTCGGTTTTTTTATACCTTCAATATATAATTCAGTTGATCGCTAAGAACCTTCTATCACCCTGGAGAAGATGTTGTAACTGGATTCGCTGCTGCTTTTCGGGTTAAGCTATTATGTATGTAACGTGCTGTGGTTAGCTGACCTGGTTCGTTTGTCTCTCTCTTTTTATTTCTTATTCCAAATAACCGTATGAAGTACAATTACACGTTCCTTCAACGGCCGGCAGTGCTATGCCTGGCTTTGATCGGGTTGGTTTTCTATGCCAACCTTGCCCTCGCTCAAACACGAGCGAACGTTACACCGGTCCGTACTGGTGGTGCCGCGAACCGCGTGGTTCAGAATACAACGGCAAACCTACTAGCGGGTGCCGAGATCGCCATCTCACCACCAGCCCTTAGCGATACTCTGAATACCGGTAAGCAGCGTACGAAGCAGATTACGCTGCACAATACCGGAACCAGCGATCTGGTGTTCTCGGCCGGTATCATACCGGACTTTCCACCGCCGTCGGGCCCTGTGCGCGTATTGGTGGTAACCGACAGGGATTATCTAACCTATCAACTTCCTTTGCTGTTTGCGAAGGCTCCCGATGTAACGATGCACGTCTATCCCTCGGATAACCTCTCGTCGCTATCGCTCGCGGACCTGACGCCATACGATGTGGTGTATGTCACCACCATGTATCCGTTGGGCGATGTCGGTATTACACTGGGCAATCTGATGGCCGATTATGTGGATGTCGGTGGAAAGCTAATCGTAGAACCGAATGTTTTCGAGGATGAACCAGTAGAGTGGGGGCTTCGCGGACGGTTTATGGAAGAAGGATATTCTCCGGTGCTTCAGGCGAATACGGGCCCGGGTGAGGCCTTCACGTCATTGGGGAGCTACCAGGCCGATCATCCCTTTATGCAGGGCGTATCATCGATACGCTACGCAGGCGGTGGCAGCTGGTTGGCCTTACAACCCGGAGCGTCCGTGATCGCGCGTTATCAGAATGACGTCATACTGATTGCCGCGACACCGCACGTGGCAGTGGTAAATGTGTTCATGCTGCACGATAACCATAATCAGAATATACTCTGGGGCGGCGATATCGATATCATATTTCAGAATATTGTCCGGTACTTCAAGGCCGCATCGGCCATTGATGTAAGCCCTGTTCATGGAACCGTTGCCCCGGGAAGCCAGTTAACCCTCGATGTAAACTTCAACGCCACAGGGCTGGACTCGGCTAATTATGCTGCCGGTCTTCAGGTATATAGCAATGCCTCTGATACGCTTGTTACAGTTCCGGTAAACCTGCTGGTCAAGGGGAATGATATTATCTTTGAACCCGATACGTTGAACGAAGCGTTGCACAAGGGACAGGCCGCCACACGCACGCTCACCATCGTAAACAATAGTCCCGATAACCATAGCTTCACCATTACCGGTGTGCCGCCGTATGCCACGGTGTCGCCCACATCGGGTAGTCTGGCATCTGGCGCATCTGCGGCCATCACTGTAAACATTTCGTCGGCGGGGCTTGAGTATGCCACGTATCCCGGTGCCATAGCGTTAAACGTTGATGGCACAACCTGGCAGGCGCCTACCTCACTGTACGTGTACGACGATCCGGTAATTCAAACCAACCTTACCAGTCTGCACGATACCCTGGCCTATAAAGATGAATCGGTGCGCACCTTCGAGCTGCACAACACCGGTGGCAGCACACTTACCTACAGCGTTGATCTGGTAGAGAACGTTAGCGCGGCACGGTCCAGCCAGGCATTTATAGCCTCTGTACCGATCTTAACCGAGAACTTCGATGGCCCGGTATTCCCGCCGCAAGGCTGGAGTGTACCCTCCAGCGACGGCCGCACCTGGCGATGGAACGACGAATGGGTCTGGAACAATCAGGATTACTACGACAACTTCGCCGGAACGGGTAAGTCGGCAATGATCGGTGCCGCATACCCCGGCGGACTGTTTGAAATGAATGCGTCGCTCACCAGTCCCGAGATCAGCACGGAAGGGTACAGGCACTTCAAGGTGGAATACAATGCCAATTTTTATAAGAACTTCGATGACTCGTTAAGCCTCGAAATACAGGTAGACAACGGTGAATGGAAGACCGCATTGGTGTGGGGATTTTCGAATGGGCAGCATGGAGGTTACTTCAGTTTGCCCGGAGAATCTGTATCGATAGTACTCGATGATTACATCGACAGCACAGCGACTACCTTCCGCCTGCGCTGGCGCTACGCACGCTACTTCGGCTCGGAATTCTTCTGGTATGCGCAAGTGGATGACATCGTGATTTCCGGAGAGCGTAGCAATTGGCTCGACGTCGTACCGGAAACCGGCTCGATTCCACCTGGCGGTAAAGCTGTGTTAACCGCCAACTTCGACGCGCAGAATCACCTTCCCGGGGTATACACCGGAGACTTGAAAATCAGCAGTAACGATCCGCAGCATGCCGTGTTGACTATACCGTCATCGCTATACGTCCAGACTCCTGTTGTGTTGACGGTTTCAGAAGATTCCATTGTCAAAGCCGTTGTATTGGGCGATACTGTTGTCCATACGCTCACACTGACCAATGGCGGTGCATCTTCCACAGACTTTGATTTTGGTCAGACTTCGTTCATAGGCGCTCCTGCTGCCGAGAACGTTCAGTACACAACCAATTTCGATAACTTCAGCCTGGGACATCCTACGCGGGGGTGGTACTCATATTATACCAGCAACGTCGAGATCATTCCGGAGCCCGAGGGCGCAGGCCGATACTTGCGTGCCGTATCGGCTGCAGGGGCACAAGCCGTGTTCTCCACACCGTTCCCCTTTATAGTCGGCCAGGCGGTTAGTTCGATGCGTATGAATTTCAGCTTCTCGGGGAATCTCAAGTTCAAAATAACGCCACTCGGCAGCAATGGTGAAACTGTCGGGAACATCGAATACGATGCTGCGCAAAGCAACGTCCTGACCATATATTCATACGATACGGTATCGGCAACATTCTTGCCGCATGTTGTGCCGATCCCAGTGCATAATGATAACATGAATCTCCGGTATGACATCATGCACACAACGAACACGTTTGATGTCTACGTTAACGGTAAAAAAATGTTTACCGGCAGGTCTCTGAATACGCAAATGCGGGGTAATACTGTATGGATTTCTAATGAAGGAGCATTTTATGTAAACGATTTTACGGTCACAAACGGTATAGTTCCTGAATACAGTAAAACGTTCAGCCCTGCTTCCGGCACACTCGCGCCGGGCGAATCGGCTTCCGTTGACGTGACGTTTAAACCCGTGAGCGCTTTAGCTGGTTCTTACCGCGATACGCTGGTGGTAACCAACAGCCCGGTGGGCATAACCCGTATACCCGTACACTTTACGATAGACCAGAACGCAGCCCCGGTTCTTCAGCGCATCGACACCGTAGAAGCTGTTCAATACGGGCAGCAGACCGTGATATTCAAGGCTACCGATGCCGACAACGACCCGGTAACGATAACCGTAAAGGGCGTCCCTGCATTCATGAAACGTACCGGCAGTGCAAATGGATCGGTAACCTATAGCATTAAGCCAGCGTCGGGTAATACCGGAATCTATCCGCTTACGGTAATCGCCACCGATGGCGGCAATAAGAAGGACTCCATGGTATGCCAGCTCTCGGTGGTGGCCTATGGTGCTTCGGGCTTCCAGGTGAAGAATACACGCACCGGTGCTGTATACGCTGCGTTTACCGACAGCGTTGTGCTTGACGTGGCCGATCCCGCGTATTATGCGCTGAAGCTGTACGCCGTTACCAAACCGGCTAAAGTAGGCAGCGTGAAATTCTGGTGGGACGGTCACACAGCAAACGTCGAGAACGCTGCGCCGTATACACTCAGTCCGTTTGTGCTGGCCCAGGCCAGAGGGGGCAACCATACCCTCAAAACACAGGCGTTTACCAAAGCGAACGCCAAGGGTAATAAGGGGACCGCGGTTAAAGCGGTGGTACGCATCATCAACTCATCGGCCGTAACGAGCTTCGAGGTTGTAAAGGCAAACGGTTCGCGCTTGTTTACGCTGGAAAACAACGGTGTGATTGATATTCGCCAGAACAACTGCCGCAGTATAAACATCAAAGCAAACGTGAAGGGTAGCGCCATTAAGAGTGTTGTGTTCAAACTCAATGGCAGGTTCCATCGGGTCGACAATGCGGCGGCCTACATGCTTAGCGGAAACCTGTTTGGTAAAGATATACCCTGGCCCGCCAGACCGGGCGTGTATACACTGGAAGCAACACCGTACTCGTCATGGTATGGCCTGGGCGTTGCCGGTACACCGCTAACCATTACCTTCCGGGTGGTAAGCGGTCATCAGGCAATTGCCCGCGTGGCAGACGACGAAGAGGTGCTGATCGAAGAAACCACCAATGCACGGTTCGCGTTGTATCCGGTGCCGGCAACCGATGTACTGCACATTAGCCTGCCCGAGCAGGAGCGAGGAGCCGTGCAATTGGTGATCCACGACATTCGTGGCAGGGCACTGTACACCACTGAAGGCGACGCATCCGCATTCCACGACCATGTTATAAGCACTGAGAAAGCAGGGCTTACGGCCGGCTTCTATTATATACAGGTTCGGTATGCAAACGGTAAACGCGAAGTACGGAAGTTTTTGAAGGAATGATTTTTGGCGAATAAAATACCGATGTTGGCTCATATTCAATAACGTTATTCTGACGTAGTGTTACGAAGAGGTTGGATCATACATCCATCCTCTTTTTTATTCAAGCCGGGAATTTTGCGGTGGGCTACAGATGTTATAGTATCAGTAACAAAAACTGAATCTCCGGATACGCTAACATGCCGGTGCTTGTTCCCTTATAACACCGGCAGTTGTCTCAACGAATGTTCACGATACGAAGAATCAACATGATTATATGGAAAAGATTAAAACGCTCATCATCGGTTCCGGCCCTGCCGGATACACCGCGGCCATCTATGCCGGTCGCGCAAACCTGAAAGCCGTGATGTACCAGGGCCTCCAGCCCGGTGGCCAGTTAACAACAACCAACGATGTTGAGAACTTTCCCGGATACCCGGCCGGTATTATGGGACCTGAAATGATGGAAGACCTCCGCAAGCAAGCCGAGCGTTTCGGTACCGACATCCGTACCGGACTGGCTACTGCTGTAGACCTCTCGGTCTATCCGTTTAAAGTAATCATCGACGACGTAAAAGAAGTGCTGGCCGAGAGCATCATTGTCTCTACCGGTGCTTCGGCACGCTGGCTCGGCCTGCCCTCTGAGAAACGGTTGAATGGCAGCGGCGTATCGGCCTGTGCTGTTTGTGATGGGTTCTTTTACCGCGGTCGTGAGGTTGCTATCGTCGGCGCGGGCGATACCGCCGCCGAAGAAGCACTCTACCTTTCAAAGCTGGCGTCAAAAGTGCACATGATCGTTCGGAAAGACACCATGCGCGCATCGCGTATCATGCAGGAGCGTGTGAAGAAAACACCGAACATCCAGATCCATTGGAACACCGAAACCGAAGAAGTACTGGGTGGCGACCTGGTAACCGGTGTGCGTGTTAAAAACACCTTGAGCCACCAAATAACCGATATACCCGTAGAAGGTTTCTTCGTAGCCATCGGCCACAAACCGAACTCCGATATCTTCAAAGGCCAATTGACGATGGACGAGCAGGGATATATTCTCACAACACCAGGTTCAACCCGCACCAACATAGAGGGCGTGTTTGCCTGTGGCGATGTACAGGATAAACTGTTCCGCCAGGCCATAACCGCTGCCGGTACCGGTTGTATGGCCGCGCTGGAGGCCGAGCGTTTCCTGGCCGGTGTGGAAGAAGAAGTAGTTTTATAACGGCTTTTTCATACATTTAAGCCGCTATGATAAAACAGTGTATTGCAGGGCTGTTGCTGCTGCTGGCAGGCACAGTACCGGCCCTGGCTCAGGAAACCGAAACATTTACCTCTGCCCGCCGTGTCTACAACGACAACAGCGAATGGAAGATTGCAACCCAGGGAGAAGACGTATACTGGCACCGTGATTTTCCGGATGGCTCGCAGTGGTCGCTCGAAACCGGAGGCAGTCAGTATACCTGTAGCCGCACCTTTGGCGATGGTGCCGAGTGGCAGCTACAGGCTCCTACCGGTAGTATAAAACTCAAGCGATTGTACTCTGACGGCTCTGACTGGGAAGTGACGGACGAGCTGGGCACCTACAAAATAACCCGCTCGTACAGCGATGGCTCTGCATGGGCTGTAACCGGACCAAACGGAAGGCTCGACCTACGTCGTTTGTATACAGATGGTTCGCAATGGAGCGTTCATGATAATTTCGACGATGCCAGCATACACGCCAAAGCATTGATACTATTTGTAGTGATCGGCGCGCGCGGTAACCAGAAGTAAACCGCTAGTCCGATACCGGTATACGGATTACACTGTCCGTATACCAATCAATCTCCAGGGGAGCACCCGCATCGTGTATCGTCTCCTGGCTCACATCCTTACCCGTACCATAATTTACCTGGGCGAAGGGATTCTTGTTGATATTCAACACAACCATCAGGCGACTTCCTTTACTGAGTTTGCGGCTTACCATACGTGTGCGGTTAAATGGAATCGTCTCGGTTTTTCCGGGCGTAAGTAGTTTACGTTGGCTGGCATCCGTCGCATAACTTGCCCGGCCTAGAAAATAGGAGAGGTGGAAGAAGCGCCCATCGGGCATAACCTCATACAACACCACGCCCACATCCATATCGCGTTTGTTGATCCGTGCCCGCAGCTGCCCTTCAAAGGTGCCCGTAACAATCAGTTCCTTCTCCAGAGGTTCCGTTATAAAGAACAACCCGTTTGATCGGTCCAGCGAATCGCGGATGATCGGGTAGGGGTAATAGGTGTTGTTTGATGTTGTACGATCACTTAAGTCAACCGTCTGGTGTAGGGCTTGCGGCTTACGCGGACGCTGTGTAGCGAGTGTATAGTTGTTTCCCCGTTTGACATCGGTAAGATACAGCTCCATAAAGCGGCTGCGTGCGGTAGTCAGTGACGATGCATGGTGCCAGGCGTTGGTGCCCATAACCTGGTAGTTGATCCGGTCTTTCAGGAGCTCAGGTTTGCGGCCGCCCTTCATAACGTAGTCCAGCCATTGAAACGTGATGTCGCGTGTGCGGATAAGGCTCACCGGGTCGACCGTATAGCCTCGCAGTACCGGCACGCCGCCGCGTTGTGCACCAACATGATCGTAAGGACCTATAATCAGGTAATGTTCGGCGCGTGGGTTATACCGGTAGTGATCTTTTAAATATTGCAGTGCCGAGATTTGTCCGTCATCATAGTAACCGGTAATCGAAAGTATGGGAATGTTTATATGGGCAAAGTCTTTCTTGTATGGAATCATGGCCTGCCAGTAGCGATCGAACGCCGGGTGCTGAAGCCAGCGTTGAAGCCACGGGTTGGGTGTACCGTCAATACTATCGATACGCGCGTAGGCGGCGCCACTGGCATACCACTGATGCGGCAGGTCATGCCAGCGCCGGTCGGCATACGTTATGTTATCCAGGTACTTTTTATTCGTTACATAAAACGGCCAGGCATAGTTCGCATTGATGAAAACGTTGTTCTCCATCGGCACACCTTGACCGGGGATTGCCGCCACATAGGGGACGATAGTTTTTAAGGCCGGGTGCAGGTGCTTCGTGGCCGCCCATTGCGAAAAGCCTTCATAGCTGCCGCCATACATGCCCACACGGCCGTCGTTCCACGGCTGCCTGGTAATCCAGTCGATAGCCGCGTTTACATCGGTAACCTCGCGTTCATACGGCACAGCGGCATCGGGGCTAAACGCCTTACCACGTGTATAGACTACCACACCGGCATATCCACAGGCTGCCGCCCAACGTGCTTTATGCAGGTTCGCGCTGTCGGCATAGATCGTAAACAGCAACGCCGCTGGCTCACGGCCGGCATTGTTACGGCGTACCACAAATGCCGCCAACTGGGCACCGTCGGGTGTGGTGATCAGTATGCGTGGCTCTATTACATAACGCCGGGCATCGTCAGCTTGTAACAACGGTGCGGCCAAAGGTTCAATACGGCGATAAACTTCGTGCAGTGCATACTGTCGGCAAAGCCGTACCGCCTCCGGTACCGTGAGACTGTCCTGCCCGGTATATTGTTGCAGCATATCGGTCAGGCTACGTTGCAGCGCTGCAAGGCCTTTGCTGGTGGCGAAGGATGGAGCGATATGTGCAGCGGCTTTATCAGGCAAAGCTGTATAACGTTCTAGGAACAGTTGCCGGAAGGCAGTAGCAAATGTGTTTCCGGATGATGCCACAATACGCGCTTCTGCATACCATCGGTACGGCGTGCCTTCGAGTTCCGGAAAGGCAACCTCGGTCGAACCCTGTCTAAGCACACGGTAAGCGTCGATGGTGGCAAGCGCGGCATGATTACGACCGGCCGCAAGCTGTAGTAGAAAGAGGTCGTTCAGGTAGACTTCACGGTTGGTGTTTGTATACCGTTCAATCGTCTGTTGGGCCAGGGTAGTTAAGGCCCGGGCTCTTGCCGCCGTATCGGTAGTTAGTGGTAACGTAACGTGTAGCGATTGCGCAGGCAATGCGCGGCCAGCCCCTGCTGTAAGCAGGATTATCAACATCCAGGATTTCATACGTAAATTGTTAGAGGTTGTTAAGATTCTTAAATTTAGCGGACTGCCGGCTCGATACGTCTGCCTTCAGGCCGCCCGTTAATAGCAGGCGTAGTCGGCCATTGTCGCCGGGTTTAACCTCGGCAACGTGGCTCAGGTTTACAATCTTCGTGCGGCTTACGCGAAAGAACAGCGAGGCATCGAGCAGCTTCTCCCATTGGTTCAGCGAACGTTTCATCAGCACCTTCGTATTCCGGAAATACACACGTGAATAGTTCTCAAGCGATTCGATCAGCGTAATCTCTCCGGCACGAAGAAAGTAACAGCGTGTGCCTTCCTTAAGGAACAGTTGGCGTTCGTGCGCGGCGGTTTCTGAAAGGATCTTTGTGCGTACCTTGTCCAGCGCGCGGGCAAGCCGCTCCTCGCGAAACGGCTTTAGGATATAATCCAGTGCGTTCACCTCGAAGGCTTGCACGGCATACTCGTGATGCGCCGTAAGGAAGATAACGGTGGGCACATCGTCCAGCATCTCCAGTAAATCGAAACCCGACTTCTCAGGCATCTGTACATCGAGAAAGACAAGGTCGGGCGTGGCGGTTGCGATTGCTTCGTAAGCCTCGTCGGCATCGCGAGCCTCGCCCACAACAATCATATCGGCGTGAAGCGCAAGAGCCATCTTCAGTTCCTCGCGGGCTGCCCGCTCGTCGTCTACAATAAGAACGCGTGTCGGTTTCATCATCGGGGAATTAATAGTTCAGCTTCGACCACATCGGCTTCCTTTTGCCGGAGTATAAAATCGGCCTGGGCACCGTAGTGCAGGTGCAGGCGCCCGCGCAGGTTTTGCAAACCAAGGCCGGTATGCGTTTGGCCCGGTATCAGCGTGCCCGTATTGCATACGCTGATGGTTACACGCTTCAGCGACAGCAATACCGTTACCGATATATGGCCGCCGACCTTGCGTCGGTCTATACCGTGCTTCAGTGCATTCTCTACCAGCGTCTGGATGCAGAAGGGAGGGACCAGAACACCGTCGGTATTGTCCGGTACACCTATCGTGTAGTGAAGCCGTTCTTCAAAGCGCAGCCGTTCAAGTTCCAGGTAATCGTTAACCCGGCCAAGCTCCTCGGCCAGCGGCATCAATGTATCGTGAGGTGTATATAGCGTATGCCGTAACAGGCCCGAGAGCAGATCGATCGATCGCCGTGCATTCGTGGGATGCGACGCAATCAAAAACTTGATCGTATTGAGTGAATTGAAAAAGAAGTGAGGATTCAGTTGTGCGGCCAGCCGTCCCAGCTGTGCCTCCTTGGCTATAACCGATAAGCGCGCATTCTCGTGGGCAATCGCGATCTCGCGCTGCGCGTAGTGATACAGGTGGTACGCCAGCACCCAGATAGCCAGCAGGCGTGTGCCGGTAATAAACAGTGTAAAGCCGTTGGCTGTAAAAAATGTAGTAAAGGAGAGGAGCTGTGCCGGCATAAAGAACCATCGTACGCCATAGAGCTTCGCCGCAATGCAGAGGCTGTAGAGTGCCGATACGATAATGATCGAAGGAACAAGGCGTACCAGCAACGCTTTCAGATCCAGCCGCAGCCAGCCCCACCGTAATACCAGCGCGCGATACCCGTGTGTTAGCCCAATGCCGATAATCACGTCGAGTACAAAGTCTGCCAGGCCTTGCACCACATCGAAGTGGCTATCGGCAAACGCATTGTAGCTCCAGTACAATGCGGCGAGCGACCACCCCGCAAGCTGGCACAGCCAGTATATCGAAAAGGATTTTGAACGTAGCACGCCCCGTATTGTTTACACGAAGTAATACAATTCCGGGCAGTCTCCGAAATGAAAATACAGGAGCGTCGTATCAGGGGTGACAGACGTAGTCGTGAGGCCCGTTTATTCGTACCGCAGCGAATCTACCGGGTTCGAACGAGCCGCCCGAAGCGTCTGTACGCTTATGGTAAGTAGCGCGATAATCAGAACCACGCCGCCCGCCGCAACAAATATCAGCAGCGACACTGGCGTGTGATAGGCAAAGCTCTTCACCCAGTTGTCCATCAGGAAATACATTACCGGCATGCCCAGCACCGTAGCAAGCAGCACCAGCTTGATGTATTCGCGCGAAAGCAGCAGGAAGATGCCCGCCTCGCTCGAACCCAGAACCTTGCGGATGCCGATCTCCTTCGTGCGTTGGGTAGCCGTATATGCCGAAAGACCGAATAATCCCAGGCAACCGATCAGCAATGCGATGGCGGCAAACGTGGTAAACAATCCACCGAACTGCCGTTCATTTTTGTATTGCCGGTTAAAGTAATCGTCCAGGAAGAAGAAGTCGAACGGGTTACCCGGAAACGCCTTCTCCCACGAAGCCCGAATGTGGTTGATCGTGCCCGGCAGATTCTGTGTATTGATGTGCATGGAATAATATTCGCCTTCATACTCCGTGCAATAAAAGAACGTGGGAGCGATGGACTGCTTGAGCGAAACCTGATGATAGTCGTTTACCACACCTACGATCACCGGGTTGAACGGCCACTCCGGCAATGTAATCGCCTGACCTATGGCCGCCTCGGGACTTTTAAAACCAAGCTGGCTCGCGGCAGATGCTGTAATGATCGCTGCGGTATCCGGGTCGCTTGGATAGTCGCGCGAAAACGCCCGACCTGCCAATAACTTCATACCGAACACGTCGATAAACTCATAGTCCATACTGTTCGTCATGAACGACACCAGTTGGTCGTCTGGCGCGCCATACCGTTTAACGGTGGCGGTCCAGTTGCGCGAAATGCCCGGAACCAGCGTCGATGCCGCTACCGACTGAATCGATGGATCCTTCTTCAACTCATGCCGGAATACATCGATAGCCGACGTAAAGGCCTCACCCTCGGCCCGTAGACCCGGGCGCTCAATGACGAGCACCTGGTCGATCGTGACGCCGATGTCCTTTGTCATCATATAATTCAGTTGACGATACACAATAAACGTTCCGGCAATAAGCGCTACCGAGGCCATAAACTGTACTACCACCAGCGCCTTCCGCAGCACCACGCCGCGTGAGCTGTTCTTTAACTTGCCTTTAAGTATCGTAACCGGTTTGAATGACGACAACACCAGCGCCGGATAAAAGCCCGACAGCAGCGAACCGGCTACCCACAGCGCCGCCGTAAGGGCCAGGAACCAGGGTTGTATAAAATGCTGTAACGAAAGCGATAACCCCGAGAGTGTGTTGAAGGCCGGCAGCGCGGCACTCGCCGAGGCAACCGCCACCATAATGGCCAGCATATTGATCAGTGCGGCTTCAATCAGGAACTGTCGGATCAGCTCGAAGCGAACCGCTCCCATAACCTTGCGTACGCCAACCTCTTTTGCGCGTTCCATAGCTTTTGCCGTGGAAAGGTTTATATAATTGATCAGCGCAATGGCCAGAACAAAAAGCCCGATGATACCCAGGAACTGTACAATGCGTGAATCACCGTTGGGCTCGAACTCCTCGGTCAACGAGGACGTGAGGTGTATGTCCTCCAGCGGCTGTAGCGACATGCTATAGTTCCGGTGGGTTTCCTTCAGGTTCGGCACCAGGCGTTCAATCAGTGCCGGGAACTTGGCCTCCAGTGCCGGTATATCGGTGCCGGGGCGCACCTGGATGTACGTATACATATCGTTGCGTTGCCAGCTCTGGTCGAAACGTGTTGTAGCATAATTAGGACGTCGGCCCACACGCGCGAACAACGTCTTATACGAAAACAGCACATCGAACTTTAAATGTGTATTGCCCGGTATGGCTTTCACCACGCCGGTAACGTGTACCAGTTCATTGTTGTTATCGTCGTCGCGAAGGCGAAGGCTTTTGCCGATAGGATCGGTCGTGCCGAAATAGCGCATTGCATACTCCTCAGTAAGGACGGCCGTGTTGGGTTGTGCTAATGCTGTAGCGGCATCACCATAGACAAGCGTGTAGCCCATCATCGGTAGAAATGATGAGTCCGCGTACAGAAACCTTCGGTGCTTAAAGGCAATCGGGTTGGGCAATGCCTCCTCGTTTGTAATCACCACATTGTTCTTAAAACCCATGTTATAAAGGCGCGCGCTGCTCACTACCTCCGGCAGGTTCGCGGCCATGGCAGGACCGGCAGCCGGAAAATTCTCGGCGGTCGATTTTATCAGCTCATTGTTCTGGTATAGATCCAGTCGCACCCGGTATATTGACGATGCATTCGGAACAAAGGATTCATAGCTCGTTTCAAAATGGACATACTGGGCAATAAGCAGAAACACGGCCATACCGATGGCCAGGCCGAACACATTAAGCAGCGAGAAGAACGTGTTCTTCGTAAACGAACGGTAGGCGCGAATCAGGAAGAGGGTCATCATATACAAACAGGTTATAGGGTTGGCACCGAGCCTGCCAGCGCAAAAATATGGCCAGAACGTATTGCCCAAGCAGTTGTGCCCATTCAAAGACGTATAACGTTATGCGACGTTCACAGACGTCCGCTTGCGGGCAGCATCGCCTCGTTTCCGGGCGATCCTACCGTTTACCGGAGAAATCGTATCCGGGGTAAATAAACCATTGCCTCCGTACGTTGTCTTAGTATCAGGAGAAGCATTACATGAGAAGCATACGCTACACCTTCGTGCTCGTAATCGCAACGGTCAGCATCGTAGCCACCACGGCATTTCGCCAGCCCATGCCGGAACAGTATCGCCCGTCGAAGTTTCCGTATGCCCGTGCAGGGCTAACACAGCAACAGGCCGCCGCACACCTGCTCAACCGTTTTACCTATGGCCCCACACCCGGCCAGGTAGACGCGGTCGTAAAACAGGGGCTTGAAAAATGGTTCGAACAACAACTGGCAGCGGATCTTTCTGAAAAAGAACTTACCGAACGCCTAAAGCCCTTCGATGCGCTAACGCTGAGCAATACCGACATTGTAAGCACCTACCGGCGAAATGCCGATGTAGCCCGTATGGCGCGTGCAGACGGTATATTCACAAACGACTCCGTAGGCACCGATACACCGGAATACCGGATGGCATTACAACGCTACCGGGAGCAGAAAGGATTCAGACCCGAGCGCGACCTCATCCGGCAACTCGTGAGTCAGAAAATAACACGTGCCGTATACAGTCAGAACCAGCTGCAGGAAGTGCTTACCGACTTCTGGCTAAACCACTTTAACGTATCTACCGCTAAAAACAGTTGTAGCCGTTTTATCCTGGCGTATGAACGCGACGTTATCCGCCCCAATGCCCTCGGGCATTTTGACAAACTGTTGCTCGGCACAGCCCAGGCACCCGCGATGCTGCTCTACCTCGATAATTTTACCAGCGTTGCCAGCGACTCCGCAGCACGCCGTAAAAACAACCGGAGACCCCGCGGCCTCAACGAAAACTACGCACGCGAGGTCATGGAGCTTCATACACTGGGCGTAGACGGTGGCTACACGCAGACCGATGTAACCGAAGCCGCCCGCATACTCACCGGTTGGACAGTATACCCCATGGGCACTGAAGCCTTTGGAACAGGCTATACACGTATGCTTGAAAATGTAGACGAAGAACGGCTCGTCGCCCGGGGCTTTGTACACCAGGGAGACTTCCTGTTTATGGCCAACCGCCACGACACCAACGAAAAACATGTGTTGGGTAAACACTTTCCCGCAGGCGGTGGATATGATGAAGGCAAGGCCTTGCTCAACATGCTGGCAGAACATCCGGCTACCGCCACCTTCATTGCCCGCAAGATCGCCATCCGCTTTGTAAGCGATACGCCACCACAGGCCCTTGTAGAGCGTATGGCCCGTACATTTCGCGAACGACATGGCGATATAAAACAGGTGTTACAAACCATGGTAACGTCTGTCGAATTCTGGGATCCACAGGCTGTACGTGCCAAAACCAAATCGCCGGTAGAACTGATGGCCAGCAGCCTGCGGGCACTGGATGCCGATGTAAACGATCCGCAGGTATTTATAACCTGGCTCCGACGCATGGGCCAGCCGTTATACGCATACCAGGCACCCACCGGCTTTCCCGACCGTGGCCAGTACTGGATCAACACCGGGGCGCTGCTCAACCGTATGAACTTCGGCCTTGCACTGGCCGACGGAAAGATTAAGGGCACCGGCTTCGACCTCCTCGCGCTGAACGGCAATCATGAACCTGAAAGCGCGTACGATGCGCTCGTAACCTACGGCACCTTACTCATGCCCGGCCGCACACTGGACGAGACCGTGAAACGCCTTACACCTTTACTCAACGAGCCCGACCTGCAGGAGAAAGTAAAACACGCCGCCGCACGCCATACGGATAATAAAACCACGGCCCGAACAGAACCCGATTCCCTGACAGGCGAAGCAACGATGGCACAGGCACAACCCACGGCACAGCACGAATACCGGCTTGCCCAGGTACTGGGCATCTTATTAGGATCGCCCGAATTTCAACGACGATAACAACAGCACCATAACGAATAGGAGAGGAGGCATACATGATAACACGAAGAGCATTTCTCAAAGCAGGCGGACTTAGCCTCTTAGGCCTCGGCCTTGGAGGTGTGCCCACCTTTGTAACACGCGCCGCCGGTATGAGCACACACGCAGGCAAGCGTAACACACTGGTATGCATCTTTCAACGTGGTGCGATGGATGGCTTGATGGCGGTAACGCCTTTTACCGATACACACCTTCAGGCAGCACGGCCCGACCTGTTCATGACTGCCGCCAAAGCTGCCGGAGACAAAGCATTGCTCGACCTTGACGGCCGCTTCGGCCTTCACCCCGCACTACAGGCATTCGAACCTTTGTTCCGCGAGCAGCGTCTTGCTGTTATACACGGCATGGGGTCGCCCAATACCACACGCTCGCACTTCGACGCGCAAGACTATATGGAAAGTGGAACTCCCTTTAGTAAAAGCACAGAAAGCGGTTGGCTCAACCGTGCCGTCGGATTATTGGAACATGACGCAACACCGTTTCAGGCCGTAAGCCTTACCCCGGCCATGCCACGCGCATTATATGGCGGGCACCCTGCGTTGGCCATCAGCAACCTCAAAGACTTTACCGTGCGTACCAAAGGCAATGCGCACGCCGTAGGACTAACCGCGCGAAGTTTCGAAGAACTGTACGACGAAACCTCGTCTACACTGCTAAACGAAGCCGGTAAAGACAGCTTCGAAGCCATGAACATATTGAAGCAAACCGACACGCGCCGCTATACGACCGAGTACGGCGCGCAGTATCCCACAAGCCCGCTGGGCAACGCGCTCCGGCAAATAGCACAGCTTATAAAAATGGACGTCGGTCTCGAAGTAGCCTTTGCCGAATCCGGCGGATGGGATACACACTTCAACCAGGGAAGTATCAACGGTACCTTTGCACGCAATGCCACAGACCTCGCCAGCAGTATAACCGCGTTCTGGAAAGATCTCGAACGCTTCCACGATCAGGTAACCGTAATGACGATGACCGAATTTGGCCGTACTGTAAAACAAAACGGAAGCCGAGGCACAGACCACGGCCGGGGCTCCTGTGCCTTTGTATTGGGCAACGCCGTTCGCGGTGGCCTCGTACACGGCAACGTCCCGGAGCTGGTATTAGAAAATCTTGAAGATCAACGCGACCTGCCCGTAACAACCGACTTCCGCAGTGTCTTTAGCGATGTAGCCGTAAAACACCTGCGGCTGCAAAATTCCACAACACTATTCCCCGGTTGGAATGGCAACGGCATGCAGCTCATGCGCGGCTAACGTGGCATGCTGATACGGCTTACCAAGAAGGTGTACGCGCACCGGTTCCGTAACACCCTTCAATGGAAGGCATGTGGTGGGTATAGCGGCTGGCGCATCGTATAACAGATCGAACACACGTTCTGAAACAACAAAGCTATTGTTAACCTCCTTCGTGGCGCTTTGAAGCCTGGCTGCAACGTTAACCGGGTAGCCCATAACAATAGTATGCTCCTTTGAGCCAAGGAGTATACGACCGGTAGCCACCTTGCCCGCATGCAGCCCGATGCCCACCTCGATCGATTGTTGCAGCGTTTTATGAAACACCTGGGCGTTAAGAACGTCAAGATGCTGTAGTATTGCCAGCCCGGCCCGCACGGCCGCATTCACCGCCTCCTCGATCGGGCAATCGAAACCAAACGCCGCATAAAAGCCATCGCCCGATGTTTCGATGATCTGCCCACGTTGCGCGCGGATAATATTCTGAAAAGCCGAGAACAGCTTGCGGATCACATAAATAACATCGCCCGCGCCATGCCGCTCAACGAATGGTGTGAAATTGCGGATATCCAGAAAGAACAATGCCATATCGCGCTCCTGGTCCGTTTCCTGCGTCCACAGATTCCAGTGTCCGGGCGCGGGTTCAGTAGCGGGAGATTTTTTTCTCCGTAAATCCGTACGCCGTGTTGCGGAGAGACTGGCGTTGAAGAGTTTGAGTTGTTGTTGCATGGCCATTGTGGTTTCGATGGTGTAAAGAAACCAGCCCGGTATGACAGCGGTATGTCAGGAGTAAAAACGAAATTCAGAAAAACGTTAAAAAAGATTGAGCAGGGGGAGATTCCGTAAAAAAACAAAACGGGAGGCTGGCATTGCTGCCAGTACCTCCCGTTAGCGGTGTGCTATGCCGAATCTTTAGTGCATTCTCTTCACCCAGTTCTTGTCGCCCGTTGTTTTTAGGTTCTTGGGCGTCTTGTTGGCTTCCCACTTCTTAAGGCGGTTATCGCCGCTGAAATTATAGAACAGGTGCAGTTTACCATCAATAATCTTATACGCTTTAGGGTCTACCCGAACGCGTTCGCCGGTTGTGGCCACCGTGTAGGCACACCAGCCGCCATAAACAGGCTCATACTTTGCCGGCGACTTCTTGAACTCAGCAAGGTTCGCATCGTTCGCGAAGTAATATACAATGCCCTGATAATCGTACTGGAACTTCGGATCTCCCTTTACAGGGCGATTCTGAAAATAGCTCACCGCATCAAACTCGCGCAGTGCTATAAAGTTCTCGGTATTGAAATTACGACGCCGGATGGCGTTTTCCCCTTGGGCCACCGCTGTTAAACTAACAGCAAAGCTCAGCAGGAACAGGATCATGTAGCGGTTCATAAACGTATACAGTAATTAAGATATTTATACTGCATTTTCGCGCTTCACATCGGTATTGTGAAACAGGCATCGGCCAGCTTCATAATTCAGCGCTATGTATCACCCACCAGCCTTTGAAACGTAGACCACCGTTTAACCATCGTTTAGCAGCCGATCGCGTCGTTAAGCGCCCCTTGGATTTTAAACGATATTTTTTTACTTTGAAAATACTGCCGCGTTTAACTTTCCGGGAACATCGCACATACGATGTTGTTTGAATTTTGTAAGCATTGGTTTGATCCTCACAACCGGCAGCGCGATAAGACCCTATACCTTTGTAAGCAAGAAGATCAACGTATTGTACATTCTCAAGGGCTTTACGATAACCCGCTACAAGACCATGATATGTACAAGAATTGACTTGTTTTGTGCAACCGTGCCGACCAGGTCATAGTTATTTTTACCACTGTTAAACACAGAAGCGATGGACAACAACATAAACTCCAACCACCCATACATTGGCGTGTGGGCCACGCGAAACGGTTTTATCCGCCAGGAAATCCTTCCCACCGGCCGCTACGACGAAGCACGCGCCGCTTCCCCAAACGTCCAAACCGGACGCTATAGTATAGACGATGATCATATCGAATACATCACCGACACCGGCCTCCACACCTCCGGTGACTTCCAGGGCAACGTGTTATACTACGCCGGTCATATATTTTATCGCCAGGATCGCTTGTCTGGCGTAAGTCATTAACATAAGTGGATACTTGCGGAATGACGTGAGATCGTGAGCGCTTTATATCATATCCAGCACTCACCCTCGCTTCACCGCCACAATAATTCCCGTTGACCAACGCTGCTTCACCAATACAACATCACTCCGTCCATCCAGATCCTCCACCAGCTTAATAGCCTTCTCGGCATGTCCTTCCGGCCAGTTCGGCTGCGGTAGCATATCATCGATAATATAGAGACCGCCGGCATTCAGCATTGCCAGCGCCTCGTCCAGCATCAGATACTTGCCGTGCCATGTATCGGCGAAGATATAATCGAAACGCAGTGTGTTCTGCTGCAGCCACGCACCGCCATCGTCGGCAACTAATGTTAGTCGTGTATCTTCGCCCAGGAAGCGTTCCGCGATCGCCAGAAGCGCTGCATCATTATCTACGGAGACTAACGATGCCGTGGCATCCATTCCATCCAGTATCCACGATGTAGACAATCCTGTCCCTGTTCCCATTTCTAAAAACTTTCCACCGGGCTTGGCCGCCGCAAGCGTGCGCAGCAATGCTCCGGTTAATACATCCGATGCCATCGTAAACCCTGAGTTACGCGTAGCCATGTCAATATCCGCATAGCGTGAAGGAAGCGGTTGCCGTATCGTTTCAATCATAGTTATAAAATTATATAAGGTGAATCGTATAAAACCGAAGACATAATCAGCCTTCACCCTCAAGGTAAACGTTTGCCCGTCCCTTCATGATATTACCCGCAAAAAAAATGCAATCTTTATAAGATGCGTACGAACGTTACAAAGGAGTCTGGCGCAGGTCCTTAGGGCAAAGGCAAGAATTCACCTTCCCGAAGTATCATAACAATGCCTTGCATCCCTTTCCAAATCCGCTAAGACGCACCCCCTCCATCACCCCCTTACACTACTGCCGACTTTTTTTCTCACCCAATCCCCGGTCATACCCACACCAACTATTTCCTCTTCTCACATTCATCGTCCTTCGCATTCACTTGTTTATGTCCCAAGGTTATCGTTTGTTTGGTATAGAATTCACAGATAATCCACTTTTAATCGATGTTATGAAGGTAATACTATACCGATCATTCCTGGCTGTTTTTATGGCACTCTATGCTTCCCTTGCCCTGGCGCAGGAAGTCGGCGTTCGTGGCAAAGTAACCGATGCCGCCGGCAACCCCATGGAGGGCGCGTTTGTCCGTATCCTCAACACCAACCTCGGCACGGTTACCGATCGCGAAGGATTTTTCTCGCTACCGGTAAAGCCCGGTAAATACACCGTATATGTTACCGCCCTCGGATACAGCGGCCGTGAAAGAACCCTCGACGTTACAACACCCGGTGCCGACGCGTCTACGATCGTATTGGAAGAAGAAGCGGTAGCGCTCGATGATGTTGTAGTAACCGCCCAAAAGGAAGAAGAAGACTTGCAGCGTGTGCCGTTCAGCATCAGCGCACTGACGGCCCGTAAAGTAAACGAATACCGCATCTGGAACAGTAAAGACATCGCGGGCATTGCTCCGAACCTGTACTCGGCAAACCCGGGCGACAACCGTAACGTAACCGCCGTGCGGGGCATTGGTACCACGTCGTACGATCCCGCCGTCGCCACCTACATTGACGGTGTAAACCAGTTCGGTCTGGACACCTACATCGCACCGTTGTTCGATGTAGAGCGTATTGAAGTATTGCGTGGACCACAGGGAACACTGTATGGCCGTAACGCCATGGGTGGGGTAATCAATATCATCACACGGCGTCCTACCAATGTAACCAGCGGCTTTGCCGAAGCGAGCGTAGGTAACTACGGACAGCAACGCTATTCCGCCGGTGTACGCACACCGTTGGTACAGAACAAACTCTTCCTCGGTGTAGCCGGCATGTACGACCGTATGGACGGCTTCTATACGAACGTATACAACAACACCGACTACGACAAGAAGCATAGCCTGACCGGTAACTATTACCTTACCTGGGTGGTTAACCCGGCGTGGTCGGTTACGGCAAACGTAAAACATCACGCGGCCCGTAACCATGGCGCTTTTACCCTGGCCGGGTCACCCGATGCAGCATTCGAGAATCCCTTCGATGTAAATCAAAACGCCAGTACTGAACTTGTTGACAATACGTTCAACAGCTCGCTAACCATTAATCATACCGGGTCAGCGTTTAACTTCACATCACTATCTACATACCAATCCAACTACCGGTATTATAAAACACCGATCGATGGCGACTTCTCGCCCTTAGATATCGTATCCATCGAAAACAATTATGGCCGTGACTGGAATCGGGTTCAGGTATATACACAGGAATTCAAATTCTCTTCACCCACATCCAGCACATCGCCGTTGAAGTGGACCGCTGGTACATACCTCTATTACCAGGATAACCCCGTAAACCAGACTACGTTGTACGGTGAGAATGCAGACGTGTACGGTTTGCCGCCGGGCGCATCATTAGTTAATAAAGCCACTGGCGAGAATAAAGGCATAGCATTCTATGGTCAGGCTACCTATAGTATTCATCCGCAGGTAGACGTTACCGCCGGTCTGCGTTATGATTACGAAGACCGTAAACAAGGTGTCGTGGGGGCGTTCAATTTCCCGGGTATGGGAGCAATACCCACCGACACCGCTTC
>Ga0065165_1001173_pt1 | contig 30458 bp, 23 predicted proteins | sample AraplaMF_Cvi_mMF_FD_63813 | JGI IMG/M metagenome (GOLD analysis project Ga0065165, IMG submission 63813) | Arabidopsis root microbial communities from the University of North Carolina, USA - plate scrape MF_Cvi_mMF (version 2) (version 3) | ecosystem: Host-associated > Plants > Roots >... | reverse complement strand
GAGGTCGAAGCCCTGTCCGGCACCCTGAACGTGCTGGTGGCCGACCTGGTCCACCGGCGCCGCGAACTAGAGCACCTGAACGCCACCCTCGAGCAGCGGGTGGAGCAGCGCACCGTCGAGCTGGAGCAGGCCTTGAATACCGTGCGCGCCAGCCAGCAGCGCATCGTCAATATCATCGAAACCGCCCAGGACGCCTTCATCAGCATGGACCTGGGCGGCCGGGTCACCGACTGGAACTCGGCCGCGCAGGCGATGCTAGGCTGGAGCCGCCAGGAAGCCGTGGGCCAGCCGCTGGCCGACCTGGTGATCGCTGCGCGCCACCGCAGCGCGGCGCTGCAGGCGCTGCAGCACTTCCGCGAGACCGGCGAACTCGATCTGCTGGGGCGCCGCGTCGAGCGCATCCTGGTGCGGCGCGATCGCCAGGAGATCACGGCCGAGATGACGGTCGGCCTGGTCGGCACCGGCGAGGGCGTGTTCTTCAGCGTGTTCCTGCACGATGTCTCGGAGCGCAAGGAGGTCGAGCGCATGAAGAACGAGTTCGTGTCCACCGTCTCGCACGAGCTGCGCACGCCGCTGACGGCGATCAGCGCCTCGCTGTCGCTGCTGGCGGATGGTATGGCCGGCGAACTGCCGGACGATGCGAAAGGCCTGGTCGGCGTCGCCAATGCGAGTTCGGAGCGCCTGGTGCGCCTGATCGGCGACGTGCTCGACATCCAGAAGATGGAAGCGGGGCAGATGGACTATCAGCGCGTGCCGCAGCCGGTGGCGCCGGTGGTCGAAGGCGCGGTGGCGGCGATGGGCAGCTTTGCCAGCCAGGCCGGCGTGCGCCTCGCCTTCGAGGCCGGCGACGGTGCAGGACTGCTGCGCGCCGAGATAGACCGCGACCGCCTGACCCAGGTGCTGACCAACCTGCTGTCGAACGCGATCAAGTTTTCGGAATCCGGCGGCGAGGTGCTGACCCGTCTCGAGGGCCAGGGCAGCGTGCTGCGCATTGCCGTGATCGACCATGGCGCCGGCATTCCGGAAGCCTTCCGCGGCCGCATCTTCCAGCGCTTCGCCCAGGCCGACGGCGCCGACTCGCGCAGGAACGGCGGCACCGGGCTGGGGCTGAACATCTGCCGCACCATCGTCGAGGAGCATGGCGGGCGGATCTGGTTCGACAGCGTGGAAGGCGAAGGGACGACGTTCTTCGTCGAATTGCCGGTGCTGGCAGGGGAGTGAAGGCTTGAAAAGGAGCCGGTGGATGCCGCCGGCTCCCTCTGGACTCAGAAGCAGTCGAAGGTTTCGATCGTGTAGTAAGGGGTCTTTTCGCCCCAGGAATACGAGTGCTGGCAACCGTTGCCGGATTCTCCGACCTGGAAGCTCATGTTGGCATCCGAATAATAGGTGACGGTCCGGCCCTGATCGGGCAGGGCCGACACAGTGGTGGAGTGCATTGCACCGGCAACGCCCAGCGCGGCGACAACTGCAAGAAGCTTCTTATTCAGTTTCATTCGCATCCTCATTCTCGGTTGGGTGGAAATTGTGTCGGGATGGTGCGATCCGACAACACAGTATAGAGAATGGGATTGTCAAAAAACCTATCGAATTGTCACATCGCGCCGGCTTTCGCCTCGGCCGTCAGCAAGCCCTGGATCTCCTCCAGCCGGCGCCCGCGCGTATCGATGCCCTTCCTGGCCAGCAGCAGCGCCGCCACCAGCATCGGCACGGCAATCGCCAGCGCTGACAGCGGCACGTTCGCAAACAGGCCGACCACGCCCAGGCCGGCGCCGAGGATGCCGCCGAGCTTCGAGCTGGCGGCGATCATGCCGGCGCCGGTGGCGCGCAGCTGCACCGGGTAGATCTCGGAGGCGTAGGGAATCAGGGTGGCGATCACGCCGCTGGCCGAGACCAGCAGGGCGACGGTGGCGAGCACCATCGCCGATACCGAGGCGATGCCCAGGTAGTCGAGCAGGAAGAAGGCGAGCAGGCTGGCGGCGCTGAGGGCGATGAAGGCCACCAGGGTCTTGACCGAACTCCAGCGGTGGTACAGCCAGATCACCAGCAGGATGCCGGGCAGGGCGAAGAAGGCCGATTTCGCCAGCAGCGCGCTGGCGGTGGCGGCGTCCATGCCCATGGCACGCAAATTCATTGGTAGCCACAGCAGGAAACCGAAATTCGCCAGTCCCCAGGCGATGCCGGCCACCGACATGCCGATCGTCAGCGGGCCGTAGCCGCCGCGCAGCAGCTCGCGCATGCCGGCCGATGCGCGCGCCGGCGCTGCCGTGGCGTCTACCGCAGCAGTCGCCGCAGCGCCAGCCGCCGCGCCGTCGCCGCGCCCAGGGCCGGCAAACTTCGCCAGCACCGCGCGCGCTTCCTCGACCAGGCCGTTATTCGCCAAAAAGCGCGGCGATTCGGGCAGCAGGCGGCTGAGCAGGATGATCACGGCGCCGGTGGGCAGGCCGAGCAGCCACAGTACGCGCCAGCTGTAGACCGGCTCCAGCAGGCTGGCGGAACCGGCCGCCGCCAGGTAGCCGGCCGAGTTGCCGATGCCGCCGAGGGCCACCAGCAGCCAGCCGCGGTGGGCGGCCGGGATCATCTCCGCCATCAGGGTGAAGGTGATCGGCAGCAGGCCGCCGGCCGACGCGCCCATCAGGAAGCACATCGCCAGGTTCCATTCGAAGGAGGGCATGGCGCCGCAGATGGCGGTGCCGATGAACATCAGCGCCGATAGCAGGATCGTGGCGCGCCGGCCGAAGCGGTCGGCGATCATGCCCCAGACCACCGAGCCGACCGTGGTGCCGGTCAGCGCCACCAGCGCCAGCAGGCCGGCGTTCTGCTTCGTCAGCCCGTACTCGCGGGTCATGCCCGGCATCACGAAGCCGAGGGTCGCCGGCTTCATCACGTCGATGGTCAGCGCGATCGCCAGCACGATCACCAGGCTCCAGTGGCGGCGGTTGAGCGGAATACCGTCGGCTACCCGCATGTCCGCCACCTGCAGCGCCAGGCCATGCGCCTGCGCTTGCCCGCCACGCGCGCGGTCGATGCGCGGCATCAGGCCGTAGGCGGCCAGCAGCAGACCGAGCGGGATCAGCGCCATGCCGGCCAACATCGGCGCGTCCATTTCCATCCCGTTCATCTGGTAACCCATGTGGGAAGCGCACACGAACATCGGAATATGGGCGAGGACGCCGGCGACGATGGCGAGGGTGCCGCTCCAGAAGGCGAGCGGGTGGTGGAAGGTCGGGCTGTGTGATTTCATGTCAGCATCAATGGTCGAGCAGACGATGATGATCACGTCTTAGACCTAAGTCAATCAATGGCGTGAAAACGACGATGTGCGAGCGAATTTCATCGTATTGCTGACCCAGCGCAAATTTCCGTATATATAATCAAATTCATCATTCTTTCTGCAGTACCGGCCTGGAGACGCAATGATTCGGACCCTGATCGTCGAGGAAAGCCGCCTTGCCCGGCTGGGCATCCGGTCGATGCTCGACATGCACGCGATATCGCTGGAGATCGACGAAGCATCCAGCAGTACGGATCTGACGCAGAAGCTGCGGTCACGCTACTACGAACTGATCATCGTCGAGCCGGCACTGTCCGGGGGCAGCGACACCACGCTCATCAAGCACCTGCGCGAAAGCTCGCCGTGGTCGGCGGTGCTGGTGCTGACGGCACTCGATGAACTGACTTTCGGCGTGGACGCGATCCGCGCCGGCGCCAAGGGCTACCTGATGAAGACCGCGACCCGCGGCGAACTCCAGGCCGCGGTCAAGCGCGTCGCCGGCGGGCAGGTCTATCTCAGCAAGGCGCTGGCGGCGGAGGTCAGCAAAGGCGTGCGCAAATACGACCGGCGCAACCAGCCTCGCGAAAACTTCAGCAAGCGCGAATTCCAGGTGTTTTCGATGGCGGTGTGCGGCATGACCCCGGTCGAAAGCGCACAGGTGCTGGAGGTGAGCCTGGACACGATCGGCGCCCTCAAGCGCCGCGTGATGGCCAGGCTGCACGCCGCCACGCGCCAGCAGCTGATCGAGTATGCCGCGGCGCAGGGCCTGATCCACGAGTGCCAGTCGACCTGCAGCCTGCTGTGGGTCGGCCGCTTCGGTCAGGAGGCGGTGGAAAGACCGGCGCGCGTGCCGCTGCTGGCGTAGCCGGCGCCGTCGCTGCCGGCCTGCGCCGCCACCCAGCCCGGCAGGTCGGCGGCCATCATCGGCCGCGAGATGCGATAACCCTGGCCGACGTCGCAGCCGTGGGCGCGCAGCCAGGCCAGTTCCTCTTCCGTTTCGACGCCCTCGGCCACCACCGACAGCCCCAGCGCGTGGCTGAGCATGATGGTGGACTGGACGATCGCGGCATTGCGCGGCGAGTCGGTGATCGCCGTGACGAAGCTGCGGTCCAGCTTCAGCTCGTTCACCGGCAGGCTTTTCAGGTAGGCCAGCGAGGCCTGGCCGACGCCGTAGTCGTCGATCGAGAGTTTCACACCGAGCGCCGCCAGGGCGTTCAGGTGGGCCAGCGCCAGCGCCGGCTCGTCCATCAGGGCGCTCTCGGTGATCTCCAGGCACAGGCGGTCCGCCGGCACGCCGTGGAATTCGAGCAGGGCCTTGACGCGCCGCGGCAGCTCCGGATCCAGCAGGTCCAGGGTCGACAGGTTGGCCGACACGGCGATCCCGAGCCCCTGCGTGCGCCACTGCGCCAGCTGGCGGATGGCGGCGTCCAACACCCAGGGCGTGATTTCGCGGATGAAGCCGGTCTGCTCGGCAAAGGGGATGAAGCTGCCCGGCGGGACCATGCCGCGCTCCGGATGGCGCCAGCGCAGCAGGGCTTCGGCGGCGACGATCCGGCCGGTATGGAAATCGAGCTTGGGCTGGTAGACCAGCATAAATTGGCCTCCATGCGGGCCCTCCGCCATCGCGGCGCGCATGTCGCCGATCAGGGACAGCTGTTCCGGCGCCGGTTCTTCGCCGGCTTCATGGGCGAGGGCGAGGCCGGAGCGGCGCCGCTTGGCGGCGGCAAGCGCTAGCTCGGCGCGCCGCAGCAGGGTGCCGGGGTCCAGTCCGTCCTGCGGATACAGGGCGATGCCGATGCTGCCGCCGATGTCGAGGCGCTGGCCGTCCAGCGTGATCGGGTCGTGCAGCCGCGCCAGCACGGCGGCGGCAAAGCCGCGCGCGCAATCCTCGCCAGCGATGTCGATCAGGAAGGCGAAGCGGGCGCCGTACAGGCGCGCCGCCATGAGCGGCGGCCGCTCCAGGGTCGAGATGCGCTCGCCGATTTCGCGCAGCAGACGGTCGCCAACCTGGTAGCCGAGCGCCTTGTTGATCAGGGAGAAGCGGTCGATGTTCAGCACCGCCACGGCGCGCTCGCCGCCCGCCGGCAGCCGGGCGAAGGTCTCGAGGAAGCGGGTACGGTTCGGCAGGTCGGTCAGGCCGTCCACGTAGGCCAGGCGCACGATGCGTTCTTCTCGGCTGGCGATGCCGTCGCGCATATGGGCGAAGCTGGTGGCCAGCCGGCCGATCTCGTCCTGCGGCAGGGCCGGCAGCGGCTGGCCGTAGTCGCCCTGGGCGATGCGGTGCGCGGCGTCGGAGAGTTCGTCGAGCGGCTTGACGATGCGGCGCGCCAGCATGATGCTGCCGAGCGCGAAGATCAGTACGGCGCTGCCGACGACCCCCAGCAGGCGCGCCAGCAGCTGTTCGAACGGCGCCTGGACCTGGGCTACCGGCAGCTGCAGCACGGCCTGCATGGCGCCGTCGAGCGGCAGGCGCATGGTGCGCCAGGATTCGCCTTGCACTTCCTGCACTTCCTGCTGGTTGGCGGCCGGCAGGTGCGACAGCGGCAGGGCCGTGCGCTGCGCTCCATCGAAGGAGGAGGCCAGCAGCACCGGTCCGCGCGCGCCGAAGCGCACCACGTGCACGGCCAGCCCGGTGATCTCGGCCATGTCGCGCGCCCAGCGGTCGTCGACCTGGAAGGCCATCGCCACCCAGGCGATGCGGCGCGGCGCCATGATCGGCACCAGCACCACCTGATACAGCTGGCCGTTGCGCATCTGGCGGAAGCCGGCGCTGCGGCCGCTGGTCTCGGCATCGAGCAATAAATCGGGGAAGGGGAAGGCGTCGCCGGCTGCGACCTGGCGCTGGGAGCTGGCGATCAGGGCGCCATCGAGGCTGGCCACCATCATGACGTCGGCGTGGATGCGCTGGCCGTGGTTGCTGATCACCGAGCGCACCGTGGGCTGGTCCTGGGTGGCGATCGCCTCGCGGAAGGCGAAGTCGCCGGACAGCACGCCAGCCGCGGTCTCCAGCTGGCGCTGGTTCTGTTCGAGCAGGCGCTGGAACACCTTGGCGCCCACCGCCAGCTCGTTGCGGCCTTCGTTGCCGACGATGCGCGCGCTGCTGTCGTGCACCAGCGCCAGCACCAGCGCCATGACCAGTACCAGCAGGCCCACGAACACGAGGACGATGCGGTGCTGGAGCGAAGTCAGGGCCATGACCGTATGTCCTTAGTAACTATCCTGGTCGACGGCGGTGTGGGGTTTGGGTTCGCGCGCACGCGCGTCCAGCACGAGGTTTAGCTTCAGCGGCTGGGCGCCGACCTCGATCTCGCTGGCCGGTACGCGCGACTTCTGCAGCGGATGCCACAGCTGCAGGCGGTAGCGCCCGGCGGGCACGTTCGCGATGCGGACCTGGCCGTCGGCGCCGGTCTTGCCGAAGTACGGCGACTCCACCACCAGCACATAGGCTTCCATCCAGTCGTGGATATTGCAGCCGATGACGACCTCGCCCGGCTTGTCGAAGGTGATCGGCTGGCCGGGCTTGCCGGCGTAGAGCTTGATCTCGAAGCGCTTGGGCTGGGAGAAGGAGTAGACGTGGTGGCGTACGGTGTCGTTGTTGGGGAAGTCGACCGCGGCGCCGGTCTGCACCACCGTCACGTAAGGCGCGAATTCCTGGCCGCGCTGCTCGATGACGGCGTGGGCAGCGGCATGCGCGCGGGTCCTGGCTGCCGGTGCCGGGCCGGCCGGCTCCAGCACGACGGCGGCGTCTGGCAGCGGCTTGCCGGCCGGGGTCTGTACCAGCGCCTCGAAGGTGGCGGCGCCGGCCGGACCGGCAAGGGACAGCGCCAGTGATGCTGATAACAGCGCCGGCCGCAGCGCACGCAGGGACATCGGTTTCCTTACTGTCTTGCTGTTACTGGTCCAGCTGCATCGCCGGTGCGATCTGCCAGAGTTCGGTGGTGAGGTCGCCCTCGCGGTAGGTCAGGACGTGCAGGACCTTGAGCGGCAGCTTGCCGCCATAGTCCGCGCGCTGCTGCACCGAGGCGCCCTTCGGGTTGGCGAAGGCGCTCAGCTTGCCGAAGGTGGCGGGGCGCGGCTTGCCGTCGTTCACGGCGATGAATTTCTGCCAGACCGCGCGGATCGCTTCCTTGCCGCGGTAGCGGCCGTCGAGCGGACCGCCGACCCATTCCATGTAGGCGTCGTCGGCGTAATCCTTCATCAGCGCATCGAGGTCGCCGGCGGCCACCGCGTCCAGGTGGGCGCGCGCCTTGGCTTCGTCGAGCGGGCCAGCGATGGCGCCGCTCACAGGCAGCAGGGGCAGCGCCGCCAGTGCCATCATCGCGCAAGCATGCTTGAGTTTCCGGATCATCATTGGCGTCTCCCCCTGTATTGATTTATGCGTGGAAATTTATAATACACGGAAACAAATAGTCGATCTATAAAGAGTGACAAGCGTTGTTTTCAGGCCGTAAATACGCCTTGCGGCTGCGCTAGCGCAGTTCGTGGAGGGCCATGCCGCCGAAGGCATCGCCCCAGGCGCCGAAGTCGTTTTCCAGCGCGGGCAGCAGGCGCAGCATGGCCGGCTTGTCCTTGTGGAAGGTGGTGGCGCTGCCGTCGATCTCGCGGGTCGACTGCAGGCGGAAGCCTTCCGCGTCCGCCGCCACGGCCGCAGGCTCGCGCAGCAGCGCCAGCACCTGCTGGTTTCCGATCTTCATGCGCAGCAGGTTCGCCGCCTCGTTTGCGTCCGCACGCACGTAGCGGCGCTGCGTCTCGGCCGCGATCTCGCCTGCTTCGAGCGCGATGCGCACCTGCCTGCCGTGGCGCGACGCCCAGTCGAGGAAGGGGATGGCGAATGCCGTCACCTGGCCAGGGTCGGTGCGGTAATCCATCACGGCCAGCGCATCCACCAGCGGCGCCAGGCCATCCAGCAGGGCGGTCTTGCCATCCCACCAGAACGGCACCACCAGTTCCAGGCGCAGGCTGCCGGCGGCTTCGCGCAGGGTGCGGGCCATCGCCAGGTAGCGCGCGTCCCAGTCGATCCTGCCGGCACCATATTCAGGCAGCAGATAAGGCTCGACGTCGAACTGCAGGCCGGCCAGGCGCGCGGCCGGCGCCACCGCTGCGTTATAGCTCGCATAGGCGCGCACCATCCGCGCCAGCGCCGGCTGATGATCGGGTAGCACCATGTGCGGGTCGCCGTCCACGCTCAGCACGCGGATGCCGCGGCTGCCGGCAGCGCGGATGAATGCCGCCAGCCGGGCCGGCTCGCGCACCTTGTCGTCCTTGAAAGGGACGGTGACGAAGAGTTCGCGCACGCCATGCGCCGCGGCCCAGTCCAGCAGGGCGGGGCCACGGTCGCGCCAGTCGGCCGCTTTCCACACCCAGGTCGAACGGGCGGCCTGCCTGGCGCCAGGCGCCGGATCGGGTTCGATGGACAGCGAGTCGAGCGACAGGCTGGCGGCTTGGGCGGGGCATTGCAGCACGAAGTGGCGCCAGCCGGCAGGCTCCAGGGCGGCCGGTAGCGCGAACGTCGACACCGCGCCGGCTGCGTGTGCGGGCAGGGCGCCGAGGTCGAATGCCGTCTCTTTCGCCGCGGCGGCATTGTCGGCAGCCTGCAGCGCAAAGCCGGCGCCGCCGCTGTAGCTCGCAGCCAGGCGCAGGCGGGCGCGCGGCAGGAACCACGGGCCGGTGAGCAGGACGCCGGCCGGCCGCGTGCCGGCGCCGCAGTCCAACGCCAGGCGGCCATGTTCAATACGGAGCTTCACCCTCTCCTCGACGCCGAAAGAGCGCGCCTGCATCCGCTCCAGCAGGTTGGCGCGGAGCAGCATCGGGCCGGGCCGCGGCGTGCCGGGGCGGGACGAGGGCAGCACGTGTTCGCTGACGGCGAAGCGCCCCTCGCGCACGCCGCCGTGCAGGAGGACGGTGCGCTCGATCTCTTCGTAAGGCGCCAGCGGGAACAGGGTTTCGATGCGCGCACCCGGCGGCAGCGCGAGGCTGCGGCAGCCGGGGTGTTCCGCCTTGTCGCCGGCCAGCCAGCGCAGCGGCGTGCCGTCCGCGTCCACCGTATCGGCGTAGGGCTGCTGCGCCGGGGCGCCATCGCGCGGGCACAGGTGCAGCCAGGCGGCATGGGCGGGCGCGGTCATGGCAAGCAAAAGCGGCAGTAAAAAACGGCGCATCAGGCCTTGTCCGCCATCGTACCCTTGCGCTTCATGGCGCCCCAGGTGGCTTCCTTCTGCGTCGCCCAGCGGTACAGGCCGACCAGGCGCCACCAGGTGTTCAGCTGGCGGTAGCCGAGGTTCTCGATCAGCACCACCAGGCCCAGGGCCAGCAGCTGCTTGCCGCGCGGGTAGATGTGGAAGGACATCTCTTCCAGCAGCAGGCCGGAGGCGGACAGCAGGATGCCGAGTCCGATCGCCACGAACATGAAGGTCGAGAAGGCCTGCCAGGAGATCTCGCCCATCAGGAAGGAGAAGATCATGAAGAGGTAGCCGCCCACCTCGACCAGGGGGCCGAGCCACTCGAACAGCAGCATGAACGGGAAGGCCAGCCAGCCCGGCACGCCGCCGTTCCTGGAAAACATCAGGCCCCAGTTGGCGTTCAGGCTCTCGGCCAGGCCGCGCTGCCAGCGGATGCGCTGGTTCTTCAGGGTCTTCAGGTCTTCCGGCGCTTCGGTCCAGCACACCGGGTCGGGCACGAATTCGATGCGGTAGGGCTGGCGCCGCTCGCGCAGCAGGCGGTGCAGGCGCACGATCAGTTCCATGTCCTCGCCGATGGTGTCCGGGCGGTAGCCGCCGACGCTGACCACGGCATCCTTGCGGAACACGCCGAAGGCGCCGGAGATGATCAGCATGCCGTTCACAGCCGACCAGCCGAGACGCCCGAACAGGAAGGCGCGCAGGTATTCGACCACCTGGAACAGGGCCCAGGGGTTGCGCGGCAGGCCGACTTTGGTCAGGAAGCCGCCGGCCACTTCGCAGCCGTTGGCGATGCGGATGGTGCCGCCGGTGGCGACCACGGTGGGGTCGCGCAGGAAGGGCTGGGTCACGCGTTCGAGGCTGTCGCGCTGCAGGATCGAGTCGGCGTCGACGCCGCAGAACAGCGGATAGCGCGCGGCATTGATGCCGGCGTTGAGCGAGTCCGCCTTGCCGCCGTTGAACTTGTCGATCACGCGCAAGTTGGGGAAACGGGTCGAACGGTAGATGGCGCGGATCTCTTTCGTGGGGATCAGGCGGCGGTAGGCTTCCGGGAAGGGCAGCAGACCGAATTCGCGCTTCAGCACGTCGAGGGTCGCGTCCTTCGAGCCGTCGTTGACGACCACGACTTCGTATTCGGAATAGGTCAGCTGCAGCATCGAGCGCACCGAGGCGGCGATGGTCGCCTCCTCGTTATACGCCGGCACCAGGATGCTGACCGGCGGCTCCAGGCCGGAATAGGCGCGCGGCAGGTCGTCCAGCATCTCTTCCTGGCCCTTGCGGTGCAGGGTGCGCAGCGACAGCAGGTTCAGCACCAGGTAGCCGCCGTTCAGCAGCACGAAATAGCACAGCACGAACCAGGTGACGAACTGGATCAGCAGGTGGTGCCCGTTCATGCGGCCTCCGCGTCAAGCTTGTCGTTCGCGGCGTCGACTTCCGCCATCACCTGGGCCAGCATGTCGGCGGCAAAGCGGTCCTCGAGCGCCGCGTGCAGGGCATCGAGATCGGCGCGCGTCAGCCAGGGCAGTTCGACCAGGGCCTGGGCCGCGCGGTAGCGCACCCACCATTCGCGGTCGGCCAGCAAGGCCACCAGGCGGTCGGTATCGGCGCGGTCGCCGATGCGGCCCAGGGCCTTGGCGGCCTGCACCCGCACCTGCCAGTCCTCGTGCGCCAGCAGGGCGCGGACGGGCTCCTGCAACAGCGGGGAGTGGACGATGCGCAGGGCCGCGGTAACGACGGCGACGTCGGGGCTGGACAGGGCGGCGGCGAGCGACTCGGCCGGCAGTTCGATGCGCAGGGCTTCGGCAATGCGCAGCGCGCGCGGCAGGCGCGAGGCTTCCAGGCGCGGCAGCATCCCGGCCAGCACCGCGGCCACCGGCGTGCCGGCCTGCTGCAGGATGCCGGCCACGTGCGACATGGCCCAGTCGTCGCGCTCGATGAACAGGGGCGTCAGGTATTCGGCGGCGGCGCGCGGATCGATCCGCACCAGCGCCCACAAGGCTGTCAGCGACAGCGTCGGATCATCCATGCCGGCCAGGCGCAGCAGCTGCGGCCAGGCCTGGCGGTCGCCCAGGTGGCCCAGCATCAGCGCGGCCAGCAGGCGCTCGGTGCGCGCGCGCCGGCCCAGCATGGCGCGCGCGTCCGCATCCAGGCCGAGGCGGCAGGCGATGTCGTTGAGGGCGGCGCCGGCTTCGCCGCGCAGCGAGGCTTGCAGGTGCACCCACAGCTTGATGAAGTGCAGGCGCTCGGAGGACAGCAGGCGGGGAAGCTCTTGCGGGCGGTCGCCGACGATGGCGGCGTTCAGGACCGGGCGCCAGCGCGCCAGCGTGCGTTCCTGGCGGCGCGTGCGTGCGCGCAGCGCAATGCGCAGGCGCACGATCTGCAGGCCGAGCAGGAGGGTCAGGAGCAGGGCGGCGATGCCGGTCCAGAATGCCGCGGCGAGGATCGGGTCGCCCCCGAATTTCATGCGGTGGTCTTGAGGAAGCGGCGCAGACGGGCCAGCAGTTCCTGCGGCTGGAAGGGCTTGATGATGAAGTCGTTGGCGCCGGCATCGAGCGCGCGCACGGTGTCGCGCTCGGTGTTCTTGGCGGTCAGCATGATTACCGGGGTGTCCTGCCAGGTCTGCTGGGCGCGGATCAGGCCGACGATTTCGAAGCCGTCCACGTAGGGCAGCATCACGTCGAGCAGCACCAGGTCCGGCGCCGGATTGCCGGTCACATAGGCGCTGGCGGCGCGGCCGTCGGCGACGTGGGTGACCTGGTAGCCCTGGCGTTCCAGCATGAAGGTGAGAACGTGGGCGATGTGGACGTCGTCCTCGACGACGAGGACAGTGGGCTGTGCGCTCATGAGGGCCGGCAAGCTAAGTTGCACTAAAAGTTGCTCTGAGGCTTCATTATACGCACGTCCCCAGAGCCGATTTCACATTCTGCCCGGCGCGCAGGCCAGTTTGTGGCCTGCGCGCGACTACCTGTGCTCAGCCTGGCGTATCGCCTTGCCTTATCTTGGCAGATCGAACAACAGAAGTTCGGCCGCCTCGGCCCTGGCGAAGCTGATCACTTCTTCGTCGCCGAGCTTGAGGGCATCGCCGCCCTGCAATGCGACGCCGTTCACTTCGACCCGGCCGCGGATCACGTGGACATAGCCCAGGCGTCCGGCCGCCAGCCGATGTTCGACCTCGTCGCCGCCGTTCAGGATCGTGGCGTACAGCGAGGCGTCCTGGTGGATCAGCACCGAGCCTTCGCGGCCGTCGCCGGACGCGATCAGGCGCAGCTTGCCCTGCTTTTCTTCCGCCGCGAAGTGCTTTTCCTCGTAGCTAGGGGCGATCCCTTGCTGGTTCGGCTGGATCCAGATCTGCAGGAAGTGGACCGGCTCCGTCTTCGAGCCGTTGAACTCGCTGTGCCGCACGCCGCTGCCGGCGCTCATGCGCTGCACGTCGCCATAGTGCAGGACCGAGCCGGTGCCCATGCTGTCCTTGTGTTCCAGCGCGCCGTCCAGCACGTAGGAGATGATCTCCATGTCGCGGTGGCCGTGGGTGCCGAAGCCGGCGCCGGGGGCGACGCGGTCTTCGTTGATCACCCGCAGCGGACCGAAGCCCTGGTGGCGCGGGTCGTAGTAGTCGGCGAAGGAAAAGCTGTGCTGGGATTGCAGCCAGCCGTGGTGGGCGCGGCCTCGTTCTTCACTTTTGCGGATTTCGATCATGGTTGGCTCCTGTGTGTGTACTCGATGGAAGCCAGTATAGCGAGCCAGGGGGCGTAAGAAAAACGAGTAGTTTTGCGGCTTATGATCGAAAAAATCGATCATGCCTTCCCTGCGCTTACAAACCGAGCGTCCTGATCAGGCCGAAAGTGATGAGCCCCAGGCCCAGCAGCGACAGCATGAAGACCGCGGCCACCTGGCCGCTCGCGCGCAGCACTGCACGCTTTTCGTTCTCGTTTTCCTTCTTCCTGGCCTTCTTCCCCTGGTCGTAATGCCACTTGACGGCGAAGAACATGCCCGTGGCTAGCACGAGAAACTTGAAGGTCACGAAGACTGCGGGGATCCATTCCATCGTTTGTATTTCCAGGCGACTGCCCTGCAAGGAGGGTATTGCTGCAGGTTGTGGAGCCATTCTACTGAAAAGCAATTGCCATACATCGAGACAAAATGTCCCAGTTGAGAACCATGCAAGACGAAAGTTCACGAACAGGGCGCTAGCGCCGCAGCGGATCCAGCAGCCCGCGCAGGGCGTTATGGTCGATCTCGTACATCAGCTCGAGCAGCTCGCCGAGTTCGCCTTTCGGAAAGCCCTCGCGCGCGAACCAGGCCAGGTAGTGGCCGGGGAGTTCCGCGATCTTCTTGCCCTGGTATTTACCGAAGGGCATTTCGCGGACGAGCAGGAGCTGGAGATGTTCAGGTTTCATGGTGCGCCATTGTAGTAGCATGGCCGCGAGAGGAGGAGACCATCATGGAGACCGACTACGACCTGCAACGCTTCGTCGACGCTCAGCGCGACGTCTACGCCACCGCACTCGCCGAACTGCGCGACGGCCACAAGCGCACCCACTGGATGTGGTTCATCTTCCCGCAGGTGGCGGGCCTGGGCAGCAGCGAGATGGCGCGCCGCTACGCGATCCATTCCGCCGACGAAGCCGCCGCCTACCTCGCGCACCCGGTGCTGGGGCCGCGCCTGCGCGAGTGCGCAGCTGCCGTCGCGATGCACGACGACCGCGACGTCAAGCAGATCTTCGGCCCGCCCGACGACCTGAAGTTCCATTCGTCGATGACGCTGTTTTCCGATATCGCGCCGGACGAGGCCATCTTCCAGACCTGCCTCGACCGCTTCTTCGGCGGCGTCCCGGATGCCGCCACCATCGAGAGGCTGTCATGAACGCGCGCGAACCCGGTCCACTCGACAGCTTCGTGCGCGAGTTCGGCGCACTGGTCGATCGCGGCGCCGACGAAGCCGCCATCTTCCGCGAAGGCCGCGCGCTGCTGGCCGGCCTGATCGCACAGGATGGCTGGCTGCCGCAGGCGTTGCTCGAGCCCGACCCGGACAGCTACCGCATCCACCGCCTGCACGTCGACCCGGCCGGGCGCTTCTCGGTGTCGGCCATGGTGTGGGGACCGGGGCAGGGCACGCCCATCCACGATCACACGGTATGGGGCATGGTCGGCGTGCTGCGCGGACGCGAACGCTGCGAGGAATTCGGCCACCTGCTGGAGCCGGGCGGTCCGCTGGTCGCCGGCGATGTCCACGAGCTGGCGCCCGGTGATATCGATCTTGTATCACCCAGCATTGGTGATATACATCGCGTATCGAATGCGCTGCCGGACGGGACCTCGGTCAGCATCCACGTGTATGGCGGCGACATCGGCGTCATCCACCGTTCGCGCTACGACGAGGCCGGCAAGGCCACGCCTTTCGTCAGCCCGTACGCGGCCTGCCTGGTCCCGGTTCCGGCAAGCTGAGGTGGTTTTTGTGTTGTTGCGTATAATCCGCCGGATAGCTTGTCCACTAACACATTCTCACAACAACACATGGCTTCATCTTCAGAAAACATCAGCATGGCGGTGTTCTGCGACTTCGAAAACGTCGCACTCGGCGTGCGCGATGCGAATTACGAGAAATTCGACATCAAGCCCGTCCTCGAACGCCTGCTGCTCAAGGGCAGCATCGTGGTCAAGAAAGCCTATTGCGACTGGGACCGCTACAAGGGCTTCAAGGCGACCATGCACGAGGCGAACTTCGAGCTGATCGAAATCCCGCACGTGCGCCAGTCGGGCAAGAATTCGGCCGACATCCGCATGGTGGTGGACGCGCTCGACCTCTGCTACACCAAGGCCCACGTCGATACCTTCGTGATCATCTCCGGCGATTCGGACTTTTCGCCGCTGGTCTCGAAGCTGCGCGAGAACGCCAAGCGCGTGATCGGCGTCGGCGTCAAGAATTCGACCTCGGACCTGCTGGTCGCGAACTGCGACGAATTCATCTTCTACGACGACCTGGTACGCGAAGTGCGCCGCGCCGCCGCCAAGCGCGACGAGCGCAAAGGCCAGGGCCAGCAGCAGCAGCGGGGCGGCCGTCCTTCCGAGCAAAGCGACCGCAAGAAGGAAGAGATGGAGGCGCGCAAGCTGCAGGCGCTCGAAATGGTGGTCGAAACCTTCGACGCCCTCGTCTCCGAACGCGGCGATACCGGCAAGATCTGGGCCTCGTTGTTGAAAGATACCTTGAAGCGTCGCCGTCCGGACTTCTCCGAGACCTATTACGGCTTCCGCACCTTCGGCAACCTGCTGGAAGAAGCCCAGACCCGCGGCCTGTTCGAATTCGGCCGCGACGAAAAGTCCGGCACCTATGTCTTCCGCAGCGCCCAGGCGATCGAAGCGCTGGGCGCCGGCGTGAGCGAAGCCGAGCCGCTGCAGGCGGCGCCGGAATCCGCCGTGCTGGAAGCGGGCGATGAGCTGGCCGCGGAAACGCAGGGCGAGCAGCCGAGCGAGATCCCGCGGTCCGGCGATCCGGCGGCAGCGCCGGCCCGCGAACCGCGCCGCCGTGGGGGACGTGGCCGCAAAGGCCGCGAGCAGGCAACGGAAGAAAAGGACATGGCCAGCTGGCCGGCGCCGACGCCGGACCTGGTGGAAGCCGACGATGCCGCTGCACCTGCAGCCGATGTTGTGGAACCTGCTTCCCTCACCGCAGCCGCACCGGAAGTTGCCGCCGAACAGCCGGCCGCGCCGGTGAAGGAACGCCGCCGCGCGCCGCGCAAGCCGGCCGCGAAGAAGGGCACGGCAGCGCCGGCCACGCCGGAAGCCGGCGCGGACAATGCGGCGATCGGCCTCGATGCGGCGGCCGCCGTCGCCACGCCGGTCGTGGACACGGTGTCCGATCTCGCGCAGGCGGCGCTTGCCGATGTCGACACGGACACCGGCACCGGCGCCATCACCGATGCCGATCCGTCCGATCCGGCGCCGGACGACGCTCAGGGGGCCAAGCCGGAACGCAAGAAATCGACCCGTCCGGCCCACAAGGCGCCGTCGCGCAAGCCTGCTACTAGGGCTCGCCGTCCGGCCAAGCCGAAGACGCCGGAAGGCGGCTGAGGCGGTCCATACGCGCGCCGGGTAGGCGCGGTGGTGTGCCATAATGACAACGCACCCCCGAGCCTGCTCGTTAGCGTAAAAGGACCGACATCATGCGACCGCTGACCGGACTGCTTGTCCTCTCCACCTCGCTCCTGGCCGCCGCGCTGCCTGGCCAGGCTGCGCCGGCATCCGCGGCCACGCCGTCGGCCTCCCACCCGCTGCTCGGCATCTGGGTGCTCAGCATCCCCCAGCTCGGCTGCTCGGAAACCTACCACTTCCGCGGCGACGGCACCACGCTGGTCAAGAGCGCGGCCGAGGTGTCGGAAAGCGAGTTCACGGTGGCCGAACAGCCCAGCGTGAAGGGCTTCTACAAGCTGGAAGACCGCATCGTGAAGGACAACGGCAAGCAGGACTGCTCCGGCGAAGTCATGCAGATCGGCACCCGCGCCACCAACTACCTGCGCTTCCACCCATCCGGCGCGCGCTTCGTGATGTGCCGCGACGAGTCGATGGAGGCCTGCATCGGGCCCTTCGAGCGGATGCCGGCGCAGGGGATCTGATCCACCGGAAGTGACTGGCTGTGCCGCTGGGTGTATATTGCTCGGCGGTCAGTACAACACTATTGGATCCCTGATGTCCCCGGCACTCCTCTTCTGCATCCTCATCGCCTATTTCGCCCTGCTGCTCGGCGTCGCCTGGGCGACCTCGCGCAACGCCAACAACGACAGCTTCTTCATCGGTAACAAGAGCAGCAACTGGATGCTGGTCGCCTTCGGCATGGTCGGCACCACGCTGTCCGGCGCCACCTTCATCAGCGTGCCGGGCGCGGTCGGCCTCGACGCCTTCGGCTACGGCCAGGTGCTGATCGGCTATGTGTTCGGCTACATCGCCGTGGTCTACCTGCTGCTGCCGCTGTATTACCGCCTCAAGCTCACCTCGATCTATACCTACCTGGACGGCCGCCTCGGGCGCCGCGCCTACCAGAGCGGGGCGGGCTTCTTCATCCTGTCGCGCCTGTTCGGCGCCACCGCGCGCCTGTACCTGGTGGTGGCGGTCCTGCAGAGCATCATCCTCGACAGCCTCGGCATCCCGTTCTGGCTGACCACCTTCGTCATCCTCGGCATGATCCTGCTGTACACCTACCAGGGCGGCGTGAAGACCATCGTCTGGACCGACACCCTGCAGACCACCTGCATGCTGATCGGCCTGTTCGCCTGCGTCGGCTACATGCTGGGCCAGCTCGACCTGACGATCCCGCAGGCGCTGCAGCAGATGCACGAGCGCGGCCTGTCGCGCGTCTTCACCTTCGACGCCAACAGCCCGAACTTCTGGCTCAAGCAGATCGTGGCCGGCGCCTTCATCGTCGTGACCATGACCGGCATGGACCAGGAGATGATGCAGAAGACGATCTCCGTGAAGACCCTGGGCGACTCGCAGAAGAACCTCCTGAGCCTGACCGCCGTGCTGGTGGTGGTGCTGAGTTCCTTCCTGTTCCTGGGCGGCCTGTTGTACCTGTACGCCCCGGTCGCCGGTGTCACGGCCACTGGTGACAAGATCTTTTCGACGGTGGTCATGACCCACCTGCCGGCCGCGGTGCAGATCATCTTCCTGATCGCCCTGATTTCGGCCCTGTTCCCCAGCGCCGACGGCGCCATCACCGCGCTCACGTCCACCTTCTGTATCGACATCCTCGGCATCCAGCGCCGCCAGGATCTGTCGGAAGAGGCGAGGGTGCGCCTGCGCCGCCACGTCCACCTGGGCTTTGCGCTGCTGTTCCTGCTGATGGTGCTGTTCTTCAAATGGGTCGACAACCCGAGCATGATCGGCGTGATCCTGAAGCTGGCCGGCTATACCTATGGACCGCTGCTGGGCCTGTTCGCCTTCGGCATGATGACGACGCGCAGCCTGAATGACCGCCTGGTGCCGGTGGTGACCATCGGCGCCCCGATCCTGTGCGCGCTGCTCGAATACAACCAGCACTATCTGCTGGGCAGCTACCGTCTTGGCTTGGAGTTGCTTATTGTCAATGGCGCCTTGGTATTTATCGGCTTGTTCGCCATCTCGCGCCGCGCGACCATGAAGCCGGCAGTCGCCACTGCATAACCTATAATTAATTTTCAAAAACCGGGGTCAGACTCCGGTTTTAAGAAATTTACCGGAGCATATATGCCTTTCAAGCCCATGACATCGCTGCGCCGCGGTATCGTTTCGCTCTGGCGCGGCGTCGACGCCACCCGCAACTTCCTGTTCAACCTGATCTTCCTGCTGCTCCTGATCTTCCTGCTGTGGGGTCTGTTCGGCGGCGGCATCAAGCCGCTGGCGCCGAAGACGGCCCTGGTGCTCGACCTGAAGGGCGAGCTGGTCGAGGAGAAGGCCGGCAGCGTGCGCGATTCCGCGGTCGCGGCCCTGAGCGGCAATGCGCGCCACCTGGTGCAGCTGCGCGACGTCCTGCGCGCGCTGGACACGGCCGCCAAGGATTCGAACATCAGCAGCGTGGTGCTGCTGCTCGACGAGCTGGATGGCGGCGGCCTGGCCTCGCTGCGCGAATTCGGCGCCGCGGTCGAGCGCGTCAAGGCGGCCGGCAAGACGGTCGTGGCATGGGGCGGCACCTACGACCAGAAGCGCTACATGGTCGCCTCGCACGCCAGCGAGGTCTACCTGCACCCGATGGGCATGGTGCTGATCGAAGGCTTCGGCCGCCACCGCAACTACTACCGCGACGCCCTCGACAAGCTCGGCGTGACGGTCAACCTGATGAAGGTCGGCACCTACAAGAGTTTTGCCGAGCCGTATATCGGCAATGGCCCATCCGACGCCGCCAAGGAAGCCGACAGCTTCCTCTACAACGCGCTGTGGGCCAACTACACGGCGGAAGTCGAGAAGGCGCGCAAGCTGCCGCAAGGCGCGATCGCCAAGGGCATCGATGAGCTGCCGGCGCGCATGGCGGCTGCCAACGGCAATGCGGGCAAGGTGGCGCTCGACTGGAAGCTGATCGACGGCCTCAAGACCCGCGACGAAGTGCGCGCCCTGATGGTCAAGCGCGGCGTGTACGACGATACGAACAAGACCTTCCGCCAGGTGTCGTTCCAGGACTACCTCGACCGCAATCCGCCGAAGATGCTGGGTGACGCCGTCGCCGTGGTGGTCGCCGCCGGCGACATTACCGAAGGCACGGGCGGTCCCGGCATGGTGGGCGGCATCTCGACCGCCAGCATGATCCGCGCCGCGCGCGAAGACAACCAGGTCAAGGCCGTGGTCCTGCGCATCAACTCGCCGGGCGGCAGCGCCTACGGCTCCGAGCTGATCCGCCGCGAACTGGAACTGACCCGCAGCGCCGGCAAGCCGGTGGTGGTGTCGATGGGCGACGTCGCCGCGTCCGGCGGCTACTGGATCTCGATGTCGGCCGACGAAGTCATCGCCGACCCGAACACCGTGACCGGCTCGATCGGCGTGTTCGCGATCCTGCCGACCGCCGACAAGGTGGTCGACAAACTGGGCATCCACACGGCCGGCGTGACCACCACCTGGCTGGCCGATGCCTATAACCCCCTGCGCCCGCTGGACCCGCGCTTCGGCCAGCTGATCCAGGCCAGCATCAACCACATCTACGACGAGTTCACCACCAAGGCCGCGATCGCGCGCCGCACCACGCCCGAGAAGATCGACGCCGTCGGCCAGGGCAGGGTCTGGACCGGCGCCCAGGCCAAGGAGCGCGGCCTGGTCGACCGTCTGGGCAGCTATGGCGACGCGCTCGCTTCGGCCGCCAAGCGCGCCCATCTGGAAGGTGATTTCCGCATCGCCTACACCGAGCGCCCGGACAGCCTGTTCGCGCGCGTGCTGGAGCGCATGGGCCTGAGCGATGCCCAGGCCCTGAACGTGCAGGTCAAGCTGGGCCTGCTGCCGGCCGACCTGACCCTGGACGTGCTGCCGGCCGGCGCCGCCGCCGGGGTGGCGAAGGACCTCGGCTGGCTGTCGCAGGTGGCCTCGCGCCGCCAGCCGTTCGCGGCGGTGACGCATTGCCTGTGCGAGCTGCCCTGAGGTTTGTAACAACTTGTACGTCCAGGCAAGCTGGAAACGACGGGCGCGGCGCCAATCCGCGCCCGTTTTCGTTTTCACTTTGGTACGTTACGAAACATAAAGCCGAGGCGCTCCGTGCTACATTCAAAAGCAAAACCACCAAGGACAAGCATGAGCCCGACCGTCACCCCAGACAAGGAAAAGACCACCACCCGTCCTCCGCGGACCCGCCGTTCGCGCGTGATCGGCACCATCGTCGCCATTCTCGCCATGGCCGGCCTGGGCTGGCTGGCCTGGCACCTGACCCACCAGCCCGCCGGCACGGGTGCGGGCCCCGGCGCAGCGGCAGGCGCGCGCGGGCAGGGCGGCGGCGCACCGGGCGCCGGCGGACCGGGAGGCGGCGGCGGACGGGGCGGACGCGGCGGCATGGGGGCGACCACGGTCGGCGTCGGCAAGGCCGAGCGCGCTGACATCCCGATCACGCTGGAGGCCCTCGGCACCGTGACCCCGGCGGCGGTGGCGACCGTGCGGCCGCAGGTCGGCGGCGTGCTGCAGAAGATCACCTTTACGGAAGGCCAGCTGGTCAAGGAAGGCCAGGTGCTGGCCACCATCGATCCGCGCCCGGCGCAAATGAGCCTGCTGCAGGCCACCGGCCAGCGCCAGCGCGACGAAGCCCAGCTGGAAAGCGCCCGCGTCCTGCTGCAGCGCTACCGCACCCTGCTGGAACAGGACTCGATCGCACGCCAGGACGTCGACACCCAGGCGGCCCTGGTCAAGCAGCTGGAAGGCGCCGTCACCACCGACAAGGCGGCCGAAGGCATCGCCCGCATCAACCTCGGCTATACCCAGGTAAAGGCGCCGATTTCGGGCCGGGTCGGCCTGCGCACCGTCGACATCGGTAACCTGGTCAACAGCGGCGACGCCAACGGCATCGCGGTGATTACCCAGATGACGCCGATCGACGTCGAATTCGCGGTGCCCCAGGACCAGCTGCCGACCCTGCAGCAGCGCATCAACCAGAACGCCAGCATGCAGGCCATTGCCATGGACCGCACCCGCACCCAGAACCTGGCGACCGGACGCTTCTTCGCGATGGACAACCAGGTCGACACCCAGACCGGCACCGTGCGGGCCAAGGCCCGCTTCACCAACGACGGCGGCAAGCTGTTCCCGAGCCAGTTCGTCAACGTGCGCCTCGAAGTCGACACCATCAAGAATGCCGTGACGGTGCCGGTGACGGCCCTGCGCCACGGTGCCAGCGGCGACTTCGTCTACGTGCTGAATGCGCAGAACAAGACGGTCTCGCTGCGCAATGTGAAGCGCGGCCAGGCGAATGCGGAGCGTATCCAGATCACCGAAGGCCTGGAAGGTGGCGAGACCGTGATTACCGAAGGCGCCGACCGCCTGAAGGATGGGGCGAAGGTGACCTTGCCGGGCGATCGGCCGGCGGGTGCGGGCGGCCGCGGTGGCCAGGGCGGTGCGCAGGGCCAAGGCGCTCAGCAAGGCCAGCCGCAGCCGGGTCAGCAGGGTCAACAAGGTGAGCGCCGCCACCGCCGCCAGCAACAAGAAGGCGCGGCGCAATAGCATGAGCCCCTCCGCACCATTCATCCGCCGCCCGGTCGCCACCTCCCTGCTGATGCTGGCCATCGTGCTGGCCGGCCTGGTCGGCTATAAATTCCTGCCGCTGTCCGCGCTGCCCCAGGTCGACTTCCCGACCATCCAGGTGCAGACCCTCTACCCCGGCGCGAGTCCGGAAGTGATGGCGCGCACCGTGACGGCGCCGCTGGAACGCCAGTTCGGCCAGATGTCCGGCCTCTCGCGCATGAGCTCCACCAGCGCCGCCGGCGTGTCGGTGGTGACCCTGCAGTTCAGCCTCGGCCAGACCCTGGACGTGGCCGAACAGGAAGTGCAGGCCGCGATCAATGCCGGCGGCTCGCTGCTGCCGACCGACCTGCCGGCGCCGCCGGTCTACGCCAAGGTCAACCCGGCCGACGCGCCGGTGCTGACCCTGGCCATCACCTCGGACACCATGCCGCTGACCGAGGTGCAGAACCTCGTGAACACGCGCCTGGCTTTAAAAATCAGCCAGGTCACAGGCGTCGGCCTGGTCACCCTGCAGGGTGGGCAGCGCCCGGCGGTGCGGATCCAGGCGAATACCGAGGCGCTCGCCGCCAACGGCCTGGGCCTGGACACGCTGCGCACGGCGATCACCGCCGCCAACGCCAACAGCGCCAAGGGCAGCTTCGACGGCCCGGCGCGCGCCTACACCATCAACGCCAACGACCAGCTGGTGACGGTGCCGGACTATACGAACCTGATCGTCGCCTACCGCAATGGCGCGCCGGTGCGCCTGGGCGACGTCGCCAAGGTCGTCGACAGCGCGGAGAACGTCAAGCTGGGCGCCTGGGCCAACATGAAGCCGGCCATCATCCTGAACGTGCAGCGCCAGCCGGGCGCCAACGTGATCGCCACCGTCGACGGCATCAAGGAGCGCCTGCCGGAACTGCAGGCCAGCCTGCCGCCGACCCTGCGCGTGGACGTGCTGTCCGACCGCACCGCCGGCATCCGCGCCTCGGTCGAACACGTGCAGATCGAGCTGGTGCTGGCCGTGCTGCTGGTGGTGCTGGTGATCTTCGCCTTCCTGCACAGCATCCGCGCCACCGTGATCGCCAGCCTGGCCGTGCCGATCTCCCTGGTCGGCACCTTCGGCGTGATGTACCTGCTGGGCTACAGCCTGAACAATTTGTCGCTGATGGCGCTGACCATCGCTACCGGCTTTGTGGTCGACGACGCCATCGTCATGATCGAGAACATCTCGCGCTACATCGAAGAGGGCGAGAAGCCGATGGCGGCGGCGCTCAAGGGCGCGACCCAGATCGGCTTCACCATCATCTCGCTGACGGTGTCCTTGATTGCGGTGCTGATTCCGCTGCTGTTCATGGGCGATGTGGTCGGGCGCCTGTTCCGCGAATTCGCGGTGTCGCTGGCGATCACGATCCTGATTTCCGCCGTCGTGTCGCTGACCCTGGTGCCGATGATGTCGGCGCGCTGGCTGCGCCAGAACGACGAGTCGCACAACTCGCGTTTCGCGCGCTGGTTCCAGGCCACCTTCGACAACACCATCGGCTACTACGACCGCTCGCTCAACTGGGTGCTGGAGCGCCAGGGCCTGACCCTGCTGGTGGCGCTGGCCACGCTGCTGCTGACGGCGCTGCTGTGGACCTTCATCCCCAAGAGCCTGTTCCCGACCCAGAACACGGGCCAGCTGCAGGCGCGCGTCGAAGCGCGCCAGGCCATCTCCTACCAGGCGATGACCGAGATGCAGCAGGCTGCCGCGCGCGAGATCCTGGCCGATCCGGAAGTCGCCTCGCTCAGCTCCACCGTGGGCGTGGACGCCGCCAACAACACGATGCTCCACACCGGCACCATGCTGATCAACCTGAAGGAAGGACGCGGCGACCAGGAAGAGCTGATGAACCGCCTGCGCGAGCGGGTGACGCGCAACGTGGCCGGCGTCAATCTCTACCTGCAGCCGACCCAGGATCTCACCATCGATGCCGAGAGCGGCCCGACCCAGTACCGCCTGTCGATCGAAGGCGCGGACACCAAGACCGTGACCGAATGGGCCAACAAGCTGTCGCAGGCCATGGCGAAGCGCAAGGAGGTGCGCAATGTCGTCACCGATGCCGGCGCCACCGGTGCGGCGGCCTTCGTCAACATCGACCGCGACAGCGCCTCGCGCCTGTCCGTCACCGCGTCGAACATCGATGACGCCCTGTACAGCGCCTTCGGCCAGCGCATCGTCTCGACCATCTTCACCGAGACGAACCAGTACCGCGTGATCCTGGAAGCCCAGCAGCCCGCGGACATGTCGCTCGACGCCCTGGCCAACCTGCAGCTGCGCACCGGTTCCGGCCAGCCGACGCCCTTGTCCGCCATTGCTTCGATCACCGAGCAGGCGGCGCCGCTGCAGATCACCCACGTGGCGCAGTACCCGGCCACCACGATCGGCTTCGACACGGCGTCCGGCGTGAAGCTGGGCACGGCCGTCAACGCGATCAAGGAAGTGGCGGAGGAGATCAAGATGCCGGCCTCCGTCACCATGACCTTCCTCGGCGCTTCGGGCGCCTACCAGAACTCGCTGTCGAACCAGCTGTGGCTGATCCTGGCGGCGGTGGTCTGCGTCTACATCGTGCTGGGCGTGCTGTATGAAAGCTATATTCACCCGCTGACCATCCTGTCGACCCTGCCATCGGCCGGCGTCGGCGCGCTGCTGGCGCTGATGGTGACCGGCCAGGGCCTGGGCGTGATCGGCATCATCGGCATCATTCTTCTCATTGGCATCGTCAAGAAGAACGCGATCATGATGATCGACTTCGCCATCGAGGCGGAGCGCGACGAAGGCAAAGACCCGCGCACCGCCATCCACCAGGCCGCGATGCTGCGCTTCCGTCCCATCATCATGACCACGCTGGCGGCGCTGTTTGCGGCGATCCCGCTGATGCTGGGCTGGGGCGAGGGCGCGGAGCTGCGGCGTCCGCTGGGCCTGGCCATCTTCGGCGGCCTGATCGTCAGCCAGATGCTGACCCTGTTCACCACCCCCGTCATCTACCTGGCCTTCGACCGCCTGGCGCGGCGCTGGGGCGGCGAGCCGCCCGCCAGGCCGCACGGCCCTGGCTCCAACGACGGCGGCGATAGTGGACAAGGTGATGGCCGCCCCGCGGCCAAACCGGCCCCGCAGCAGCCGGCGCTGCTGACGCCGCACAACGGAGCCGGCGCATGAATCTGTCGCAGCCCTTCGTGCGGCGGCCGATCGCGACCGTCCTGCTGACCCTGGGCCTGGCGCTGGCGGGCATCGCCGCCTTCTTCGTGCTGCCGGTGTCGCCGCTGCCCCAGGTCGACTTCCCGGCGATCTCGGTCTCGGCCAACCTGCCGGGCGCGAGTCCGGACACGATGGCGTCCTCGGTGGCGACCCCGCTGGAACGAAGGCTGGCGGTGATCGCCGGCGTCAACGAGATCACCTCGAACAGCGGCAACGGCTCCACCCGCATCAACCTGCAGTTCGACCTGAACCGCCAGATCGACTCCGCCGCACGCGAGGTGCAGGCGGCGATCAATGCTTCGCGCGCCGACCTGCCGGCCACCCTGCGCAGCAACCCGACCTACCGCAAGGCGAATCCGTCCGACGCGCCGGTGATCATCCTGGCGCTGACCTCGAAGACGCGCAGTCCCGGCCAGATCTATGACGAGGTCTCGAACATTGTCCAGCAGAAGCTGGCCCAGGTGCGCGGCGTCGGCGACGTCGAGATTGGCGGCGGCTCGTTGCCGGCCGTGCGGGTCGACCTGAATCCCTTCCAGATGAACCGCTACGGCCTGTCCAGCGAGGACGTGCGCGCGGCGATCCAGGCGTCCAATCCCAACCGCCCGAAAGGCGCACTGGAAGGCAGCGGCATGCGCCTGCAGATCTATTCGCAGGCGAACACGCCGACCAATGGCCGCACCGCCGCCGACTACCGCGGCCTGGTGGTGGCATGGCGCGACGGCGCCGCGATCCGCCTGCAGGACATCGCTGATGTAACGGACAGCGTCGAGAACATCAACACCCTCGGCCTGTTCAACGGCCAGCCGGCCGTGATCGTGCTGGTGACCAGCCAGCCCGGCGCCAACGTCATCGAGACCGTCGACGGCGTGCGCGCGCTGCTGCCGACCCTGCAGGCCCAGCTGCCTGCGGACGTGCAGATGCAGGTGGCGTCCGACCGCACGAATTCGATCCGCGCCTCGCTGCACGAGATCGAGCTGACCCTGATGATCTCGATCCTGCTGGTGGTGCTGGTGGTGAGCGTCTTCCTGCGCAGCATCCGCGCCACCGTGGTGCCGGCGGTGGCCACCGTGGTCTCGCTGCTGGGCACCTTCGGCGTCATGTACCTGCTGGGCTTCTCGATGAACAACCTGTCGCTGATGGCCTTGACGGTGGCCACCGGCTTCGTGGTCGACGACGCCATCGTGGTGCTCGAAAACACCAGCCGCCACGTGGAAGCGGGCATGGACCGGATCAAGGCGGCCCTGCTGGGCGCCCAGGAAGTGGGCTTCACGGTGCTGTCGATCAGCCTGTCGCTGGTGGCGGTGTTCATCCCGCTGCTGTTCATGGGCGGCCAGGTGGGGCGCCTGTTCCGTGAGTTTGCCGTGACTTTGTCCGCGGCGGTGATGATTTCGCTGGTGATCTCGCTGACCACCACGCCAATGCTGTGCGCGGTCTTCCTGAAGCCTGGGCAGCTCCACCGCGAGCCGGGCCGCATCGCGCGCTTTTTCGAACGCGGCTTCGGCAAGGTGCTGAAGGGCTACGAGCACGCGCTCGACTGGGCGCTCGATTCCAAGCTGCTGGTGATGCTGATCCTGGCCTTCGTGGTCGGCCTCAATGTCTTCCTGTTCTCGGCGGCGCCGAAGGGCTTTTTCCCGCAGCAGGACACCGGCCAGATCAACGGCGGCATGCGCGCCGACCAGAGCATCTCCTTCCAGGCCATGCAGCAGAAGCTGCACCAGCTGGTCAACATCATCAAGAGCGATCCGGCGGTGGACACCGTGGTCGGCTTCACCGGCGGCTCGCGCGCCGGCGGCGGTTTCATGTTCTTGAACCTGAAACCGGCCAGCGAGCGCGCGAAAGGGGAGAGCGGCCAGGCCGTGATCGCGCGCCTGCGGCCCAAGCTGGCGCGGGTCACCGGCGTGCAGCTGTTCCTGAACCCGGTGCAGGACCTGCGCATGGGCGGGCGCCAGAGCAATTCGACCTACCAGTACACGCTGAAGAGCGACAACCGGGCCGACCTGCGCATGTGGGCGACCAGGCTGGCGGACGCCATGAAGGCGGAGAAGGCGCTGACCGACGTCGACACCGACCAGGCCGAGAACGGCGTCGAAACCTATGTCGACATCGACAAGGAAAGCGCGGCGCGCCTGGGCATCAGCGCGAAGGACGTCGACAACGCGCTGTACAACGCCTTCGGCCAGCGCCAGGTGGCGAACATCTACGATGAGCTGAACCAGTACCACGTGATCATGGGCGTGGCGCAGAAGTATGCGCAGTCGCCGGAAGCGCTGAAGGATGTGTATGTGCCGGCCAAGGGCACGGCGGCGTCCAGCGCGTCGGGCAATGCGAATACCGGCGGCAGCGGCACGAGCAGCAGCATCGTCACGGGTGCGAACACCGGCACCGCGGCGGCTGCCGGTACCGTTGGTGCGGGCGCCGGCGCCACTTCCTCTTCCAGCGGCGGAGGAAGCGGCGGCACCCCGGCCAGCCCGACCAACCTGACCGCCGCGCGTGACCCGTCCAGCGGCTCGGCGCTGTCGACCGGCGCCACCACCATGGTGCCGCTGTCGGCGATCGCCAGGTTCGCCGAGCGCTCGACACCGAGCTCGGTGAATCACCAGGACGGCGAGCTGTCCACCACGATCTCCTTCAACCTGGCGCAGGGTTACTCCCTGTCCGACGGCCAGGCCGCGGTGCGCGATGCCGAGGCGGCGATCGGCATGCCGGTCAATGTGCGCGGCAGCTTCCAGGGCCAGGCCAAGCAGGCGCAGGATTCGAACAAGCAGCAGCCCTTGCTGATCCTGGCGGCCATCGTCGTCATCTACATCGTGCTGGGCATCCTGTACGAGAGCCTGGTGCACCCGATTACCGTGCTGTCGACCCTGCCGTCGGCCGGCGTCGGGGCGGTGCTGGCACTGCTGATGTTCAAGATGGAGTTCTCGATCATCGCACTGATCGGCGTCTTCCTCCTGATCGGCATCGTGAAGAAGAACGCGATCCTGATCATCGACTTTGCGCTGGAGGCGGAGCGCGCGCGCGGCCTGTCCGCCACCGAAGCGGTGCGCGAAGCCTGCCTGCTGCGCTTCCGGCCGATCCTGATGACGACCCTGGCCGCTGCCCTCGGTGCGCTGCCGCTGGCGATCGGCTTCGGCGAAGGCTCGGAGCTGCGCCAGCCGCTCGGCATTGCCATCATCGGCGGCCTGATCGCCAGCCAGGTGCTGACGCTGCTCACCACGCCGGTGGTCTACGTCTACATGGACAAGCTGCGCACCGTCAGCCCGGACGAACACGAACTGGCGCGCCACCCACACGATACCGAAGCTTCCATTTCCCATTCATGACTATGCGAATGACCACCATCCTGCGTCCTACCCTGATTGCCCTGATTGCTTGCGCGGTGCTTGCCGGCTGCGCCGTCGGTCCGGCCTACCAGCGCCCGACCGCGCCCGAGCCGGCCGCATACAAGGAGCTGCAGGGATGGGTGCCGGCGGCGCCCGCGGATGCGCTGGAGCGCGGGCCGTGGTGGACGCTGTTCAACGATCCGCAGCTGAACGAGCTGGCGGCCAGCGTCGAGGTCTCGAACCAGAACGTGGCGGCGGCGGTGGCGGCCTATGCGCAGGCGCGCGCGCTGGTGGCCGAGCAGCGTGCGGCGCTGTTCCCGACTGTGTCCCTGAGCGCATCCGGCACGCGTTCGGGCACGCGTGGCGGCAGCCGGGCCACCGTCGACCCCAACGGCAATATCATCGGCAGCGCCACCGGCGCCAGCAATGTCAGCAGCTCCTACCGCCTGTCGCTGGGCACGAGCTGGGAACCGGACGTGTGGGGCCGCCTGCGTGCGGGTGTGACGGCTGCCGGCGCTAACGCCCAGGCCAGCGCCGCCGATCTCGCATCGGCACGCCTGTCGGCCCAGGGTGAAGTCGCGACCGACTACCTGCAGCTGCGCGCGGTGGACGCGGCGCGCGGGCTGCTGGCCACCACCATCGAGGGCTACCAGCGGGTGCTGAAGATCACGACCAACCGCTTCAATGTCGGCATCGTGCCGCATTCGGATGTGTTCCAGGCCCAGACCCAGCTGGCCAACGCGCAGAGCGACGATCTGGGTCTGGTGCGCCAGCGCGCCCAGCTCGAACACGCGATCGCGGTCCTGGTTGGCAAGACCCCGTCCGAGTTCTCGATCGCGGCGCTGCCGGCGAACAGCCCGTACAGTGTGACCGTGCCGGACGTGCCGGTGGGCGTGCCGTCGACGCTGCTGCAGCGCCGTCCGGACATCGCCGGCGCCGAGCGGCGCGTGCTGGCTGCCAACGAGCAGATCGGCATCGCGCGTTCGGCCTACTTCCCGAGCATCGGCCTGAGCGGGTCCTACGGCACCTCGGGCAGCAAGGTGGGGGACCTGTTCAATGTATCGAATGCGGCCTGGTCGTTTGGCCTCTCGGCGGCGCAGACCCTGTTCGACGCCGGCGCCACCCGCGCCCGCGTGCAGGGTGCGCGCGCGGCCCACGAGGAAGCGGTGGCGCGCTACCGCCAGACGGTGCTGGACGCCTTTGCCGACGTCGAAGACCAGCTGGCCGCCACCCGCGTGCTGGCCCAGCAGCAGGAACTGCAGCGCCAGGCCTCCGAGGCCGCGGACAAGGTCGAGCAGCAGGTGCTGAACCGCTACAACGCCGGCCAGGTGAGCTATTCGGAAGTGGTGCAGGCCCAGGTCATGGCCCTGAACGCCCGCCGCACCTTGATCCAGACCCAGTCGGACCGCCAGGCCACGGCCGTGGCCCTGATCCAGTCGCTGGGCGGCGGCTGGCATGCCGACACGGTCGTCAACTAAATTCGGGGTCAGAGCACTTTTTGTGGAAAGGTCGTTGTGGAAAAGTTCCAGTTCGCTGCCGATGCCCATGCCGGTCATGGCACCGAGACCACCGCACGTAGCTTGCCTTGAAGTCATTGCCAGAAAATGTGCTCTGACCCCGAATTCCAAGCTTAATGTGCTCTGACCCCGATTTTTGACATGCTCAGCGACTTCTCCTGGCCAGCGGACGACTCGACGGCCGGCGCCATTCTCTACATCGCCAGCACGGTGGTCCTGACGGTCTGGATGCGCCGCAAGGATTTCAGGCAGGGTGGCCGGCTTGCCGGCATCGCCACCTTCGACCTG
>Ga0065165_1001172_pt1 | contig 30464 bp, 14 predicted proteins | sample AraplaMF_Cvi_mMF_FD_63813 | JGI IMG/M metagenome (GOLD analysis project Ga0065165, IMG submission 63813) | Arabidopsis root microbial communities from the University of North Carolina, USA - plate scrape MF_Cvi_mMF (version 2) (version 3) | ecosystem: Host-associated > Plants > Roots >... | reverse complement strand
CATCCACAAACATCCATGATGGTGTTTGATTGTGCCAGCATAGCGTATGACCCCGCACTTTCATCTTATGGCGTTGTGCAAAAGCTACAATGGAGTCCGCATCGTCCCAAAAGTATTTATCCTCAAGCGGATGTATTGGCCCCATCTTCATTGCATTCTCCGGAGTAATGCTATTGAACTCGTTCCGGACTAGCGTTGCTTCATCGGTTCGCAACGCGCGCGGCGAAACGGCTACACCAACGGAAAAGTAGTCTTTGTAATAATCCTTAACCCCCCGATTACGCGTAGAGCTCTGCTGTGCATGAACCCCAGACATTGCGACGAGCAAGAAAAAGATTGGAAGAACTATCTTCATAAAAATTCAATTACGTTGTTTGTCGTTTTCAATTCGAAAAAAATCAAAGTCCACATATCCCCCCGCCTGCCGGGTTGCGTAGTTGAAAAGCGCGAAACGGTATCCCATAAAATGAGGCAGTGTATATGCCATTTTCAACGTTCCACCGATTGCGTTCCACGTCTTGCCATCCAGGCTATAGAAAAAGGATGCTGTATCGTTTAAGTCGGTAAAGTCACAGCCTATTTTCAGCCACACAACCGGACCGGTAACCGGAATCTGCGCGAGCTCTACCGGTTTTTCTGAAGCGGCGCTAATCATTACCAGACTTCGGATACCGTTTGCCGCCTTTATACCGACTACGCCATATTGCTTTTGCAATACGGCAAGACCGGCAAAGTCGCCATCCTTCATATTCGTTATAGTAATGGCCGTCGTTCCCGAACAACGTGGCCCTACCGTGCGCTGCGTGAGTGTGTTTCGGGCCTGAAGAAAGGAAGAGTCTACACGTCCGGTTGTGAGCCTTAAATAGCCCCGCCGGGCCGTAACAGACCAGTGGTCATTGTCAGGATTATGATTCCATTGCCAGACAAGCGGCAATGCGGAATCGGTTCGCCCCCGGTTGAATTCATCCGACGCAACGATCCCCGGAATCAACCCCGTACTCTTGGGGAGATCGAGCTGTTCAGGCACTTTGCCTTTTTCGCCCAGCACAGGCCAGCCATCGACCCAGGTAACAGGAACAAGGTAAGGAATACGACCTACAGCACCATAGTCTCGAAACAGGTATGAATACCATCTTCCATCGGGTGTGTCGATAAGCCCCCCTTGCGCAATACCTCTATCCTGTAAAGCCAACCGGCCTTCATACGGCCCTGTGATTTTATCAGCACGATGAACAACCACTGTCCGCATACCCCCCTTGGGCCATGTAATATTAAACAGATAATATTTGCCACCGACCTTAAACAACTGTGAGCCCTCGGCACGAAGGCCAATGTCCGGCCCGGCGGGTGCGCTGGCATTTTCAATGATCACGTGTTCGATTGTTCCGGGTTTTAAACCTGACGCATCTGCCGTTAACTCAACCAGTCGAAGCGTGCCCGCCCCATAGACAAGGTAAGTGCGGCCATCGTCATCGAAAAACAAGGTGTGATCATGGTATGCCGGAGCAAACAACGATCTCTTCCAGGGCCCATGTTCAGGATCGCGCGTGGTATATACGTATGTCTTTCCAGTGGTCTGGGCAAATGTCGTCACATAGAATGTACCCTTGTGAAAACGAATAGAACTGGCCCACGATCCTCTTCCATACGTACCTTTCCCATTCATGAGGTTGAGTTCATCCACGTCTGCCAGCGTATCATACGCGTATCCCACCAGTTTCCAGTTCACCAGATCGGTCGACTTCATGATCGGAACACCAGGATTCATATGCATGGTTGTGCTGCTCATGTAGTATGTGCCCCCTACCCTGAGGATTGACATATCGGGCACATCTGCAAAGATGATCGGGTTATGCGCACGTGGTTGTTGCGCCAGTACACTTCCTGCACTACATGCAAACGCGCACCATGCCATTGCGGCTAAAACCCGTAACCTTAGAAATATCATGGCGTTCATCGTTTGGTTTTAACGCGGATCATAGTGAACGAAATCGGTGGCGCCTTGTAATCGAACGATTTGGCTACCATAATCGTGGATTCTATCGGTGTTACCGGGTGCACCGTGTCGAAGGTATTCTCTGCTTCAGCGGGCCCGGTCAACAGAACCTGATAAGCCCCTGCCTGGATCCCCCTGAACCCTGACAGATCGATCTTCATTACCCTGTCCCGATCACCGGCATTGACTAACTTGATAATTAAATCGCCGGTTTTAGTATCGCGTACACAGGATGCTGCCAGTGTTGAGTCCGACTTGTTCAAGGCCACAACGTCTTTGTAGTAAACATCACCCTGATTTGCCGAGAACATCTTCTGTACGTGATAATTCGGTGTGAGATACACATTCCGGTTATCAAAAAAAATCAGGTCTGTTTTCCATTGTGTGTGATTCTTCTTGGCAAATAACGGCGCATACGACGCCATCTTTACGACATCTCCATTACGTTCGAGCGAAATCATATACAGCGCTTCAGCAATAGCGTTTTTCAGTTTATTCCCCCACGAGGCATATTCTCCCAGATAGACCTGAGCTTTGTTACGGTCGTAAGTGTCATAACGATACTGGTTACTCGCAAACCATCGGGGTTCCTTGTAGTAATGCTCATCTATCATGGGTACGTTCAGGCTATTGGCGTAACGCCAGCCTTTTGTAAAGTCCTCGCCGTCGGGAAACGGCCCTGCTGTTCCGATCACCGTAATGTGAGGATACTTCTTTCTAACGGCATCGTAGATCATCTTAAAACGTTCTTCAAACTCCGGAGTAATTTTATCTTCGTTGCCAATGCCCACATACTCCAGCTTGAAGGGTTCGGGGTGGCCCGCCGCGGCACGCTTTGCTCCCCATATGCTAGTAGCTGGTCCGTTAGCCCATTCGATCAAATCCAATACCTCTTGAATGTAATCGGCCATTCCATTTAACGGAATTGCCTTCTGGCCTGTACCCCCTATTCGCCAAGTGCCACCAGAGTTCTGGCAGCTCACCCCGGCAGGCAATACCGGTAACGGCTTCGCACCGATATCTTCGCAGAATTGGAAATACTCGAAGTACCCCAGACCTGCGGTTTGGTGATAGCCCCATATATTACGCTGTTCTACGCGCTGTTCAATTGGCCCGATAGTATTTTTCCACCGGTACATATTTCCTAAACCATCGCCATGAACCAGGCATCCGCCGGGGAAACGCATAAACTTCGGTTTCATATCGGCCAGCACCCGGGCCATGTCCTGACGCATACCATTCGGCCGATTTTTGAATGTTTTCTCAGGGAATAGTGAAACCACATCGAGCGCTACCTTGCCGGGAGTTGTAGCAAGTATAACCAGCGACGCCGTGTCATGCATGATACCTGCCGTAAGACCCACCGTGTACCGCTTCCAGTCCCGTGATGAAATTGATAGCCTGTCTTCGGCCACGAGCTCACCTTTCGGTGTCTGCAAACGTATCGTTAAAGAAACGGGTTCATCGGATAACTGGCGTGCGAATACCGAAAACGCGTAACGCTCCCCCGCATTTACAACAATGCCGTCAAAACCGCTGTTCTTCATCCCCACACCGGATTGCCCGGAATGCTTTGCTTCTTTCCCCACATGCTCAGCTTCAAGTACGATATAATGCGGGTTGTTGGGATGGACCGGAGAAGCTGTCTCGACCCCTATTGTTCCGATCGAATAACCCGGTGTAAAATATTCCCATGCGTAAAAGGGATGCCAGTCTTTTCGTTCTGCAGGATTATATTCGAACGACCTGTTTTGTATCAGCTCCGCATACAACCCGCCGTCAGCCGAATAATTTATATCTTCGAAAAAGAGACCAAACAACTCCGAGCTGATTTTTAAACCCCTTGGTTCAGAGCCTTCGTTACGCGCCTGACCATACAACATGGCAGGGCAAACCATACCGATGAGAACCAACCCTGCGACAACGTAGGCAGAACGAAATATTGATTTGAACACTGACACCACCTGAATATTATTGTTTTGAGTCGTTATTGTTTTGCTGATTAAACATCGGATCCATGCCACTGTACTTGATATAGCTGTACGATGCACTGCTTGAAGATTGCCTGCCTGACGATGTTGCGTATAAGCCATAGACACATCCAAGAAAGCCGCCGGCAACCTGAGTGCTCAAAAACTTTGCATCTACGTTGTCTTTGAGCGTGCGCCATTTATCGGTGCCAATCGCATACTGAAAGCTACAGTACTCGCCCGCCGATGTGATGCGAAGCATTACTTTCTTTGCCTGTTTCTCTAATGGAACTGCGGCAATCAGATCCATCGTGTTGCCTTCGGGATTGCTCTGAAAAAGCTGCAACTGTGGCGCCCCCGCTTTAACCGACTTGCATAGATAGTAAAAGTGCTTCTCATCCTGGAAGATGATCAATCCTGCCTTCTCGTACTCATTGGCGGCGTTGAAGGTAAGTTCCGTCTCCAGGGTGCTATTCAAATGCTGCTGACGCTTTCCGATGAACGATGGGTTACCCAGCTCCATACAGGTTTCGGGTTTAAGTTTTATCGTTAATCCGGTGTTTTTATGAACACTGAAGGCGCTGCTGTCTACAGTTCGTAAGAAAAGCATCGATGGATCTAGTCCCTTGTCGAATTTCACAGTATACGAATAGTTACCACTTTGCGGAAGCGCATTCTTTTGCGGCACCTCCGCATACGAAGCGGTGTATTCATATTTCACCTCGTCCTTTCCGGGCACTGTAACTGGCCAGCCATTTCTCCACTCTACCGGTACGATAAAGGTTTCCCGGCCAGTGTTATAAAAATTGTCACGGTAGGGACGCACCGCCAGAAAAATGGCATAGGTCTTTCCATCGGGTCCCTCTACAAACTGCGCGTGCCCGGCAGAGGTTATTGGATATTTCCTGTCGGCTGGTAAATCCCGTTGCGTGAGAATCGGATTATTTTCATAAGGCACAAAAGGCCCCGTGGCCGATTTGCTCCGCAGCACAACTTCGGAGTGATTTACCGACGTACCACCCTCAGCCGCATACAGATAATACCAATCGTCTTTTTTGAGAATATGAGGACCTTCAATCCAAACTGGCTTCTTGCTGATATCCACGCCGCCGTTCACCAGCGTTATCTCCTCTCCCATTACCTTCAGATTCACCGGATCGAATGCATACATTCTGATTGTTCTATGTCCCGAATACAACGGTTTGTTGTCTGGCGCATCACTGTTATAGAGTATATATGCCTTGTCGCCATCAAAGAATAATGACGGATCAATACCTTTCACCTCCGGCAGAAAAGTCGGGTCACTCCATGGACCTGCAGGATCTTTAGCCGTCACCACGAAGTTTCCGCCTTTGTCGATCAATGTACAGGTCACATAGTATGTCCCGTTGTGATAGTCGATAGCCGGCGCAAACAGCCCACGCGTCATCCGGTGCCCCATGAAATTCATTTGCGATGGCCTGCTGATCACATTCCCGATCTGCTTCCAGTTCTTTAGATCTTTGCTATGGAACACCGGTATACCGGGAAAATATGCAAATGTCGAATTTATAAGGTAATAGTCTTTTCCAACTTTTAATACGCTGGGATCCGGATAGAACCCGTTCATGATAGGATTGGTAAAGGTAATCGATTGTCCATGACTTAAACGTACCGTTGCAATAAGGACGGCAACGGCTAAAAAAACGGATCTGATCATACGCGCTTCGTTAATTGGCTTTAAGGATTTATTGTGTTGTATATCGGCTATTCCTGAAACAGGATCTGCGCAAAATTATAGAGATTATTCCGCCATACAGGCCACGTGTGGCCTCCCGCATATTCGCTATAAGCGTACCGTATTCCCGCTTCATCAAACTTACCAAGCATGATCTTGCAATTACTGAAGGCAATATCTTCCTGGCCGCCCATAGCGATCCAGAACCGCTTTATATTCGCATTGATCGTTGCTGCATTGGCCTTCATAAAATCATACTGCGGTTGGGAAAGATTGGGCTGGTTGGCCCACCACCCCGAACTGAAAACGCCGAGATACGAGAACCTGTCACTGTTGCGTACGCCGGCGTATAGCGTTTGTAGGCCTCCCATGGATAGCCCCGCCAGCGCCCGCTTGCCGGGCTGCGACGATATGCGATAGTTACCTTCAACAAACGGTATAACAACATCCTTCAGTTCGCTTTCAAACATACGCAACGACTGCTCGCCAAAGTTGGCAATACCGCCGGTACCGAAATTTCCATCCATCATGATCATAAGCATCGGTTTAGCCTTTCCTGACGCTATAAGATTATCGAGGATCAGGTCTGCCCTACCCTGTGTTGCCCAGCCGCGTTCATCTTCGCCGCCGCCGTGCAGAATGTACAGCACCGGGTAATCCTTGTTCTGATTAGTATCGTATCCAGGCGGCGTATAGATGTAGCACTGACGCCAGGAACCAGCCACCGTAGAGTAATATCGTTTCATCCGTAAATCACCATGCGGCACATCTTTTACCGCATAATAATCGTCACCGCCAAACGGTATCTCGATGCCGCTGGCCATTCTTCCCATACCATAAAATGTTTCGCTCGCTGGGTCTGCAACAGCCACGCCATCTATCAGCAACGAATAATAGTGAAAGCCCTCGGAGACAGAATCCGTGGTGACCTGCCAAAAATCACTATCACGCTCCTTCACCATGTCATACTTTTTTACCAAATCGATTTGTACCGTTTTGGCATCGGGTGCTTTAACACGAAACAGTACTCGGCTTCCGGGAAGAATGCGCGGATATTTAGCGGACCTCACATTTGTCGACGCAGCATTACCCAACACTGTATACTGCGACAGCTTGTTCGTTTGTACCGGTTTAAAGAGCAGCTGCGAAAAATTATACAGATCGTTCTTCCAAACCTTAAAATCATGTCCACCCGGCTCTACATAAAAAACATGCGGCACATCGTGAGCATACAAATAATCATGCATGCGTTGACTGTACAGCATCAGATTATCATCAATACCACACGAGATCCACAGCAATTTTAACATGGCTTTCGCTTTTGCAGCATCTGTAAAAAGCTTATCGGGAGCTTTTGTATTGGGTGCTGATGAAAAGCCGCCAACCCAGGCAAATGTATTCAGATTACCAAGCCCGAAATTAAGCGACTGTCCGCCACCCATTGACAACCCCGCGAGGGCTCGATGCTCGCGGTCTTTCATCACCGGATACGTCCTTTCTACAAAAGGTATAAGATCATTCAGCAAATCGTTTTCGAAAACGGCGAAAGCCTTTACCTTCAGGCTATCAAATATATTACCGGTAGCACGATCGTCCTTCATAGCCCTGCCATTGGGTAGAACAACAATCATAGGTTCGATCTTTTTTTCGGCATACAGATTGTCAAGAATAACCTGCGGGTTACCACCCTTCAACCACTCCTTTTCGTCGCCGCCAATGCCGTGCAGCAGGTACAGTACAGGATACTTTTTACGTTTGGAATAGCCCGGTGGTGTATAAACGAGAGCCTTACGGCTGCCACCAACAGTCTTTGACGAATAGGAAACCGTATCGATTTTTCCATGCGCAACCTGTTTTTGCAAAACATCGAAACCGTCCGGAGCCTGCCTTTCACGTTGCTGTCCCTGGCTGCTTAGCGTTATCCCCAGACAGAGAATAACGAGCTTAAACCTGACTTTCATAGCGTATTGTTTTTTAGTATAACTGGATCCATTGCAACTATCTGTTGTTTAACGATGCGCTCTGTCTTTATTCAGCGCAAAGCCGACTATAGGAAAGATACCGCTTTTTATAGTTTACTGCATCTCAACATATGCTCAAACGTTTAGCATCGAAGTAAAGTGGAGCTACCCGAAAGCAGCTCACACTTTTACTATTTACCCAACCTAACGTAAATCTCTTCGCAATTAATCCGTTGTTCTGTATCCCGGATTTTGATATTGGTCCTTTTCCGCCGCGGTAACATTCATATTATCCAGTTGACCCTGAGGGACGGGACGCAAATAATGAAAAGGCTGTATTGTGCGGGTTACCGTTACTGGCGTGCGATCGCCTATCGCGGTGCCTGCGATCGTATACGTCCCGGCAATCTGCACCCAACGCTGTGTACGCACCAGATCATACCAGCGGTAGCCTTCACCGTAATACTCTCGTGAACGTTCAGCCAGAATGTAATCGATATCAATGACCGCGGGTGTTGCGGCGGTCATTGCGGCACTGTTGTCCTGTATCTTCTCAACATTGTCATTGTTAGCCCAACGCCATTTTCCGGCACGGGTACGTAGCACGTTGATCAGCTCGCGCGCACTTTTTCCCGCAGTTGTTGCTGCCCCTTTTACAGCGGCCTCCGCGGCCACAAGGTATAGCTCAGAGAATTTGGCGATATTGAACGGACGGGTATTGGCAGCATTGGGCTGTCCCAAACCTGCTCCGTTATCCGTTCGGTAGGTACCCAGCTTCCAAAGCCCGGGATAAACAAGCCGGCTGATTGCGCTCGGACCAAATACATAATCGGCTCTTCCGGGAAGTACTCCTGCACCGACGCCACTTTTAAAGACCGTGTTGGAATAATCGATAGTACCTGCCGGCTCCGTGTCGAGAAAAGTAAGCACGGCGTCGCCCGGAGCAACGGCTAAATTATTGGCATTGTATAACGTGGGGTTCGTCACTCCTGCTTTTGGCCAGTTGCCGCGGTAAACCGTGGCGAAGGTTCCGTCGTAACGCGAATCATTGATCTTGTCGGCAAAGGTAGTAGCAAACACACCGTGTGGTGGTGCCATACGTACCCAGGGACGGCCCAACGCCTGAGCGGCTTCACGTTGTACCGAATTCACCGTTTGTGCCGACGACCAGTTTGTCTTCGAACTCTGTATGGCAGTATAATTCCACGTTAACATCCACACAGCGAAATTATCGGCGTCGCCACCCGATCCATACGTCAGACTGGCACCGTTATAAAGCTCGCTCGTTTGCGTATGGTCTGCATACAGCAGCATCTCTTTATTGCGGTCGTTCTTCCCAAGGTTGACGTCGTAATAAGTATCCATCAGTCCGAATGGCCCCGGATCGTCGATCGCAGCCGTCGCGATATCATACGCCTGCTGAACGTAATATTGCGCGGGATGTCCATCCGGATCCGTACGGTTTGTTTCCGGGTAAGTAGGAATCCCGCCCGGATTTTCCAGCCACCAGGCATACGTGAGGTATGCTTTTGCAAGATAGAGACGCGCCAGTGTTTTTGTTGCGGCCCCCGTAACCCGGCCAACGGCAGGCAAACTGTTGACCGCCGCGCGTAGATCCGGAAAGATCGCACGCGTATACACTTCGGGCACCGTGTTTCGTGCAGATGTGCGCGCTACCGTTGTATTGAATTTCAATTCACCGGCACCGAGATCGAGCGGCACGCCGCCGAACGTCTGAACAAGCATAAAGTAATCGAAACCACGAAAGAACTTCGCTTCAGCGATCAACGCTTCCGCTATGCCGACCTCACTGGCATTTTCGATGATGCCGTTGGCCGTATTGATGTTGGGAAAGGCGTTGAACCAAAGGTTGCTCGCGTCACTGTTCGTCGGAGTGATCTGCCCCCCGCCTGAAAGGTCGGCAATCTGAAACCCACTGCCTGCTCCGCTGGCGCCCCAGGTCGCTTCATCCGTACCCGTAAGGGTGGAGTTGTAGAAATACGCGTTCCCAAAAATATACCGTAAATGCGCGTACATGCCGGTAAGCCCGCCGTAAACGCCTTTTTCCGTCTTGAAGTAATCCGGCGTATATAAAGCACGGGGTTGTTCGTTGAGAATATCCGTACACCCAACCAGGCACACCATGACGCATGCGGTTGCTCTGAAAAGCTTGTTATGTAACCATTTCATAGTGTTGTTTTTAGAATGTGAAGTTCATGCCGATCAGGTAGTTTCGCGTTGACGGCGTATTCGTACCGACCGTGAGAATACGTCTTAAGTTAGCCGATAGCGGTACCGCGGCGTTTTCATTTCCGAACGAATTAGTCTCCGGGTCCATACCCGATTCTCTGTGGTAGGGAGAGAACATCACGAACGGATTCTGCACCGTTGCATAAACACGCAGCCGTGTAATACCGGTCTTGCCGAGCATCTTATCGCTGAAGTTATAGCCCAACGTGATCGTGCGAACCTTCAGGTACGATGCATCGAAATATCCGAGGGTACTGCCGTATTTCGGATTGTCGCCACCCACGCCGCCCGGCGCGGGATAAGACGCACCGGTATTCTCGGGTGTCCAGTACGTTACATCGACATTATTCCCGGCCCGGGAGTTGAGCGTATTCAGATAACCAGACGATCCATAGAGCGTGCTGTTGAGCAGACCACCACGCTTAAAGGCCCCGACAATACTCAGATCTAAACCCTTATAGCCAATGCGTGTATTAAAACCGCCCTGAAATTTCGGCTGCAAGCTTAATATTTGCCGGTCGGTTGCGTTGATCGGCCGTGTGGGCGAACCATCGGCATTATAGTCACCGGTATACTTCACTTTAATCATACCAGGCTTGCTTGTCGTGCCGGGTTCAAGAATCGAAAGATAGGGATCGCCTTCCTGCCAAAGGCCGACTTTTTCGTAATCATAGATAACATCGATCGGATGCCCCACAAACCACCAGTTGCCTTCGTCGCGCGTCTGGCCCGAAGCCAGTGATATCAGCTCGTTACGGTTCGCATACAGGTTCACACCGACGTCCCAGGTAAATCCTCCCGGACGGTCTATGATAGTACCGTTCAACGTAACCTCAACACCTTTGTTTTGTGTTTCTCCCATGTTGGCCGTTACGCTGCTCACACCGGAAGTAGTGGGTAACCCGACCGGGAGCATAACATTCTTTGTGTTCTGCACATAGTATTCCACGGTGCCCGACAAACGGTTATTAAACGCTTTGAAGTCTAAACCGTAGTTGAAAGTTCGCGAATACTCCCAACCCAATGCCGCGTTTGGCAGCTGCGATACATAAAAGCCAGTCGAGTACGTTGCATCACCGAAGTTATAAGGTCGGGTTTGCAAAAGCCCCAGCGTCTGGTAAGGATTAACGGATTGATTAGACGTTTCGCCATATCCCAACCGCAGCTTGAGTTGATTGATTTGCGGAAGGCTGCCCATAAATTGCTCCTTCGCCATATTCCACCCAACGGATACCGCCGGATAGGAATGCCACTTGTGCCCTGACGCAAGCCTCGAAGAACCGTCCGTGCGGAACGTAGCGCTCAGCATATACCGTTCATCGTACGCATACATGATACGCCCCATATACGAAAGCAAGCCCCACTGATTGTATACCTGGTTTGCGGGGTTGATCGTGATCACGCCATCGGCGCGCCCGAGATTGTAGAACTGAAACGCATCCGAAGGAATATCGCGTGCCGAAATCTGCGACGTATTGGACCTCTCCTCTTGCGCGGAGTATAACACGATCGCATTTACCTCATGCTTCTCGGCAAAGGTCCGGTCGTATGTGATCAGGTTTTCGATCGCCCAGTTTGTTGTCAGCGTGTTGCTGATAGAAGCCGTTGATGGCGTTGTAGGCACACCGCTGAATACCCCCTGACCAGTGTAATTTCCATTATTGCTCTGCCGGAAATTTAGCCCGAGGTTCATCCGGTATTTTAAACCTTCTATGCCCGGCGCTTTCACTTCCGTAAATAGCGTGTTATAAGAACCGTATGCACGCGTCTGGTCTATGTACTGGTCGCCAAGACTTTCAAACCTTTCCCGCGAAGGCACCCATTGCGCGCCGGTTGTGGATTCCTGGATGATCTGTTTCATCGAACCGTCGGCATTGTAAGGATTCGCTAAAGGAGAACGGCCCAATGCCATGCCTACGGCCGGCACATTATTACCATTTGTCACCGAGTAATTGGCGTTGGCATTGAAACCTATTCGGATCAATGAATTGATCTCCTGGTCTAATGAAGCGCGCAATGAATAGCGCGAAAAATTTTGCAGCGGCACCACCGCGTCCTCTCTGAAATAACCGGCACCAAAGTAATACGTACCTTTCTCTGATCCACCCGAAACACCTACATCGTGACTCGTGATGCGTCCGTTCTTAAAGATCATGTCCTGCCAGTCGGTATTAACATCATCCGACTCGTCGAGTGTATTGGTGAACTTCTGGGCACTCGCGGCGCGCAACGCTGCAAATTGAGGTCCGTCCATCATGGGGTACTTGGCGAACACCGTCTCAATACCATAGTATCCGTTGTACGACACTTGCGCGCGTTGCCCTTTTTGTCCCCGATTTGTCGTGATCAGTAAAACGCCGTTTGCACCACGCGATCCGTAGATAGCCGTTGCCGACGCGTCTTTAAGGATATCGATACTTTTAATACTGCTCGGATCAATGTCGTTCATCGATCCGGCAAACGGGATTCCGTCAAGCACGATCAGCGGGTCATTGCTCGCCAGTAGCGAGCGCGATCCGCGAACACGCACCTGCATGGGTGCGCCCGGCTTGGTAGACGTCTGCGACATCTCGACGCCAGCCAAACGCCCCTGAAGCGCCTGGGTAATGTTCGACGCCGGAATCTCGCGAAGTACGTCTCCGCGCATCGAAGCCACCGCCCCCGTTACCGCCTCCTGCCGCTGACTACCGTAACCGACCACCACGATCTCGGTAAGCGACGCCACGTTTGGAGAAAGGTTTACATCGATCGCCGACCGGGAACCCACCGTCTCCTCCACAGATGAGTAGCCGATAAAAGAAAATACAAGCACTGTCCCTGCGTTAGGAACTTCTATGGAATATCGACCGTCTGCATCCGTACTGGTGCCGGTAGAGGTTCCCTTAAGCAAAACGCTTACACCCGGAAGACCCGCCCCCGACTCATCAACCACCCGGCCCCGCAAGGCCACCTGGCCCCTTGCTATAAACGATGCAGTAAGCAGTAGCAACAGCAACGTGCCGGACGACGCTGGCCCCGCATGCCACCGGCAAAGAATTCGTAGAAATTGACTTCTCATAGGATTTGGTTTTGGTTTGAATACGGGAAAACACAGAAATCTTAAAGCTTTGGTACCCCCCGGAGGTTCGTCACACACCGGTGCGTCCGTAAAGCACAGCGTTTCTGGCTACCATTCGCGGTACATCGGCCGCACATACCGCAAACGGTTGCACCAATGTCAAGTATTGCCACGTCGAATGCCTATAACAAATCGTACATTGTCTTTTCATTTTTGAACAACGGAATCAAAAGACTGTATAACAGCCATTTGCATAAAAAAAGAAGGTTAACGAGGACCAGTGGGGAACACGAAGCACCACCTTCAGGCAACCGCATGAACGAAAAAGAAAAGGTGATGATACATTCGTGATGTCAGTCAGAAATACCGGTGTACTCAGAAGGCGCCTTGCCATACTCATCTTTGAAGGCACGTGTGAAATAAGAAGCTGAATTGAATCCGCTTAGGTAGGCAATTTCAGACAACGTGTATTGTTTGGTCTCCATAAGTTTGAGCGTGTGCTTCAAACGGACTGACCGGATAAACTCCACCGCGGTTTTTCCTGTAAGTGCTTTTATCTTTCTGTACAACTGTACTCTGCTCAGGTTAAGTTCTTCCGCCAACGAGTCCACAGAGAGTTGACTATCCTGCAGATTCTTCAAAATGTGGCTTACAACGCGTTCCAGGAAGACCTGATCCAACTTAGCAGAGGCACAGTTCTCGGGAAGCAGGTACACATCCTGACTAAATCGGGCGTAGAGCTGACGCCGCGAATCGACAAGATGGCGAACGTGCGCCAGTAAGTATCGAATGCTGAACGGTTTGGTAACGTATACGTCTGCCCCCATTTCAATTCCTGAAATTTGCTCCGCCAGCGTTGCCTTCGCAGTCAGAAGAATAAACGGTATATGGCTTGTTTTTACATCGCTTTTAATTGCCTGACAGAACTCCATACCCGTTTTATGAGGCATGAGAATGTCGCTGATGATAAGATCGGGAATCTCACGCGCAGCTATTTCATATCCCTGCGCACCATCGCCGGCCTCGATAACGTTAAAACTTACGCGTAACTCCCGGACGAGGTATTCTCTCAATTCATCATTGTCTTCAACCACCAATACATCCGCCCGGTCTTTAACCACTACTTTCCTGTTCCCTGAAACGTTACCGTGCGACTCACCCAATGAAGCTGGCCAAACTTCATCGACAGCCTTTTCCGTGCTGGCTTCGATTCCAAAAACTGCGGCGTCTATCGGTATAACCATACTGAACCGCGTCTCTTTATCTGGTACACTGCTGGCTTCAATAAAACCCTGATGCAATTCAGCGAGTGACCTCGTCCAGGATAGGCCAATGCCTGTACCGGGATTGGGAACTTTAGAAGCCGATCTGGCCTGGTAGAATTTATCAAAGATTTTTGCGATCTCGTCCTCCCCTATACCGATCCCATTATCGATTACCGCAAGATCAAGACAACGCGACATTATCTGAAGAACCCCTACCGGTTGCATTCGCTGGCCGATAATGATCGTTACTTCTCCCCCATCGGCTGTGAATTTAAATGCGTTGGAGACCACGTTCACCAGCATTTTCTCAAGCTTGCCGTAGTCAAACCAGCCCGCGAGCGAACGTACTTCGTCTTTAATCGAAAAACGGATGCGTCGTTTAACAGCCAGATCCTCGAAGGCCGACGCTACGTGCCGCACACAATGAACGATGTCACCATAGTGAAGGTCGAGCTTTAAATTTCCGTTCTCCATCTTGCTGAAATCCATCAGCTCGTTTACCAGATGCATCATCCTGTCGGCACTTCGATAGGCCGATGCTATTCTGTCTTTGGCCGGCGATGGAACCTGTTCTTCGGCCATCAAACTCTCCAACGGCATTAAGATAAGACTAAGCGGTGTTCTGAATTCATGAGAGATATTCGTAAAAAACTGGGTTTTGGATTCCATCAATTCATGCTCCTGTTCACGGGCAAGACGCTCCATAGCCAACTGGTGCTTTACCGCCAACCGCTCACTCCGTCCCTTCATCAGTAAATACACGATTAGAACGAAGAAACAACAGTAGAGCACCATAGCCCACCAGGTCTTCCATACAAGCGGTTTGATAACGATCTGTAATCTTACCGGAGCGTTACCCAATGTTCCATCCTCAGGAGACGGCTTTACCAGAAAAACGTAAGTACCTGGATCGAGGTTTGTGTACGTTGCCTTGTTTTCCGTTATGTTGCAGTTCCACTCCGCATCGAAGCCTTCAAGTTTATAACAGTAATTTGCCTTTAACGTGCCGTCTAAATTCAGCGAGGCGAATTCAATTACAAAGGATCGCTGCTCGTACGACAGTTCCAATGCTGTTGTCAAACGAATAGGCTTTTTCAACGGAGAGCCCATTGTATCAACGCCGACCGACTTGTTGTTGACCTTAAAATCAGATAGATAAATAAATGGCGTTACACGACTATCCGTAATGCTATCCGGATAAAATACAGTAAAACCATTAGTACTTCCGAAGAACAATTCCCCCGTACTGCTTCGTAAACACGCGTTGTTATAAAAATCGTTCGAAGGAAGCCCATCCTCTCGCGTGTAAACGGCAAAGGTCGCAGTTTTAAGGTTGTACATCGACAATCCCATGTTGCCCGCGATCCATACATTGCCGGCTGCATCTTCCGTCAGGGCACGTACCGTATTACTGGCAAGTCCGTCCTTTTTACGGAAAACATCGAATACCGAAGTGCCACTGCGCTTCTTGTTAAGGCCACCATCTGTTGTTCCGACCCAAAGGTTTTTGCTTTTGTCTGCATATACTGCCTGAATACCTCCGCTGCTCATGCTTCCGGCTCTTTCCTCTGGCAGATGTACAGTGTAACCAAACGTATGATTACCCGCATCTGTCAGGGCATAAAGACCATACATCGTCGCAACCCAAAACACACCGTCCGCGTCTTCTTCCATAGAACTTATGTAGGCCGTTTGCTTAATATGATTGGCTTTCGGACTTTCACACAATACCGTGAAGCGTTCCGTGTCTGGATTAAAATAAAACAACCCGCTCCCCGATGTCCCGGCCCATACCGTTCCGGCCCTATCCTCGTACAGGCAGTATACCTTATCATTACCGAAGCCTGCCGAATGAAGAGCATACCGGGTAACCTCCGTTGTGGTGATATCTACCTTATACACACCTGCACCGATACTCCCCACCCAAAGGTCACCCCGCCTGTCAACAATAATGGACGACAGATAACGGTTAGCCAGTTGCTTGTTTATCACATCGGCCTCTTTCAATACGCCGGTCTTCGCATCAATTTTAGCCAGGCCAACGTCCTCAATCGCAATCCATATATTGCCTTTCCTGTCTTCAGCAAAACCCCGAACATGCCTGCCCGCAAAATTATTGCTGACACCGTCGTAAGACCTATGACGTTCAAATTTCCTTGCGCCATTATCGATTCGATAAGCCCCCTTATCATGGGTTCCTATCCAGGTCAACCCGGCGTCATCAACATATACTGCGCGAATAGAATTCGAAGCTAACATTTCAGGGGTATGTTCATCCCCCCGGTAGCGCGTCAGCGTACCTGTTCGTGTATCCAAATGACTCAACCCGGAGTGCTCACCGCCAAACCACAACCCACCTTGCAAATCTCTGCATAACGTGAGCAGACTGGCACCACGTGATCCCGACGATTCGCTTGGACGAATAGTCTGCTGAAAGGAATAATAACCATTCTTCGGAATAATCTTCAGTACCGCTCCGTTTAACGTTGCTACCCATACATTGCCTGCGTTATCCGAAACAAGCTGACTCACCTGCTTTAATTCCAACTCGTCTCCGCCAAAGTTAACCGGAACAGCACGTTTTGTATCGGTATCGAAAATCCGAAGCCCTCCCTTACTTCCGCACCACATTTGCCCGTCAACATAGAGCAATGTATTTATATAATTAAACCCCGAAGTTTCGCCATTGTTCGCATCCACCAGATAAGTGAATTCTCGACGCACCGGGTCGAAAACATTTACACCACCTTCATGCGTTCCTACCCAAAGATTCCCTCCACCATCAAAAGCCAGCGCGGTGGCATAACGATTACTCATTTGATTTTTCAGACCGTGGATTGAATCCAGCGTCTGAAAATTGTCCTTCTCGCTATCGTATCTACAAACACCCTGTGCTGTAGCAATCCATAGCCGATGCCGCGAATCCTCTGTAATTGCATTGATGTAATTATGGCAAAGACTATTCCGTTGCCCGGGATCATGATCGTAGCGAACCACATTCGTACCGTCATACCGCATTAAACCATCTGCTGTGCCGAGCCATAGGTAACCCTCGCTATCCTTATAGAAACAACGGACGAACGCATTCGATAACTCCTCCGGCGCTATCGCAATACACGGAAGGCCCTGAGATTGCGAAAGAGCGGGGCACGCCAGAGATGCCAATCCAGCCACAATAAGCAATCGCAGGAAGAACCGCCACGCAGCACGGTATCCGTCGGCTAGACGTTGTCCTGCGTAAAAAACATCTTCGCAGCCAATACGGAATTCCACTGTCTGAAACGATTTTAACTTCTAAACCAACCACCACCGCAACAAACCGAAACGTGAGCGTTTAAGTGTCACTATTACAATTATACCAAATTTATCATCATTAAGTCAAGCGCTAAACCGACTACTCCCAGCCGCACGTCATCAAATCGATAATCGTCACAATGCTTTGCCCTTTATCGTAAAATTTATACTTTAACCTTATGCGCTTTGGTATTACTTATCTGCGCAATTGGGATTTATAAATACTCAAGCATGACCTTCATCCGATATTACCTCATTCTTTCGGCAATAGCCGTAACCAATATACAAACCCACGCCCAGGTGAGACTTCCGCGGCTTATCAGTGATGGCATGGTGCTCCAACGCGACAAGCCGATCATACTATGGGGATGGGCGTCACCCGAAGAACGAATCACCATCACGTTCGGCGGCCGTCAACGCAAAACAACAGCCACGTCCGAAGGCAGGTGGACGCTCGCATTTCCTCAAATGAAGGCTGGCGGCCCGTATACCATGAAAATCTCTGCCAGAAATCAATTGGTCATCAACGATATCCTTATCGGCGACGTCTGGCTGTGTTCCGGTCAATCCAATATGGTACACCAGCTCAACCTTCATGACGTCACATATGCCCAGGCAATCGCCAGCGCAAACTATCCGCAGATACGGCATATTAAAATTCCAACACAAACAAACCTCGCAGGCATAGCCAACGATGTGGGTAGCTGTACCTGGCAACGCGCGCTGCCGGCTGAAGTACGATCGTTCTCTGCCGTGGCGTATTTCTTCGCGCTTAAACTCTATGAGCAATATCACATCCCGATAGGTCTCGTTAATGCCAGTGTTGGCGGAACGCCCATTGAAGCATGGATAAATGAGGACGCCTGTAAAGAATTCCCGGATATACTGAAAACCATCCAGGAGAATAAAGACACCGCATTTGTAGCACGTCACTTGCCAAAAAGTAATCCGAAACCAAGAGCCTCCATTAAAACATTCGATCGCCACACAGCAGAGAACTGGTACGATGTGGACTTCGTGCCAGCCAACTGGCGAACCATCAACATTCCCGGATACTGGGAAGACCAGGGTATAAAGGGACTCGACGGCATCGTGTGGTATCGCAAAGAAATCCACCTTCCAGCCTCAATGGCCAATCGGGAGGCTAAAGTATATCTCGGCAGGATCATCGATGCCGATAAGGTATACATAAACGGAAAGGAAATTGGAAACACATCCTACCAGTACCCGCAACGCCGATACACCGTTCCTTCCGGTGTATTGAAGGCCGGTAAAAACATTTTTACAATCCAGGTCACAAACCATGCCGGCAAAGGAGGCTTTGTTCCAGACAAACCATACTATATTTTTACTGACCGTGACACCGTAGATCTGAAAGGATCCTGGGCATACAAAGTCGCAGAGGTCTTCCTCCCGCCGGCGGAGCCGTCTACGGCACCAGCCGGGTCGCTCGAAAGAACCATCAATCCGCAAAACGAGCCCGCGGCATTGTACAACGGCATGGTTGGCCCCATTACGTCCTATTCCATCAAAGGCGTTCTCTGGTACCAGGGCGAAAGTAATATAGCCCGTGCCCAACACTACACGCGCATGTTGCAGGCATTGATATCGGGCTGGCGTAACGCCTACAAAAAGCCTGACCTGTGCTTTATCTACGCACAGCTGCCGAACTTTGGCGACGTCTCATATCTACCCGAAGAAAGCAACTGGGCCGTATTGCGGGCCTCACAACGTGAGGTCAGCAATACGCCGAACACAGCCATGACCGTCAACATAGATCTGGGCGAATGGAACGACATCCATCCCGACAATAAAAAAGAAGTAGGCGAACGAATGGCATTAGCTGCACGTAAGGTTGCGTACGGTGAAAACATCGTGCATCTGGGCCCCGTGTATCATAGCCACACCCAGGCAGGAAATAAGGTTAGTATTTCGTTCGCTAATGCCGGATCCGGACTTAACACGAAAGATGGCGGTGCGTTGAAAGAATTTGCCATTGCCGGAGCAGATAAACGATTCGTGTGGGCCGATACCCGAATCGTTGGCAATACCGTTATCGTCTGGAATGACGAGATTCCTGCCCCGAAATATATCCGGTATGCCTGGGCCGACAACCCCGATAATCCGAATCTGTATAATAACGAAGGGCTGCCGGCTTCACCATTCGAAATCAGTATACCATAGCCGGCAATCGGTCGTAAAAGAAAACAGGACATACAGGTAACACCTAAAAGCGACGACTTGCCGGCGTTGGGGAAGTATAAGCACCTCAAAGTGATTATACCTATCAAACCCATTTAGCGATCCGCACGACAGTACCGCTCCCCGAAGCCGTATCGACCTCGAACTCGTCACTCAAGGCTTTCGCACCGGGCAAGCCTACGCCAAGCGTCTTTCCCGTAGAGTATCCCTTTGTCATGGCCAGATTTATGTCGGCTATGCCCGGCCCGTTGTCGCTAGCCAAAACCACGATCTTTTTGACTCCTCCTTCACCTGTAACACTGATACAAACCTGGCCTTCGCCGGCATATTTTAGAATATTACTGACCAGCTCCGACACTGCGGTAATGACCTGCGTCTGCTTCACAGTCCCCATGCCGATACGGGTGGCCATAGACTTAATAACAAAAAACACGCGATCCCGATCGCGGGCCGCTTTAATGTCCACACATGTACTACTCATCCCTTGAATGAATTAACGAAACGAATACTCGACTGCCAACATTTCGTCAGGGTCCAAAACGTAACGCGCGATTGAACAATAAACACCTAGCATTCAAAATTGTTTTAGCGTTTTAGTAAAAATCGTTTTTACTGATCACAACACCATTCATTTGTGTAAGAACAATGCACCACAAACAATATACAACGGACAGCCACCCCGGAGAGCGCTGCCCGCATCCGCTTGTTGTAGCATTCCAGCACGTTTTTTCTTAAGTTTGGCATGCCAACAATCTTTATATATCCAGGTGTCCAATAGACTACGTGCACATATTGAGGCCATCAGTAAACTGTCCGATGATGAGTTTGATTATATTCTTTCGCACTTCAAAATCAAAAAGTTAAAGAAACACGCTTCACTGGTCCGCGTGGGCGACGACGTACAACACGAGTACTTCGTGCTCCAGGGCTGTCTCCGAACATACTTCACCGACCCGGATACAGGCAAAGAATACACCTATCAATTCGCGGTTGAAGACTGGTGGGTGACCGACCGGGAAGCGTTTCTAAACGGCACAAAAGCAAAAATGACGATCGACTGCCTTGAACCCTGCGAAGTACTTTCCATCAGCAAAGCCGACCGCGAAAAGCTCGGCATTGAAATGTGGAAGTACGAACACTATATGAATGTTAAATCGAATATCGGTTACGTAGCGTTGCAGAAACGAATGCTGACAATGATTACCGGCAATGCCAGGGCCCGATATGAGAACTTTATCCAACAGTATCCACACCTGGTCAACCGAATTCCAAAAACCTACATCGCCTCCTATCTGGGCGTATCGCGCGAAACAATAAGCCGGTTGTACCGGCATTGATGCCACAAATGTCACAAATTATTCGTGACAACTGTCCTTTGTGAGCGCCACGCAAACCTGGACTTTTGCTTTTGCATAACAAAAGCAACATGAAAAACACAGTAACATTTCTTTTTAAAACGTTCCTTCTGGTCTTCCTGTCGGTGGCCATCGACCATAAAGCAAACGCACAGCCACCGGCTAACCAGGTGCAACAGGCAGGCTACTATAAAATGAACATCGGCAATATCGAGATCGTCGCGTTGTCCGATGGTACCATCCGCCTCGACATGGGCCAGCTTCTGATCCCCACCAAACCCGGTGAAGTAGAAACACTGTTGAAGCAAAACTTCCTCGAAAACAACGTCGAGACCTCAATCACCGTCTACCTCGTGCGTGCCGGAGGCAAGCTGATTCTTCTCGATGCGGGCTGCGGAAGTCTGATGGGCCCCACAGTTGGTCTATTAACTACCAGCCTACGCAACGCCGGGTTCCGCCCCGAACAAATCGATGCCGTCATGATCTCTCACCTGCATCTCGACCACGTCGGCGGTCTTATTAACAACGGCAAAATGACCTTCCCCAACGCCACCGTCTACGTCAATGAAGCGGAAACCACCTACTGGCTCAGCGAAGAAAATGCCCGCAAGGCACCCGAGAGCGCGAAAGTATATTTCCAGGCCGCACAATCATCCATCGGCCCGTACCGCAAGGCCGGGAAATTGAAAACCTTCCAGTCAGGCGAGCTGCTGCTATCGGCAATCAAAGCGGTATCCACGGCTGGTCACTCCGCAGGCCATACATCCTTCGAACTCAATAGTTCGGATCAGAAAATCGTATTCTGGGGCGATCTTGTACATGCTGGCCCGGTACAATTTGCCGACCCGGAAGTCACGATTCAGTTTGACAGCGACACCAAAGAAGCTGCCGCGGCCCGCAAGCAAGCCTTCGCCGATGCTGCAAAAAGCGGCTACATCGTCGCCGCAGCACACGTCTCTTTTCCCGGTATCGGGCACCTTCGTGCTACCAACGGTACCTTCCAGTGGATCCCCATCAATTACAGCACCCTGGTTGCAAAATAATGTACGATCGGATACACAGGCATTGTATAGCCAAACAGAGGATAGTCCAGGAATGGGCTATCCTTCTGAATACAGTAACGTTTAAAGGATTAATCAGTCTGTTCATTTGCAAGCAACCGCACATAATAAACCGCACCGGCCGAGCTCTGAGGCAATGACTGAAACTTTAGCCGTACATGGTCCCTGCCGTTTATCATGGCGTCCGGAATCGGGTAAACCACATCGACAAACTTAGACTGGTTCCACTTTCCGGTATTATCTTCACCCACCAGCTTTTCACCATCAATATAAATATCAAACTTCCGGCTGCCCCACTCCGCACCCCAGTAACGAACCATCAGGCTCAATCCACTTTTACCTGCTGTACCGAGTTGATAACTGAAATATCCTCCGTTCGAAGCCTCACGCCAAAACGCGTTGTTCGTAGACCCCGCCCGCGACGCATCGCTTTGCATCGCATGATCGGCTTCCGGTTGCTGTTCACCAGGAGCCACGAAATCAATCGTCCGCCGTTGAATAGCTAGCTTCTCCTTTTCAAGTACCCCCAACGAGTCAATGTATACGTGATATTGATGGGGTGTAAGGGCTAACCAGTACATCATATACCGGGAATCATGAATTGAATAAAACGGCTCCAGCAGCAGGTCCGAAGCGTGAGTTTTCATCACACCGGGCATCGTGAAAGTCAACGGCTTCCCCGGCACCGGTATCAGCTTATCAGCAACATTCGGTACATCTTCTGTTATAATCATCGGCGCCTTGTCAATCGGCAACAGCGCGCCGCTCGCAATATGACCCCAACGGCCGTCGTCCGCTTTTAAACCTTTCAGATCCTCACCGCCCGTTTTTGCCCCCAGTAAAATGGGCCCATGAAGCATCGCCACATAGTGCGGAACATTCGGCAAATACGCGATACGGTTATGCATCGGCAACTGAATTTCCACCACGTCTCCCTTCCGCCACTCACGGTTAACCGCAACGTATGACGACGGTTTGGATGTATAGTCTACACGTTTGCCATTCACTTCGATCTTCAACGTCCCCTCTTTCACCCATGAAGGGTACCGGATCATCAAAACAAAACGCGACTTCCCTTCTGTTATCTGCAGACGTGTACGTTCTTCATAGGGGAAATTTGTTGTCTGCCGTATGCTGATACCTTTATCAGCCCAGCGTAACGACGAGGCCACAAAAAGATTCAGGAACAACGAGTCCTTGCGGTGCGTATAAATAAACTGGTTGTATTTCGCATGATTCTCCATTCCACTACCGACGCAACACCACATCGCCTCATTCGGCGTAGAATATACCCGATAGTGCCGCGGACGGGCTGGCGTAAAATAAACGTAACCACCATGCGAAGGATGCTGCGTAGATAAAATGTGATTATACACCGTACGTTCGTAGAAGTCTGCATAGCGAGCGGAAGGATCGAGTCTGAACAGATCCTCTGTTAGCTTAAGCATATTGTACGAGTTACAGGTCTCCGGACCTTCAACATCGTTTATAAAATCGGCACACCCGGCACGCGCCGGAAAAAACTCCCGGCGGCTATTTCCACCGAAAGCGAGCGAGCGATTGCCGGTAACCGTTTCCCAGAAAAACCGGCCCGCATCCAGATACTTCTTATCCGCCGTAAGTTCCGCAATGCGCTGAAACCCCACGGCTTTCGGCACCTGCGTATTCGCATGCTTATTATCAAGGTTATCGATACCCGACGACAACGGGTCGAGAAACGCACGATGCGAGAAACGTCTTGCTGCATCCAGGTATTTAACATCACCAGAGATCTGGTAAGCATCCGCAAATATCTCATTCATTCCACCGTGCTCCACATCCAGCATCGACTGCATCTGTGCCTCCGTTAGCGATCCTGTAATGTTGATACCCCAATCACAGAACGACAAAAACAGGCGCCTGGCGTCCTCGCTCCCGGCATACACCCACGCATCTCTCAAGCCCGCATACATCTTATGCAGGTTATACCAGGGCACCCAGGCCTTGCGGTATGCATCGAAGTTGCCCGCCTTCAACGCAGGCCAGATCTGGTCACTATTCGGCACACCGCCTACATAACCCACACCCCATGCGCCGTGTAGCCGCGTATGCGATTCCTGGCACGCCCGGAGATCGTTGATCATATTCACCATCCGCGTCTTACACGAAGCATCAGCAGTGGCCGCAAAGTGTAATGCCAATGCTGACAAATAATGCCCGCCCACATGCCCATCCAGTCCGTCCCAATTGGGATAACTAAGTGCTTTGGCCGGCAATCCCGCCTCCTTTCGATAGGGCGCCATCATACGGTCTGCATCGTATTGTAAAATTACGTCGAGATTAAGATCGCGGGCATGCTTGAACGGTCCGTCCAGCAGCGCAACGTCGCCCAGCGAAAATGTGTTACCGTACAGACTCGCCTGCGCCACAGCAACATACCCCGGCAATCTGCCACTTAGAACAACAGTCAATAAAAGTATCGTGATCCGCATATCGTTTTGTTGTTAACTCCCCGACGCGACAAACGCCTGCCGATATATAATGATAATAAAAACATAACCAGAAAGTCAAGCAAGTTTGACGCCGCCGGACACACTTCTAACAGCGGCCTATAGACTCTGGAGTTTCTTACAATCCCAGGATAAGCATAGCATCGCAAGCATCGCAAAATATTTCGTCTTGATCACACCAAAGCCCCCCATTGATGACAGCCTCAACAAAACTTTTACCGTTTTCGACCATTAAACATATCGCACGACAAAGTAACGATACAGTGCTCCGTCTCCAACTACACAAATCGGAATGACTCAAAATAATAAGCCAATGTCTATTTTGTTAAAGCACAATGAAAGCCAGCGACTTTAAATTCGGTAACATTTAATGATCCTTTAGCCATAAAACATATGTCAAACACGTAAACCTGATAACGCGCCAACTAACTAATGTCTATTGCGCAGTAGCAATCCCACAATGGGATTGCATTTACCCCTTGGTATTCGAACACCACTGCGGCCGTTCGCTTTTATCAAAATGTAACGAAATGAATTAGCCATCAAAAATTCCTATTATGAAAATCTTTGTATCAAAAATCATTGCGACAAGCCTGCTCGTTATAATATCGCTTGCCGGCATCAAAGCACAGACTGCCAGCATCAATCTGGGAACGCAACGTCAAACGATCACCGGGTTCGGCGGTATGAATTTTCCGCGTTGGATCTCGGACTTAACCGCAGCGCAAACAGATCGGGCTTTTGGCAACGGCCCAGGCCAGCTCGGCCTCTCCATTCTCCGAATCAGCGTCTCTCCCACAAGTTCGCAATGGGCGCTTGAGTTGCCAACAGCACAACGTGCCAAAAGTCATGGTGCCATAATCTTCGCCACCCCCTGGTCTCCGCCGGCATCCATGAAAACAAACAACAGCACGATCAAGGGAGAATTACGAACCGATGCATACGACGACTATGCCGCATACCTCACCCAATTTTCAAACTACATGGCATCAAACGGTGCAGCGCTTCACGCAATATCCGTACAGAACGAGCCCGACTGGCTTCCGGATTATGAATCATGTGGATGGAACTATACACAGATGTACAACTTTGTAAAAAACTATGCAGGAACCATCCCGACTAAAGTCATCGCCGCCGAAGCGTTAGGATTTAACAAAGCATACACCGACCCTATCCTAAACGATGCCGCGGCACGGGCCAATATCGATATCGTCGGAGGCCACCTTTACGGCAGCAGCCCGTCTGACTATCCGCTGGCGCGTAACAACGGCAAAGAAATTTGGATGACAGAACACTACACCAGCAGCAACGTCGACGCTAACAGCTGGCCCGATGCACTGGGCGTGGGCACTGAGATCCATAACTGCATGATTAATTATTTCAACGCATACATTTGGTGGTATATCCGAAGAAGCTACGGCCCCCTTGACGAGAATGGGAACATTACAAAACGTGGCCATGTAATGAGCCATTTCTCAAAATTTGTCCGGCCTGGATTCAAAAGAGTGGATGCTACCGCTACGCCCGCCGCAAATGTGTCCGTTACCGCATACACTGACGGAAACACATTAGTGATTGTCGCAATAAACCGGAATTCAGCATCGAGCACCGTCAACTTTAATCTCACCGGCGGCCAGGTAGGTAACGTTACAAAATACGAAACCACAAGCAGTAATAACCTCGCCAACCTCGGCACCGTAAATGCCGGGTCATCGCTAACCAACACCTTAGCCGGCAATAGCATCACTACGTTTGTCGGAACACTCGGCAATACAGCGGGAACAGAGACCGTATCGCTTGAAGCAGAATGCGGCACCGTCGGCGCGTTGTGGAACACCGTCTCCGATCCAAATGCATCAAATGACCGATACGTCGCAATTGCCGCCGGTAACACAAGCACAACAAGTGCTCCGACGGGTACCAACGGGCAGATAACCTACGCATTCAATGTAAACCAGGGCGGAAATTACAGCCTGTGGGCGCGCCTCATTACACCCAACGCAGACGACGATTCATTCTGGATCAGCATGGACGGCGGTGCATGGTATGCATGGAACAACATCGGCCCGTACAACACATGGACATGGGCGCAAAGTCAATCCTATCCGCTGACAGCCGGCGCCCATACCCTGCGCATCGCATATCGCGAAGACGGAGCGCAACTGGATAAAATTATCCTGAGCAACACCGGGGCGACCCCAACCGGCGAGGGCACCGCGGCCGCCAACTGTCAAAGCGCTGGCCGTAATATTGTCGTGCGGGCGCTCGGCGCTGGCGCAAGCGAACAGATCACCCTGTCGGTTGGCGGCACACCCGTGCAGTCCTGGACATTGAGCAACACCATGGCCAGTTACGCAGCAACCACCACACTCCCTGGCCCTATAACCGTTGCCTTTACCAATGACGACGGATCAGTACGCGATGTACAAATTGATTATATTCAGGTTAATGGCGTAACCCTCCAGGCTGAAGACCAATCCGTCAATACCGGCGTATGGCAAAACAGCGCCTGCGGCGGACAAAACAGCGAATGGCTCCATTGCAACGGCTACATCCAGTTTGAAACGAGTTCAACCACTCGCATGGCGTACAACGATACCCATGTGTCCGAGTACAGTACCCGCGAAGACATAGAAGTCTATCCCATACCGGCAAACAACATCCTGCACATCTCTGTGCCCGCTGCGGCTGACAAAGCAACGATGTCCATACACAATGCAAAAGGCGATGTGGTCAAAACGATGAGCCTTCGAAAAGCAGAAAATGACCTAGACGTAACGGACCTGCCTCCGGGATTATATATACTCAGAATCGTAAACGGCAGCGAGACAATCGTCAGCAAAATCATCAAAAATTGACAGAAAGATTTCTTTTAAGAGCCCCGGACGAATGTCCGGGGCTCTTACTGTAAACGTGCAGCCAGGCTGTAACAAAGCAATAGTGCATCGCTTGCCAAATCCTTCGCATCCTGTTCAGAGCGAAACGCAGGACTATTCCCGGCAGGAACCGGGTCTTCTAAAAAGCATACATCATACCCAAACGCACTACGCGTCCCGGCCACTGCGCGTCATACTCACGTTGAGCCCCGAAAGGTGGCGAATATATTTGTGCATCAAGCAGGTTGTTTGCGCTTGCGTTGATGCTAAGTCCTTTGATTACCTTCACACTGCCATAAACATTGAGTTTAAAGAATCCATTCGCGTGCGAAGCATTCTGTACGGCTGCCGGCGCGTCTGCCTGGTAGTCTACCGGTGTTCCTCTGTCGGAAAAATACTGCGCGCTTAACGCAATCCTGCCAATGCTTCCTATACCGTACGACGTGGTGAAGTTGCCTGTGAAACGGCTAAGAAAAATAATGTCGCGTCTGTTGAAATAGACATCCTGTGCCGCAGTCACAACTTTGTTGGTGCCATAGCTGCCGAGCGTTTCTGTAGCATTCAATTTATAAGAAAGCCCTGCAATAATGCTCAGCTTTGACGAGGGACGCAAAACACTGTTCAGTTCCAGACCGGTAATGTTCCGGTTGTCGAAGTTGAAGGATACTTCATCATCAATTTCCCTCACAACGCCATTTTCTTCGATCGTCTCCACCAACACTTCGCTGATAAAGTCAGTATAGTGGTTGTTGTATAACGTTATATTAACGTCCATTCTGTTACTCACATAACCGAACTGTGCCTCCAGTGTACTGAGTGTTTCTGGTCTGAGCTCATCATTGTAAGAAACCACATCCAGGTACTCTCGATAAGATGGTATGCGATACGCCGTACCGAATAAAACCTTCCCGTACCAATGATCGGTAAACGAAGTAGTGAGGCCTGCGCGATAATTGAATTGGTTATCAAAATTGGACAGAATGTCGTAGCGTACGCCCGTCGTCAGGCTCACGCGGCTGGAAAAGGAATAGCTGTCCTGAACAAAGATTCCGATGTTCGTGCGTGTGAATGTATTCCGGTCGCCGGCAATCATCCCGCCTGACTTGCTGACATTAGCTCCACCTTCACGGCTTCGTTCCCAGTGGATATTCTGGGCGTGGTCGCTGAGAACGCTCACTCCGCCAACGATGCTGTTATTCCGCGTGGTTAGGTAGTACTCAGCATCGCCTCCATATAGACTGGAATTTAACTGTTCAGAAGAGATTTCCTTTATGTCGTTACTAGTAGCACTGACATATTTTGTTTTGTCGATCTCAAATCCATACTGGTTATAAAATGCCCGAAGCTTCAGATTGGAATTTTCCGTCAATGAGAAGTCGTATGAGGCGGCTCCATATATCGGTTTCCGGCGGAAATCGTAGTCCCCCTTTGAATCACGATAACGGTATGGGTACTTATAGTCTGTAAGACTACCGATCAGGTGCAGTCCCTTTACGGTGTACGATGCTAAAAAGGACTGGTTAGTGGCTGACTGGTCGTGGTCGCGAACTTTTCCATCAGAGTTTAAGTCAGGAGAAAATCCATTGGTCCGGTAAACGTTGGCATTTGCAAAAAGTCCTTTTCCACTGTACTGTACATTGGCACCATACGTTTTAAAGGACCCGCCATCCACCGATACGCTTTTACCGTCACGTTTCGTCGTGACGCTGATCACTCCTGAGAAGCTGTTCGTTCCATACAATACAGAGCCTGGACCGTTGATGATTTCGACCCTGTCGACAATTTCAATCGGGATCATCTCATCGATATTGAAATTGCCGTAGTAACTGTCACGCATCGGCACGCCGTCAATCAGCAACAAGACTTTATTATTGTATCGTGCCTGTACGCCGCGCACCCACGTAAGCTGATGCCCCGCGCGATATTCCTGTATTTCAAAGCCTGGGATCTGATCGAGCACTTCGCGCAGAGTCTGAAAGCCCATCTGCCGAATATCCTCGCGGGTAAAAAGTCTGACCACGGAGGGGGCACGCTGAAGACTTACTTCTGTTTTGGTTGAAGAAGTCACTGTCATACTCATGAGCTCCTCCAGCGAAAGTGTGATTACGTCTGCCGAGTCCGTTGGCGCAACCTGCTGTGCGGCAACTTGTACACTTACAGCACTCAAGAGAAGGGATAGTAGGGTAAATGTTCTAAGCATCATCGATTGGTTTAGTGTTGGATAATGAATTCTTTAGCCTTCAATGAAAGGATACGCGGCTACGCTGGTTGACCATACGGACATACGCATACCGGAAAGCCCATCGTTATGATTGCAGTTAAAAAACTAACCTTAAGTAAAACCAATCCTGGCAGTGCCGGCCTGAACCAAAACTTTCCAACAATCACGCATAGCCGCTCCCTGGCCATGCCAACCGATCGGACACTACCTCCTGCGCTCATTGCGCAGAATCGAGCTATTAAAATGAGTTATCTGGCCTAAAACCTTGTCTCACAATATAATATCCACCATCTACCAACCAGATTATTAACATAAAGATAACATTGGATAGTTGTCTTTTTTATGAAAAATATTATTACATGCCGCAATGTAAGATGATTCTGAAAAATGAATATTTCGTTACACATACCTTTCGCCCACGGAATGCATAACCCAGCAATACGCTTGTTTGAGAGCATTGCACGTGTCATACTCACACGTAATGTCAGTTCTTAAAATCATACAAGTAGTTGCAAAAGAATACGAAAGTGTATCGTTTACACGTTACACACGATCATCCGTGATTACATAACATACAAATGATATAAGTTATTTCTATTTTGCTGGAGTAAACAAACACGGCTTGCGTGTAGCGTCGGAGGTGGGAGCTAATGGAATGTTGGCCGGCGCATAGTATATATAATATAGGACGAATAAGCGGAGGGCATTACGGTAACACGTGCGACTCGCGTTAGCGTGCCCAAAAGTGG
>Ga0065165_1001170_pt1 | contig 30482 bp, 26 predicted proteins | sample AraplaMF_Cvi_mMF_FD_63813 | JGI IMG/M metagenome (GOLD analysis project Ga0065165, IMG submission 63813) | Arabidopsis root microbial communities from the University of North Carolina, USA - plate scrape MF_Cvi_mMF (version 2) (version 3) | ecosystem: Host-associated > Plants > Roots >... | reverse complement strand
CATGCAGCGAATAATCTTTGAATCCTCGCCGTTTTACCTTCTGCTCTGCCTGCTCCTGGCGTTGGGGCTGGCCTACCTGTTGTACCGAACCACACACCCGTGGACAAAGACCTGGAACCGAATCCTGTTCGCCACACGCACCGTGCTGGCCTTCCTGCTTATGTTCCTCCTGCTCGGCCCAATCGTGCGCCAGATCAACAACATCTATGAACGTCCGCTGTTCGTCATGCTGTTCGATACCTCGGCCTCCGTGCGCGAAGCCACAGACTCTACACGCCTGCAGGCTGTAGACCAGCAACTCACAACCTTGCGTACCGGCCTGACAGACCGCGGCTTCGATGCCCGCGTAACCGACCTTGCTGGCGAAGAAATAGAAACACCTCGCTACAACGCCACCACCACCGACCTGAACGGAGCCCTGAAAAAAATAGCCAACCGCTATGAAGGCCGCAAAATTGCCGGCGTACTCCTCGTATCCGACGGCATCTATAACACCGGCGCATCACCGCTTTACAGCACCTATAACTTCCCCGTACATACCCTTGGCGTTGGCGACACACTACAGCGCACCGACGCCGGCATTAAAGCCGTAGTCTATAACAAGATCGCCTACCAGGGCAACAAATTCCCGCTGCGTGTAGAAGTACAGTTGAAGAACCTCGATAACCAACCCATACAGGTATCGTTATCGCAGCGCGGTAAAGTGCTCGCACAAGAAACAAAAAACTCAGGCAATAGTGCCCTGCTGGTATACGACTTTCAACCGCTCGCCAACGAGCAAGGCATACAGAAACTCGACGTACAGGTAGAAGTAAAACCCGGCGAACATAACATACGCAACAACCGCGCGTCCGTGTTCGTAGAAGTCGTTGAAGGCAAAAAGAAAATTCTCGTCATTGCCCCCGCGCCTCACCCCGACATTAAAGCACTACGCGAAGTAATCGAGAAAAACTCCAACTACGAATTTATATTACAGGTGCCCGGGCTCGAACGCCAGGCCGCACCGTATAAGCCTGACGATGTCGACCTCGTAATCTTACACCAGGCCCCCGACCTTCGTGGCAAAACACGGACACTGTTCCAGCAGTTCGCGGCCCGTCGCACATCGTTGTTGCTTATACTCGGGCAACAGTCAGACCTGCGCGCCCTGGCCCAGCAAAACATGCCGATAAAGTTCGATGCGCCGCCCCGCGAATACGACGAAGTAACCCCCGTAATAAACGCCGCGTTCTCGAACTTCAGCATCTCGGCCGAAGCCACATCACTGGCGGCAGACTACCCGCCGGTGTCAGTACACTTTGGCAAAATGCGCCTGCCCCTCAGTGCCACACCGTTATTACAACAACGCGTAGGCAATGTATCCACCGAGAAGCCCCTCCTGGCCGTAGACCAACAAGATAACCGTAAGATCGGCGTCATGCTCGGTGAAGGCCTGTGGCGCTGGCGTATGAACGAGTTCGACCGTACCGACAACACCGCCGGCTTCGACGAACTCTTCGGAAAACTCGTTCAGTTCCTCAGCACCACCGAAGACAAACGCAAATTCCGCAGCTATCCCCTGCAACAGGAGTTTTCAGATACCGAGGCCGTCGTTTTCGAAAGCCAGGTATACAACGACATCTTCGAACCCGTGTACGGCAACACCATCAACATCGATATTACCAACGAAGCCGGCAAGAAGACCTCCTACTCCTACGTAATCAGCCCCGGCAATACCCGCTACCAGATCGGTGGCCTCAAAGAAGGCGTATACCGCTACACCTCAAGCACCAGCATAAACCAAAAAACAGAAACCGTACGCGGCGAATTCGCCGTAGTAGCACGGCAGGCCGAACTCCAAAACCTCACCGCCGACTTCGACCTACTCCGCAAACTATCCGCCAACACCGGCGGCCGTTTCTATCCCGCTTCCCAACAAGCCACCCTCGCCACCGAGCTCCTCAAACCCGAAGCCCAAAGCGTAATCCACACCGAAGAATCCTTCGACTTCCTCCTAAACCTCAAATGGTTCTTCCTCATCCTCATCCTCCTCGTCAGCTTGGAATGGTTCGTCAGGAAGTACTTCGGAAGTTATTAGAGCCTCGCGATTTCTTTATTCCCTGCCCCGAGCCCCGGCTCAGCCGGAATGACTTGTCGTCCTTTACGGCTAACGTAGTACATGCCCTTCGCCCACGCCCTAATCCTGTTCATCTGCACCAAATCTTATAAATCTTGTTCAATAAAAAGCCCTCTCCCGTTACCAGGAGAGGGCTTCATATTTAAGTGAGCGTGAAGATGATAAGATCTGAACCGCCGTCACCCATAAGGTGCTATAATCTCAGTTCATCATGTCAATCCTCCGCGTATCCTGTTATTCTTTCTTCTCTTTCGAAGACGCCTTCGCTTTCTTCACCTTAATCGTGAGTACATCGCTCTTGCCATCATAGTCGGCCAGTATTGTGCCGCCTTCTTCGACTTCACCTTTCAGAATCTCTTCGGCTACCGGATCTTCCAGGTATTTCTGGATCGCTCGGTTGAGCGGACGGGCACCGAATTGATGGTCATATCCCTTGTCAGACAGGAAGTCTTTCGCCTTGTCTGTGAGCTCTACATTGTAGCCCAGTTGAGTGATACGATCAAACAGTTTCTTAAGCGTAATGTCGATGATCTTGTGAATGTCTTCGCGTTGCAGTGAGTTGAACACGATTACATCGTCCAGACGGTTGAGGAACTCAGGGCTGAAAGCACGCTTCAGAGCGTTCTGGATTGTGGCTTTCATGTGCTCTTCTTCGCTCTCACGTTTGGCGGCAGTGGCGAAACCGATGCCTGTTCCGAAGTCTTTCAGATCGCGAACCCCAATGTTCGAGGTCATGATGATGATTGTGTTCCGGAAGTCTACCCGGCGTCCCAGTCCGTCTGTCAGGATACCGTCATCGAGTACCTGGAGCAGGATGTTGAATACGTCAGGGTGGGCTTTTTCGATTTCATCGAGCAATACTACTGAGTAAGGCTTGCGTCTTACTTTTTCAGTAAGCTGACCACCTTCTTCATAACCTACGTAGCCTGGAGGCGCACCAACTAGACGTGATACAGAGAATTTCTCCATGTACTCACTCATGTCGATACGAACCAGCGAATCTTCTTTGTCGAACAGGTATGTTGCCAGAATCTTGGCAAGCTCCGTTTTACCGACACCGGTAGGACCGAGGAAGATAAAGGAACCGATAGGTTTCTTCGGATCTTTCAAGCCTACGCGTGTACGCTGGATAGCCTTTGTAAGCTTCTTGATGGCTTCGTTCTGGCCGATTACTTTACCACTAAGCTCTTCAGTCATGTTCAGCAACTTGCTGCTTTCCTTCTGAGCTACACGCTTGGTAGGTATACCGGTCATCATGGCGATTACATCGGCCACGTTGTCTTCGTTTACGGTATACTTTTCTGTACGTGTTTTTTCTTCCCACTTGTTTTTGGCCAGGTCGAGTTGCTCGATGAGCTTCTTCTCGCGATCGCGCAGCTGGGCTGCCTCTTCGTATTTCTGGCTTTTTACAACGCGGTTCTTTTCTTTCTTAACTTCTTCGATAGCCTCTTCAAGCTTCACGATCTCTTCAGGAACGTGAATGTTGTTGATGTGCACACGTGCACCGGCTTCGTCCATTACGTCAATCGCTTTGTCCGGCAGGTACCGGTCGCTGATGTAGCGGTCAGAGAGTTTTACGCAGGCTTCGATAGCCTCTTTGGTGTAGATCACGTGGTGGTGATCTTCGTATTTCTCTTTGATGTTGTCGAGAATCTGAACGGTTTCTTCAGGTGTGGTAGAGTCTACCATTACCATCTGGAAACGACGGGCCAACGCGCCATCTTTTTCGATGTACTGTCTGTACTCGTCGAGTGTTGTTGCGCCAATGCATTGGATTTCTCCACGGGCAAGAGCGGGTTTAAACATGTTGGAGGCATCCAGTGATCCGGAAGCGCCACCAGCACCCACGATGGTGTGAAGTTCATCGATGAAGAGGATTACGTCGGGCGATTTTTCAAGCTCGTTCATAACGGCCTTCATACGCTCTTCGAACTGACCGCGGTACTTGGTACCGGCAACCAGCGACGCCAGATCAAGGGTTACAACACGTTTTCCGAAGAGTACGCGCGATACCTTTTTCTGAATGATGCGCAGGGCGAGACCTTCTGCGATAGCCGTTTTACCCACACCGGGTTCACCGATCAGGATCGGGTTATTTTTCTTTCTTCTCGACAGAATCTGGGCAACGCGTTCAATTTCTTTTTCGCGGCCTACGATAGGGTCGAGTTTGTTATCCTCGGCCAGGCGTGTGAGGTCTCGGCCGAAGTTATCCAGTACAGGCGTACGGGATTTTTCAGTACCTTTTTTCTCTTTGCCGGGCGTGCTTGCGCCGCCTCCACCAAAGATCTTGGATGAATCGTCATCCGGATCGTCCGTGTCTTGTGAAGCCATCGGACCCTCGTTTTGGTATTCTAGCATTTCTTTAACAGTCTCGTAGTTTACATCAAACTTGTTAAGAATTTGCGTTCCCAGGTTATCCTGATCACGCAAAATGGAAAGTAGCAAATGCTCAGTGCCGATTAACTGAGCTTTGAAGATTTTAGCTTCCAGATAGGTTATCTTCAGCACTTTCTCCGATGCTTTTGTCAGCGGAATGTTTGCCAGATTTTTGATCTGGTGAGTAGCAGTGCCTTTGGATATCTTTTCTATTTCGTTGCGTAGTTCGTCAAGTGGTACACCCAGTTTTTTAAGCACACCGACAGCCACGCCCTCACCCTCTCGAATCATCCCCAGGATGAGATGCTCGGTGCCAATGTAGTCATGGCCGAGGCGGAGCGCTTCTTCCCGGCTGAGCGATATGACTTCTTTAACCCGGTTGGAAAATTTAGCTTCCATAAAAAAATTGAGATAAGAATTATTGTAAATGTAAAGTATTTTGTGTGTTTAACACTATCGAATCCGGAAGATTTAATACCTGGTAAGAAACATCACCGGATTTTCTATTGTTCAGTTTTCCACACACGAACCCTGAACAATTCGGGCTGCCGAAGGACCCTCGCAAAAGATTAGGTCTATGAAGCTAGAGTTCTCTGCAAAGCTGCTGCCAAATACTTGATAGTAGGGGGTCGGTCTATACAAGTTACTCAAATAATCTGTTTTCTTGGGGTTTATTATAGATCGAAGATCCTTTATGTCAGACTGCGGTGTCACGTCATAAGACAAAGTTTCATTTATTGTAGTTTCCCAACGCAGCCATTTGAGACACAATGACAGGAGTTCATAGTTGAGGTCGTAAAGTAAAGACGTCTTCCTGAACAGCGCCTTCTCCAGGTCATCCGCGTAATGTTCAAAAAAAGGAGCTTTTCCATACGCCGAACAAATCGTCCGCCAATGGTTGTTAAGCCACTTCTGCCCATAGTCAATCCGTATGTCTGTTATAACCACCTTTCCGTGTTTTCCGGTAAGCGGAACAACCAGACATTCACGTCCATGCACCGCGTTGATGTAACAACGGTTCCGGTAACTCTGTTTAACAAAGTGCTCATGGCGTTCCAGTAAAACCGTTGGCGCTTTATACAACGCCGCAAAGTATGCCACCGAGGGCAGGTAATGACTTTCTATCAGTACAGGGTTCAAAAGCAATCGTGTTTAAGAGGTCAAAAGTAATAGACTTCCCGGCAACCGCGGAAAAGGTTTACAGGATATCCACATCGCCAAGACCAGCCCGGATAACCGATACCGAGTTGCCCGTACAATCAACCACCGTCGACGGAATGTTTCCTCCCGTTCCACCATCGATTACCAGGTCAACATGATGTTTGAAATCTTCATAGATCTCATCCGGGTCGGTCGTGTATTCCTTAATAATGTCATCGTCTTTAATAGACGACGTTATCAGCGGGTTGCCAAGGCGGGAAACGATCTCCCGGGGAATGTTGTGGTCGGGTATACGGATGCCCACCGTCTTCTTGTTAACATCCAGGATCTTCGGAACCTTTGAGCTTGACTCCAATATAAACGTATAGGGACCGGGTAGTGTCTTTTTTAAGAGTTTGAACACCGGCGTGTCAATACGTTTGACGTATTCTGAAATGTGACTCAGGTCATTACAAATAAACGAGAGGTCAAGCTTCTGCGGTTTGATATCCATAATCTGGCAAAGCCGCTCGATAGCCTTACGGTTCATTAAATCGCATCCAATACCATAAATCGTATCGGTAGGGTAAATAATAATTCCGCCGTTCTTCAGCGTCGCCACAACCTGGTCAATTTTTCTGTTTTCGGGGTTTTGGGGGTGTATTTTTAATAAATCTGCCGTCATGAAGGTACTTATGTGCTTATAAAACGCATTTTCAAGGCGTCTTGGTTCGTTTTTAAATTTACTTTCCGTCAGTTCGTGGCTCCCGTTGCCCCCTCCGTCACAGAGGCGCTTCCGGTTGGCGGACTTTTACTATTTTTGGAGGCTATGAAACCGAATAAACGACTTATTTTATTTCTTGTATTCTCTGTTTTAGGAATCTCGTTCACCTACTACGCATTTCAGATCGTATATACCCCGAACATTCTTGTTGGAGTCGAAGCCGAGTCGCGCGTCCTGATCATACCCGACGGAGCCACCTTTAAAGACGTTCAAAAAAAGGTGCGTGAGGGCCACTTTGTAAACGACCTCATGTCTTTCAGCTTCATGGCCCGCATCATGGGCTATGACGAAGCTATCAAGCCCGGGCGCTATGTTTTGCGTAAGAACATGACCAACCTCCAGCTCGTGCGCGTGCTCAAATCGGGTAAACAGGAACCCGTGCGCGTAACTTTCAATAATGTACGGCTCACGCGCGACCTCTCCGAAAAGATCACCAAAAACCTCGGCATGAAACCCGAAGAGTTTGAAGCCGGCCTCGTGCAATACACCATGCAGAACCGCGACGGCTTCAATAAAGATAACGTCATGGCCTTATTTATACCGAACACATACGAGGTATATTATAACGTGTCGGCCGAAGAACTCATCGAACGCATGGCCACCGAATACAAATCGTTCTGGACCGAAGAGCGTAAAGCAAAGGCCGTTAAACTGGGCCTTTCACCAATAGAAGTATCCGTGCTCGCATCCATCGTTCAGGCTGAAACCATCAAAGCCGACGAAGCTCCCATAATCGCCGGCCTGTACCTCAACCGCTTGAAGTCAGGCATGCCCCTGCAGGCTGACCCTACACTGGTATATGCCGTGGGCGATTTCTCGCTAAAGCGTGTACTCAACGAGCACAAGCTCATAGACTCGCGATACAATACCTATAAATATGCCGGTCTGCCTCCCGGGCCAATCAATCTGCCCGAGATTCGTTCGCTCGATGCCGTATTGAATCACGTACCCAGCGACTACATATACATGTGCGCGAAAGAAGATTTTTCAGGGTATCATAATTTCACCCATAATTATGCCGAGCACATGCGGAATGCTACCAAATACCAAACCGCACTTACCCGCGAACAACGCAAAGGCGCACTGTTAAAACGCTAACATGTATCGGGCAGAAACTACCGTGCGGGTTCGCTATGGCGAAACCGACCAGATGGGTTATGTATACTATGGCTTTTACGCCATGTACTACGAAGTGGCGCGGGTAGAAAGCCTGCGCCAGCTCGGGCTTAGCTACAAAGCCATAGAAGGCATGGGCATAATCATGCCGGTACTTGAAAGCCATTCGAAATACCTGGCACCCGGCCGTTACGATGAGCTCCTCACGTTGGTAACCACCATTCGTGAGAAGCCCGGCGTGAAAATCCGGTTTGAGTACGAAATATTTAATGAAGATAAAAAATTGATTCACCAGGGCGAAACCATACTCGCCTTTGTCAATCAGCAAACCAATCGCCCCTGCCGTCCACCAGAGGCAATGGCGAAAGTTTTGGCACCCTACTTTACATGAGTTACAGATATAAAAGAATTGTTATGCGCTTGAACCCCGTGCGGCTGCTCATCAGCTGGATGAAGAGGGTTCGGTTCAAAAAACATGAAAATGTATCACTGTATAAGATCACCAAGATCTTTGTAAAAAGTCTGCACGACGATGAAGTGTCCGACCGCGCCAACGGCGTAGCCTACAACTTCATACTCGCCATCTTCCCGGCCATCATCTTCCTGTTCACACTCATCCCGTACGTATCGCGCTTCTTTCCGGAAGTAACCAAAGAAAGCATCATGCAGTTCCTGGGCGAACAAATGCCCGCCAGCATGTACAACACCGTATCGTCTACCGTGCTCGACATCGTCAGTAACCAACGGGGTGGCTTGTTGTCGCTCGGGTTCCTCTTCTCCATATACCTGTCAACCAACGGCACCATGGCGCTCATGCGCGCCTTCAACGCGTGTTACCGCACCGCCGAGCGCCGCAGTGGTGTGCGCACCCGGCTTATCGCTACAGGCCTCACCTTCAACTTCGCCTTTGTACTCTTCCTGGCCATCATACTCCTCGTAGTAGGGCAGCTGGTGCTGGAATACATACTCGTAAACCTCGAAGACTTCGGCTTGCCAAACATCGACGGCTTTACCGTGTTCCTCATCCTCATGCTGCGCTTCCTCGTGATCTTTATCGTATTCTTCTTCGCCATCTCCACCCTATATTACTTTGGGCCGGCCATTCACTATAACTGGCGCTTCTTCTCCATCGGTTCCTTTATCGCCACCTTGCTTTGTCTGGCGGTCTCGTATGGCTTCTCGTTCTACGTAACGAACTACGCCACCTATAATAAAGTATACGGGTCCATCGGTGTGCTCATTGCCATCATGGTGTGGATTCAGCTCATAACCACCGTACTGCTGGTGGGCTATGAAATCAACGCCGCTATTCACGACGCCATCCGGCAACAATCGTTATGGAACGCCCGCCACCGCCGCCGCGAACTGCTCGAAGGCGACGCTTAGCACTAGCCGCGTACGAAACCGTTTTCGAGCGCGAAACGAAAATCTTTTTCTGATTTTACTTTACAGACCGGTTTTCGGTCTGTACTTTTGTTCTGTAATAATAATTATTACAGAATGAGCAATAGCAGGTTTTCCGTAGCGGTGCATATCTTAACCCTCCTTGAAAAAGAGAAGGGTGAAATCACCTCGTCCGAATTCCTCGCCGGGAGCATCAACATCAACCCCGTACTCGTTCGCAAAGAACTCAGCACACTGCGCAAACAGGGACTTGTAGAAAGTAAAGAAGGAAAACAAGGTGGGTTCACCCTCGCTAAACCCGCCCGCCAGATCTTACTTTCAGACATCTACGAAGCCGTGCGGCACTCTCCCATATTGGGCCAGAATCGTAACTCCCCAAACCCGAATTGCCCCGTAGGACGACAGATCAACGGACACCTCGAAGATATCTATGCCGAAGCAGAAGACGCCATCATAAAACGCCTCGGAAAAACCACACTGGCTGACTTTGTGAAACGCTTCGACTGAATTTTTTTTGGCTTTAACTGTAAGAAAAAATATTACAATTTGATAACTTAACTAAAACACGACTATGAAAATTGCATTGATCGGAGCCAGCGGTTTTGTAGGCTCACACCTCGTAACAGAAGCACTTAACCGCGGGCACCACGTAACGGCTATCGTCCGCGACCCGTCTAAAATCACAACCCGTCACGCCAATCTTACCATAAAGGCAGGCGACGTACGCGATGAAAACGCCGTAGCCGAACTCGTAAAAGGCCACGACGCCGTACTCAGCGCATACAACGCCGGGTGGACAAACCCCAACCTATACAACGAATTTCTCGAAGGCTCACAAACCATTCAGAAAGGCACATTGAAGTCTGGCGTAAAACGCCTGCTGGTAATTGGCGGAGGTGGTAGCCTCGAAATTGCACCCGGTGTTCAACTGGTAGATACACCACAGTTCCCGGCCGAATACAAAGCCGGAGCAACCGCTGCCCGCGACTACCTCAACATCATCAAGAAAGAAGAGAACCTCGACTGGACATTCTTCAGCCCCGCTATCCTGATGCACCACGGTATCAAAGACGGCCGCACCAACAAATTCCGCCTCGGCACCGATCAACCCGTGTTCGATGCCAACGGCGAAAGCCGCCTCTCGGTAGAAGACCTCAGCGTTGCCGTTATCGATGAGCTGGAAAACAACAAGCATATCCGCAAGCGCTTCACCGCCGGATACTAGGCCTAACAAGAGAAATCGCTTACCAAGCGATTTCTCTTGTCTCTGACTCTATTTGATTTTTTTCAGTACAACCTGCTCGGCTTGCTTGGCCAGAACGACATTCATGAACTCTCGCAAATGAGGATATTCCTCAGGTGTAAAGTTGCTTTGGTTTATCGACAGCTGGCAGATAAGTACAATTACACCGGCGTTTTGAGAAATGTTGTACAGAAATTTCCCGGCGTTGGCTGGAAGAATGCTGAGTTTAGGAGCGGGGAGTGCATCCACAACATAACCCTGTGGGATAGTTATCTTAGCCTGATAAAACGTGGTTTTCGCATAATCCAGCTCCAGCGGAAGTTTGCGCTCTGGCTCAATGAAGGGATTCACAGCCAGACGCCCCGCGAGTATAGGATTAAAATAGATCATGTCGTAATTACCAGTAACACCCTCAGATGTTGTTTCAAAGGCGAAAGACTCCGTGAATGGTTCTATCGATGGTTCTGTATTAACAAAAGTGGCATCTGTAAAGCTTACGTCCGACAATGTGTTAGTTGAATTACGGACATAGTCTGTTGCGCCAACGTCTTTATACCGTTTACGGCTTGCGGATGCTTCGTAACCATTTTTTTCGACGCTAATTGAGCCGTTGATCTTTCCATTCGATTCAAGTTTCAGGTTTGCAACAGTTGTCGTTGTTGTCTTTGAAAGATCGGTCAGATCGACCCACCCGGCGTGCGAATCCACAGCTACGTATCCCAATCTCACGGAGCTTGGAAGCGATAGGAAATCATACGGGAGGTACTTATCGGTGGCGTCGAGATATATATTTTTGCCATTCAAACTGGATTGAATGATGACATTGTTAAACTGATCGATGGTTGGCATGTCTGGTCGTACCATTCCGTTTTCGCGGGTACTTATCAGAACGGGGTCTGCCATAATGCCCGCATACCGCAACATAGCCAACAATGTAAGGTTAATGTCGGCAGAACTTCCTTCTTTGCGATCATAGGCCCTTCGTATGTTTTCGGTAACGATGCTGTTACGTTTGTTCCAGGTGTAGTGATTGCGCACATATTGATGCAGAGCTTGGATTTGTTCTTCAGGTGTTTTACAATTTTTCGATATCTCTGTCGCTATTTTCTGCAAAAAGATTGAATTCTTTATGTTGTCAGGTTCCGTTGAGTATTGTATGTCCCGGTATACACGAGGTACATCAGCCCACGTTGTAGCCCGTGCATTCCAACGGTAAGATAAATTACCAAACTCTGCCTTTACCCAAGTTAGATAGAAACGCGCACGTGAGATATAATCATCCGAAGAATAGATATTGGCTTCTGGTTTAAATGCAGGAACATCGTTCATCGTCATGTGAAACGTATTGGATTCTTGTCCATAGATATAATCGTTCGATCGGATTACCTTAGGTGAAAGGTGCCCCGTAATAATGAAATTGAAGTTCATTTCAAGCGCGGCAGAGAAGGTATAGTCACTTGTGCATACAGGAATAGCCTGTTGAAAAGTCCATTCGATAATGTTGGAATTTTCGATCTCATAATAAATCTCAACGATACTTCCTTCGCGTACATCGGGCATGGCAAATCGCACTAGCTTTATATCGTTATTGAGCTGCTCCTTATACGTTTCAGTATCATTGAGCATGGATTGTCTGATCTCGCCATCGATCAGATTGTAAGTCGCGGCTTTTAAAGTCTTGATTCTATCATCAAGCCCAGTTTTGATCAGTGGAATCAGATCATTCCCCCATTGGTAGCCATCCTTGTTGAATATTTTTATGCGTTTGTGGCGAATAAATGCGGATCCCTGGAAAGAGGTTTTTTGTAGGGCATGGTCGAATAAAACAACGGCTGCCGCGCTGGGATCTTTCTCATAGTGCGTCAGTTCGATGTCTTTTTTGCTGACTTTACCAAAGCTGGCTTCGGTATTGACTTTTTGCCCATGGGCATAAAATGCCAGGAATACGAATATCCCGGCCAGGGAGGCAACGATGTTTTTCATGTAGTAGCGGTTCCGTAATAAAAGACAATGAAGCGAATGGGGCTGAATATTCGGTCTACCGCTCGGTAATTGATCTCAAATTACAGCAGCAAGAACGTAAAAAGCATGAAAAGGTTGAGCTTGGTCGGATATTAAATTTGGATTTACAAAACAACGGTCATAAAGAAGGGCAGTCTATCCAGACTGCCCATTCTCCTTTCATTAACCACTTCTCAGATCAAAGGTGGTGACTTATAGCAGGTAGTATGCGCCTTCCTGCGGTTTAACAATTTCCTTTTGCTTTTCCAGACCTTCGTAATCGTTGAGCATCTCGCGGATGTTCTGATCGATCGTTATCGCAATAGCCGTAACCGGTGTGTCTGTCGGCTTGTTTTCAAATGGGTCCTGAAGATGTATCGCCATTTTCTCGATTAACAGAAACGCGGCCGACATCGTAATAACCAACGGTATCTGTATAAACGCCGGATACTCCGTCATACCGAACGGTAACAGCACCATAAACAGATACAGCGCGAAGTGTATATACAGGCTGTACGTTGTCGGGAACACCGTTTTCTTGATCCGTTCACACTTACCCATGGCGTCGCAAAGCTTCGTCAGCGTTTGGTCTATCTCGACCTGTTGGTAGGCGTTGAGCCATTCTTCATTTAAGGCGTGGCGCAGGTCGCGTGCGTGTAATGACAGAATACCGTTGGGTACATTCGAATGTTTGCGTAAAAACTGAATCTCTTCTTCCGGTATAAAGTCACTTGCGTGCGTCATCGGGTTCTGTCCGCGTAACGTCTGTCCGAGGCTGTGCGTCCAGAAAATCTGACGGCGACCGAAGCGCTCGATAAACGTGTTGATCTCAACCGAAAAATGCGGATCGCGTATAAAGCACTGCATCTGGCGAATCAGTGTGCGCGAGTCGTTTACAATGGCGCCCCATACGATGCGGGCTTCCCACCAACGGTCGTAAGCCTGGTTTGAACGGAATGCAAGGAGCAAAGAGATCACGGTACCCATAATAGCCGGTACACTTAACGGTATCGCTATATGATGGAGGTTAAGATCCTTATGGAATAAACCGAAAAACGTCGAATAGATAGTGATCACCACCATCTCAAATTTTATCTTGCCCAGTACGTAGGGCCACGGAATACCTTTCTTAAGCAGCATAAAGAAGCGCGTGTAGTCTTTTTTTGTTTGTTATCGGAGAGCATCGCCGGCTGTTACACAGCCAGTACCGGTAAACCCAGCGTGCTGATCTCTTTGTCAGCGTGGGCTGTTGTCTTTCCGTGTACGATCACATCGATCTGATGGCTTTCAACAATCTGCCGTAAAGACAAATGCTCTGTGGGCCGGATCATCGATTGGTGAATAATGTGAAACGGCAGACTTTCGAGCGTTTCGCCGGGGTAATTCCCTGCGTCGATATACAACGCGCGGCGTAAATGCTCGGGTGCATCCTTTTGTATCGGCAGGAACATCGCCGGGCAACGGCTCTTCTGCAACAGCTTAATAAATTGTGAATGGGCAAAGTCCTTGCTGCGTTGGAACGACGGGGGAATAATTACCATGTCGATACTCAGGCGTTCCAGTATTTGTTTGAATACAGGTTCGGTGATACCGAAGCGGTGATGCTCCTGAACCGTGATGCGTACCGTGTGATGTTGCTGCACCGTTTGCCAGGCGCGTAGCAGCGTTTCGTGCTGGTCCAGCGCAAGGTGCTCGGGCTTCGAAATAAACAGCAGTTCTGTAATAGAGTCGGGCAGGGGCGAAATACTCAACAGCGTTATCTCACATTCACCAGAGGTGGCAAGCCCTGCGGCCATTTTCATGGCGTCAACCGTATCGATGCTGTAGGTAGTGGGAATCAGTATATGCTTCATAACCCTGACAGTTTGTTTATACTAGCAAGTAACGGCTGCGGGTTAAAGCCTGAATTAACAGCGTATTAGAATGTTCTAAAAGTTTCTCTCAGAGGATTTTAATGTGTTATTGCGACGGAACCGCAACGATACCTTTGTGCCAACCTGGGGTTTGGAATGAATCAGGATTTTACCACCATGCAAACGTATGATCTTCTCGGTAAGCGGCAACCCAATGCCATAGCCCCGGTATGAAAACGTATTGCTCGCGCGGAAAAACGGTTCAAATACGTGTTTCAACTCGTTCTCGGGAATGCCGATGCCCGAATCGGAAACATGGATATAAATATCGTTTGCCGTAGCCGATAGGGTGGCGAGAACCTCTTTATTATCCGAGTACTTTACACTGTTACTCAAAATGTTGATCAGCGCCAACTCCATCCATACACGGCTACACACCAGGCGGAAAGCGTCCGGCGCGTCCGGCACATCCTGTACCATAATGCGTACGCGGTTGCCGGGCATACGCTTGTCTATATCGCTTTTGGCCTGCAGTAGAATCTCCTCCAGGCCGGCCTCCTCAATACTTTGGTTCTTGCCATCGTAGGCCACCTGCGAAAGGCGCAACAGGCTGGCCGTTAAATCGTCGAGCTTCCGCGCTTCCTGCTGCATAACCTGTATCGAAGTCTCGTACTCGGCTTGCTGGCGTGGCTGCGACAAAATAATTTCCGCCTCACCCAAAATCGATGTTAGCGGAGTCCGCAACTCATGTGATGCATTGCTGATAAAGTTGCTCTGAATTTCAAACGCCGTTTCCAAACGGTCGAGCATATCGTTAAACGTCTGCGCTAACTGTGAAAGCTCGTCCTTCCCGTTGCCGGCGTCAAGACGGCTGTGAAGGTTCGAGGCGCTGATATGTTTTACCTTGGCGGCCAGGTCCGACACCGGTTTTATAACTTGCTGGGCAAAGAGACGCCCCAGGAAGAACACAATAATGATCGCGAGGGCAAAGCCGGCAATCAGAAGGTTTAGTAACTGGTGTATATAGCTCTGGCCGGTAACATCCACCGCATAGGCTACGACCATAAAATCGCCGGGACCTTTGGGCGGTATCAGGGCCACATAATGATGAAAATCGTCGTCATATTCCGCATACGACTGTATCAATGCCGTGCGATAAAAGTCATCTGGAAGTTGTAGTGCCGTATCGGGCTCCCACGTTCCGGCGGCGCGGTCTATCGTAATAAAGTGATCCTTCTCATAGGGCAGGCGTTGCAGGTGGCGCTTGCGCATCTCCTGCGCCCGGTAGCCATTGGGAGCATTGCGTTCAGCATAACCCTCGGCCGCGAGCGATGCTCGAACACGCAACCGCGTATAAAAATTACGATGCGTATTATGAGCGGATAATAAATAGATAAAAATGCTGAGCAGCAACATAAGCGTTGCTGTAATCGCAACGAAGATAAGAGAGACTCTATTCCTGATCTTCATGCGCTTCGTCTTCGCGCAGCACATAGCCCATGCCCACCACCGTATGAATCAGCTTACGGTTCGTGTTCTTGTCTATCTTACGACGCAGGTAATTGATATATACATCGACCACATTGGTCGTCATATCGAAATTTACATCCCAGACATTCTCCAGTATCTCGCCACGCGAATATACCCGACCCTGATTGCGGATCAGAAACTCAAGAAGCTTGTATTCCGTAGCGGTAAGCGATATACGTTCGTTGTTGCGTTTAACGACCTTGCTGTGCGTGTCCACCTCAAGGTCGGCCAGCGCGATAAGGTTCGAAGCTTTGGCCGGGGCGGAGTCACCCTTGCGGCGGGTAACGGCAGCCATACGCGCCAGCAGTTCCGCGAACTTGAAAGGCTTCACAAGATAATCGTCAGCACCGTTCTCCAGTCCGCTCACAACGTTCTCCGTAGTCCCGAGCGCCGTCAGCATAATGATCGGCAGTTGAATTTTCAACGCCCGTACCTGACGGCAGAGCTCAACACCGTTCATGCCGGGAAGCATAATGTCGAACAGCGCAATGTCGGGCAGCTCGTTCTTGATCATCTGTAGCGCCGTAATACCGTCCATCGCCACCGAAACATCGTGGCCTGCTTCCATCAAACCGCGACGAATGAAGGATACTACATTGGGCTCATCTTCTACAACCAGAACTTTCATGTCGCACAGATTACGTTTCGAAGGCGTTACGGCCTCTTGTATGTAAAAATAGAAATATTCTTCAGCAAAAAGCAGCCGACGCCACTACCGCGTAGCCTTCACTAATCGCGGCTGCCCGGCCATCGTTAAAATTAACCATTCAATAACAAACATTGTTTCGCTGGCGATAAGCATTATTTCATTTTTGGGTCGATATTAATAGCCCATCCCTGTCCATTATGAAGAAAATCTGTAGTGCACTCTTGGTAGTAATCGCCGTTTACGCGCCGGCACTGGCCCAGCGCAAAGCCGTATTCATCATCGTCGATGGTATTCCGGCCGACGTCATCGAGAAACTCGACATGCCCATGCTCAAAGAAATAACTACCGCCGGCGGCTATACCAATGCCTACCAGGGCGGAGGCAAAGGCACCTACAGCGAGTCGCCCACCATCTCGGCGGTAGGTTATAACCACGTCCTCACCGGCACATGGACCCACAAACACAACGTATGGGATAACGACATCGATGCCCCCAACTACCACTACTGGAACATCTTCCGCATCCTCAAAGCCGTTAACCCCGAACGTAAAACCGCCATCTTCTCCTCGTGGCAGGACAACCGCACCAAACTTGTCGGCGAAGGATTGCTCCGCGCCGGAAACATGAAGTTCGATTACGCTTACGACGGCCTCGAACTCGACACCCTGCGCATCCCCCATACCCGCGACCGCAAATTCATGCTGGCCATCGACGAGCAGGTATCCACCGAAGCCGCCCGCTACATCCAGGAAAACGGCCCCGACCTATCCTGGGTATACCTCGAATTCACCGACGACATGGGCCACATGTATGGTGATAGCCCCGAGTTCTACGACGCCGTAAAAAAAGCCGACGCCCAGATCGGCCGCGTATGGAAAGCCATTCAGGCACGCAAAAAACAATACAACGAAGACTGGATGCTCGTCATCACCACCGATCACGGCCGCGACACGCAAACCGGCAAACACCACGGCGGCCAGTCCGATCGCGAACGCACCACCTGGATCGCCACCAACGTAAAAAACCTCAACCCTCACTTTAAAGAAACACCCGGCGCCATAGACATTGCCCCGTCTATACTATCCTTCATGAACATCACGATCCCCGAACCCATACAACGCGAACTCGACGGCATCTCCTTCGTCAACGACATCTCAATCTCCAACCTCCAGGCCACACGCCACGACAACACCGTAAACCTCACCTGGACCACCCACAACCCCAAAGGCAACGCCCAAATATTGATCACCCCAACCAACACCTTCGCCACCGGCGGCACCGATACCTACACCACCGTCGGCAAAGTTCCCGTTAAGAAATCATCCTACTCATTCCCATTACCTACCAACACCGACCTATACAAGATCGTCGTAAAAGCACCAAACAACACCGCCACCGTATGGATTGTTAAGGACGGCTATAAAACGGTCCGCAAGAAGTAACCCACGTCTGGGGAAAGTCATGAAAAGTAAGATTTAAAAAGTCTGTGCGATAAGCACAGGCTTTTAAATTGAGTCAGATTTTATTCCGCGAACTTGCGAATAAGATAGCGCTCAGTATCCTTAGAGTAATAACCATAAAGATAATAGCCGTTAACTTTAAAAACTGTTTCGGCAATAACATCAAACCCGTGAGACTTACTGAATTTCCGCATTTTATCAAAGCCGTTGCCTGGTAACTGCCCCTCAATATGATTGAGTGTTTCAGAATTAAAGAGACACTTCACGTAAACTGAATTGCTTTCCTTAGTGGCTTTGAAAAAAGAGGAGTAAGCCGGGTAATAGCCATACATTGATCCAGTAACTCCTCCTGCCATCATAATCGGAGCGCCACCCCCGGTTCTAAGTTCGACATAGCTGCCCAGAATGACTTCCGTACCACGCGGAGAAGTGTAAACTGAAACGCCGGCTTTGCCTAAAGATGTACTACGAAGAAACTGGCGCGTAGTTTCAAGTTCGTCTTCCCGAATACCCTCGCCAAGACGTCCCGTTGTCTCTGAAGCATGTGTTATAGGGGAATTAATAAAAACCATTTTCTGATCCTTACTGGCTCGGAATTCCTGTAAGCGACTCTTATCGATCAATTTGTTTATACTAAGCAGGATCTCATTTGGGCATACCTTGAACTGATAAAGAAGACCGTGATGGACGTACGACGCTGAATTGATTTTTGCCATTGAAGTGCACCCAATTTGTCCATGGGTAAAAGTCTCAAGTTTTCCTTCCAGCGTTGTTATGTTTATCGTGATTACACGTGTTCTGTGCAGCTCATTGTCTAATGTTATAATCAGTTCGTCATCGTCTTTGTATAGTTTGTTTTTATGTGACGTCACGTCGATTGGATTGGGCATTTCACTGTCGATCACTACAAGCTCATCCTCTTGTAGAACATCACTCAATCGATACAAGCTGGGATGATGAGAGAATCTTTCGCTGTTGAAGTCGAAAGAGCGGGTTTCATAATGGCCATTTTCATCAATTGCATATAAATTCAGCGTTGAAGATGTGCTCGTCGTAGTAAATAAGAAAAGCTTACCATGAGATCCCATGCTACCGGCATATCGCTCTTTTTTAATTGGTATAGTGAAGTGCTTTTGGGTTACCGTATCGCTAGCGTAGTCATAACAAAGGGCGAAGAAGTCGTCGTGCTTTTTATTGCTCAATATTAATGTGTAGCGATAATTGCTTGTGATGCACCCTAAAGTTTCCGGATAGCCTCCGTCAGGTCGTTTACAGTCGATCTGGGCGCGTTGCCTGAAATTCCGATCAAACAATACACCATAGATTGATGTTTTTCCAATCAGAAACAACGATGTGCTACTGTCTGTCGGATTCATAACAGGAAAAGCCTCGCGGTTGTCAACCCATAGTGATCGGTTCAGACTAAAGTTCTGCTCAAACGCAATAGATTGTGCACGGGCTATCGATGTTGCAAAAGCACAACGCAATAGAATGATAACCATGAAACGTGTTGTCATAGCGGCTAAAGTCTCGGTTTCCCGGTTTATTATTTAGTAACACACTCCACCCTCCCCAACGCTTCATTATAAAGCACGCTATCCGCATTCTTCAAAATCCAAACCCCATTACGCTCCTCCATCTCACCATTCTTAATGCGAAGACTATCGCCATCGATCTTAAAAATCTTCTCTTCCTTCGCCAGCTGCCCTTCAGCCGAATAAGAATAGATCGCTTTCACTGTATTATCTTTTATCGTCCCGGCAAGCGTTCCGGTCATCTTATCTTTCTCGGCGGGCAGCCAGTTAAGAATACCCGTCACGCTGTCGCCATGCACAGTTAGCTGCACGTACAGCGAGTCGGCTATAGCATTTTGCCCTTGTGTTACTTGCAGGTAGCAGTATTGATGAGAAGACCCTTCCGCAGCCGCGCCAGACTCTTTGGTGCCCTGGCGACACGACAGAACAGTAACAATAAGTAAAGAGAGAGGGAGTACTTTTTTGATAATAGTCATGATTGTAATGGACTTATGGAAGACGAAAGTATAATAAAACAAGGGTTTTCTGAAATCTGCTCCCAAAGCCGATTTTTTCAAGAACATTGCCAGGCTGCTGACATGACGTTGTCAGTCCGGGTGTGTAGCTTTAAGTAACAAACCTCAAAACCATGACACCAGCATTGCTTGCCCGTAGCCGGGCGTGGAATCAGCAAATCACGTCGCCTGAATTTAACCGTGCTGCCGATGTAGTCGCATGGCTGGGCGCGGTGCAGGCGCAGGATTTTGCCGCCGGAAAGTGGGCCATCGGGTTACGAATGCCTAATGCCACAGATGCCACCATTGAAAAGGCCATTGCCGACGGCTCCATCGTACGCACCTGGGCGTTGCGTGGCACACTTCACTTTGTAACGGCCCGCGATGTGCGCTGGATGCTCGAACTCGTTGCTCCGGCCATGCACGTTCGCCATGCCGGCTACTACCGCAAGCTTGCACTAACGGATGCTGTATTGCGCAAAAGCCAGGACATCATGCTGCGCGTGCTACAAGGTGGCAACCAGCTTACCCGAAAAGCCTTACTACAAGAGATTCACGACGGAGGCGTCTCCGTTGAAGGCTTAAGAGCCAACTTTATTCTCCTGCGCGCGTCCCTCGATCGGATACTTTGTTCCGGTCCACGTCAGGGCAAAGAGTTCAGCTTTGTATTATTTGATGAATGGGTGGCACCGGCAAAGCCTATCGATCGCGAAAAAGCACTTGAAACACTCGCGAAGCGATACTTTAAAAGCCACGGCCCGGCTACACTCGATGATTTTATATGGTGGTCCGGCGTATCGCGTACAGACGCCCGCCTCGCAACAGACCGCGCAAAGCGAAGCCTCCGGACACATGAGAGCGGCGATACAACATATTACAGTGCAAACACAACAACCACATCAGTTTCCAAAGACACGGCCGTCCACATGCTCCCCCCGTTCGACGAACACCTCATCGGCTATACCGATCGCAGCGCAATGATCGACCCTGAATTCGAACACAAAGTCATGGGCGCCAAGAATGGCATCTTTAGCCCAATACTTGTATTCGATGGCAAAGTTATCGGAACCTGGAAACGAACAATACATAAGAACACCGTATCTGTATCACTCATGCCGTTTGCCCCGCTCACCAAAGCCCAGCACAAAGCCGTCGCCCAAACCCTAAAACACTACGCCACCTTCCTGGGCATGAAGCCCGGCCCCTAGCGTCGCCCTGCCGCAAATCTTCAGCGCAAGCGGTGACTTGCCTCGCCCGCCCTTCGCCCGCCATAGCTTTAGCGACGGCGGGATAGCATTAGCGACGGTGTGTGAGCTTTAATGAAAGCTCTCACACCCACAATAAAAAAGCACACAGCGCTTTAAACACCGTGTGCCCCTTTTCGCGATCCGCCTAACAGCACTACATGTGCTGTACTCCCATCATACAACGGAACGGCGGGATCTATATCATTATAGGATTTTACCTCACCAAACTCAAACGTCACACATCTACAACCCCTAATCTCTCTAATCTCTTATAAATCTCACGAATCTTGTTCTGATTCTGTTATGATATACGGAAATTCTCCTACCTTTGTTGCATGAATTTCAAAACGTTCCACGGCAACCAACAGCAGCATGAACACATGCCTGCTACAACTATGCCCGGAATGGTACTAATGAATAAAACGATTTAAACGTATTACGCATATAGCCAACGAAGCCCGGGTAGCAACACCCGGGCTTTTTTGCTTTTAATCCCTACCGTAATGGAGATGATTATTTTTATCGGCATCCCCGCCAGCGGAAAGAGTAGCTTCTATAAAGCTAACTTTTTCACAACCCACATGCGCATAAGCCTCGACCTGTTCAACACAAGGAACAAGGAACATCGGTTAATGGACACCGCATTGCATGTTCAGCAGCGTATGGTAATCGATAATACAAACGTCTCGCGCCACGACCGGAGCCTCTATATAGTAAAGGCAAAAGCCCGGCGCTACCGCATAATCGGTTACTACTTCAGGAGCCCGCTACAGGAATGTATGCAACGTAATGCTATGCGACAGGGTAAAGAACACGTAGCCCATGCCGGACTGTTGGCAAAATACCGACAACTCGAAGAACCCGTGTACGACGAAGGATTCGACGCATTATATGCCGTGGATCTTATAAACGACAAAGTAAACATAAACGCGATTGAACCATGAAATACACCGATATAGATAAGGCTATGCGCGCCTACGAAACAAGCCTCGATCAATGTATCGACGCGGATGTTTACCTCGTAGCACGCCTGGATGGCCGTGGCTTTACACGACTCACCAAAGAATTGCTGCCACTGGAGCGTCCCTTTGATGTGCGGTTTCGTGATGCCATGATCCACACCGTAGAGCGCACCATGCAGTGCGGCTTCCGGATCATCTATGGCTACACGCAAAGCGATGAAATCTCGCTGTTGTTCGCGCCTGGGGAAAGCACCTTCAACCGTAAGGTCCGTAAGCTTACCTCGATCCTCGCCGGAGAAGCCAGCGCGCAGTTCTCGTTACAGATAGGCGTACCCGCCGTGTTTGACTGTCGCCTTATACCGCTGCCAGACGAGCGACGTGTAGTTGACTACTTCCGGTGGCGCGCAGAAGATGCCAGCCGCAATGCCCTGAATGCATGGTGCTACTGGACCCTGCGGAAAGAAGGTGCGTCCGTTCAACAGGCTACACAAGCCCTCACAGGCCTGTCTGTACAGGCCAAACGCGACCTGCTGAAAGACCGCACCATCATAGCCGATGAAGTGCCGGCATGGCAACGATATGGTACCGGCCTTTACTACGAAGCCGTTACACGCACCGGTACCAACCCCTTCACCGGGCAAAGCACCACAGCCGATCGCACCACACTTCGCCGTGAGGGTGAACTTCCGGTAGGCACGGCATACAGCGACTTTATACGAGATATAGTAAGAGAAAAAACCGTAACAACAGTTACATAACCATTAACGACAACAATGAACATAACCCTATACAGACCCACCGGAGCAAACGAACTGCAATTGATAATCGACTCCGGCATGAAACACTTTCCGCCCAGGCTCTTCTGGCAACCCATATTCTATCCGGTGCTAAACGCCGCCTACGCCATCGAAATTGCACAAGGCTGGAACATGGGCGATCCCGAAGGAGACGGCGCAGGCTTTGTAACCGCCTTCGAAATACCCGAAGCATACTTCAAAACCTTCGACATACAAACCGTAGGCCTCACACACCACCAGGAACTCTGGGTGCCCGCCGATCAGTTGGACACATTCAACGCCAACATCATCAACGGCATCCACATCCAGCACGCCTTCCTCGGCCGCCAGTTCTCCATGACCGAATCTATTAAACGCGTTATCCCCAACTAAAACAGGCTGTCTCAAATTTTTGAGACAGCCTTTAACATTTGTCTGTAATACCGTTTAGACCCATCCTGCCGTAATTACAAAACGCTGTTGTAATCTTTGTTCATCATGTCAATCCTCAAATAATCTTGTTCTCGCCGTTCCCCTCTCTCAAATAAACATTCGGACTAACCTTCCGCGGCATACTCTCATCCCTAAAGACCTCCTCAACCTTACTCCGTATAAACGCAATATTTTCAGCAGACCGCGCATCGCAGAAAATAAAAATATCCTGCGTCGGGATAGCGTATACCACATCGGTCGCATTCAGTGTGCTGCAGATATACTCCCAGATCTCATTCGTCACAAAGAAACTGGATTCCAATGCACGGCAGTTCGTCAGCATACCGGTATGTTCGTTAATGCGGGTTACGGCAATGGTGTCGCGTACCAGCGCGTACAGGTTCTGATAAGCCCGCGTCATCACGTCGTCCAGTGCCGCACGACTTTGTGCGATCTCGATATCCTGATTCTGTAGCCAGCGCATGTGTGTGCCATCATCAACACCGAATACAATAGATAAAGTGTCGAACGATACCGGAAATATAACAGGTAGCACATGCTCGGGTAGCTCGTGTTCTTCTCCGTTAAGCGTTACCTTACGCGACGTAAGTGTGCCGTACTTTACTACGGGCAGTATTTTAGTCATGGTTTCCAGAAACCGTTGCTGGGCGTTTTGTTCTTCTGCCATGGATATTTTGAAGCGTTATTGATCGATATGTATCTGCCTTTAAAAAGCAGAATGTGGCGTAAAAATAACGCTTTTTTAATCCGCTACGAAATAACGCGGCTGTGCTGGTCATCAGGTACATACAGTTACACGCAAGTCAGGGAGATTCTTTTGATTAACACTTTGCTGCAGATTCGCAAGAGTGTAGGTAAATAAAAAAAAGAGTGTAGGTAAATAAAAAAAAGAGTGTAGGTAAATAAAAAAAAGAGTGTAGGTAAATAAAAAAAAGAGTGTAGGTAAATAAAAAATTATACAGTAACCTGTATCCATTCTTAACCGCTCACGTATATTCTACTATGTTCAAGCATTCGTATATCATGTAGTATGATCTCTTACTCACCGGCACATTCATTATCCTGACAAAGGGGCTGGCTTTTTCAACTCACTTCTTATTACTGCTCTAACACCGCATAAGCGTCACTGCTTTAGAAGTTCCCTTTTGTCTTTACGGACGACTGCTGCATCCGCCTCGCCAATGGATTGACTCGTTTTCTTATTCTATACTATAAATCAACAAACTATGAGTGGCATTTTTAAGAAGGCCATCAGCCTCTTTGCGCAATCCGGAGAGGGCAGGGCAACGTCTGCCATACGCGAAGGAAGACACCGGAACACCATGCCGCAAGGCCATGCCCCGGCGCACATTTCGCTCAGCACGGAAGACATCGACAGATTCGACAAACATTTTGAACAAATGTTCGACAATGCGAACCTGCCCGGACCCGACTATTACGAGTTCTGGAAAATGACAGAAGCACTCGCAGTACACGTGCGCGACGAACGCTCGCGTATTGCCGCCACCTTTGCATCGTTGTCCATTCAGGGACTCACGCAGGAAAGACTGGTAGAAACCGCCCAGCAATACAAAGGACTAATCAACGACGACCGCAGTCGTTTCGGGAAAGCATGTGATGCCATGATCCGTAAGATTGACGACGATATACACAAAATTCAAACAACACTCTATCGAGCCTGATATTACGATAAATAGAAGACCCCTGGACAAACATGTCCAGGGGTATACACGTTATTCCAGCGGCTCGCGCTCGGCCCAGGTAAGACCGTTAGGCAGCGCTACTGAATTGAACTCAAGATGAAGTACCCTGCGTGGCTTCTGGTTAGTAGCCTTCGACGATGCGTGCAGCAACAACGGCTTCATAATATGAATGCCACCCGCGCGTACTTCGCACAACGTAGGCGTACAGCTCTCGGTAATTAACCGGACCTCCTCGTCCTTCAGCTTCTTATGGTGCGAGCCGGGTATAATGTTCAGCGCGCCGTTGGCGGCCGTAGTATCGTCCAGGTGAATACGTATTGTAACGGTATCGTCCAGTATAGCATCGGGAGGCACCACGCCGTGTACGTCGTTCTTGCGTGTCCAGCCAGTGAACCCTTCCGTCTCGATCTTCTCGGCCACCTGTATCACCGTATCCTGGTGCCAGGTTACATACCAGTTTGCCTCCGGTGTTTTGTTAAAGAAAAGCGCCTTCGTCAGGAAAAGCGCGGGGTTTACCTTCTTTAAAATATGCGTGAGCCTACGATTAAGCAGCAGTGGCTTGAGCTCCGGAGCCTGTTGCAGAATGTCGCGTACAGCGTGGGCGTTGTCATCCAGACCTGTTCGTTTAAAATAGGCCTGCAGTTTACTCTTTATGGCGTTGACCTCCTTGCGGGTAAAGACCTGCTGCAGCGTAGCCGTGCCACGATGCGTAAGCTTATGTATCGCGCCGCTGATCGCCGAATCGCTCATCTCGTACTGATACTGCTCGATAGCCTGCTCCAGGCAATCCTTAATACGACGTTTCAAACGTTCCGGCCCAAGCACCTTCACATGCCCGCCAAAGCCCAGGATCTCACGTTCCAGCTCGAAGTTATGTTGTACATGTAACGAGAACAGCGTGCCCGCAGCCGTGGTCTCAATCACCTGCTGCGAATGGTGTATCGGCTTCGTTACGATATACGGCGCCGTCTGCGGATCAGCCAGTAGTGTAACCGTCTCGGCTATTCCTCCCGTGTTTACCGTTACACCCAGAACGTCGCGCAGATAATCGCTGATCTGGAAGTCGCTCTTCTTTTCAATATACGAATCACTGCACGGTTTCAGGTGGGTAATACGATCCAGTGCCAGCGTGAGTACAGGCTCCTTCCGTTTCTTAATACCTAACACAAACCAACGGTTGCGGTATTCTTTCAGGTAGTACGGATGAAACTTGAAACTGTTGCCCTCACGCGCCTTGAACGATTGATACCCCAGCTCTACCGGGCACTTCGTAATAATCGCCTGATACAATGGATCGATGTACTCAAGCCCTTTCAGGTTTTCGTTCTTCTCGAAATCGATAACCGGCTCCTGGCTGGTCCTGGCTGAGTGAATCTTATTCTCCAGCTTCTGTACCATACCACTCAGATCCTGAAAGTGTGTGAATCCTTTAAATTGCTTTAGGATCTCCACAACTTCCGTAAGCTTACCGAGGTCGTCGTCGGTCAGCGGTATATTCGTAATGGAATATTCCGGATCCTCGTATACATAATAGCGTTTGTCCAGTATAACAATCGGAGCGTTGTAGCCCAGCTTATCGCTGCGCATCGCCTGAATATCCATCTGCACCGTACGACGGCTCACACCCTTTCCAATGCCTTCATATTCGTATAAGGCTTCCGAGCAGGCATCCACCAGATCTTCGAGTGTGTATTTGCGGTACTTATTTCTCAAACAATTATCGATAGTACGATAGCGGATGAGTGCGTTGCGGTTAACCGGCATCAGCGTAGAATTTTGTGTGTGTAAAGACGTAAAAAAAATCCACTGCGCAAAAGGCTTGCGCAGAAGTTGGTTTTGTGGTGTTAAACGGGGTAGGGGCCGTCTGTAAAAGTGTTTGTGTGGTATTTCTTTGAGCCTACGTGCCGGGCCAGCGCGCTTTGCCAGCCGTTACCGGCCTCCAGTCGTTTCAGGATCGACCTAAAATCGTACTGTGGCTGCCAGCCCAGCTCACGACGCGCCTTCTCGTTTACGTATACACGGTCCAGTTCCGGAAACATAGTCCAGTACCGGTCTGTATATACGCCGGCGTACTCGGGCACGCGTTTGCGCAGCACTGCGGGGGCGTCCGTGCGCAAGGCCGCCAGGTCTTCAGGCAGGAACGGGGTCGTGGCGCTGATAATGTATTTGCCAAAACCCAGCATATCCGCATGCTGTGCGGCTGCCAGGTGGGCCGTTACCGCATCCTCCAGCTCCACACGGCGGGCAAGAAACTCGTTTACCTTAATATTATCGTCTGTATAGGCGTCGCGTATACCGGCGTTGTCGTCGGCCTCGGCAAAAAAGCGCGACGTGCGCAACACAAGACACGGAAGCTTGTGCTTCTTAAAAAACAGCTGGCAAAGGTCTTCCGCTGCGGCTTTGGTTATGCCGTAAATGTTCTTGGGAACCGGTATAACATCCTCCGTAATCCAGGCCGCCGGTTGTCCGGTAGGCGGCACCAGCGCGTCACCAAAAACACTGGTCGTGCTCGTAAAGATTACACGCTTCACCCCGGCAGCAAGTGCCTCCTCCAGAATATTCAGTGTACCGGTAATATTCGTATCCACAAATTGCTGCGCCGTATGCGTGGCCACGTGTGGCTTATGCAATGTGGCGGCATGAAATACAGTGTCGGCACCTTGTATATGTCGGCGCACGAAAGCCCGGTCCGTTATCGACCCCACATGCGTGGTAAACGGCGAGGGCAGAATGTCTACACTTGTAACATCGTGTTGCTGCTGTTGTAAGGTGCGAACCATGGCCTCGCCAAGATGGCCGGCACTTCCGGTAACAAAAACTTTCATAATCAGTATGCCTTACGGATAGGGCGTGTGATTGGATGCCGAATTAGTGGTTTATTTTGGAAGATAGCGACATATCCAGCCCAACCGCCATGTTTTCACCCCGATACCCGCTCCGGCACAAAGTGTTCATGAGGGATCAGTCCCGGAGCTAGTGCACGGTTTAAGCATGGATACAGCATGGACAGAGTATGACCGGAATATGAGCGTCCCCAAGCTTTCTGAACAGCCCGTGGTTATTCCCGCAATGCTTTATACGTGCGTTGTCATATCTTGCCAAACAGTCACTGCCGGACCCCATTCCGGGTAGAATGGCCAGGGAACAGCTTTTTAGATAAAATTAAAAAAATAAAGGCACAAACGTCACTGCGCAGAAAGATTGCGCAGATGATGAAAACCTTTGTTACATGAAATTGAATAAAGACATGAAAATAACAGGCAGCGATCTTAAGGCAATTGGTTTTACAGAAGGTAAGGCCATGGGTATAGCGTTAAAACTTATAGAACAGCACTACGCAACATTGCCACCACAGGAACAACTTTCAGTATTGGAAACCGTACTGAAAACTCCTGAAGCGTTTCACGACGATGCCCAACTGGCACAGCTAAGCGCCGCGTTAACAGCGCCGGTCGTCGTTCCCGAATCCATCATTCCGTTAAAGGAACAAGCGTTGCCATACCGTGTATACGGTGCCGATGCTATTGAAGACGGCGCGATCCTGCAAATGGAAACCGCGATGAAACTGCCCGTTACCGTAGCCGGTGCGTTAATGCCCGATGCACACCAGGGCTACGGATTACCGATCGGTGGTGTACTGGCCACCCATAATGCCGTAATACCCTACGGCGTAGGTGTCGATATCGGTTGCCGTATGTGTATGACACTATATGATCTACCCGCGTCGCTACCGGTTACCGATAAAGACCGGTTAAAGAAAATGCTGCTGGATAACACCCGCTTCGGTACCGCCACATTCAAGAAGCCAAAAGACGACGCCATCTTCTCACGCGCCGAGTTTAACGACGTGGCCATCGTGCGAAGCCTGAAAGACCGTGCCTGGGCACAGATCGGTTCATCGGGTGGTGGTAACCACTTTGTAGAATTCGGTATCGTCGAAATCCTCCAGGAAGTAAACGAATATAACGTAAAGCCGGGAACCTATATGGCCCTGCTGTCGCACTCGGGTTCACGCGGTTTGGGCGCCACCATTGCGAAACATTATACCGACATCGCGATGGATGTTTGCCGGCTGCCACAGCATGCCCGTCACCTGGCGTGGCTTGACCTGAACACCGAGGCAGGCCAGGAATACTGGCGGGCCATGAACCTGGCTGGTGATTATGCGTCGGCATGCCACCACCAGATTCACGAGCGTATTGCCCACGCGTTGGGCGAAACACCACTCGCAATGATCGAGAACCACCATAACTTTGCCTGGAAGGAGAAAGACGCGCAGGGTAACGAAATCATCGTACATCGTAAAGGTGCCACACCCGCCGGCGCAGGTGTGCTGGGTATCATCCCCGGCTCGATGGCAACACCGGGATACATTGTCCGCGGTAAAGGCGACGCATCATCGGTTAACTCCGCGTCGCACGGTGCGGGGCGAACCATGTCGCGTACAAAGGCGAAAGAGAAGCTGCGCGTAAACGATGTTCATACCTTCCTGGCCAAAGCCGGTGTAGAAGTTATCGGCTCCGGCCTGGACGAAGCACCAATGGCGTATAAGGATATCCATCAGGTTATGGAATCGCAGAAAGAACTTGTACAGGTACTGGGTTCGTTCATGCCAAAGATCGTGCGGATGTGTGGTGACGAAGCTTTCGCCGAAGTAGATTAACGCGGCGCGTAACCCTTCAGATTGAGATTCCGTTGAATTAGAAATCTGATGGGTTACAGCACCATCGTTAGTACATAAAGCAGAATGCCAACGACCACGAGAAAGAACAGAACATACGAGCTGGTTAAATCCCGGCAGATATTCAAAATCAGTTTAATCGTTATAGCACTCACCACCAGTATCGTTTATCTGCAAGGGCTGCAAGGCCATCGATCACTGTTTATCAACTCTGTTCTGACCACAACAACACTTGCTGTCACGTTCTTTACGTTTGTTGTGGTCGGCTTATACCGGGGCATCAAGCTTAAAGACGACGTAGGTCGGATTACCGATCGTTTCAAAATGACGGGCCTGCCAACAGATTTGCCTTCTGCCGGACCGTTCGCTGAAGCGGCCGATGATATCGCGGGTGCCATTGTTGGCATAATCCTATGGATACTGGCTACTATTGTTGCACTATTGCTGTTTTGGATGGCGGCCAATGTCTTCCTGCTCGCGGTGCTGGCGTTCATGGCCATGTTATACTGGGTGTTCTTCCGCGCATTGCGACTCGTTTTCAAAAACTCAGCAAAATGTAAAGGCGATCTCATAACCTGCATGCGCGTTGGCCTCACCTATACCGCGCTCTATAGCTTCTGGATTTACGGCGTGTTCTTCCTGGTAGATTACCTCATTCATCGGTAACAAAAAAATAATCTTCTTAAAAGAGTAACCTGTGTGAGGAGTATCCGTATAAACCGTATCTTTGTAACACAATTTTACTCAATCGTTTCACCAAAACTGAGGGAGAAAGATATGTTGGTTCTGAAATTAAATATCGCCTACTGACTGCCACGGCAACATTCCTGCCGGACCTGAGCAGTACTATCCAGTAATTATTTTACAATACCATTAAATTCCGGGCATTTCTGTGTCGGAAGTAATGCACGTTGCCTGTTTGTTCAGGCACAAACGTCATGCTATGTTTTCTATATAGC
>Ga0065165_1001169_pt1 | contig 30497 bp, 13 predicted proteins | sample AraplaMF_Cvi_mMF_FD_63813 | JGI IMG/M metagenome (GOLD analysis project Ga0065165, IMG submission 63813) | Arabidopsis root microbial communities from the University of North Carolina, USA - plate scrape MF_Cvi_mMF (version 2) (version 3) | ecosystem: Host-associated > Plants > Roots >... | reverse complement strand
TCACGCTGGCGCTGCGTTTGTCCAGGTCCGTCGTGGTGCGGGTCTCCTTGACCCAGACAACGTTCGACAGCGATCCCTTGAGCTTTTCCAGGAAGCCTGGCTGCGCGCCGCCGCCCGCGGGCGCGGCATCGCCGGACTCACCCATGCCCAGCAGGGGCAGGATGCGGTCGCTCTGGAACTTGAGGTTCAGGGCGAAACCCTCGGCGATGGGCTTCAGTACGATGGGACCGTCGATGGTCCGCACCTCAACCCCCGCCTGGCCGGGAAGGCGCAGTGCTGACGTTCTGCCGTCCAGGCGCTGCAGGAATACCGGTTCGCCCTGCGACAGACCTGCCAGCACCACCATCACACTGCTGGAACCGGCGACGTCCTTCAGTTTGAGATCGAGTTCGAGCAGCGGCAGCTCGTCCGGGCTGCGCGCGTCCGACGCGGGCTTCTTGCCGTCGGCATCGCGCAGCGCCTTGCGGGTGCGCTTGCCTCCGTCGTCGCTGTCCAGCCACAGGTCGGTGGACAGACGTGCGACGTCGAGCTCGCCCGCATCGCTGTCGTTGACGCGGTTGAGCACCAGATAGGCGCCAGGGACAGCGGTGAAGTCGAACAGCAGGCCGGGCTGCCAGCGCGCCGGAATGTCGATCCTGAAGCCCAGTACCGACAGCGTGCGCGAGTCGCCGGGGCCCTGCGCTGCCGGCCAGCCGCGCGAAGTGACCAGCACCTGGCGCAGCTCGAATGGATCGGTGGCAATGCGCAGCTCGAGTGCTAGCGCGGGTACGCTTGCCTGCCCGCCTTCCAGCAAACCGCCGAGACGACGCAGCAGCGCGCCCAGCAGCTCAGCCACCGCCCCGAGACCCTTGGCAAGCAGGTCGCCGAGCGTGGCCAGCGCGGCGCCGGCCTGCTCGGCAAGGAAGAGGGCACCACGGCCGGCCGCCAGCGCCATTCGCCCGAGGATGTCGAGAAGGCGCTCGGCCTGCGCCGCAATCATGCCGGCGAAGTCGAGCACTACCTTGAGGACGGCGGCGCCGCCGCGCAGCATGGCCTCGGCGGCGCTGGCGACCAACTCCAGGGGAAACGGGTCGACCAGCCGCAATTCGAGCACGCGCGTACCGGAGGCGTCGACCTCGACCTTGCCGCTGAAGCTGAGGAAGGCATCGGGATCCTCCACCACCCTCACGGTCAGGCGCTTGAAAGCGACCGTCGCGCGCATGCTGGCGCCGGACGGCACCTGGCCGGTGCCGGCGCCGTAAGCGCCGAAGGCCGGTGTCACAGTCATCTCCTGCCATGCGATCTCGAAGGGGCCGAAACGCCGCGCCTGGCCCGGGAGCACGAGTGGCGGGGCGTTTGCCGACACGGTCGCGCCGATGATCTCCCGGTTGTGCACGACGCCCAGTTGGAGCTCGCTGACGACTGCCTCGAAGCCGGACCCGCCTGCGGCTGTGGCCGTCAACTTGAAACGGGCGAATTTGCCGGTGGCCGCGAGGCTGTCGGTAGCAGGGTCGTAGCGGTCCGTTACGATCGCCCAGTCAATCCGCTGCTGTGCCGCGTTCAGCTCGATTGCCAGCTTGGGTTGCGTTGCCGCCGGGTCTGGATTCGTGTGCTCGGCAATCACTTTGATGCTGCTGTCAAAGCGGGAAAACAGCGAGCGGGCGCCATTCAGCCGATCCCTGAGTGCCAGCAGCAGTGGGCCGGCGTTCAGGTCGAACGAGGGCAGTTGAAAGGCCGGAAGGCTGAAACCGAGATCGTCCGCATCAATCCGCAATCCCGCTTCGAGGCCCTCTCCGAGCAGCACCGCGAGCGAAACTGCCCGGAAGACGCCATTGGCCTGCACGCGTGCATAAGCGGCGATGGCGATGCTCACGGCGAGGACCGCGCTTGGTGTGCCCGTATCGACGATGCTCCAAAAGCTCAGTTGCACGGTAGCGCTGGCAAAGGCGGAGGCGGCGCCAAATGGCGCAGCCAGTCCGAGGAAGGCGCTGCCGGCGGCTTCCCTGTGGACGTCGATGTTCTTCAGCCTTCGCTGGGCTTCGGATACCTCGGCCAGGAAACGCGCTTTCAGCGCGGCGGGCAGGGCGCCAATGTCGGCGGCGAGTGCGGCGCTGTCCCGGAAGGTCTTGCCATCAACGAGGGCGCCGGGAATTCGGACCGGCTTCACGAAGACGATGTTGATGGGCGCGGCGATATGGCCTTCCGTTGGTGCCGGTTTGCAGGGCCCGGCAATGCACTCGACGTCGACCCAAGCCTGGCTGAGTTCTCCGCCATCCAGAATTTGCCCGAGCGTCCCGGAGGATTGGCCACACACATAGAAGTCCGGGGTGCCCGGAATGGACAGAGCGATGAAGGCCACCTGCAACTCCTGTATTCGCGTGGGTATCGGTCAGAGTCAAGCCAGGCGGATGTTTCATGCGCCGGGAATAAGACTGACCCTGGATGTGAAAACGACCTGAGCAAGCAGCCTATCTGTAAATACCTGGGCGAGAAATCGGAAGTTGTGCATAAACCACAATTAATTCCTTAGCAAGGTTGCTAGGGACGTTTGGCTGTTCGGTCCGCTAATATCGGGACCGGCGAACCTTCGCGCTCCCCACAAACGCCGATGCAAGCGCAGGCATTTCGATGGTCGCCTTGCTTGAGTTACCTCGAGGCTAAACAAATGAGACACGCGTCCATCGTCATGTTTGCGCTTGGCAGTGCGTTGGTCTGGGCGGTGGCACATGCCGACACGGCGTCGCCGGCTCCGGTTCCTCCTCAAACGTGTTCAGCGCTAGCCGTCGAAGTGGTGAAAGCCGTCGCATGGCCACTTGCGACCGTGCTCATCGTCGTGGCTTTCCGACGCGCCTTGGCCCAATTTTTTCAGGGACTGGGCAGCCGGATTCACAAACTGTCGATATTTGATGTGGAGCTCGAACTGGTGCCTGCATCACCCAGCCCCGTAACGCAGCTGATCGACCGGATTCGCGAGCCCGTCGAGGGAGCGGAAATTCAAGAGTCGTCGGGACTGATGAACGAGCAGCTCAACATCGACGCGGCTGCTGACTATGTGCTGTTTTCGCTCGGTGAAGGGAGCGAGTGGCTGAGCTCGCGTCTTTATCTGGCAGTGGTCATGATGCAGCGTATGCGGCGCATCAGTGCATGTGTGTTCGTCGAAGCCGGGGCGACAGCGCGGCCGCGATTCGTGGCACTCGCAACAGTTGATCAGCTACGTTGGGCGATGGCATTCCGTTACCCGTGGCTGGAAGCGACGTGGGTAAAGGCGCAGGCTGCGTTGTATGAAGGCGAACACCGCAGCCCTGGGAAGATCAACGCGAATACTTCGCCGGTCATTTCGAGGACCGGGCGAATCAACCCTTACGAGGTAGACCGGCTCACCAGGGAGTTCGTCCGGCTATCGCAAACCGAGGTGAGGCAAGGAGAGGCGTTGCCCGTGCCGGCGGAATGGGTCAGCTTGCGGCCGCCGAAAGCGGAACGCGCCGCATGGGTAACCAGTCGGTTGTTGGCGGACATTCTTCCCCAGAGTGCCTTCGATGCGTACGCGCCGGAAATGCGCGACGAACCACGGGCCAGGCTGACACGCGCCGTGTTACGCCGTTCAGGCCCGTTCGTCGCGCTGGTCGGCAGCGACCAAGGTTTTTCGAGCGTGACCAATCGCCGTGCGCTGCTCGAGGAGATCGCCGCAGCGTTGGGCCAGGAGACTGACAAGGCCTGATGGATTTCTAGATGGTCTGCTTCGGCCAGCGTCCGTTTGGGTCAGGCAAAGGAATGGCGAGGTCGCTGCCGGGCATGGTCTGTGTATAGGGGTTGCAGTCCGGTTCCTGGCAGACCCGGCATTGCGCGCCGTCGTCGCGCCAGTAGAAAGTAAAATCGCTTCCCTCAGGCATGAGCGTCGAATCGTCTGAATCACCAGGAAAGATCTGAAAATTTTCGGTGCTGTTACTGACGACGGTGAGCTGGACCCTGCGTCCGCTGTTATTGATGAATTTGACACGATAGTTCATGGTTTACTCCTTTCGCAGGCAACGAGCTCACGTTTCTTTCATTTGTTTGCCGCCCGTGTAAGTGATGCCGCTGATCGCCAGGAAAATCAGCCAGCTCTGATCGAAGGTCGGATACATGACGTCGAAGACGACATTCGCGATACCGACGAGCAGCAGGGCGCCATTCACGAAGACGCATTGGAAGCGGTGGATGCGCGCATTGTTGTCGGGGTCGGAAATCAGGTCGCTGAAGAAGCCGCTGGATGGGCCGCCGCTGCGATGCGTGGCACTCGTGTCGATGGCCCATGACAGCCCCGCGGTGCCGACGCTGATGCCGAGCAGGCCGAGCACCGAGCCCTCGATCGGGGGAAGCTGCCCATAGACGGTCCAGACAAATATCCCGGCCAGGAGGGCGAACAGGAACCAGGCAAACAGCTGGGTAGCGGCCAGGCTGTAGGACCAGGCACGCCGGCCCTGGATGATGCCGACGATGACCGGTGCGGGATCCGCCGGAGCAACTTGCGAGTTCAACACCTTGTCGGCCGCGTCCAGGCAGGCGGGATCCACATTGTCGGGCAGGCAGGGGAGATGGCCGTCCGTGCCCGGGACGTTCGGTTTGTAGTCGGGATAATAGGCTTTGATGCACGGGTCCATCGAGGCATGCCGCCGTGTCCAGAGTCGGCGCAACTGGCCGGCCTTTTCGAGGAGTGCGCCGGCCGGATCCAGCGCTTTGTCCCGTAGCACGCCGCGCCGGATGGCCAGGACAATTGCGCCAAGGCCGAACACGGCAATCAGGGCGAAGGCGATCCATAAGCGCTTTGTCACCGTGACCGCGATTTTTGGTGCAAAAGGAATGACCAGGGGCGTGCCCGCAGGAGGCGTCGGGGCCCAGCTGAGCGCCACCGAAAGCGGCACCTGCGTGGTCATCCCGGCGTCATGAATGAGGGTCGCCCACAAGGCCCGGCTTTGCTTTCCGGGGTTCAGCCTCAGGGTCAGGAAGACGATATTACCCAGCCGTTCCGCGCCCGCGACGGTAATGTCCTCGCTGACCTCCGCGCCGTTCAACCAGACATACAGTTTGCTCCCTGGAGCTGGTTCCTGCCAGCTGTCGCCGGCCACCGCGACGACCACATCGCCCGCGCCAATCAAGGTCGGCTGGTCTCCATGCTTGTTCAATGCCTGCTGCAGGATACAAGCAGTTTTGAGCGGTGGCGACGCCGGCGCGGCAGCCGGTGCAACCGCCGCGGCCGGTACAGCCGGTACGGCAGGAGCCGCCGGCGCAGGCTTTTCGTTGATCTTCGCGACGATCTCGGCCTTGCATTCATAGAATAGCTTGACCGGAAGGATTGCCTGTATCAAGGGAGTGGCCGGCGCGTCAGCTGCCGCGGCGTTTGTGCCCAGAAGGAGTGTCATGCCGATTAGCGCAGCGGCAAAGCCTGAGGATAGATCCCACCTGGATGCCTTGGACATGATCGGAGCCCCGGTTGTTATAAGTCCAACTACTACATCTCAGCTTGTATGTACGATCAACTAGCAAAATAGATAGTCTCCGGATTTCAGTCCTGCTAATTTTGTGTGCTACATTCCTTTCCGCCGCAGCCTCCCGATCCTGGAGTGCGGTAATGCCATTCCGTTGATCCGTTGTTTGCGATCGTATCGCAGCCGGTCGCCGCGCAGACGTCCGCCGCTTCTTCAGAAATGATCGGGCAGCGGTCGACAAACTTTTGTGAAGTGTCTGGCTTCGTACGCCTTGCCGTAGAGCTTGACGGCGAAAACTATTACAGCATCTGGTGCTACCCCAAGCGAACCGACGACAGCGCGAATTCCAGGCAGGAAGAAGTTCGCGATAACACGTCCGATACTGAGGACGTGTCGACGTACATCAGCTAAACCGGCGGTAGACACATCGGGCAGCAGGCGTTCTCCTGAATGCGGCGATCAAAGGACGAACGCCCGCCCGCCACCCGCCGCTGTAACCTGCGCGGCTGCCTCATCCTTGAGCTGCACCCCAGTCAGCTGCCGACTGCGCGCCTCGCCCAACAGCCAGTGCAGCTTCGCCGCCGCCGCCTCGACACCCAGTCCCGCCGGCCTGACATTCGAAATGCAGTTGCGCCGCTCGTCGGTCAGGCCCACGCGCGGTGCCCAGGTGATGTAGATGCCCATGCTGTCGGGCGAACTCAGACCGGGCCGCTCGCCGATCAGCACGACGACGATCTTTGCACCCAGGACTTCCCCGATCTCGTCGCCGATGGCCACGCGGCCCTGCTCGACGATCACCGGCGGCGCCAGCACCCACGCCGCCGCATCCAGCCGGTCCCGCAGCGCCTGCAGGAAGGGCGCCGCGTTCTGCGTGACGGCGCGGGCGGACAGGCCATCCGCGACCACGACGGCCAGATCGCACCATCCTGCCTGCATGTGGAGCCGTTCGCGCGATGGCGCATCCAGCCGCCGCCCGAGGTCCGGCCGCTGCAGATAGACCTGGCGATCCGGTGCGGCGCTGTGCAGCACCAGCGGCGGCGACGCCCCGGGCCAGGCTTGTTCCAGCGCCTGCGCCAGCGCCGCGGTGTCGAGCGCATCGTGCACGGCATCTCGCGCCTGCGCATGCGCCAGCTGGAACGCGAGCTGGGCCCGGGCAGGCTGGCTGATGCCGGCATGTCCAAGCCCGATGCGCGCAGCCGTGAACCGGCGCAGGCCTTGCCACGGATCTGGAATGATCTCCGCCATGTCGTCTCCTTCAGGGAAGCTGCAAGGCGCGCTGGAAGGGCAGGGGCACCTTGCCGCCCAGGGTGGCCGGGCCATCGCCGGTAAAGATCCCCATGTCGCGCAGCCAGGCGTCGAATTCCGGCGCCGGCCGCAGACCAAGCACGCGGCGCGCGTACAGGGCATCGTGGAAGGAGGTCGTCTGGTAGTTCAGCATGATGTCGTCGGCGCCGGGAACGCCCATCACATAAGTGCAGCCGGCCGCGCCCAGCATGGTCAGCAGCACGTCCATGTCGTCCTGGTCGGCTTCGGCGTGGTTGGTGTAGCAGACGTCGACGCCCATCGGCAGACCGAGCAGCTTGGCGCAGAAGTGGTCTTCCAGGCCGGCGCGGATGATCTGCTTGCCGTCGTACAGGTATTCGGGCCCGATGAAGCCGACCACGGAATTCACCAGCAGCGGTTTGAAGGCGCGGGCGACGGCGTAGGCGCGCGCCTCGCAGGTCTGCTGGTCGAGGCTATGGTTGGCGTTGCTCGAGAGTGCGCTGCCCTGGCCGGTCTCGAAGTACATGACATTGTCGCCGAGCGTGCCGCGGCGCAGCCCGAGGGCAGCCTCGCGCGCTTCGCCCAGCAGCGCCAGGTCGATGCCGAAGCTGGCGTTGGCGGCCTGGGTGCCGGCAATCGACTGGAATACGAGGTCGATCGGCGCGCCGCGCTCGATGGCGGCCATCGTGTTCGTCACATGAGTCAGCACGCAGGACTGGGTCGGGATCGCGTAGCGGCTGATGATTTCGTCGAGCATGCCGACCAGTTTGACGACTTGCGGCACGTTGTCGGTGGCCGGGTTGATGCCGATGACGGCGTCGCCGCTGCCGTACATCAAGCCGTCGAACAGGCTGGCCGCGATGCCGGATGGATCGTCGAGCGGGTGGTTGGGCTGCAGCCGCGTCGACAACGTGCCGGGCAGGCCAATCGTGTTGCGAAAGCGCGTGACGACGCGGCACTTGCGGGCCACCAGCACCAGGTCCTGGATGCGCATGATTTTGGAGACGGCGGCGGCCATCTCCGGCGTGATGCCCGGGGCCAGGCGCGGCAAGGCGTTTTCGTCGGCGGCGTCGCTCAGCAGCCAGTCGCGCAAGCTGCCGACGGTGAGGTGGCGGACGGGCGCGAACGCCGCCGTGTCGTGACTGTCGACGATCAGGCGCGTCACCTCGTCCGTCTCGTAAGGCACCACGACTTCGTTCAGGAAGCTCGTGAGCGGCAGGTCGGCCAAGGCCATCTGCGCGGCCACCCGTTCTTCGCTGCTGCCGGCCGCGATGCCGGCCAGGTAGTCGCCGGAACGCGCGGGCGAGGCCTTGGCCAGCAGCTCGCGCAGACCGGCGAAGGTATAGGTCCGGGGGCCGACTTGGTGGGTGATCTGGCTCATGGGAGAAATCCTGCCACATTTCCGCAGCGGCCGGGAGCCTATCCCGCACAAGGGAAACAACGGATAATAGCGGCTACTTTAATTCAGCAAGAGTGTTTTTCGATGGAAATCAAGGTCAACTTTCTCGACAAGCTGCGTCTCGAAGCCAAGTTCGACGACTTCACGGTCATTGCCGACCAGCCGATCCGCTATAAAGGCGACGGCTCGGCGCCGGGCCCGTTCGACTATTTTCTGGCCTCCTCAGCGTTGTGCGCGGCCTATTTCGTGAAGTTGTACTGCAATACTCGCGATATTCCGACCGAGAACATCCGTCTTTCACAGAACAATATCGTCGATCCGGAAAACCGGTACAAGCAGATCTTCAAGATCCAGGTCGAACTGCCGGCGGATATCTCGGATAAAGACCGCCAGGGCATCCTGCGCTCGATCGAGCGCTGCACCGTGAAAAAAGTGGTGCAGGAAGGACCGCAATTCGTCATCGAAGAGGTGGCCAACCTGGACGCTGATGCGCAGGCGCTGCTGACCCTGTCGCCCGATGCCGAATCGCGTACCTATATCCCGGGCAAGGACCTGCCGCTGGAGCAGACCATCGCAAATATGTCGCGCCTGCTGGCGGACATCGGCATCAAGATCGAGATCGCGTCCTGGCGCAATATTGTGCCGAACGTGTGGTCGCTGCACATCCGCGATGCGCATTCGCCGATGTGTTTTACGAATGGCAAAGGATCGACCAAGGAAAGCGCGCTGGCGTCGGCCCTCGGCGAGTACATCGAGCGCATCAGCAATAACCACTTCTACGCCGGCAGCTACTGGGGCGAAGAATTCGCCAATGCGGATTTCGTCCATTACCCGGACGAGCGCTGGTTCCAGCCGGGCCCCAACGATACGGTGCCGGAGGGGATTCTCGACGAATACACCCTCGGCATCTACGATCCGGATCTCGAATTGCGGGCCTCGCATCTGGTCGACACCAATTCCGGCAACGTGAAGCGCGGTATCGTCTCGCTGCCCTACACGCGCCATTCGGATGGCGAAACGGTGTATTTCCCGTCCAACCTGATCGAAAACCTCTACGCCAGCAATGGCATGAGCGCCGGTAATACGCTGGCGGAAGCGCAGGTGCAATGCCTGTCCGAGATTTTCGAAAGGGCGGTCAAGCGCGAAATCCTGGAAGGCGAAATCGCCTTGCCGGACGTGCCCCAGGACGTGCTGGCGAAATACCCAGGCATCGTCGCCGGTATCCAGGAACTGGAAGCCCAGGGTTTCCCGGTGCTGGTCAAGGATGCCTCGCTAGGCGGCCTGTATCCGGTCATGTGCGTGACCCTGATGAATCCGCGCACGGGCGGCGTGTTCGCCTCCTTCGGCGCGCACCCGAGCTTCGAAGTGGCATTGGAACGCAGCCTGACGGAATTGCTGCAGGGGCGCAGTTTCGAGGGCCTGAACGATTTGCCGCAGCCCACCTTTGCAAGCGAAGCCGTGACCGAGCCGTATAACTTCGTCGAGCACTTCATCGATTCCAGCGGCGTGGTGTCGTGGCGCTTCTTCAGCGCCAAAGCCGCCTACGACTTTGTCGAGTGGGATTTCACGGCGCAGGGCAAGGATGCTAATGCCGAGGAGGCCGCGACCCTGCTCGGGATTCTTCAGGAGATGGGCAAGGAAGTCTACATGGCGGTGTACGACGAGCTGGGCGCCACCGCTTGCCGTATCCTGGTGCCGGGCTACTCGGAGATTTATCCGGTCGAAGACCTGGTCTGGGATAACACCAATAAATCGCTGCTGTTCCGCGAAGATATCCTGAACCTGCACCGCCTCGACGAGGAGCAGCTGGCCGCATTGCTGGACCGCCTTGAAAACAATGAGCTGGACGAGTACTCGGATATCGCCAGCCTGATCGGCATCGAGTTCGACGAAAACACGGACTGGGGCCAGCTGACCGTACTCGAGCTGCGCCTGCTGATCAACCTGGCCCTGCAGCGCTTCGAGGAGGCGCATGAGCTGGTCGGCGCCTTCCTGCAGTACAACGACAATACCGTCGAGCGCCGGCTGTTCTACCAGGCGATGAATGCGGTGCTGGAAGTGGTGCTGGATGACGAGATGGAACTGGACGATTACGTCCTCAACTTCCGCCGGATGTTCGGCGACGCGCGCATGGATGCGGTGCTCGGTTCGGTGGACGGCAGCGTGCGTTTCCACGGCCTGAGCCCGACCAGCATGAAGCTGGAAGGCCTCGACCGGCATCACCGTTTGATGGACAGCTACCGGAAACTGCACAAGGCGCGCGCCAGGGCGGCCGCTGCCAAATAAGCTGCGCTCCTCCTGCGTCCGGCAACGTTTGCGCTTCCCATCGGTCGAAGGATCGTAGGGCGTCGACATGTCGGAGGCAGGGCCATGCGTCACGACAAAGGCGAGCGCCGGCTGTTTTACCGGCACCGTCTTCCAGTCCGGATCATGCACTGGATCAACGTCATCAGCTTCTTCCTGATGCTGATGAGCGGACTCGGCATCTTTAACGCCCATCCTCATCTGTACTGGGGCATGCAGTCGGACTTCGACGCGCCGCTGCTGTCGATCACGGCGCGGCCCGGTCCCGATGGGGAGCCGCGGGGCGTCACCCGGATCGGCGCGCACGTGTTCGAGACGGACGGCGTGCTGGGCGCCTCGCGCGTGGAAGGCGAGCCAAGGCAGACCGAACGTGCGTTCCCGTCCTGGGCCACCATTCCTGGCCGCCAATACCTCGCAACGGCGCGCAACTGGCACCTGTTCTTTGCCTGGGTCTTCGTGCTCAACGGGATCGCCTACGTGGCCTTTACCGTCTTCAGCGGCCACCTGCGGCGCGACCTGGTGCCGCGCAAGGCCGAGCTGCGCGGCATCGGCCGCTCAATCCGGGACCACCTCCTGTTCCGCCACCCGAGCGGCGAGGCCGCCAGGCGCTACAACGTGCTGCAGAACATGGCTTACCTTGCCGTCATCTTCGTCCTGCTGCCGCTGATCGTGCTTGCCGGCTTCGGCATGTCGCCGCGGATGAATGCGCTGTTCGGCGGCTGGGTCGAGCTCCTGGGCGGGCGGCAGTCCGCGCGTACCCTGCATTTCGCGGCGGCGTGCCTGCTGTTTGCGTTTGTCGTCGTGCACGTGTTCGAAGTGATCGTGACCGGGCTGTGGAATAACCTGCGCTCGATGATCACCGGCTATTACCGCTTGCCGGCAGAGGAGCACGAGGAGAAGGCGCCATGACCGGGATGACGCGCCGCCGCTTCCTGTGCCTGGCGGCCGGGTCTTCGCTGCCCGGCGTGCTGGCTGGCTGTGATCGCCTCGCGTCCAGCGATGCGTTCAACGAGACGCTGCGCAATGCCCAGTTCCTGAGCCGGCGCGCACAGGCGCTGCTGACCGGACGCGACGCCCTGGCGCAGGAATTCACCGAATTCGACGTCGCCGACGAGTTCCGCAGCAATGGCACCGCGATGCCGGACAGCCGGCTGTACCGCGAACTGCTGGCCGGCCAGTTTGCCGCGTGGCGGCTGCGGGTCGGTGGCCTGGTGGCGGGGCCGGCGGACTTCAGCCTCGCGGATCTGCATGCGATGCCGCCGCGCACCCAGATCACGCGCCATGACTGCGTCGAGGGCTGGAGCGTGATCGGCAAGTGGACCGGCGTGCCGCTGCGCGATCTGCTGGCGCGCGTGCAGCCGCTGCCGGCGGCGCGCTACCTGGTGTTTTATTGTGCCGACCCGATGGATGGTTCCGACGTCGAGGCGCCGGGGTCGATTTATTACGAAAGCATCGATCTGGTCGAGGCCGTGCATCCGCAGACGATCCTGGCTTACGGGCTCAATGACGAGCCGCTGCCGGTCAAGAATGGTGCGCCGCTGCGGCTGCGCGTCGAACGGCAGCTTGGCTACAAACAGGCCAAGTACCTGATGCGGATCGATGTAGTGGAGCGCTTGGACGATATCCGTGGCGGGAAGGGCGGGTATTGGGAGGATCAGGGGTATGAGTGGTATGCGGGGATATAGCGGCATTGCGTAGCGGGCGTTCGCCTTTGAGATAGATGAGAGGATCTCTTAGTTTCAATCGCTGGTGAACCTGAAGTTGATCTGAGCTGCGTTTCCACTTGGAAATCAGGCCAATAATCCGCTGAGTCAGCAGTTAAACCTACTCTCTCATACCTCATGCGGATATTCCTACTCCCATCGCGCTTACAAAGTTATCTGATCGGCCTCTCTGGCTGCCTCCTTGCTACCTCGGCGCATTCGCAGGCGATTAATGATCTGGCGGACAATCAGCTACAGCGGCAACAGCAGCGGGAAGAGGCACGGCGCCGCCAGGACGAGGCGATTCCAGATGTGCGCCTTGAGGCGCCGACCTTGCCTAAACCGGATGGGTATAACGACGACGAAAAACCATGCTTTGTCATTCGGCAGGTGAAACTCGAAGGAGACGAAGCCGAGCACTTTCGTTGGGCTCTCGCGTACGCAAAGCCAGGGCTCGGGCATTGTCTAGGCACCGCCGGCATTAACACCCTTGTCGGCGCGATCCAGAATGCGCTGATCGAACGCGGTTACGTGACGAGTCGGGTGCTAGCGGCGCCACAGGATCTGCAGAGTGGGCAATTGCGCCTAAAACTCGTACCGGGACGAATCCGTACGATCCGCTTCGCTGATCCGATTTCGCGTGCCAGCTATGCAAGCGCACTACCGGCTCGTGGCGGCGATCTTCTCAACCTGCGCTCGATCGAGCAGGGTCTGGAGAATTTTAAACGGGTGCCCGGCACTGAGGCCGACGTTCAGATTGTCCCGGGTGTGCAGCCGGGCGAGAGTGACCTGGTCATCAAGTTAAGTACCGGTCGCGGCTATCGTGTCAGCCTGTCGGCCGACGACAGCGGCACAAAATCTACCGGTACCCATCAGCGTGGCGTAACGCTTTCGCTCGACAATCCAAGCGGGTTGCATGATCTCTTCTATGTGACATTAAACCGCAACCTGCCTGGCGATCGTCCCGGCGGAGCCCATGGCACTCAAGGGTCCGCCATACATTACTCGATCCCTTATGGTTATTGGCTGGCGAGCGTCCAGATGAATGACTATCGCTATCACCAGACGGTGGCAGGCGCCAACCAGGACTACATCTACAGCGGTACCAGCAGGACGACGGAACTGAAACTGGCTCGCATGGTGTACCGCGATGCAACGCGCAAGACAACGCTATCTCTCAGGGGGTACCAGCGGCAAAGCCGAAACTTCATCGACGATACCGAGGTCGAGGTGCAACGACGACGGATGGGTGGATTTACTGTCGGCGTGAATCACAAGGAGTTTATCGGTACCGGCACACTCGACCTTGGGTTGACGTGGAAGCTTGGCACATCTGCTTTTGGCACGCTGCCTGCGCCCGAAGAACCCTTTGGAGAAGGAACGGCACGGCCACGTATGTTCAACGCCGATGTGAGCTTGAGCATTCCACTTGGCCAATCACTCGTCTATCAGACCTCGTGGCGCGCGCAATGGAATCGTACGGCCTTGGTACCTCAGGATCGCTTTGCAATTGGCGGACGTTACACGGTACGAGGATTCGACGGTGAATCCAGCTTATCAGCAGAGCGAGGTTGGATCGAGCGCAACGACCTGATTTGGACACTGCCTGGCACCAGTCAACAACTGTATCTGGCATTTGACCATGGTCACGTATCAGGTCCGACAGCCCCGCGCCTTCTTGGCACGTACTTAACGGGCATCGCAATGGGCTGGCGTGGACAACTTGGGCGCTTGCAGGCTGACGTTTTCCCTGGCAGGCCTGTCAGCATGCCGACAGGCTTCCGCACCGCCGGCCTTGCCAAAGGCTTTAACCTGAACTACGAATATTGAGACGCCATGAACAAACTTCGCTACCGTGTCGTATTCAATAAATCCCGCGGCATGTGCATGGCCGTCCAGGAAACGGCACGAAGCCGCACCAAGGGTTCGCAATCAGGAGGTGTCGACACGTCAATTCCGGCCGCGATGCGCTTGCCGGCCCTTCGCCGGATGCCATTCTTGCTGGCGATGGGACTCGGTGGGACGATACTGACTGGAAGTGCGCTTGCCCAGATCGTGGCTGATCCCAAGGCCCCTGGCCAGTAGCAGGCAACGATACTCAATGCGGCGAATGGTGTCTTGCAGGTGAATATCCAGACCCCCAGTGCTGCCGGCGTCTCGCGCAACGTCTACTCTCAATTTGATGTCCCAAAAACCGGAACGGTCCTGAATAACTCGCGCTCGAATGTACAGACTCAACTAGGCGGCTGGGTGCAGGGTAACCCATGGCTGAGCAAGGGTACGGCGCGGATAATTCTGAATGAGGTCAACTCAAGCGACCCGAGCCGGCTTCAGGGCTATATCGAGGTGGCCGGTGACCGCGCAGAGACCATCATCGCCAACCCGGCTGGTATCTTGGTCGATGGCGGCGGTTTCATTAACGTCAGCCGCGCTACGCTGACTACCGGGAGACCGCTCATCGAGGATGGCGACCTCAAGGGCTTTTCCGTCCAACGCGGTCAGATCGTTATCGGTGGCGCAGGGCTCGATGCCAGTAAGACTGACTATACGGCGCTGATCGCGCGCTCACTTCAGGTGAATGCAGGTTTGTGGGCGCAGCGCCTGAACGTGATTACTGGAACGAACCAGGTCGAAGATGCGACACTCGCGGAAGTATCGCGGGCCGCGCAGCCGGGCAACGCGGCGCCACTGTTTGCCGTGGATGTCGCACGTCTCGGCGGCATGTACGCGAACCAAATCTATCTGGTTGGCACAGAGGTGGGCCTTGGGGTCCGCAATGCTGGTGAGATCGGCGCTGTTGCGGGCGATCTCGTCGTTACTGCGAATGGACGTCTCGAAAATAGTGGAACGCTGCAGGTCAGCCAGAGACTCCAGACGAACGCCCGCGATGTTGTCAACCCAGGTGTGATGCAGGCGCAGGGGACGCTCGCACTGACGACCGATAGCCTGATTAACACCGGCAGCATCAAGGCTGGTCGGGAAGCCTTGATCAAAGTGCAGGGTGACTTTAACAATGAGGGTGGGAAGGTCGAGGCAATGCGACTCGACGTTGCAGGTACAACACTGCAAAACGCTCACGGGAGTGTTGTGCAGGCCGGGCAGGCGGCGCTCGCATTGGAAGCCTCGCAGCTCATCAACGTCGCTGGTACGCTAGGGCAGCTGAGCGCATCAGGCGGCGCACCGGCGCCGGATACGGCGGGACCGGGAAGCACACCGTCTCCGCCAGACCCTGGCGATCCGACTGGAGGCAAGGGTGGCGACAGCGGCCTCCCCGCCGGTGGTGGCACCGTCGTCTCCGAGCCGGGGCCGGTGCTTGCAGATGGTCAGCTGAAATTCACGTCCATAGACAACACTACAGGCTCGATCACTGGCAACGGTGCTGCTTCACTGCGCGCTGAGGGGCTGGATAACCGCGGTGGCCAAATTTATCTAGACAATCTGTCCGTGGTCGGGCCTTCAATCGACAACACCAACGGCACGATGACTGTCCTGCGTAGCTTCATCGCTCGTACGAATAGCTTCGTTAATGACCAGGGCAAGCTACTGGTTGCGGCGACTTTTGAAAACGGCTCCAACTCTCTCAGTAATCGCGGTGGGCTGCTCCAGACTGGGGAGTTGGCTGTCAACGTTGCAGCGCACCTGGACAATAGTGGCGGCATTATCCGTCAGCTCGGTAAGAGCAGCGCTTACATCAGTGTTGGTGATGAGTTGAATTTGGAGCGCGGGACTCTCGAAACGGCTGCGGCTCTGAATCTGCGCGCCGGATCCATAAATGGTATCGGCAGTACCTTGAACGTGGCGGGCGATCTGGCTTTGGAAAGCGGCACGACAAGTACTGCAAAGTCAACATGGCTCATCGCAGGGAGCATGTCCCTGCGCACTGGTGGGCTGGACAACGCAGGAGGGACGATCGCTGGAGCGTTGGACGTCGGCGTCAGCGCAGCGGGTAACATCGAGAACAGCTACGGGCTCATTCAAGCGGGGCGTGACCTCAATCTGGCTGCCAAGGGGACGCTGGGAAATCATGCCGGCGCCATCGAAGCGCTGTCGAGCAGCAGCACCATGAGCCTAGCCGGCGCCGCAATCGACAATCGTGATGGGAGGATTGCCAACGGCGGTAACGGCAAGACGACACTTGAGGCGATGGTTGTTATCAACAGCGGCACTATCGGAGGTAATGGCGAACTAAAAATCTCGGCGCCCAGGCTGACCAATGAGGCCTCGGGAAGTATTGTCTCGTACGACAACATGGAATTGTCGGTGAGCGATGTGTTGCAGAACGCGGGCCGAATCAATGCGGGCAGGGATCTCCGGATCGGGGGAGGTAGCACGCAACTGGCAAATCGTGGAATGCTGATTGCGTTGGGCGACATCGAGATCAAAGCCGCTACGATCGACAATACTGCCGGCCAGATCGCCACCATGAGCGGCAGTCTCGGGAAAGTGACATTGAAGGCTGACAGCCTGGTGAACGATGGCGGCCTGATCGATGTTGATGGGCAAGCGTTGTTCGCGATCCAGCAGAACGTCAATAACGAGCACGGGCACATTCGCGTCGGCGGCGATATGGTTCTGAATGCGGGCGAGCGGATAGAGAATGATGAAGGCATCATTGAAACCGCAGGAAGCATGCGCGTGCACGGGGGCGAGATCGGCAACCAGTATGGTCGCATCGTCGCCGCCGGTGCGCAGGCGTCCTCCGTTGAAGCCGATCGGGACATCGACAACAACGGACTAATTGTCGTCAACGGTCAGCTCACCATCAAGGCCGAGACATTCAACAATGGTCCGCAAGGCACTCTCAGTGCGACGGGTGATCTTGATCTGGCTGTGCGCAGCCACTTGATCAACGATGGCGGGGGGATCGGCACGGCCGGGTCCCTGATCTTCGACGAAGTTCACGCGACCCTGCTTAACAGCGGCACCATCACTTCGGCCGGGAACGTTCGGTTGAATGTCGATCAAATCAACAATGATAGTGGATTTTTGCAAGCGGGTGGTTCATTGGAAGCGCGCGCCGGAGGCAGTCTGCGTAACCGGGGTGGGGTAATCGAGGCTCTGAATACCCATGGAACGATGACGGTACGTGCTGCTAACATCGACAACACGGGCGGCCGCATTGTCAACGCCGGCGATGGGGAAGCCAATATTAGTGCCGCCGGCCAGATCGACAATAGTGGCCTGATAGGCGGCAACGGGCGGTTGCAAGTTGGGGCCGTCACAATGAACAACATCGGTACTGTCAGCTCCTCCAGTACGATCGAGCTCGCAGTCAGTGGAGCACTGAACAATAGCGGTGCGATTAACGCCGCCGCCGGCCTGCACGCGGGCCAGGCCAATGCGACTTTGCGAAACAGCGGCGCGATCGTCGCCGGTGGCCCGCTAGACATGACATTAGGGGCGGTCGATAACACTGGCGGGCAGATTGCGACCGCGCAGGGATCGAATGCCGATGTCCTGCTCAGGGCGCACAATGTTATCAACCAGACCGGCTCCATCATGAGTGACCGTAACGCGTCCCTCCAGGTTTCCGACGCCTTCGATAATCGATCCGGCTTGGTGCAGGCGAAAGCCCGGCTCGATTTTAGCGCTGGCGGGGGACTAGATACGAGCGGCGGCAGCGTGGAGACGCTTTCTTCCGACAGCGTGCTGCAATTGCATGCGGGCAGTGCCCTGAACGACGCTGGCCGTATTGTTAACGCCGGGAGCGGTGATACCCAAGTACGTGTTGATACCAACCTTGTGAACAACGGCCAGATTGCCGGCAATGGCGCCTTGAGTGTTGAAGCCCATTCCATTGTCAATCAGGCGCATGGCAGCATGAATGGTGCCGCGGTCTCGCTGCAGGTTGGTACCGGTTTGGAAAACACTGGCGACATTAGCAGCCGCTCAACGCTTGCGGTTGCCGGGATCGGGGCGTCACTGAACAACCACGGGACGATCGTCTCGAGCGGCGACTTGAGCGTGCACGTTGCAGCGATCGACAACGATGGCGGAACTGTGGCGACGGCCGATGGGTCTGGCGCAAGCGTTTCGCTAGATGGAACGAGCCTGTCGAATCACGACGGCAGGATCGTTGCTGACCGCGCGCTCGCGCTCGCAGTCAGCGGGCCACTGGACAACGATCGGGGACTGCTTCGCGCCGGTTCAGCGCTCGCGGCGACGGTGAGCGGCAGTCTTACCAACGATAGTGGCGTGATCGAGGCAGTTGATACCACCGCCTCGATGACGCTGGGAGCAAATGCGATCCGTAACGGCAATGGGCGTATCGTCAACGTGGGGCAGGCCAGTACGATCATATTCGTTACAGATACTCTTGAAAACAGCGGTTTGGTCGGCGCCAACGGACGGCTTGATCTTCAAGCTGGCAGCTTGATAAACCGGGCAGAGGGCACGCTGGCTTCGAGCGGTGCCATGATCGCGGCAATTGGCAGCCGCATGGAAAATGCTGGAACCACGAATAGTGGCGCTACCCTTGATATCGCGGCACAGGCTGCGCAAGTTCTCAACAGTGGACTGATCGTGGCGAACGGCGCATTAACCCTGACGGGTGGCGTCTTGGCTAACGATGGCGGACAAGTGGCAACTGCCAAGGACTCGAACGCTGACCTGCAGGTCGACGCGGCAAGTATCAGCAACCGCGGCGGTACCATCATTTCCGACCGCGATGCCCGCATCACCAGTGTCGATGCGTTTGAAAACACAAGGGGAACGCTGCAGGCTGCCGGTTCGCTGCAGTTGATTGGTTCCGGAACAGTTGGTAACGATGGCGGTGTCATCGAAGCCCTCGGTCAATCAGCAAACCTGAACCTGCGCGCCGGCACTTTGGATAACAGTACTGGCCGCATAGTGAACGTCGGTACCGGGGCCGTCACCGTGTTCGCGGATGGAAATTTGTCCAGCGCGGGACTGATCGCCGGTAACGGGAGCGTGGGCCTGACCGCTGCGGAACTGGATAACCAGGTCGGTGCAAGTATTGTCTCAGGGACCACGATGGGCCTTACGGCAAGCCGTGCTATCGGGAACGCGGGGCACCATCAGCAGTCAGGAGACCCTTCGAATTGACGCCGTAGGGGCGGCGGTACAGAACAGCGGGCAGATCGTAAGCGGCACCGGTGCGACGCTTGATGCCGGAAGGTTCGCCAATAGTGGTGGCCTGCTCGCCACCATAGCTGATCGTGGTGGCGATATCGCGGTCCATGCCGACGATATCGCCAACGTGGACGGGACGATCGTCGCTGATGGTGCAGTGCGAATTACGTCTGGTGCCGGACTTGAGAACCGCCTCGGTACTATACGCGGCAACGAGGCCATCGGTCTCGACGTAGCGGGTGCGCTGGGAAATCAGGCGGGCCAGATCGAAGCTGCCGGCACCGACGCAACGCTGGATGTGCGGGCGTATTCCATCGACAACAGTGCGGGCCGCCTGGTGAACGTCGGTCGTAGTGCTAGCCAGGTCGCGGTCGCAGCGAACCTAGTGAATAGCGGTATCGTTGCCGGAAACGGGAGCCTGGACCTGATTGCAGCCATGGTCGACAATCGAACCCTTGGCACGGTAGCTGCAGGTGGCGCGCTGGATCTGCACGTGAACCAGGTTCTGGGTAACGCCGGCATCATCAGCGCATCCAGGACTTTGACGATGGACGACTCGGCCGCGCAGATCGCAAATAGTGGGCGGATCGTCGCGGCAGAGAGCATAAGCCTGCATAGTAGGGCGATCAGCAATGACGGCGGCCAGATCGGTAATCAATCCGGCGACATCGTGTTGAGCAGCGAATCGACGCTGAGTAATCGGAGTGGTGTGATTGCTGCTGCCGGCGACGCGACCTTTCATGCGTCCGCGTGGTATGACAACAGCCAGGGCCGGGTCCAGACACAGGGCAGGTTGCAGGTCACCGCAGGCGGGGCATTGGTCAATACGGGCGGGGCACTCGAAGCGGTCGGCGGGCCCAGTATTCTTTCGTTGCAGGTTGCCGCCCTAGACAACACTGCAGGCCGGATCATCAATGCCGGCAGCGGTGCCACGACTATCGACAGCGCGGCGGATATCGTCAACAGCGGTACGATTGCCGGCAACGGAGCACTTACTTTGATTTCACGGACCCTGCAGAATGCCAGCAGTGGCAATGTCGGCTCGGGGGAGGCGATGGAGTTGGCGGTGCGGGAGCAGTTCGCAAACGCTGGCACGATAAGCAGCAGCGCGAACCTGCACTTCGACCAACGGTATGCAGGTTTCAGTAACACTGGTCACATTGGTGCCGCGGGTCCGCTCGAGATCACTGCAGCCTCCCTCAGCAACCGGGGCGGCCAGCTGCACACAGCAAACGGCACTGGCGCCATCGTCAGCCTGCATGCGGACACCGTGGACAACACAGGGGGCATTGTGTCGGCCGACGGCCGGTTGCTGGCCGAGACCGGCGGAACTACAAGTAACAACGGCGGGATCCTGCATGGCGGCACGGGCACGACATTGAGCGTTGGCGGCGCGCTTGCCAACGGGAGTGGCTCGATCGAAGCAGGTGCAGGTGTGCTCGACCTGCAGGCGCACTCTATTGAGAGCAGCGGGCGAATCGTCAACGGTGGTGCTGCGCAGTCGATCATCGAAAGCGCGACCGGTATCGTCAATAGCGGGACGATCGCCGGTAACGGCGCTCTGGACTTGCATGCGTCCGCGCTGCAGAACTACGCCGGTGGTCAAGTTATGTCTGGCGGAGTCCTGGAACTCGACGTGCGGCAGCAAGTGACGAACGCCGGTCATATTACAAGCGGCGGCATGCTAGTTTTTGATCAGGCCCAGGCCTCATTCACCAATCATGGCCAAGTCGCCGCTGCGGGCGACCTTAGCTTGATCGCTGCATCGTTAGATAACAGCGGCGGTCAGATATCTACCGTGCATGGTTCACGTGCAAACTTTGCGGTAGTTTCATCGAGCCTGAATAACCGCGATGGCGCGATTCTCGCGGACGGCAATGCGTCCATCCTGCTAACCGGTGACGCTGACAATGCTCGCGGCGTGCTGCAGGCAGGAGGCAACCTGGCATTGACCACATCCGGCATCGTCACCAACGGCGGCGGCGTGATCGAAACGTTGGGAGCCAGCAGCAGCCTGACAATTCGTGGTTCGAAAATCGACAATGGCAACGGCAGGGTTAGCAATACCGGCGATGGCGATACCGGCCTGTACAGTCAAACCAGTATCACCAACGTCGGCATGATTGTAGCGATGGGTAATCTCCTACTGTCAGCCCAGACAGCGTCAAATCAGGGTGGGGCCTTGATCGGATCCGGCAGGAACATGGTGCTGGACCTTAGTCAGGAGTTTGGTAACGTTGGCAGCGTTAATAGTGGAGGAACACTAACCTTCGATCGCTCAAGCGCCAGGTTTACGAACAGCGGGGAGGTGTACTCGGGAGGACGCGCTGTCGTCAACGTCAGCCTGATGAACAACGATGGCGGACGAATCGGCACTGGTACAGGTTCTGGCGCCGACATGGCATTAACTACACAGCAGCTGAGCAATCAGGCCGGAAGCATCGCGACGGATCGTGATCTGACAGTGAGCACGCGGACGGTCACTGCGTTAGGCGAACTGTTTTCAGGGCGCGATCTGCAGCTCACGATGGACGGCGATTATACGCAAGACGATGGCTTGCAGCACCTACGGTCAAATCGGGACCTGAGTCTTTCCGTTACCGGCAACATCACGAATTATGCCACCCTGGAGACCGGACGCATTCTAAGCTTGTCAGGTAAGCAGATCAGCAATGAATCCGGCGCAACGATCGCCGGTAGCGGTGTTGTCCTGAACGCGAGCGGAGACCTTGTCAACGCTGGCGAGATCAATGGATCGACCCTTTTAGATATCACCGCAGCAAACGTCAGCAATAGTGGCGGCATGGTTGGTGGTTACGTTAACTTAGCGACGGGGAATCTAAACAACACCGGCTCGTCCGCGCTGATCGGCGCCACCGGGACGTTGAGACTGGGTGTTGGGGGCACGCTGAACAATACGGGTGGCGCAACCTTGTACAGTAGCGGGGACATGGCGATCGGCGGTCGCGGGGGCGGTAGCGCCGGCGCCGTCAACAACGTGTCGTCGACTATTGAGGCGGCCGGTAGCCTGGCGCTCAGTGCGAGCAGTCTGAGCAACGTCCGAGAGAACGTGCAGATCGTGAAGGTCAAGACTGTCGACGAGACCTTCCAAATGAGTATGCCAAGCTGGTACCAGTATGGCGACAATCACGATTCCTTCGAGACCAGTGCGGCCAATTACAGTCCTCACGAGGTCTACTTCGTTAGCCCGTCTGACATTCTGGACGATCAGGTCTATGTAACGCCGGACGGTAACACGATCCACCGTGCGGTGATTCGCACGCATGCAAACGACTCCGCCTTTTACGTGGCTGCGTCGGGTCTCTACGGAGCCTACGGCCAGCAGTCGCGTATAACACTGTCGGACGGCTCCAGAGTGATCTATTACACCGATAGCGGGCAGGTAGGGAATCCCGATAAGGGCGCACCAGCGAGCAACGTGCTGGTCTATTCGGCCGCAGGCGTGACGAAATGGAGTGGGACCGTCGACTTCTCCAATCAGTATGGCAGTTGCAGCAGCGATTGTATTCGCCTGATCACGCAGCCGGGCTATGTGGACCCGAGTTCGACGATTCTGCGCGATACCATGCGCGCGCTTGCGCCAGTAAAAGAGCAACTCGAGGTGTCGCGCAATGCGCACCATACCGTGGTCGAGGATCAACTGGCGCCTGGCGCCGGTGCCAGCGCACAGATTCTCGCTGGCGGGAACATGTACCTGGACGTTTCAAGCACGTTAGATAACAGGTACGGGGACATCAAAGCGAGGGGAAGTTTGGCGATCTCTGGGAACGCAGCCATCACCAACGTCGGTGCGACGCTTTATCGTACCCACACCTTCGATGGGACTTGGCAGACGTATAGCGGACAGACCGTGTCTTACCAGCAGCCAAGCATGTCGGAAGTTTTAGCTACTGGTGGCGGTGTCATCCTGGGAGGCCACGGAGTCAGCATTTCTGGACGCAGCTTCAATAACATTGACGTGACTGCAGGGACTGTAGGTAATATTCGCGACGCAGTCAATGTCATTGGCAGGGGGGCTTCTGGCGCCGGTTCGGCTGGCGCGCACGTTGCGGTGAATGCCGGTACCGGCGGTGCAACCGGCGGGCATGTGTCGGGCAGTTCGACGGGTAGCCAGATTGGCTTGGCGGGAGGTATCGTTGCGACTGGCACCAATGCAACCGCAGGTTCTGGTCTTGGTGCTGTCGCTAGCGGCGTCGCTAATCACTTGCGCGATAGCGTGTGGGTTGGCGATGACAGCTACGCCAATGATGCCGCCGTCAGTGGCGTCGTGAGCGGCAATGGCACGAACAACGATCTGGTCGTTGCCGGCGCAGTTGAATCGAGTGGTGCAGCAAATAATGGACAATTGGGTAGGTCAGTTTCTTCATCGAGCAATCATAGCTACCTCGGGAACGTACGGACGGACACAGGCCAATCGGCTACCCAGCAGGCAAATACCGTGCATGGAAGCGGATTCGGCAATGTAATGAAAGTGACGCCTGGAGGTCTCTTCATCCAAAATCCAGACGCAAACGGGAATTACCTGTACGAGACGCGCCCTCAGTTCGCGGACCGGCAGCAGTGGACCAGCAGCGACTATTTGCTGAAACAACTAGCGTTCGACCCTGCAAGCACACATAAACGTTTGGGTGACGGTTTTTATGAGCAGCGCCTGGTCCGTGAACAATTGGCGGAATTGACCGGTCATGCATCCGACGGCGGCGCAAGTGATGACAGCACGTACCTGCAATTGTTGACCAATGCCGTCAGCTTTTCGAAGGAAGTCGGGTTGCGTCCAGGCGTGGCTTTGAGCGCCGAGCAGGTCAGCCAGCTGACGAGCGATATTGTCTGGATGGAGAGTCAGAACGTGATGCTGCCCGACGGTAGCGTCGAGAATGTGCTCGTCCCGAAGGTCTATCTTGCTCATGTCGGCAAGCATGCGTTGCAACCGGGCGGCGCTCTGGTGACGGGCAACGGCGTGACCATCGACACCACGGAAAGCATCGCCAACAGTGGCGGTGTAATCGACGGGCGCGACGGGCGGACGCTGCTGGTGGCCGGCCAAGACATCGTCAATCGAGGCGGGACGATCAAGGGCGGTTCGGTCGCACTGGTGGCCGACCGCGACCTCAGGAATGAATCGATGGCGGCGACGGAAACGTATGACTTTGGGCAGAACAGTGGGAACTATACCTCCTTGTCGAATCTGGCGACTATCACGGCTACAGGTGCGCTGGACATCATAGCCGGACGTAACCTGAGCGATCTGTCGGGCAGGATCGATGCCGACAGTGCGGCACTGAGTGCAGGGCAGAACATCGACTTCGGCACGATCCGGACCGGGAGCACGTATCAGTCTCAGATCAGCGGCTACACGGAGAAGGACAGCAGGATCGTCCACCAGCTCAGCCAGATAAGCACCGGCGGCGACCTGAAGATCGCAGCAACAGGAAATCTGAACTTGACTGGTACGCAAGTTGCGGTCGGTACCGCTGGCAGGGGCACAGGGCAGCTATTGGCGGGTGGGACTGTCAATATCGCTGCGGTAACCAATGAGACTAATGCCGCGGTCCAGAATGACCCGAACAGCAAGCAGTATGACAAACAGGTGCATCAGAATCAGACGCTCGTGGGGACGACGGTCTCCGCCAGTAATGGCCTGACGGTTGGCGCAGGGGTCCTTGAAAACGGGGCGATCAACATCACCGCGAGTTCACTTACTGCGGGCGAAGGAATCAAGCTGACGGCCAGTGACAGCGTCAATATCGTGTCGGCGCAGGAGCAGCATCTGTCGGATACGGCCCTGACGCGTACATCAAGCAGTTTCTTGAAGAGCAAGACAACCCAGCAGGCTGATTACATGGCGAGCAGCCGGGCAACTGGCAGCACACTGTCGGCTCAGACCGTCGATATTAGCGCTGGGAAGGATATCAATGTGCTCGGCAGCGCCATTGCAGGTGATGGTAACGTCATGTTGGCAGCGGTCGGAAGCGTGAATATCGGCGCATCGACGAGTACGTTCACCGAGCAACATCATTCCCAAGTGAAGGAGAGCGGTTTCCTAAGTGGGGGTGGATTCGGCTTCAGCATCGGGACCCGCACCACGACCACCAACCAGAGTCGCGATGCGACGACGCAAAGCGGTCAATCGCGAAGCATGGTCGGCTCAATAGACGGCAACCTTGCGATTGTTGCAGGCGATGCTATCAAGGTCAGTGGCAGCGACCTGGCCGCAGGGCTCGACATGGACTTGAGCGGGCGGAGCGTCACCATCGATCCGGGGTTGGACAAATCGAAGAGCAAGTTTGAACAGACCAGCGTGCAGGATGGATTAACGTTTGCGATTGGCGGTTCGGTCGTTAACGCGATTGCCACGTCCCAGGGTATGTCCAGCACGGCATCACAATCGAAGGACGGCCGCGTCCAGGCTCTTGCAGCAGCGACGGCTGGGCTGGCAGTGAAGGATGCCGTTGCTGATGTCACGAAAAACGGCCCAAACCTTAGTGTCAGCCTAACGGTTGGCCATGCGGAATCGAAATATACGCAGACAGCGATTGACTTGTTGAACAGCGGCAGTGTGCTCAATGCGGGTAACGATATATCGATTCACGCGAGCGGGGGCGAAAAAGACAGCAATATCAACGTCATTGGCAGCGTACTGAACGCGCAGGGCAACATTACCCTTAAGGCGGACAATCAGGTGAATCTGTTGGCTGCCCAAGACCAGGAGAGTCAGCACAGCGAGAGCAAAACCATGAGTGCGTCGGCCGGCATTGGCGCGTCAATCGGCGCGAAGAGCACGTCGGTTGGTTTTAATGCCGGCGTTAGTGCGAGCCGCGGAAATACGGACGGAGAAGGTACTACGCAAGTAAACACCCATGTGACAGCGGGTGCCCAATTGATAATTGCGAGTGGCGGCGACGCGAATCTGAAAGGCGCGGTCGCCTCTGGAAACCAGGTTGTTGCCGAAGTGGGCGGTAATCTGAACATCGAGAGCCTGCAGAACAAGGAAAAATTCGACAGCAAGAACCAAGGAGCAAGTATCGGCGCCACTGCCGGCATCGGTGTAAATGTCAGCGGCAGTATCAATCAGAGTTCAATGCGCAATGACTACGCTAGCGTGCAGGAGCAGAGCGGAATACGGGCCGGTGATGACGGCTTTCAGGTGAGCGTTCGTGGTAACACGGATTTGAAGGGAGGAGTGATCAGCAGTAGCACCGCTGGCACAGGCGCCAGTAGCCTGGTGACAGGCACTCTTACTTCCAGCGATATCGCCAACCACGCGACTGCCGGTGCGAGCACGGCTGGTCTGGGTGGGGGCTTTACAATTGCCGGCACGGGTGGCAATGCAGCTCGGCAAGAGGAGGGCGGCACCAAGCTAATGGATTTAGGTAGCAGCGGGATCGGCGGAAGCCTGCCTAATGTTATTTCTTTGTCTAGCAACGAAACAGGGGTAACTAGTAGCGGCGTTGGCGCCGGATTTGTTGTTATTACCGACGATGTGGGCCAGAAGGCGCTAACGGGACAGAGTGCCGTGCAAGCTGCGGCCGGTGCTAATCGCGATGTGGTCACGGGACGGGATACGAGTGGACATGTTGCAAGTAGCTTTGACGTAAATGCGACAAGCGCGACGCTTGCAGTCTCAAGGGAATTTGCGAGTAAGTTCACTACTACCGTTGCTCCGATGGCGGCGAACTTGGTCGGTGATGTCGCGAAGACAAATGAAAAGACCGCACTTGATCAAGCGTACGACTATGAGAAGTTGGCGAAGGCTGCTGCTGCGAGCGGGGACAGCCAAACAGCAAACGCCTTTAATGCTAAGGCTGCAGAGGCGCTGGCGGTAGCCGAGGCATGGAGCGAAAACGGGATTAATCGATTGGCTTTACATGCCGGAGCGCAAGGATTGATTGGTGGTATCGCTGGCGGGAGCGCGGGCGCCCTTGGCAGTATTTCTGGTGCGGTCGGCGGAAATCTGGGACAACAGCTTGGTAAAAGCTTGGGAGAGGCAGAGGCTGACAGGCGAGACCTCCAAGGTCAAGAACGGGAGACGTTCATCAATTCCTACGAACAGGGTTTGGCCACAATTGGTGGGGCGTTAGCTGGATGGATTCAGTCGACTGCAAACGGAGGTTCGACTTCAAATGCGCTTGGCTCAGCAGCGCAGGCAGCGAACACGGCAAGTGTCGTAGATCTTTTTAACCGGCAGTTGCATCCTGGTGACCTCAGGGCGGCAAAAACGCTGGCGGCAACGAGCGGCGGCAAATACTCCGAGAAAGAGATTCAAGATGCGCTCCGATATGCCGGACTCAGAAATGGTTCAGGTACCGTCTTGGTCGCCGAAGGCACAGCAGAAGTTTTTGCAAATTCAGTCAACATTCAAACTGGCGCAACGCTTCAAGGCACGTTAATAGCCGATCCAACCCTCCCGCTAGGTGCGGGAGATAGGGTAACACTGTTGGAGTCTGCTCCGACACGCCCCAGTAATGATCTGATCAACTTTATAATTGCAAGTACGGGCGGCGCGAAGAGCCCTTATTTATTGACTCTGGCACCGACGTCCTCTGGGCCGGCGATACTGCCTTCTGCACCGCCGGGAACAACCCGGGCTACCATGATTGTAGACGGGGCGGTCTATTACCCACTCGTTGTCGCATGTCCTGCGGTAAACTGTACTAATGGCGATCCGATTGCGTTCGGCATACAAGACCCGAGCACAACTGCTTATATTGAAGCGCTCTCTCGAAGGGACGAGAAATATTTTAATATCGGGACGGGTGTTCTCGGATTAGGAGGCGCTGCCCTTCGTGGAGCAGCGACACTTGCTGAGGTAGCTAATACGAGTGCTCGCCTAGCAGAGGTGCCAGAGGCAATCACGGTCTATGGGGCGGTCGCCTCAGAAAGACAGGTGTTGGCTAAGTTCGCGGAGAACAATGCGAACCGCACGTATAGAGATATAGACTTAACAATTAATGAACGGAGCTTACTCGCTCAGGAGCGAAGGTTGGCCGAGGAAGCAAGTTGGAAACGCCCTGATGGCAGCACTTGGTGGCCGCCATATGACGGCGCGCTACCAGGGACGACAAAAATAATCGAGCTTAATCCGGGTAGTGGCGGCGCATTAAATCTCGTTGATCGCTTTGGACGAACGAGTGGCAGTTATGTTTCTCCCGCCGGGTTATCTCTAGAGTCCCGCGCGCTCAGCTCTACTCCTATAATTGCACCATCAGTCTACTCGATAGATGCTACTATTACTGGAGTTGAGCGGGCCACTATTGCCCCATGGTTCGGTCAAAAGGGCCTTGGGGTGCAATATAAATTACCTGACACGGTTCAATATTACTTAGACACGTTGCGTTTTGGAGTGCGAAAATGAGTTGGACTCAACACCAATTAATCGAATTTTTTAATAGAAAGAATATCAATCCAGAGTCCTATTCTTTTTATAAAGATAAGGACGAGGCGTACTGTCTCGATAAACTCGGGGATGAGTGGTTGATTTACTATTCTGAGAGGGGACGGAAGAACGAGCTTGGATGGGCGAAAAGCGAGGCGCAGGCTTTAAACATATTGAAGCTCTTTCTTCTTGAAGCTCATAGCGCGCTTTGATCGAAGGGAATCCTAAACCTTCTTTCCGACATACGGCGCCGACCCTGGCGCCGTACGCGCTTTACATTGCCGCGTGGTTTTTTGTGAGTAACTGGTTACACTAACTGTGCTACCGTAAATTGTATCCCCGCAACCGGAGCCGCCAGTGACCATCCATCGTCCCGCCCGCCTGACCACGTTTCTCGCTGCAGCAACCCTCATCCTGCTCGCCGCCTGCGGTGGCTCCAGCCACGGCGACCCCAGCAGCGCCCCCCAGATCGCCGCCACGATCAACGGCGAAGTCAAGGCCGTCGACCGCCTCGGCATGCGCAGCTACTTCGCGATTCCTTATGCCGCGGCGCCCGTCGGCGAGCTGCGCTGGGCCGCGCCCGCGCCGGCGCCGAAGTGGACCAGCCGCCTGGAAAAGACCGCGTCCGCCGCGCCCTGCCTGCAGACCAGCAACAGCCCCTTCCGCCTGCCGGGCGACAGCGAGGATTGCCTTTACCTCGATATCCACGCGCCGACGGGGCAGGGACCCTTCCCCGTCATGGTCAACTTCCACGGTGGCAATTTCGTCACTGGCGGCACTGTCCAGTACGCGGACCCGTCGCCGCTGGTGAGCAAGGGTGTCATGGTGGTGAACGTCGCCTACCGGCTGGGCGCGATGGGCTTCCTGGCCCACCCGGCGCTGGCCAAGGATGGCGCCGCAGGCAACTACGGCATCATGGACCAGCAGGCGGCGCTGAAATGGGTACAGGAGAACATCGGCTATTTTGGCGGGGACAAGAACAACGTGACCCTGTTCGGCGAATCGGCGGGCGGCTTCAGCGTCATGGTCCATCTTGCCGCGCCGGGCTCGAAAGGCCTGTTCCAGAAGGCGATCGTCCAGAGCGGTAACTACGGCAACGACCGCCAGCTCTCGGCGGCGCAGATGGGCGGCGTCAGTTCGACCGTCGTCGACAATGCCATCAAGGCCGCGAAGGCGGCGGGTGTCGGCGGCATCGCCTGCGAGGCCGGCGCGGTCACGGCCGCCTGCCTGCGCAGCCTGCCGGATGCGGTGGTGCGCAAGCAGCTCGCGGATGCCATCGCTGCGGCGCTGGCCAATCCGGTGCCCTCGGTGGACGGCAAGGTGCTGGCCAAATCCGTCAAGGCCACCTTTGCCGCCGGCGAAAACAACAAGGTGCCGCTGATCGACGGCACGAACCAGGACGAATATGCCTTGTACGTGGCGATCAGCGAGGCCGGGCGTAGGGCCGCCGTATCCCCGCCGAATCTCGACCCCGCGGACAAGTCTTTCGCCCTGCCGGCGGTGGCCTATGCGCCGACCATCAGCGTGCTGACGGCGGGCAGCGGCGCCAACCCCGCCGACCTGGTGACGACCTGGTATCCGCTCGCGAATTACGGCGCCGACCCGGCCCTGCAGCCCAGCCTTGCGGAAGCGGCGCTGGCGACGGACCTGGGCTTCGCCTGCCCGGCCCTGCGCACCGTGCAGCGGGTCGCGGCGCAGAACACGCCGGTGTGGATGTACGAGTTCCGCGACCAGACCGCGATTCCCTCGGTCGGCATGGCCAACGGCAAGTACTACCTGAGCTTCCCGCAAGGCGCCGCCCACTCCTACGACCTGCAATACCTGTACAACCTGCAGGACCTCGGCAACGAGGAGCGGCGCGCGCTGCAGGCGGCGATGTCGCGCTACTGGACCAACTT
>Ga0065165_1001168_pt1 | contig 30512 bp, 28 predicted proteins | sample AraplaMF_Cvi_mMF_FD_63813 | JGI IMG/M metagenome (GOLD analysis project Ga0065165, IMG submission 63813) | Arabidopsis root microbial communities from the University of North Carolina, USA - plate scrape MF_Cvi_mMF (version 2) (version 3) | ecosystem: Host-associated > Plants > Roots >... | reverse complement strand
AGACTCGTGGTATGGGCCATCAAATCGAGCGATACTGCCATCGGCGCGGGCGTCACTTCTGCGGATATATTGTGGTTTAGAGACGATGGCGTGATCGGCTGCGTGGTGGCTACCACGTTGTCATCGGGGAGCAGCGACGTATCGCATTGTTTCGAACCAACATCACGCACCTTTGCGCTTGCGGTCGTGTGCGAGCCGGGCGATTCATTGGGTGTAAGCGATTCACTGCTATCGACATCTCTCTTACGATATGCGCCTTCTAACCAGCTTACAGCCGGCTTTTCATTATACTGCTGGATATGTTTTTCAATCAACGCTTCGACGCGCTGTTGAACAATTCCTATTCTCTGCAAATCGTACTCAAACTGAGGGTGCGCAGACGATATCTCACCACGTTTGGTAATATGTTTATGAAGAACCTTAACGCATGTTGTAGGGCGGAATTTCTCACCGTTTCGACAATAGCACACAAACACCTCAACATAGGCAGGGCGCTTAACATACTGAATCTTCGTGTAGGTATACATTAGAAAATCATTTAAACGTGTTCCCAATGAGAAGTACGTAAAATGATCACGTGACCGACGACGTAAGCACATGATAGCCTACATCTAATTTTTCAGTCACAAAAAACGGCACAGAAACGGCACAAAAACGGCACAAAACGTCACAAGTTCGCAATGCCTTATTTCTGTGCCGTGCCTAACATATTGGTTTTCAGAAGCGTGCCAATACGCAGGAGGCGTTTAGTGATCCGACAGGGACTCGAACCCCGAACCTACAGCTTAGAAGGCTGTTGCTCTATCCAGTTGAGCTATCGGACCTGGAAATGTTTGTGTTATTCGGAGTGGCTTCTGTACATTCCGAGAAGCATTTTCGATACTTTCTCGTAGCGGTCGTACAGATCCTGGGCTTGAGCCAGAGGAAGTGAGCCGAGTTCTCCAAGAACCTGAAGGATGGCCACACATTCGAAGACTGAGCTTCGGGCGATGGTTATGTAGTGCTTTTTATCAGCACTCGTCATTCGTCCGGTTCCTTCGGCCAGGTTCAGCAGGATATCCATGCAAGTACGCTTCCATTGATCCTTAATATAAGGATCAAGCTTATCATTCGTAAAGATGATCTTTAACGAATCCGTAACCAGATTTTTAGCGATCTGGTAAACTTCAAGCTTTTCGAAATCAAACATTGCTATTTATAAAAATCGCTGCTTCGTTCTGTGTCCGAAATATCTGGCGGAGAAGGGGGGATTCGAACCCCCGGTACACTTTGACATGTACGACAGTTTAGCAAACTGCTGGTTTAAGCCACTCACCCACCTCTCCAATATTTTTTACTCTCTCAATTTAACACAAAATACACCTTTCGAACAAGAAGCCCTCGTTTTTAGAGTGGAAACGAGTCCTTTTCAAAAAGGAGTTGCAAATATATGCGTTGAAACTAAACTTCCACCACCCCACTCAAAAAAACTGAATCTTTTTTACTTAAATCGTGAACCTTTTTCAATGGATTTATTCATTTTCAGCCACGATTAATGCCTCAACAGTATGACTGTCAGTTTAAACGGCGTTTACCTTCGGACATCACCGCCGTGGATTATTTTTTTACATTTTTTGAAATCGCAGCCTCTAACTAACGGCCACGATCAATAATGCGCGGTAATGACCGCGTAAACAATTTGTATATTGATCTCTCTACTCACTTGCAGTAACCTACCTCGCTCCTATTGATCGCAGCCATCACGATGAATATCATGACAACAACACCACATCGCAATCCGCGCTTCCGGTTTCTTTTCGCGACCATCCTGACCACAGCCGGTATAGCCGCTGGTCTGTATATGCCACCTGCTCTTGCAAAGCCACAGCAAAAGAAGAAGCTCTTGAATCAGACGCTATGGCTCGTAGGCGAATGGCAGCACCCGACAAGCCGGGGCATACTGCACGAGCACTGGAAATCTGTTGGCGACTCTGCACTGGCGGGTCGAAGCTTCATTCTGAAAGGTACAGATACAGTCGTCATCGAAACCATACGCATCCGGCAGAACGCTAAGGGCCTGTGGTACATTCCTACGGTGAGCAATCAGAACAACGGACAACCTGTGCCATTCAAACTAAAAGAAATTACCGACAGCCGCTTTGTGTTCGAGAACCGCGAACACGACTTCCCCCAGCAGATCTCGTACAGCCGCATTACAGCCGACTCAATGGTAGCCGAAATATCTGGCTCAGTTAAGGGCAAGCCCCGAAGCGAACGTTTCCCTATGCATAGGAGTCAGTAGTACGTTGCTTGATTTATATAACGATTTGTTTGATTGTTACAACCCGGGCGGGCGACGGGGCCGGTAGCTTTGTGTCGGACTTAAACATCTTTGAATATGAGCAATACGAAAGTATGGTTTGTTACCGGCGCCTCGAAGGGGCTGGGACTGGCGCTGGTTAAGAAACTTTTAAAGCAGGGGTACCGGGTGGCGGCTACGTCGCGGAACCGCGACACGCTGACCAACACGGTAGGAACGGCCGACGAGAACTTCCTACCCTTACAGGTAAATCTGGCCGACGCACAGAGCGTGGAGAACGGCATTAATGAGACCGTGCGCACGTTTGGACGTATCGATGTTGTCGTGAATAACGCAGGCTATGGCATTGGCGGCGCAATCGAGGAACTGAGCACCGCTGAAATAGACGAGAGCTTCGCGATCAACGTTCATGCCGTACTGAACGTTGTACAGAAAGCTATGCCGCACCTGCGCGCACAGCGGTCGGGTTATATTATCAATGTATCGTCTATCGCGGGCTTTGCGGGAGCGATGGGCTGGTCGGTCTATGCAGCGGTGAAGTCCGCCGTGATTGGGTTCTCAGAGGTGCTGGCTCAGGATGTTGCCGGCCTGGGTATCAAGGTTACCGTGGTGGCTCCGGGAGCATTCCGGACGAGCTTCCTGACCGAGGACTCGCTGGTAATCGCGAAAAACCACATCCCGGACTATACAGATGTACACGCCTCTCATGAGAAATACCATGCAATGGACGGCGTTCAGGCAGGCGATCCGGACCGCGCTGCCGACGTCTTTATTCAATTGGCCGAAAGTGATAAACCTCCGGTACGACTCTTTCTCGGCCCGGATGCCTACAAGCGGGCCTCGGACAAAGCGGAGGCTATCAGGAACGATCTGGAAGCCTGGAAGAACCTATCACACAGCACAAACTTTGCATCTTAACGCCCGGTGCCGCGGGCGAGGCCCGGTAGACCTCGTTCGCTGCACGGCGCCAAACGTTGGAGAACATCTTCTGAATAGATATATTTGACGTATCCGAATTGACTGATAAAATATCGTTTTGCATTACGCAGCTGATCTGACACGACCAGCAAAATTTCGTATGCCATTCTGGTACATACGGTTTGTTTTCTATGTATCATTTTATCAGGAATAGTCATGACTAAAAAAGTTATAGCCGTTATTGGTGGTACCGGAAAATCCGGTAAGTATGTTGTTCATGCACTGCTGGCAAAAGGCTTTGCCGTGCGGGCGCTGGTACGCGACGCCGATAAGCTTGGGAACCTCCGTACGCAGGTAGATGTCATACAAGGCGATGTCTGCAACGACGAAGCACTTTCGACGCTTTTACGGAGCTGCGACGCGGTAATCAGTACGCTGGGGCAACCCCAGGGCGGTACGCCAATCTTCAGCACCGCTGCCAGGTATATTCTGGCTGCAATGGAACGCCAGGGTATACAGCGGTACATCGTCGTTACCGGCCTCAGCATCGATGTGCCCGGCGACACCAAGGGCGAACGCTCACAACAACTCTCGGCATACATGCGCTCCTCCTACCCCGCCATTATAGCCGATAAACAACAGGAGTATACGGCACTGACACAAAGCCGTGCCGACTGGACACTCGTGCGACTGCCGCTGATTGAACAGACCAACAAACGCCGTGGCATTATCATCAGTGAAACCGACTGCCCTGGCGACAAGATCAGCACCTCAGACTTGGCCGATTTCCTGATCAGCCAACTGGACGATAAATGCTACCTGCGGAAAGCTCCGTTTATAGCAAGTCGCCCGGAGTAACGCCCAATCATAAGAGCCATCGCACCCTGCGGTGGCTCTTCCCTTTTTGTTCTCCAGTATTTATACGATCCCTCAAGATCGTCCGTCTGCGGACACAGCGATACGATAACCGTTACAATAACTTTTTTATATTTAACCCGATTCACTTTGTTCTATACCTGTACTTCTATGGCTATATATCGCTTTACTGTCGTACTCTTTGGCATCGCACTCGCTTACATACCCGGCTATGGCCAGGCTCAGGATGCTGTAAACACAAAGAAGGAATACCGTATTCCGTTCGTGATTACCGACTACAACAACATATCGATAGAAGCAATTATCAACGGCGTGGATACAGCGCACCTCATGCTGCACACCGCCGCAAGCTCGATGACATTGATCGAGGAAGCAGCACAACGAGCCAGCAGTATCCGCTTCGACGGTACCGACACCGGTGTGAAAAGCTGGGGCGGGCAAGAGAATTCATCGCGCTACAGCAATCATAACTCGCTACAGATCGGCGATATGGTATGGAAAGATATTCAGATTGGCGAAAATAAATTCTCCGGCCAGCAAACCGACGGCAAAGTCGGCCTTGATCTGTTTGCCGGAAGAGTGGTGGTAATCGACTATGCCGAAAAGATGCTAACGATCCGAAACGAACTGCCAAACGTAAAGCGTTACCAAAAATTAAAGCTAACCAAAGACGGTGATCTCCTGTTTATCGAAGTCGGCTGCCGCATAGGAGACGCTATCGTGCCGCGTAAATTCCTGATTCACTCCGGCTATTCCGGTGCCCTCCTACTAGACGATAAATTTGTAACAGAGCACAGGCTCGGAGAGACGCTAACAATCGTCGGAAGCAAAGAACTGAAAGACTCGTTCGGAAATGTATTAAAAACACAAAAGGCTGTATTGCCGTCAGTAAGGATTGGACACTGTGAATTGAAAGATGTATCGGCCGGATTTTTTGAAGGCGCTATCGGCAGACAGAAGATGAGCGTTATGGGCGGCGAAGTCTTGAGAAGATTTAAGATCGTGCTGGATGGTGAGCGCACGTTTATTTATATCTACGAACAGAATTCCTGAAATGCTTATACTAAACTCGCTGGTCTCAATAATGCGGATTCCTCTCGATAGACCAGCTGTAATCACCGAATAGGTATACTAATCCTGTTCATCATAAGTCTTAGTAATCTTGTCCCGACAGCTTTATCACATTCGGAAACTCCACATCTCGCTGAAGGGTATGGATTACATACGCCCCCAGATTAAACCAGCTTGCACAGTTATTCAGCACCCAGGCGTCAGAGGAGATAATCGTGCGGGTCTCCTGAGCAAGAAACTTATCCGGCGCCATGTCGAGTTGGATGTTCCAGGGGAAATTTAGGCGGGCGGCAATCTCATAGCAGAAAGTTTTAAGACGGCCACTGTTCGATACAGGGCTATCAAAAATCCAGATCACCTGGGCGGCTCCAAGTTGTTGCAACACGGTTCCGACGTGAATGAGTGATTGCTCGGTTTGGTTTACACGCTTATAGCTTCCGTGAACGGACGAAATATCGCGGTAGCAGCCGTCAAGGCCTTTAAATACATAACCACCGGAGAAGAGAGTCTCCAGCAATATTAATATATTGAAACCATCCAGCCATACCGTTTGACCACGCAACTGGTCTGCGGTCAGCTCCCGGCTTTTACGGCTTTCGATGTCGGCGGCAGACGCAGACATCCCTTGAAGCGCCTGAATCTGCCGTTTGTTAAGGCGATAACGGTTACCAACCAGGGCGAGTGATGACGTTACCGGAAAATCGCGCGAGAGCAGATAGTGCATGTCTTTAAGCCCCTCTCCCATCCTGACCTGAAATTTTTGCGACCCAAACAGCTCTTCGTCACCGGAGTTCTTGCCGCGATTCCGGTTGTTGGTGTGGCTTTCAAAGCCTGGGCCTTCAGCGTGCACATGGTCGGCGTTCGGCATATCAGAGGCTGGGATGCCGGAGGTGCTATTATCGGGATCTGGAAACATGAGCGATGGCTACCGCAATTTTACGGTTTGTTTTGGAGTTATGCGGGTGAAGGTATCTTTTTTGGAGGGTTATACGTTATTTTGACCTATGGGTTTTACGAATACGGCCGCCCGGCGCATACTATCGGAATATGTGTTGCCCCAGATCGGCTTCTGGGCTATTCTGAATACAGTTCAGGCGCTTTACGTTTTTCTGTTTTTAAAGTCCATGCTGTTTGCGTTAGGCATACCGGCAGAACGTGGTTTCGGTGGCTTGTTTGCGTTCGGCATTGGTATGGCCGTGTTTCATGGCGGCATACTCGGGGCGATGGACTACGTAATGAATCAGCTTTACTTTATCGGCAGGTCTGTTAGCCGTATCGTGATCTTACAAAGTGTTTTGTCACTTGGTGTCTTTATCCTGACGTTCTATGGCATACGGCACCTGATTCTTGAAACGTCGGTCACACGTTTTGCGCCGGACGAAGTGGTCGATGACCGTGTGCTGAGGGCTTCCTTCTGGATTTTATTGCTGCACTATAGCGTTGGTTCGATGATGGTTTCGTTTGCCAGTCATATTGTAAAGAAGTACGGCCAGGATGTTATCATGCCCATGCTACTGGGTGCTTACCGGCGTCCTCAGGCCGAGAACCGGATTTTTATGTTTATGGATCTGAAGTCGTCCACCACGCTGGCCGAACAGTTGGGACACCTCCGTTATAGTCAACTCGTGCAGGCGTTTATAATAGACGTGAATCGTTTCCTCTCAGTCTACAAAGCCAGTATCTACCAGTATGCCGGCGACGAGATTGTGATTACCTGGCGGCACCCCGATAAACAGGCGCCACTGGCAATAGCCTTCTACTTTGCGTGTAAGGGATTCGTTGAGAAGCGCCGCGACTTTTACATGAAGCGGTATGGCGCGGTGCCCGAGTTCAAGGCCGGCATGGATTGCGGCGTGGTTACGGCCGTAGAGATCGGTGACGTGAAACGCGACATTGCCTACCATGGCGATACATTAAACACAGCGTCGCGCATTCAAAGCTTGTGTAATGCTACAAACAAGCCGTTGCTCGTTTCGCAGGCGGTTATCAACGCTCTGCCCCAAAATGGTTATCTGATTGAACCACTCGGCCCGATCTTGTTGAAGGGTAAAGAGAATACGGTAGAGGTATATGCGGTATCCGAAACAGGCCCCTCACCTGCTTTCCGTTAACAGGAATGCAGCCGATATTGTAACCGCCGGCACACCTGTAAAAGCGTTACCGCGATGCCGCGCTTATTTCGTTAGTATAGCAGTGTACTGAATTTAATTTGTGTGGCGTTACCTGCGCCGGTTCGCCACAGGCGGTTATAGGGCACCAGGCCGTCCATAATTTTCCGCCCGCGTGCGGAGGGCTGACCATAGCGTACAGTAAGATCTGTATATCCTATCCTGGTGTGTAGGGTTGTTTCCGGGCTATAGTTCGGCGGGTCGATCTGTGCGCGAACCGGTGCAACCAGAACGGTTATCATGCCAATCATAAGGTATACGATATTATTTTTCATTTGTATTTTTTCTGTGAATATGCGTCACACAGAATACTTCTACTGTTAACAAGGTATTAATCCATTTTTTTCAATTAAAAATAGAATGCAACACAATACACCCTTTGGTTTGCTAATACGTCTCTGTATATATCAATTTACCGATCTAAATCGTTTTTGATACATATTCCTAAACAATTCGGGGTTCACCTTGTTCCTGTTTACGGGATATAGGATTATGTGATCCTCAAGCTAACAAGAAAAAAAAGGGTTATGACCAACGTTATTTTAGTTGCAGGAGCCAGTGGAAATCTGGGCGGAAAGATTGTTGACGCGTTGTTACGGAAACAGGTGCGTGTGCGAGCTCTGGTGCGAAAGGAAACTGATCCGAAAAAAATTAATCACCTCCGCCGGCAGGGCGCCGAAGTTTTAACGATAGATTTAACGAATATACCCCAGCTGGCGCGGGCGTGTACAGAGGTACGTTGCGTGGTGTCGGCATTGTCGGGCTTGCGCGAGGTTATTATAGACGGGCAAACGAATTTACTCGATGCAGCCGTACAGGCTGGTGTACCACGATTCATACCGAGCGATTACTGCCTCGACTTCACAAAGCTCATACCGGGCACCAACCGTAACCTCGACCTTCGCCGTGAATTCCATAAACGCCTGGAGGCTGCCCCCATTGAGGCTACTACAATTTTCAACGGCGTGTTTATGGATCTGCTGGTAACAACGATGCCGCTTATTTTAAAACGTATACGCAGGATTCTGTACTGGGGTGATCCTAAGGTTACCATGGATATGACAACAATCGCCGATGTGGCAGAGTATACAGCCGATGCGGCAATAGACGAAACTACGCCACGCTACCTGCGCATTGCCGGCGACCGCGTAAACGCCATAGAGGTAAAGAAGATTATGACAGAAATAACACGCAAGTCTTTTAGCCTGCTGCGCGGCGGAAGTATACAACGCCTCAACGTCATCATTCGCGTTGTAAGGTTCCTGACCGGGGGAGAACAAACCTTATATCCTGCATGGCAGGGTATGCAATATATGCGCGATATGATGGAGGGTCGCTCCATTATCGAAGTTCATGACAACGAGCGCTACCCGGTTCGGTGGACAAGCGTCGATGAATTTCTACTCTCGCATTCGGGTTAAAACGCCTATACGGTCTGAGTAATTAAAGCCCCATAGTTAATAAATCGTCGTTGTATAACGGATTCATAACACTATTACGGCCCGATTGTTACATTTTGAACTGTGGCGAAATAAAAAAGTCGTATTATTGAATTCGTGGTGTTTCGGTAAACGGATGAATCCATCCTATACGCCACTGCGCGACGGTGCCGGTGTTATAACCGGCGTAGTCGTACTTTCGATTGAGGTAACCCAATCGTTCCTGTCCAGGCAAAAACTCATTGAAAGCGAAGCGAAACTACGATCGTTGACGGCCGCAGGTGCTGCGCGGTATGGCGCTGGACATAACGCCTGAGCGGAACGTACAATATCGCGTGCCACTCCAGATACGGGGTATTATCGCATCACAGTTTCAGACAACGGTATCGGCTTCGACGAGCAATATGCCGAGCAGATTTTCGAGGTGTTCAAGCGGTTGCATGCTAAAACAATCTATCCCGGATCAGGTATCGGTCTGGCTTTATGCCGAAGGATTGTACGCAATCATGGTGGAGCACTGTACGCCCAGACCCGTATCGGCAATGGTGCTGCCTTTCACGTTATCCTACCTACTACCCAGCAACACCTTCGTACAGCCGACGGAACAGCTGGGCACACAGGAGACTGAGATAAGTTCGCTCGTGCTCTACTGATACCGTTCTATAAATGCCCCTAGAGTCGCGGAGAGTTCTGCAATGCTTGATTTCTTATCGATACACGCAGAGACCAGCGCGGCATGAATCTCATTCATTCGAAACGACTGCGAGGCTGACGTAGAATACATCGCTATTGGAGTTTCACCAAACCGGGGTAACTCACGTATTTTACCAAGACATTCCCACCCGCTGATGCGTGGCATATTGATGTCTATAAAGATGTAATCGGGTTGAATAGAGAGATCGGCGAGGTCTTTTATAGCCTGTTCGCCATTGGGTTGCCAAATAAGTTTGGCGGATTTGTCCAGGTCTTCGAGCGCGAGTTCAAAGACATACTGTTCGTCCTCATCGTCATCGATAAGGTAAAATACTTTGGGAGGCATTTCGGGTTTGACGTTGTCGTCGGTTAGGGTGTAAAAGTACGGTGAATAATACTACCAAAGAAATGCCACGTATGATTTGGGGGATTGAGCATGAAAAATCGCTATTTCGTCGGAAATATAGGCGAATTATAGCCAGATTCTGAATTGCAAACGGTAGCTCTCCAGCCCGGCGGAGTATAGACGCCGGCCTGGGCGGGTAAGTAATTCAAGGGTAATGAATTCCATCGCCTGGGCTATCCCACTTTTTTCCGAACCTGTTCTATACGACCTTTACTCCGGTTACGCTTTTACCCGATGAAAACCTGTCAGATTATAGTTGAGGATAATGAAGCTGCCCGTGTGCTAACAGACGTATTGATTAATCGTTTTGGAGCGCACCTGATATCCATCCGGCACTTGCTTCTCGATTACCTGCGGGGCAGTAAAGGGAGCGGGTCGCTCGCATTCGAAATGAACGCGTTCCTGAACCGGAACGAGTTTATACCCAATGCGCTGATCGAGCAAATGATCTTTACCGAAATAGAATCGTTGCCAGAAGATGACATTGTGATAACCTGGTATCCGCGTACGGTAGAGCAATTCGTCTCCTTTTATGCGGCGCTGGAGCAACGCGGCATCGTCCTTACGGCGTTCTGGTACTTTAAGCACATCGATATAACAGAATCAATCGCTACGAAAGCACGGAACCGGCCACATGAAGATGTACTGGCACGTGTACAACAATATGCTACAGACATTCGCAACACCGTCTGCGCGATACAGGAATTAGTCCCCTCAGAACATATTTTCCAGGAAGTGGAATATGGTTATCCTTTCGACGAGCGCGCGTTGAAGGAAACAATGATACAACGGATAACCAAGTTATTCGGCAATACGTAACGGGCAATCGTTTCTACCCGTACGTTAGAACACCGTTAGCGTGTTCCGTTTTACCGTCCACACGGGATTACGGATGGGAACCCCGGATTAGGCCTTTAATTTTTATCTTTGCCGCCAGACAAACTAAGACTAATGGCATCCGGTTTTTTTACAATTTTAGACGACCTCGCGGCGTTGATGGACGACGTCGCAGTGGCCAGTAAAGTGGCCACACGCAAAACGGCAGGGATACTGGGCGACGACCTGGCCGTAAATGCCGAAAAAGCTACAGGTTTCATGTCGTCCCGCGAATTGCCCGTGCTCTGGGCAATCACAAAAGGCTCTTTACTCAACAAAGTAATCATTGTTCCCGTCGCCCTGGTGTTGAACACAGTATGGCCGGCGGCGATCATCGCGATTCTGGTTTTAGGCGGATTCTTCCTGGCCTACGAGGGCGTTGAAAAGATTATCGAATCCATTTTTCATCCTCGCGCGAAAGGTCATGAGGTGATGGAGAAGCGCGAGGAAAATCCCGCTGAGGCCGAAAAGGCAAAAATCAAGTCGGCTATTACCACGGACTTCGTTCTCTCCATCGAAATAGTGATTATCGCGTTAGGAACTGTGTTACACGAAAGCCTGACAATTCAGATCCTTATCGTTTGTATTGTTTCGCTCCTGGCCACCATTGGCGTATATGGCCTGGTGGCGCTTATTGTGCGCATGGACGACGCGGGCTTTAAACTTATCAAACAGTCGCACGATAAAGGTTTAATCTCAAAACTCGGGCATTTCCTGGTGAAGGCATTGCCGCTCGTGATTAAAGCCTTTGGTGTGATCGGTACGATTGCCTTGATCCTGGTATCAGGCGGCATCTTCGAACACAATGTTCCGTACCTGCATCACGTCCTTCCTGAGTGGCCTGCTATGGCCCGCGAAACCGTATTTGGTTTGGCAGCCGGGCTTATTGCCGTGGTGGTGGTTACTGCAGGCAAGAAGGTATATTCCTTGTTTACAGGCAAATGATCTTTACACAAAAAATGTCCGGCAGAACATGCGCTTGCAGTTTTGCCGGACATCTTTTTTACCCGCTATCTAAGCCATCAGAACTGGAAGTATATAAACGAGCCGCCACTCTCCTGGCTCCAGATCAACAACACCAGCATGAGCGACCAGCCGGTACCCGTTATCCACCACGGCAGCGTATAGGCCACATCCAGCGTAGAACGGTGTCGCATCAACCAATGCACCAGGAGTGTGCCCGATAGAATCACGGTAATGATGATGATATCCAGCGTTTGAAGCAAGGGCGTTCCGCCATCCACCGCACTGAACATAGATGTTAGAATCTTCCCGGCCTGAGTAAACGAGTCTGCCCGGAAAAATACCCACGTTATAGTAATTAAAAAGAACGTGAACAGCGCATAGACAAAAGCACCGATCCCCGTAGCCTTCTGAGACACGTTCGGGTCTGCGCCGGTGGCATCGGTTATCAGCTTCTCGCCCCAGAGGTACAGGCCATGCAAACCGCCCCAGGCAACAAAGGTCCAGTTCGCGCCATGCCACAGGCCACCCAACAACATCGTTATCATAAGGTTCACGTATGTACGGACTTTACCATTACGGTTGCCACCAAGCGGAATATAGAGGTAATCGCGAAGCCACGCCGATAACGTAATATGCCACCGCTTCCAAAAGTCAGAGAACCCCGTAGCGGCATAGGGGAAAGCGAAGTTTTGCGGCAGTATAAAGCCCAGGCATAACGCTGCGCCTACAGCACAGGTGGAGTAGCCTGCGAAGTCAAAGAAAATCTGCCCGGTAAACGCGAGTACCCCCATCCAGGCATCTAACGTAAGTAGCGGCGTGGTGCTGTTGAACACGGCATCGGCAGCGTGCGACAGCATGTTATCGGCCAGTACCACCTTCATGAACAACCCCAGCGATAGCAGGAAGAGCCCCTCGAACAACTGCTTTTGTGTCGCCATGCGCGGCGTCTCAAACTGCGGCACCAATTGCTCCGGCCGGACAATGGGTCCCGCTACAAGGTGTGGAAAGAAGGTTACAAAAAGCGAGAAGTCGAGCAGCGATGCCACGGGGCGGGTATGCCGCTTATACATGTCTATCGTGTAGCATAGCGTTGTGAAGGTATAGAACGAGATACCCGCTGGTAGAATGATATTGGCTTCTGCCGGTTGGTAGGCAATGCCGAGGCCGTTCACAATATGAACGAAGTTCTCGAGCAGGAAGTTACCGTATTTAAAGTAACAAAGCATACCCAGGTTGCCGGCAAGGCTTACCACCAGCAGCATACGTCTTTTTCGAATGTCGTTTTGTTGATACAACGCCTTGCCTACATAAAAATCAATCGTTGTAGAGAGCCATAGCAACAGAATAAACGGTGGATTCCAGGCTGCATAGAAAATATAGCTTGAAACGAGTAAGATAGTTTTCTTCACCTTCCACAGTAAGGGAAGATTATACAGAAACAAAACGACGAGAAAGAACACAATGAATGTATACGAATTAAAAATCATAATGATGGGATTAACGAAAACTACTATCGTGTAAAAGATGGCGGTAAAATGCGAATGAATTCACGGGTGAATTGTTCAGCCTGCGCAGGGCTGAGGTGCGACCACTCAGGACATTCAAAGCGACTGATAGTGGGATAATCTTTGAAGTAAAAGCCTTTGCTGTTTGTTTCAGTCAGCAGTGTTTCCCAGAATACAGCCTTATCGAACACCTTCTGTTCCATAGCATAAAACGGTCCACTCGATGGTGTGCGAACGAATACGACATCTCCTCCCCTGGCGCGGATCTTATCGACAGCTTCCTTCGAAATTTTCAGAATTCCGGGCACAGGGTTTTCAGTTGGCGGCGGTGCATTCGTAATCATACCGAGCACCATACTCCAGATATCGGTTACCTGCTTTATCTGTTCAGGGCTGGACTGAAATGAGGTGTTCATCGTGCTTTGGCGATTAGCATCGTAGTTCACAAAATCCATTGGAAAATGTAGCGGCGGTTTTACGCCTTCGCGGTTTTCAAGGGGAATGCTTTCCAGGGTGGCGTGCAGCGAGAAGTACTTCTTGTTCAGAAAGACAAACTGCGATTCAAGCAGGTGGCCCAGGTGAAAGCCTACCCGTTGCGCGCAGGTCTGGTCATTGTAATAGCGGATAAATTCACGCGTCTCCTTGCTGAAATCTGGCGCCTGACTATAATATAGTAGCTCCGTAACATCTACCACAAGATTGCCGCTGAACGCGGCATCGTTGGCAAGGTCTTGCAGTACAGGCAGCGGCGAGTTTCCTTCAACCGCGAGTTGAACGGCTTCCTTACCCGTTTGTTGTTCCCAGGTAGCAATGTCAAGATCGTATTTAATGCGCGACGATCCGATAAATACGGTAGCCCTACCTGCTGGCTGATACACCCGCGAACGTTTGTGGGCCCAGCGCTCGGGTGAATCGTCATAGGTAATCACCACGCCCTGCTGCCGGAGGTATAGCTCTGCGGCGACCACCACGGCAAGCGTGAGTAGCGCCACGAGAACGGCCGGCTTGATCAGTGTTTTTACAGTCATCATGTTGAAACGTTTTAGTCCTTGTTTGTTACCACAAGTTTAGGGGCTGTGGCGTGCGGCAAACAACACCAAAAGTGGGGAGCGCTGTTGTGGTAAATGCAGATACAGGGGGATACCCGTGACCAGAATGCGGTACAGATTCACCCATTTTAAGGGATGGGATGGGAAAATAATTAGGGAGCTATGTTATTGACCATCAGGAACCAGAGAAATCCTACCTTTCATTGTAAGTCTATCGCTTTGGTAGGAATTATAGATTTCATACTTTTGTCGCGCCCAAGTAAAGCCCCACCAATGGGCGAGTAACCTAAGAACATTAACCCTTTTTACATTAAAGCAAGTGCAATGAAAAACTTTGTACGAACGTTTCGTATTGTCTTTTTTTTATTCCTAACAACGGGTGCGTGGGCACAGAGCGTAACGTTGCAAGGAACTGTGAACGGCGCCGATGGCACTGGCCTTCCGGGCGCTAACGTTATCGTGAAAGGTACAAGCCGCGGCACACAAACCGACGTAAATGGCAAGTTTGTGCTTGAGGTATCCCCTGCCGACGTATTGATTGTTACATACATCGGTTACAAAACGATTGAAATCCCCGTAGGAACACAAACACAGATTACCGCTACGCTACAGGAAGACGAGGGCAGAAAGCTCGACGAGGTGGTGGTTACCGCACTCGGTATCAGTAAAGAGAAAAAATCGCTGGGCTACACCGTGCAGGAGCTAAAGTCAAACCAGCTAAGCGGAGCCCGCGAGCCTAACCTCGTAAACGCGCTTTCAGGTAAGATTGCCGGTGTACGCGTTACCAACAGCCAGGGCAACCTGGGATCCTCACGCATTGTCATCCGTGGCGAGACATCAATTGCAGGCAATAACCAACCGCTGTTCGTTGTTGATGGAGTGCCTGTCGATAACTCACAATTAACCAAGTCCGATGCAACACGCGATTTCCCGAATGCCATATCGGATATCAACACCGAAGACATCGAATCGATGAGCGTACTGAAAGGCCCCAACGCCGCCGCATTATATGGCTCACGCGCTGCCAACGGTGTTATCATTATCAATACCAAACGCGGACGTGCCGGAAAGAACGGCCTGGGCGTAGCCCTCACCTCCGGTGTCACGTTCGAACGGTTGCTGGTGCTTCCGGAATATCAGAACGTATACGGCCAGGGCGCCAGTGGCCGGTTCTCGTACGTTGATGGAAAAGGCCGGGGCACGAACGACGGTGTAGACGAGAGCTGGGGTCCTAAGATGGACGGCCGCCTCATTCGACAGTTCTATTCCAACGGCGAAGCTGTACCGTTTGTAGCACATCCCGATAACGTAAGAGACTTCTTCGTTACAGGACATACAATAAACAACGGCGTTGCTGTATCGGGCGCTAACGAAGGCTTTAACTATCGTTTCTCGTTCAACAACTCCAAACAAAAAGGTGTCGTTCCGAATACAGATCAGGCCAAGAACTCTTTTGGTATCAATGCCAGCTATACCCTGCACCCTAAACTGGTGCTTTCTACCAGCGCCAACTTTGTACGTACCGAATCAGACAACCTTCCGGGTACATTCGGCCGTCGTGCTACCAGCACAATGCTCCAGTTCACATGGTTCGGTCGCCAGGTAGACATAAACCGTCTAAAAAACTATAAAGACGAAAACGGTAATACATTTAACTGGAACAACAGCTACTACAGCAACCCGTACTGGGTAGCATACGAAAATACAGTAAGTCAACGCCGCGACCGTTTATACGGTAACGTAAACCTGAACTACAAAATTACAGACGAACTGTCTGCCAACATCCGTACGGGTAACGATTACTACAACGACCGTCGCAAAATCCGGGTAGCGTATGGAACCAACGGTACTCCGTATGGTTCATACCAGGAAATTGGCTACACCGTAAACGAAAACAACACACAGTTTACACTGAACTACAAGAAAAATCTGAACGAAGATTTCAATGTAGACATTCTTGGTGGTACCAACTACCAATCTCGTTTTGTTGAGGAAAACAATCAGCTGGCTCCACGCCTGGCCATGAAGGGCCTGTATACCCTGAACAACTCGCGCGATCCGCTACAGTCGTCCAATATATACGCTGCCCAAAAAATCTATAGCGTATTTGCTTCGGGCCAGTTGGGTTACCGCAACTACGCGTTCTTAAACCTTACAGCCCGTAACGACTGGTCGAGCACACTGCCTTCGAGCAACAACTCATACTTCTACCCTTCGGTCAACGCCAGCGTTGTACTGTCGGAAGCCTTCGGTTTCGCTAGCACCACCATACCCTTTGTAAAGATTCGTGGAGGCTGGTCTAAAGTAGGTAAAGATGCCGATCCCTATCAGTTGATCAATACCTTCCCGCTGAACGCGTTGTTCGAAACATCGCCGCGTATGACCGTATCGGATAAATTCCTGAACGAGAATTTGAAGCCCGAAACAACAACCTCTACCGAAGCAGGGATTGAAGCCGGATTCTTCGACGATCGCCTCAGCCTGGACGCGAGCTACTACTTCACACGAAGCTACAATCAGATTCTGAGTGTCGACGTGAGCCCCACTACCGGGTACCTGTCAAAGCTTATCAATGCGGGCGAGATCCAAAACCGCGGTGTGGAACTTCAGCTCACCGGTGTACCCGTGCTTACATCGGGTGGATTGCGTTGGGAAGTAAACGTAAACTGGGCAAGGAACGTGAGCAAAGTTGTTGAGCTGGATAAAGAAGGTCGTCTTAACTCGTTCCGTCTGGGTACGACCCGCGAGGCAGAGGTACGCGCCAGCGTGGGCGAACCATACGGTGTTATTGCCGGCCCCGGCTTCCTGCGTAATGAACAGGGCCAGGTTGTCGTGAATGCCAACGGTACCCCCGCGATAGATCCTACGAACAAGATCCTGGGTAGATTTACGCCAGACTGGACCGGTGGCGTTAACAACACCGTATCGTACAAAGGCGTTAGCCTGAGCTTCCTGGTCGATATACGGAAAGGCGGCAATATCTACTCCGCTACACGCGCGGTAGGCCTCAACACCGGTGTACTCAAAGAAACCCTGAACGGACGGGATGAAGAAAATGGCGGCCTGGCATACTACTACGCCGGCAACGACAGCAAAACAAAACCGGTAGGACTTCCAAACCACAATGCTGCCGCACCAGCCGGTGAGACCGTATACCACGATGGTATTCTGTTCGATGGCGTAAACTCCGACGGCAGCCCTAACAGCACAATTGCCCCTGCCCCACTCTACTACAAGTCGCTATACCGCAATGCTGAGTACAACACATTCGACGCCACGTTTGTGAAGCTTCGCGAAGTAAAGATCGGTTATACCATCCCCGCCGCACTTACACGCCGCGTGGGCATCCAATCGGCAACCGTATCATTGGTAGGTCGCAACCTGTGGATCATCCATAAGAACGCACCGCACATCGATCCGGAAACCGCCCTCAGTACCGGTAACGCGCAAGGTCTGGAAGACCTGCAATTGCCTACCACACGCAGTTATGGCTTTAACGTTAGTTTAAATTTCTAATCGACGAACAAAGATGAAAACGAAGTATATAACACGCCTATTGTCGCTCGTAATGCTTAGTGCCCTGGCCATAGCATGCGACGATCTTACAGACACCAACAAGAACCCGAACGAGTCGCTTACGTCACAACCAGACTACCTCCTTACGAACGTCATCAAATCGTCGGCCGATACCTACTGGGGCGTAGAAGGCACCATGAACAGCACACTGTTATTTGTGCAGCACTGGTCCAAGATTCAATACACCGATCAGGACCGGTACGCCTTTGTAAATACCGACTTTGAATCGACCTGGAGAAACTTTTATTCCATAGGCATATCTGACCTGGCCGAGATCAACAGACTCGCTGAAGAGTCAGGAAACAACAATTACAAGGGAGTTGCACTCATTCTGCGCTCGTGGATCTTCGGTACACTAACCGACCTCTACGGTGCGGTGCCCTATCGCCAGACAAGCCAGATCCAGGAATACCTCACGCCGGCATACGACCCTCAGGATACCGTGTATTACGGCATCTTAAAAGACCTGGAAACGGGTGTACGCCTTCTGAATAAAGACGCCACCCCTATCAGCGGCGATGTTCTCTATAAAGGTGATATCACGCGTTGGATAAAATTCGGCAACTCACTACGCCTGCGCTATGCGCTTCGTATAGCCGATCAGGCCGAAGGCAAAGCCCGCGAAGTTATCACCGCACTACAGGGTCAACCCCTTATCAGCGCAAACGCCGACATCGCGCAGCTCGTCTACACGAGCTCACCCAACCAAAACCCGGTGGCCGCGAACTTTGAAACACGCGACGATCACCGGATAAGCGCTACCATGGTAGAAACCCTGCGTAGCCTGGAAGATCCCCGTTTGCCGGTTTATGCCAGACGTACAGAAAAGGACACCACAGACCTGTATATCGGTTTACCTAACGGACTGACCAACGCTGCCGCCAGTGATTGGGGCCTTGCCAGAACATCGAAGATCGGTACATTCTTCGCCAGAAACGAGGCGCCGGCCATATTGATGAGCTATGCCGAAGTATTGTTCAACCTGGCTGAATCCGCGGCACGTGGCTTCACCGCCGATGCGCCGGAGGCACTCTATAACCGCGCTATCGAAGCTTCATTGCAGCAAGTCAATATCACCGACCCTGCGGTAATCAACGCATACCTCAGCAAGCCCGCGGTAAAGTATAATGCAGACAACTTCCGTCAATCGATCGGCAACCAAAAATGGATCGCGTTGTTCGGCCAGGGCATCGAAGCCTTCACCGAATGGCGACGTCTGGATTACCCGCAGCTCACACCTGCCGTTAACGGTGTGCTGAATGGCCGTATTCCCCTACGCTTCATTTATCCGGGCAGCGAGCAATCGCTCAACCGCCAAAGCTACACCAACGCGGTAAACGCCCAGGGTACTGACGGATTGATAACCCGATTATGGTTCGACAAACAATAAACCAGACAGTTCAAAATAAGGGAGGCGACTCCCTTATTTTTTTGCCCTGATCACAACGCCATCGTTACACGTGGTGGTGAACTGGGTTAAACGCACGTTTCCGTAACTCAGCTTTTCAATGTGTAGAAACAACGCAATAAAGACCATCTATGGAACACTCGGACCGTTCCCGTTTTTTACGGACCTTAGAAGACCCTAATTGACGTATATGGCAGTATGTTTAAACAATTAAACACGTAGAACTATGAGCAACTTTCAAGGAAAATCGATTTTGATTACGGGTGCGGCGATGGGATTAGGCTTAGCTGCGGCAAAAGAACTGGCGGATCAGGGTGCCAACCTCACGCTGGTAGATTACAATGAAAAAGGATTGACAGAAGCCGGCGCGGCCATAAGCAAACAGTTTCCGGCCGTAAAGGTCGTAACCGTAGTGGCGGACGCCTCGAAGGAAGAAGACGTAAAGAAGTATGTTGCCGAAGCTGTGAAAGCGTTTGGCCGTATCGACGGATTCTATAACAACGCCGGTATCGAAGGCCGACAGGCCCCGATTATCGAGTATGATATCGAAGTATTTAAAAAGGTTATCGACGTTAACTTACTCGGCGTATACTTCGGCTTGCGCCACGTTATACCGGTTATGCAGAAGCAAAAGTACGGCCGTATCGTAAACGTGGCTTCGGTTGGCGGTATCCGCGGCGTAATGAACCAAATGCCTTACGTAGCCAGTAAGCATGCCGTGGCAGGTATGACCAAGAACTCCGCGCTGGAATATGGCCGCGACGGTATCATTACCAATGCTATCGCCCCCGGCGCTATCCTTACCCCTATGGTAGCCGAGGCCTTCAAGCAGGTAAATCCCGCTGACCCTAAGAAAGCCGAGACCGAATACGCGCAACGCAACCCTACGAAACGTCTGGGCTTGCCCGAAGAAGTGGCAAAGGTTGTTGCCTTCCTGCTAAGCGAAGAAACATCGTACGTAAACGGGCAGATCATTGCCATTGACGGCGGCGAATCCAACATTTACGGCAACTCATAAGTAGTAATGTTCGATCGATAGGATCGTAAGAGCGGGCCGTAGTGCCTGCTCTTATGCTTTATAATCATACCGTTCGTTTTATCTTTGTCGCTCAGAATAAATGAATGATGGAACAAAAGTCTAAAGCCTTACCCACCGCAGGCCTCATTGTGGTAAAAAACAATGGTATACTGTTAGCCTACAGTAATAACAAAAAAGCCTGGTACCTGCCGGGTGGTAAAGTTGACCCGGGCGAAAGTTCGTTACAGTCCCTGCAACGCGAAATCCGGGAGGAACTCAACCTTACGTTACAGGCCGACAGACTCACCTATTATTGCCATATTTCCGCTCCTGCGTATGGCGAGCATCAAGACATCGTGATGGAGCAGGATTGTTATATATACGACCTGCAGGAAGACGTCAGACCGGGGAATGAAATCGGTGGCGTAAAGTTCTTCGACTATGAATCGTATCGCAACGAAGCGATACAGGTTATTGGTGTACTGGACATATTCGAGCGATTAACGCAAGACGGAATTCTGGCGTAGTCCTTTGTAACAACGATGTAAGAGAATGCATGTTTTTAAAATCTCCTCTCAATCCATAGTTGTAAAAGATACGCACCGGACAGGGCTCGAACCTGTGTCCTCCCGGATCCAGAGCCGGGCACGCTACCACTGCGCTACCGGTGCGATCTTTAGCGATTCAAAGGCAGGGCTCGAACCTGCGTCAGGCCGGATCGGAGCCGGCTGTTCTACCACTGAACTACCTTGAATATCCGGCATACCGAACAGGATTCGAACCTGTGTCCACCCGGTTAAGAGCCGGGAGCGCTACCGCTGCGCCATCGGTATGTAAAAAAGGTTTACTCCGAACAGGATTCGAACCTGTGTCCTTCCGGATGAAGAGCCGGATGCCACTACCGCTGAGCTACCGGAGTACCTTTTCTATAGTATTTCCGATTAGTTATCGGAAGGGTTTAACCGTGTTGCCTTCTTACCGGAGTAATAACCGAGGCCTCGGAATACCTTGGCAAGAAAGGGATTGTCAACGCTCACACCGTGCACGAGTTCAGGCGTAGGTCGAAACGTTGCCACGCCATGCGGACGCGGAGCAATCCAGCCCGATGTCTCAGGCTTTAAACCATGCTGCGCACAAATGCGGTGTACCGTTTGCCGCGTACAGGTATCACGTCCGTTAAATACGTCCCATGGTAGCGGCAGGTCGCGCCACACCATAGTGTTTGGATCCAGACCACCGCCAGATATCCGGTGCCAGGCAGCTACGTCGGCAGCCATCAGGCGAAGCACCTTACCAAAACAAACCGTCTCCAGAATCTCTTCCAGGCCCAGCGCATAGATGAGATTCATCCAGTTATCACGGGCTTTATTCCAGGCGCCGGCCATGGCATTCCACGTGCTGGAGTCGTTACCACGGCGTACAATCATCGTGTCGCGTGCAATGTTGGAGTTTTGCCATACAACCTCCAGGTGCTTCGCTATGGTTTGCAAAATAGTAGTCCATCGGCCGAGCAACTCACCCTTTTGCTCGTCGTTCAGTTTTTGTACCACCGTCATCTGAGGATATACGTGCGCAATAGCCCACCAGTTAGTAGTATCCGGTTGCTCCTGCTGCGTGGCCTGCGGTACCTGTACAAGTTTGGCCCGCAGCAGCCCCAGCAAACCGGGTACCGATGTCGACACCAGCGGCATGCCGTTACACCGGGCAAACAGCATATCGGCAATCTCGTCATAGGGACGTTGCTGACCACCTATCGTAAACTCGCTGCGTAGGTTACAACGCGCCGTGTAATAAGCAACAAAGCATGCCGTATTAAGATCGCTGGAAAAATCCTGCCATGATATATGGTGCGCCAGACCATGCTTGGCGATGTTCAACACCTCGAATTTCTTCCACTCGCCGAGTATCTTAAACAGCCGTTCCTCCAGTCGTGCCAGCACACGGAACAGCTTGTTATATTTTCGTTTAGACAGATCAAGACCAGCCTCCCTACGTTGCTTCCGGTTCAGGCGATCAGCCTTAAAGTCGCTTGCGCCAAAACGTTTCCTGATTTCAGGACTGATACGTTTGATGAACGCTTCGATAACTACCGGGTCGGCCGATTCTTCTTTCGAGGGTACAGCCACCCGAAACAACTCGCCTGCGGTACTCATCTGTTCACCGGCTCCTACGGGCTCGGCAAACGTCTCAAGCATCGAAGTATAGGCCATAAAAGTATTACGAAGCGCTCCACCTGCTGCTTTAGCGAGAACAGCACGCTCACGTTCTGAAAGATCGTGTTGAAGAATCTCAAGAATCAAGGACGCCACGTCTTCCGGCCGCCTGCGCTCCTGAAGTGTCTTATATAACGTTTCAAGTACCATACGATTTTGCTCGTTTCTCATGGTACAAAGAGAAAGCTCACGTGCGCAGTGTATTTGCGCAGTTCATAGAACTACTGCTTTTTTCTGTTATTTTTTTTTCAACAGCTATAGAATGCCGCCTCTCAGTAAACGAAAGCCTGCTCAATGCGGGCGCACGGCCTTGAAGCTCGTCATCTCCTTAATGAATTCGGTTCGGATTTCAGCAAGGATATCCGAAAGTAACGTTGAGTTGGGAAGATCAGGCCCAAGATATTCGATAGGATTGCTGGTAACATGCCGAAGCGTTTCGTCCAGCAGGTGCTGCCAGTCCGCCGGAGCCATCGTCTGTTTACGAACAACCAGCATCGCCAGCACCGGTTGCAGATTCCGGCGAAAAATGCGCTTATACTTTTTAAACAGGAAGCTCATAGCCCTTAGAAGTTCACCTGGAACTGGAGGCGCAGTAAATTTCCTTCCTGCCGGTTATGGGGATTCTGACCGTCTTCATAACGGCGCTGCGACATCGTATAGGTTGCCACAAACTCGAAAGCTTTGATCGGCTGCCACTCCGCCCCTACCTCAAAATCGTTTACCGTATACGAACGGGCGTCGAGCTCATGCTTTTTGCCACCGTTGTAATACTGATACCGTACAAACGGTGTTACCACATGGTCACCGTGTTTCGCACGATACGATGCCAGCACATAGCCGCCGTGCAGACGCTTTTGTTCAATCACGTTTGTAGCCGGATTATACTCCGGACCAGTTCCGATATTGTACTCTGCATTCAATCCGAAGGGTTGCGGGTAAACGATTAAAGAAGCCGCCACACGACGGTCGGCGTACTCAAACCGAGAGTTTATACCCGTTACATTTTCCGATACATTCGTGACGACCGTCTTGCCCGTATACGCCTGAAGCGCCGGCTCGATAAACTGCTTGCCTACAAGAAAGGGGTACGTTATACGCGCCACGGTTGTAGGCGTGCTGTTCTCATCGCTTCGGTTGGCAGTCTGACCATTATAGATGCCTACGCCTACCACACCGTAATCACCAGAGCCCTTCAAACCGGAGTCAACCAGGAATTTGAAGCGCTGGCGAATGGCCTTCGGAGCCCAATACCCAAAGATACCAAGGTCGCGTTCATTGCTGGTAGCGCTGTTAAGGGCGTCATTCCGGTCTAACGGAAGCCTGTCGCGACTCGACTGCATATTCTCGAAGCTGTAAGGTATTTTACTCTGCCCGATGCGAACACGGAAGGTATTATCATCGTTCAGCCCCACATCGAAGTACGCATCACGGATTTGAGCCACATTGTTTGATCCCGAAACCGATGACGCAAAATCAGGCTGGATGTAGACGTAAACCCGCGGGTGAACCTGGCCATACAACACAACCCGGATACGCCGGAAAAAAAAGCCGTTATCACCTCCCCACGACCTATCGCACTGTTCACAGCCCAGGTCGGGATTCGTTTCCAGCAGGTTGTTGTAACGTAACTGCGCATACCCCCGAATGTTAAGTTTTCTGAACCATTCCGTGGGCTTTGCCTTCGCAGTTGAATCGGTTTGCGCCGTCGCCGGACGCACGACAATAAACAAAAGGACGGCAACCAGGCCTAAGCGAATGAAACTATTCCGGTTTAGCGGCTCTACAGACGTCATGTAACGAATTTTGACGCAAGAGAGTGAAACTTGTTAACATTGACATAACATTAAGGCATTCTTAACGAAATGTTAAATAACATAACATTGCGGTAACATAACATCTCTACAACTTCTACCCGCCAAAGTTCGGTAACAATCTGATTACAAAGTCATCGGCCTTGAAGCCCGTCGATAAAGCCTTTGTCGTAACCCTCCACCACACGTTCAATCGTGCCGTTTTCATCGATTAGGAAGAAGGCCGGATAGCTGGCTACATGATAGAGCTTACCCAGTCCGGCCGCGTCCGCCACGATGGGAAAAGGAACGGGCGTAGTCTGGACATACCGAGACATCTTGCCGGCATCGTCGTGAGGGTTGACGTAAATCCCGACCACGTCTTTCGGAAACTGGTAGTCACTACGATTAAAATGGTCCATGGCCTTTTTGCAGTATCCACAATTGATCACCGAAAACGTAAGTAACACCTTTTTGCCGCGCAGGCTTTCGAGGTTTACCGGACGGCCCTGGGTATCCCGCGTGATGAATAAAGGAGCCACTGTGCCCTCCGTTAACAACGCTACTCGGTCAGCGCCGTAGAGCCGGGTCGTATAACCTTCGGGCACCGTATACGTCAACGGCAATCCCTTCCGCGATAGCTCCCAGCCCTCAAAAACAAATGTAATAACCTGACCAACCTTGCCGTCAGCGCTCGCGCGTTGAACAAGAAGCTCCGGCAATTGCGAATCATACCCAATATACAAATACCGCTCTATGACAACGTGTTTTCCTTCGTCCATAAAATCACGGTCCACCAAACGATAACCCGCCAGACGATGCGTTACAAGCGTATCCTTCGCCGGCTGCCATGCCTTACCGAGCATAAGCACAGGCGAAAACTGGAAGAATATGTTCGACTCCAGCTTACGTTTCCTTTGTATCGAATCACCCACGGGAAAAAACGTAACCTGCTTCTCTTTGTGATCCACGTCCCGGAGCACGTCGTCTATATACACTACATCGTATTTGTCTGCCGATGAAGTCGCATCGTAACCGATAATGCTCCGCGTCGCCACCACATATTTATTACGGGAAGTGCTCGTACTGATATTCCCGGCGATGTCGGGCCAATAGTAGGTTGCGTTAAATGATATCGAGGCATGCTCGCGTAGTCGGGCACGGCTCTTTTGTAGTAGAGAGGTCGCGGTTTGTGAGAAGGTGTTAATAGCAATACAGCATACCGGAACGAATAGCAGGAATCGTTTCATAAACGGGATTTCAAATACTATACAATCAGGATCTAAGGCAATATAAAATAGTTTTAGGGAATAATGACCATCTCCCCAAGCCCTGGTATACTAAAAGCCTTAATCAGAATCAATCACTCCCCTTGTTCCATGATCTCATTGCGCTTCTTCTGATTTATTCCAATCCTCGTGAGTATCGCTATTGCAGATTAGTTTATACCTAAGCTTAACGCAAAGGCTGAAGTGTTAAACGTGAGGAAATCAGCTAATACTTAACAGGCACCCCCAACTTTTCCGATTGATCCCTTTTTTCGAGGATCGGACAAGACTCCAACCCGTCCGTGCGCCCCATAAAACAAAAAAGCCTCACATCTCTGTGAGGCTTTTCGCGGGAAGCGAGGGTAAAATATCTAAAATTTTGATAGAGGATTTGAAGCTTTTATACAGGGTGATCATCCGGAAAAACCTCATTTAAAAGGCATTTAAGCAGATTTCGACTGTCAGCCTCATGCGCCGACAGGACGAATGTCGGCTCAAATCCGCAACGACTGCGTCTATTATCCGCCAAAATGGAGGTACGATTCGAACCGGGACGGCGACCGCCGCAGGCATCCAATCACGCACCCTTAGCGAACTAATCCAGGAGGGTAAGCTTGAACTCACTTCCCGGGGTATCTATCGCCTTACGGAAAATGAGCCGCTTTCCAGCCCTGATTTTTTCACGATCGCCACGCGAAGTCCGAAAGCTGTGGTTTGCCTGATCTTAGCGCTTTCGTTTCACAACATTACTACGCAAATCCCTCATAAAGTACACATTGCCATAGAGCGATCAACCCGAGCTCCGCTCCTTGAATATCCGCCGCTGGCAGTATATCGATTTCAGACAAGGCTTACCATGAGGGAATCGAGTTTCATACAATAGACGGCATTGACACTAAAATATACAGTGCCGAAAAAACACTGGCGGATTGTTTTAAATTCCGTAATCAAATAGGCATGGATGTTGTACTGGAAGCACTGAAGCTATACCGATCAACAAAAAACTGAATATGAAATTGATCACTTACTACGCTGACGTCTGCCGTGTCTCAAATGTCATGAGACCTTATATAGAATCCCTGGTATGAGTAATAAGCCTTTCAAAAACATGGCGGCACCATCAACCTAATATCAGCCAACGATAAAACCGAATATAACTGGACAGCGGCAGGTTCATGGATTAAAAAACAAGAATTGTGTTACGCGGGGAATAGGAATTGAAAAACATCTAACTGCTTTCTAGACGAGCAAAGTTTGATGCTACTCCATACCCTCCCGTTTACATCTCCATCCGGAATAATTCACATTCCTGTAAAAATCAGAAGATTTCAGGAGCCAGAACCAAACGCGGTTTGTTTTTTCCAAGGAGACTTCATATTTTCATAAAACAGCCCATCATTTCGGCGCACAACGCGACGAAACGATGGGCTGTTTATTTTTCAGACTATTCGCAGGAAAGTTTTTCCGCATGTCGGGAAACATAATTAAGGCTTCAGAAGGACAAGATTTAGATTGAAAGCCCGAACAAAGATAACCGGACCGTTTATGATGATCATTCAGAGTTCTCGAACAACCAGACATCTCAAAACTTCATATTATGATATGGGTAGTAGTAATTATTGTTATTGGATCTATTCTGTATAGATTTTTCACAGCATTTAACAGGGATAACTATGATTTGCAAAATCAATCACTATCAGAAAAATTTGAAATTATAGTCAATATGGTAAACAGCCATGCATTCAATGGACATGGAACAGTAACAATTCTCGACAAACGAAGTTTTAATCTGTATCAAATTGGCGAAAACCAAATTATCTTTTTCCTTTATGGTACAGGAAGCCTAACAGTAACTTGGAAATACAAATATTTTCAGAAAGAGCTAATTCACGAAAAAAGGTTCTCAGAAGTAAGAAACCTTAGCATATTCGAACAACAAAGAATTGCAGAAAGTCTAATCTTTGAAATGACATCAAAAGTGAACAATCATAAAAATCTTGTACTTAAAGACATCCCCTTTTCGCAGTCGACGATCGATCTATCACCAATTACAAGACTCAAAGCGGATATAGAACAGAACTTAAGAAATTTATTATTAAAAACACTTATAGACTCGCAACAACTACCCAAGATGATGCATGGCATCATCGTTATGCAAGCAGCGGGTAATTTCTCAAAAAACTTAAAGGGAAATTACACAGAAATAAAAAGAGACTTAGAGACTAAGGACGTACCTTTCTTGAACAAGGAAATATTCTTCGCATTGGTTGATGAGGTAACAAATGACGTATTGGAAGAATTTATTGAGTTTCCGTCAAACAAGAATAGCCAAAGCGAAGACCTGCAAGACCTACCCTTCTAGGTAGCAAGTACGATCATACAAAGAAGAAATTTCATTTTAGAGCAAATCGCTATCAATAAACGGGATAGTAACACCAACATTACATATCAAGGACATAATACACAAAATCATTTTTTTCCGGTCAGGATCTAAAAATAGATGGCTTATCGTATATCAAACGTAATCGCAAAAAAACTAACACGAATAAAATTGATTTCAGATTATGAAGGAAGTATTTGATTATGTAAAGGAAAAAGAAGCACAATTAGAATTAGTCTCAAGCATTAGAGTAAATCATAATTTCCCCGCAAAAACCTACGACTTTAGAACAAATTCAGACGTTGATTATTCTCGAGTACTTTATTCATCGGCCTGTAGAAGGCTACAGGGAAAAATGCAACTTCTAATTCCCAAGGACGATTCGTACCGAAATCGACTAACACATAGCCACGAAGTGGCCCAAATAGCAAAAACATTAGCAAAGCGATTTGGACTTAAGGACACGTTAACAGTCCAAACATGCTCCCTAGCGCATGATTTAGGTAATCCGCCATTCGGTCATGCCGGAGAAATATTTCTTAATACGTGCTCCAAAGAACCATATGAAGGCAATGCCCAGTCGTTCCGGATACTAAATGCAGTAGAAGAAAGACACCACGACTTTAACGGGCTAAATCTTACAATACGAACTATGCTTGGAATCGTGAAGTACTTCGCCAAAAATGATCACAAAACACAAAAATTTCTTTATGATCACGACTATAATACGGTAGAACACTGGTTTACTGAATATTATATATCTCACAAAACTGTTGATTGTGAAATAATGGACATCTCAGACGAAATTGCATATGCGGCTCATGACCTCGAAGATGCACTCAAAATGAGGTATTTTACGATCGATGAAATACTATACGAGTTTTCAGTTAGCGATGAGTTCAACAGCATAACAAACAAATTTGAAGAAACTGTCAAAAAAGCTAAATCATTCGCAGCTCAAGCCAAAGCTTACAAAACATCTGAAGAGTACTCCATGCTTTTCAGAAAGGAACTCACATCTCTTTTAGTACATGACCTTATCTTAGACATTGGACTTGTCGAACAATGCTTAGATTATAAAGAACTCCGATTACTCGCGTACGGACTTAAAAAATTAACATTTAAAGCTATTCAAAGACAGTCGGATATAATGGAATATGAGCAATTAGGAAAGCATATTCTAGAAAGACTTTTTGAACTGTATTCCGATAATGCATTCAATAAAAATCTAATACTCCTACCCACGAATTACCGCTTTGTGGATGTCAAAGATCGTATGATCCTAGATTACATTGGGGGTATGACTGACCGATTTGCAATTCAACAGTATGAACGGTATTTCGGAAAATTGCAAGACAGGGGACTATATTTTTACAACAACTACAGGCTAGAACAAAAAAAACCAGAATAAACTCAAGGAAAGCTTACTACCCTGGATTGTGAAATAATAATTGTCTTACGTGAAAAGAGATTAGGACCCAGCCAGTTAGACATGGCTAGAAACGTATGACGGGTCAAGTGTAGAATGGGCTAGATTTCAGAAAATCCCAAGCACCATAGGCGACATTGACCCTGATGCTGGCGTTCTATCTGGCAGCGCCGGAGGTAGAGAACGACCGGCGATCAGCCAACGTCATCACCAGCGTATACCGCGCCCGTAAAGAGGGCCGCTGGGCTAACGTAGCACCAGCAGGCTACAAGAACGTACGCGGTGACGACGGCAAGGCCACCATCGTTCCAGACGCCTTTGCGCCCTTAGTACGCGAGGCGTTCGAGCAATTCGCCACCGGCGCCTTTGGGTGTTGAAGAACTCAGGCATAAGATGAATAAGAAGGGCCTTCAATCTGAACGGTCAACCTTTCCAGTCTTATTACGAAACAAAGCCTATATCAGTAAAGTATTCGTACCCGCGTTTAAGGGTGAACCATCCTACTACACACGTGGCGTACACGAACCGTTAATCAGCGAAGAGTTGTTCTATCAGGTACAACAAATCTTAGAAGAGCGAAAGCTACAGTTTGCCAACCTTTTTTCGAGGATCGGACAAGACTCAAACCTATCCGTGTGCCCAATAAAACAAAAAGCCTCACAGAGATGTGAGGCTTTTCGCGGATCGGACGGGACTCGAACCCGTCCCGAGTACTCGGGACCGTGACAGGGCGGCATGCTAACCAGCTTCCCGTAGTCTTAAAAAGAACTCACGATTTCGCTGCTTCTTAAAAAAAATCTCACGCTTAATGGCTTCAGATTTCGTAGCAAACGATTCAACGTAGAAAATCTCCCAAGGCAGTTTTCGCGCGGTATACCGCGACTCTCCTGCGTTATGCTGCTCCAGTCGCTTGGCAACGTCACTCGAATAACCAATATAAAAGGATTGATCTTTTAAACTCCGGAGAATATAAACGTAGAACATAACAATCAGCTTAGACCTAACAAAAACGAAAAAGGCTACAGTTTGCCAACCTTTTTTCGAGGTGGGTATTTCGGTGATATGGTGCCAGTGATTTCGGCGATACCATGCCACTTTCTGTGGTGTTAAAAGTATAAAAATTTGTTTACTGTTGGTCTATCTTTTTGCGTAAGGATTTTCCGG
>Ga0065165_1001166_pt1 | contig 30553 bp, 28 predicted proteins | sample AraplaMF_Cvi_mMF_FD_63813 | JGI IMG/M metagenome (GOLD analysis project Ga0065165, IMG submission 63813) | Arabidopsis root microbial communities from the University of North Carolina, USA - plate scrape MF_Cvi_mMF (version 2) (version 3) | ecosystem: Host-associated > Plants > Roots >... | reverse complement strand
GGCCCAGACCGAGCCCAAGCGGGTGGTCACCCTGGTCTGCGACACCGGCGCCAAGTACCTGACCAAGATGTTCAACGACATGTGGCTGGCCGCCCATGGCTTCGACCACCGCGAACTGCACGGCGACCTGCGCGACCTGATCGCCAAGCGCTACGCCGACGGCGGGGTGGTGGCGATCGGGCCGGACGACACCCTGCTGACCGCCTACAACCGCATGCGCGGCAGCGACATCAGCCAGTTGCCGGTGGTCGACCACGGCAAGCTGGTCGGCATCCTCGACGAAAGCGACATCCTGGCCGCGGTCGAGGGCGCGGACGACGATCGCGGGCCCAAGTTCAAGACCCTGGTCGGCAAGGCCATGACCAAGGCGGTCAATACGCTGCAGTCGACCCAGGGCGTCGACGCCCTGCCGGAAGTGTTCGACCGCGACGAGGTGGCGCTGGTCTGCGACGGCGACGAGTTCGTGGGGGTGATCACCCGCGTGGACCTGATCAACCACCTGCGCCTGGCGAGCTGAGATTCTCCGCGTCCTTCGAGGCTCGCTGTGCGGGCGCCTCGGGATGAGGATTTCACATGACGAAGAAGCACTGAACCCCTCATCCTGAGGCGCCCGCACAGCGGGCCTCGAAGGACGCAGGGCGCGCCAAGGACAATCAATGACCCAAGACATCCCCGGCAAGAACCGCCTGGCCTTCGCCACCCGCACGATCCACGGCGGCCAGTTCCCCGATCCCACGACCGGGGCGGTGATGGTGCCGATCTACGCGACCTCGACCTATGTCCAGTCCAGCCCGGGCGAGCACAAGGGCTTCGAGTACAGCCGCAGCCACAACCCGACCCGCTTCGCCTTCGAGCGCTGCATCGCCGACCTGGAGAGCGGTACGGCCGGCTTCGCCTTCGCCTCGGGCCTGGCGGCGGCCTCGACGATCCTGGAGATCCTCGACAGCGGCGCCCATGTGATCGCCAGCGACGACCTCTATGGCGGTTCGTTCCGGCTGTTCGACAAGGTGCGCAAGCGCTCGGCGGGCCTGACCTTCAGCTTCGTCGACATGGGCGATCTAGCGGCCATCGAGGCGGCGATCACGCCCGAAACCAGGATGATCTGGGTCGAGACCCCGACCAATCCGATGCTGCGCCTGGCCGACCTGTCCGGCATCGCGGCGCTCGCCAGAAAGCACGGCCTGATCACCGTGGCCGACAACACCTTCGCCAGCCCGTTCGTCCAGCGGCCGCTGGAGCTGGGCTTCGACATCGTCATGCACTCGGCCACCAAGTACCTGAACGGCCATTCCGACGTGGTGGCGGGCGTGGCGGTGGTCGGCGACAACGCCGAGATCGCCGAGAAGCTGAAGTTCCTGCAGAACGCCGTCGGGGCGGTTCTGGGGCCGTTCGACAGTTTCCTGGCCCTGCGTGGCGTCAAGACCCTGGCCCTGCGCATGCAGCGGGCCTGCGACAGCGCTCTGACGATCGCCAGGTGGCTGTCGACGCGCAAGGACGTCGCCCGGGTGATCTATCCCGGCCTGCCCAGCCACCCGCAGCACGAGCTGGCCCGGCGCCAAATGCAGGGCGGGTTCGGCGGGATCATCTCGGTGGAGCTGAAGGGCGACGTGAACACCGCCAGGCGAATGCTGGAGCGCACGCGCCTGTTCACGCTCGCGGAAAGCCTGGGCGGGGTCGAGAGCCTGATCGAGCATCCGGCCATCATGACCCACGCTTCGATCCCGGCCGATCAGCGCGCCGCCCTGGGCATCTCCGACACCCTGATCAGGCTGTCGGTGGGGATCGAGGACTGCGAGGACCTGATTGCCGACCTCTCCGAGGCCTTGGCAGTCTGAACAGGTGATGTTCGGCGTCGCCGGGCATGGCCGGCGACGGATCGGGGGCCTTCGACGGGCGCGGCGGCGGCAGGACCCGCGTCGGATCCTCGGCCCACAGGTGGGCGGCCAGCATCAGGTCGGTCCTGACCGGGCCGTAGTCCTCCTTCGCCGTCCAGACGCGGATGGCGGCCTGGGCGAAGGCTTCGCTGAGGTCGACCACCTCGATCATCGGGGCCGGCTCCTTGCGCACCCGCGGATCGCCCTCGGCCCGCTCGCGCATCTTCTGCAGCACCGTCACAAGGTCGGTCTTCAGCGGGACCTTGAACACCACGTCGGCCCGGCGGCTGCGGTGGGTCGAGTAGTTGAGGATGACGTCGCCGAACACCTTGCTGTTGGGGATCATCACCTTGACGTTGTCGGGGGTGGCGATCTCGGTGAACAGCAGGTCCAGCGACTTGACGGTGCCGTTGCGGGTCGAGGTCTCGATGACGTCGCCGACCTTGTAGGGCCGAAACAGCAGGATCATCACCCCGGCGGCGACGTTCGACAGCGCGCCTTGCAGGGCCAGGCCGATGGCCAGGGAGGCCGCGCCCAGCACGGCGATGATCGACGTGGCCTGGACGCCCAGCTGCTGCAGCACCGCCACCAGGCCGACGGCGACGATCGCGTAGCGCACCAGGGACGAGACGAAGCTCTCCAGGGTCGGGTCGGGGTTCTTGCGGTGCATGCGGCCCAGGCCGCGCCTGGCCACCCCCGCCAGCCAGCCGGCCACCCAGAAGGTGGCGACCAGGATCAGGGCGGCGACCACCAGGTTCACCGCCAGCTTGCCCAGCCAGTCGAGGAAATGGCCGAGCATGGTCTCGTCGGCCTTCACGTTGGCCAGGGACGGAAGGCTGGCGTCGGCGGGGATCAGGCTGGGCTTGGTCTGCATGGATCTCTCGATGGCGCCCCCGCCCCAAGCCGTCAACGAAGACCCGTCAACGAACCAGGTCCCGGCCCGTTCCCGCCAAGGCGCCGCTTCGTTCCGTGGAAACACTCGGTTACATCAATTGGCTCGAACCCGAGCCGATCCGCCTCTAAGAGCGCCGCCCATGAGCATGTCCTTCATCGACCTCGCCGCGCAGCAGCGCCGGATCCGCGGGAAAATCGACGCCGCGATCGCCGCCGTCCTCGACAGCGGCGCCTATGTCATGGGGCCGCAGGTCCGCGAATTCGAGGCCAAGCTGGCGGCGTTCGGCCAGGCCAGGCTGGCCCTGTCGTGCGCCAACGGCACCGACGCCATCGCCTTGCCGTTGATGGCCTGGGGCGTGGGTCCCGGCGACGCGGTGTTCTGCCCGTCCTTCACCTTCGCCGCCACGCCCGAAGTCGTGCCGTGGGTCGGCGCCACCCCGGTGTTCGTGGACGTGCTGCCCGACACGTTCAACCTCGATCCCGCCCGGCTGGACGCCGCCATCGCCGGCGTGAAGGCCGAGGGCAAGCTGACGCCCAGGGTGGTGATCGCCGTCGACCTGTTCGGCCAGCCGGCCGACTATCCGGCCATCAAGGCCATCTGCGATCGCGAGGGCCTGAAGCTGATCGCCGACAGCGCCCAGGGCTTCGGATGCACCCTGGACGGCAAGCACCCGCTGCACTGGGCCGACGTGGCCACCACCAGCTTCTTCCCGGCCAAGCCGCTGGGCTGCTACGGCGACGGCGGGGCGGTGTTGACCAACGACCAGGAGCTCTGGGACCTGATGGACAGCTTCCGGGTGCACGGCAAGGCCGTGGCCCCGGATCTGGTCGGCCGCACGTTCGACCACGACACCAAGTATCTGAACACCCGCATCGGCATGAACTCGCGGCTGGACACGATCCAGGCGGCGATCCTGATCGAGAAGCTGGCCATCTTCCAGGAGGAGATCGACCTGCGGCAAGGGGTGGCCGACCGCTACGCCGAGGGCCTGAAGGGCGCGGTGATCGCCACGCCCAAGGTCATCGACGGCGGCGTGTCGGTCTGGGCCCAGTACGTGATCGAGCACGAGAACCGCGACGGCCTGGCCGCCCACCTGAAGACGCAGGGGATTCCGACGGCCGTCTATTATCCGGTGCCGATGCACGTGCAGGCCCCCTACGCCCACTTCCCGCGCGCGGCCGACGGCCTGCCGGTGACCGAGGCCAAGGCCGAGACGGTGCTGGCCCTGCCGATGCATCCGTATCTGGCGGAGGCCGACCAGCAGCGGATCATCGACGCGATCCGGGCGTTCAACGGCTAAGCTGCGCCCCATTCGCGCCTCACCCTGGGGTATTGTGGCCTCCAAGTTGATTCGAAGGTTCAGATGCACGATCCGGTAACGTCGTTCGTGGTCGCGGTGTTCAGCATGCCTGGCGCCGCCCTGATGATGGCGGCGGCCATCCTGGTCTTCGCCGTTGGGCTGATCCTTCAATCGGGCCATTTCGAATACGTGCCGCTGATGGACGACCTGCGTCGTCGCGCCGACCTGCTGGACGAACTACGTGGCGATCGGCAGAAAGCGTTCGCCGAGGCCTTCGAAGCGATCGACAAGCGCCTAAGCGGCGTGGCCCATCCCGTTCTGGAACTCGGCTGGGCGCACTATCGCAGTCAGCTGACTCCGACCGAGGATGGACGCCTGGCGGCTTCGGTCCACGCCTCCGACGCCTTCGACCTCGCCGACACGCCGGCCCGCACCCTGGAGTGGTGGGCCAACATCATGGTCGCCATCGGCCTGGTCATCACGTTCATGGGCATCGTGGCGGCCTTGACCGAGGCGACGTCGGCCATGAGCGGCGGGGGCGCAGCCATGCAGGGCGCCCTGATCAACCTGCTGACGATCGCCGCCACCAAGTTCTGGACTTCGATCGCCGGGGTTCTGGCTTCGATCGTCCTGCGCCTGGCCGCGCGGCGTCGCCGTCAGGCCATCGAAGCCCAGGAAGCCCACTTCTTCGCGCTGCTGGACGCCTGCGTCCGCTTTGCGCCGCCCGAAAAGGTGATGCTGGAGCAACTGGCGATGCTGGGCCGTATCGAGGCGACCTTGGCCGGCAAGGCCGCGGCGCCCCGGGGCGTAGCTTGATGCGACGCAAGCGCGGCAGGACGGCCGATGTCGAAGAGGGCGAAAGCTACTATGTCTCGATGACCGACATGATGGTGGGGGTGATCTTCATCTTCATCATCATGCTCAGCTATTTCGCGTTCGAGTTCCGCTCGACCACCGCCAAGCTGACCACGGCCAAGCATCCGGAGACGGCGGCCCTGCTGCAGACCGCCGCCAATCTCACGCCCAAGACCGCCGACATCGAGGTCGACTACAAGGCCCAGGTGCTGTGCGTGCCCGAAGCCGCCCTGTCGGAGACCGGCCAAGGCGCGGCGGGCCAGCGCCGCTGCTTCGCCTATTCGCCGCCGACCCAGGCCACGGCCCAGACCGCTTCGGCGGTCGACGCCCAAAAGCTGCTGATGCAGTCGCTGGACGCTGACCTGCGGGACATCCACGTGCCGATCACCGGCGATCCGTCGAGCGGCGCGCTCAACTTCCGGGCCGATCAGCTGTTTGTCGCGGGGACGGCCACGCTTTCGCCGGACGGCCAGCGGATCGCCGGCGACGTCGCCCAGATCCTGATGCGGCGCCTGCCCTGCCTGGGTTACGGCGTGACAGCCGGCGCCAACTGCGAATCCGACGGACCTAAGCTGGCCGTGGCCAACGTCATCAGCCAGACCAATTTCGACGTCTCCAGCGCCGAGGGCCAGCGCGCGGCCGCCCTGGCTCTGCAGCGCGCCGCGGTCTTCCACCAGGCCCTGACCGTCGCCCAGCCCGATCTCGCGACCTTGCGCAACGCGCCGGCCGGTCAACCCGGTTCTCAGCCCTTGTTGCGGGTCGCCAGCGTGGGTCAATCGCAAGAAGGCGCTTCAAAGGTCGGCGATGACCAAACCGTGAGCATTCAGTTCCAGATGGCGCCCTGACGGCCCGCCCGCCCGGGTTTGTTTGGCGGACGGGCCAGCCTGACCTATATCGCGGCCATCGCGTCTCGCGCCTGCCGGCGCTTCGGCGTTCCGGCCTGTGAAAGAGCGTCATGTCGTCCACTCCCATCGCCGCTTCGGTTCGCCCCGCGCCCGGACCCCATCCCGGCATGGGCTTTGGCCAGTTCGTCGCCCTGATCGCGGCGATGATGGCCACCAACGCCCTCGCCATCGACTCGATGCTGCCGGCCATGCCGCAGATCGGCCACGCCCTCGGCGTGGCCAGCGACAACGAGCGCCAGTGGATCCTGACCGCCTATCTGCTGGGCTTCGGGGCGGCCCAGATCGTCTACGGTCCGCTGGCCGACCGCTTCGGCCGCAAGCCGGTGCTGCTGGCGGGGTTGTCGCTGTACGTCGTCTTCGCCGCGCTCTGCGCCTTCTCCAACTCGTTCGAGATGCTGCTGATCGCCCGCGCCCTGTGCGGCGTCGGAGCGGCGGCCACCCGCGTGCTGGCGGTGTCGATCGTCCGCGACTGTTACAGCGGCCGCCAGATGGCGCGGGTGATGTCGCTGTCGTTCATCGTCTTCCTGGGCGTGCCGATCGTCGCCCCATCCGTGGGCCAGGCCATCCTGCTGGTCGCGCCCTGGCCGTGGGTGTTCGGCGTCCTGTCGATCTTCGGCCTGGCGGTGATCGTCTGGTCGGGAATCAAGCTGCCCGAGACCCTGCATCCGGAGGACCGCACGCCCCTGGCCGCCGGCCCGGTGCTGGCCGCGTTCAGGGAATGCCTGACCAACCGGATCGCCGTCGGCTACACCCTGGCCGCCACCCTGGTGCTGGGCGGGCTGTTCGGCTTCCTCAACTCGGCCCAGCAGGTGTTCGTCGACGTGCTGGGAGCGGGCCGTTCGTTCCCCCTGATCTTTGCGGGGATCGCCGGCGGCATCGCCGTCTCGTCGCTGCTCAATTCCCGCATCGTCGGCCGCCTGGGCATGCGGCTGGTCTCGCACGTGGCGCTGTGCGGCTACATCGTCTTCGCAGCGGCCCATGCCGTGGTCGCCCTGAGCGGCCACGAGACCCTGTGGACCTTCTCGCTGCTGCAGGCGGGGATGATGTTCTGTTTCGGCCTGGTGATGTCGAACTTCGGTTCGATCGCCATGGAGCCGCTGGGCCACCTGGCCGGCACGGCGGCCTCGGTGCAGGGCTTCATCACCACCATCTTCGGGGCGCTGTTCGGCTTCTGGATCGGTCAGCTGTTCGACGGCACGACCGTGCCTCTGACCCTGGGCTTCACGGGCTTTGGCGTGGCGGGTCTGCTGGCGGTGCTGATCACCGAGAAGGGCCGGATGTTCCATGCGGGGGCTGGGGCGATGGCCGCCGAGGGGGCGGGCATCCACTAACCCTCTCTAGTCCAGCATCCGCTCCAGCGTCGAAAGCTCGTCCGCCTCGCGCGCGGGCTTGTCCCAGCGGATGCGGTTGATGCGCGGAAAGCGCATGGCAACGCCCGACTTGTGGCGGGTTGAGCGCTGCAGGCCCTCGAACGCCACCTCGAACACCAGGCCGAACTCCAGGTCGGCGCGCACCGAGCGCACGGGGCCGAAGCGCTCGACGGTGTGGTCGCGCACGAACTTGTCGATCCGTTTCAGCTCCTCGTCGGTGAAGCCGAAATAGGCCTTGCCCACCGGCGTCAGATGACGTGTCCCGGTCTCGTCCTCGCGCCAGACTCCGAAGGTGTAGTCGGAATAGAAGCTGGACCGCTTGCCGTGGCCGCGCTGGGCGTACATCAGCACCGCATCGATCAGACGGGGGTCGCGCTTCCACTTGAACCACGGACCCTTGGGCCGGCCGGGCTCATAGACGCTATCCCAGCGCTTGAGCATCAGACCCTCGGCGATCGTCGGATCGCCGGGCGGCGGCTCGGCGCGCAGGGCGGTCAGCCCCTCCCAGGTCGCGAACGGCTGGATCGGCGACAGGTCGATGCGCGGGCTGTTTGCCTGGATTACAAAAGCCTCCAGCCGTTTCCGCCGTTCGGCGAACGGCAGGCCGCGCAGGTCGGTCTCGCCGTCCAGCAGCAGGTCGTAGGCGCGGATCCCGGCCGGGAAGGCCGCCAGCTGCCTGGCGTCGACCGTCTTGCGGTTCAGCCGCTGCTGCAGGTCGCCGAAGCTGGCCACGGCGCCGTCGCGCATCACCAGCAGCTCGCCGTCGATCGCCCCCTCGAAGGCCAGGGCCTCGACCACGTCGGGGAAGGTCGCCGAGATGTCGTCGCCGGTGCGGGTGTAGAGCCGTCGCTCGCCGCGCTCGCTGACCGCCTGGACGCGGATGCCGTCCCACTTCCATTCGGCGGCGTAGTCGGCCGGGTCCAGTTTGGCGAAGTCGACCGCTTCGTCGATCGCCTGGGCCAGCATCACCGGTCGGAACCGCCCAGGGGCGTCGGGCGAGGGTTGTTCCGAGCGGCCCTCCAGCCAGGCGAACAGGTCGCCATAGGGCGGGGTCATGGCGTGCCAGACCTCCTCGACCTGGCCGATCTCCACCTGGCCGAAGTCGGCGCAGGCCTGCTTGGCCAGCCGCGCCGACACGCCGACCCTCAGGCCGCCGGTCATCAGTTTCAGCAGCGCCCAGCGACCGTCGGCGTCCAGGGCGTCCAGCCAGCCTTCGATCAGCCGCTGCACTTCCGTGCGCGAGGCCGTGCGCAGGCTCTCGACCACTTCGGAAAGATCAGGTTCGCGATTGGCGCCGGGCCTTTCCGGCCAGACCAGGGCGACGGTCTCGGCCAAGTCGCCGACATAGTCGTAGGACCAGGCGAACAGCTGAGGGTCCATCCGGCTCTCGACCGCCTTGCGGATGAAGGCCGGCTTGGCGGCGTTGAACGACAGCGCCCCGGTCAAGGCCGCCAGCACCCAGCCGCGCTCGGGATCGGGGGTCTGCGCCAGGAAATCCTTGATCAGGGTCAGCTTGGCGTTGCGCGAGCTGGTCAGGGACAGCCGGTCGAGAAGGTGGGCGAAGGCGCGCATGGCAATGAAATGTCGCGCCTTGGCTTAGGTTCAACCTGCCCGGCTCTCGTCCAGCTGGCCCAGGATCATGATCTTCTGCCATATCTTGCGGCCGAGGTCGGAGGTCAGGGTCTCGATGTCGTTGACGGCGGCGACCACCACCGGGTCGTCGCTCTCGCCGGCGTAGAGCGCCGCCAGCTTGGCGGTCAGGGCCAGCATCTCGGCGCAGTAGTCCAGATAGCGGGCCAGCTGGAAGCGGCTCATCTCGCGGGCGGGCGACGAGGCGGTGCGCGGACCCAGCACCAGGGTCGGGTCCTTGGTCAGCTGGTGCATGTCGATCACGTGGGCGAACGACCGCAGCTCGTGCAGCGACTTCTGGACCCGCGAGCGCTTCCACCGCGATTCCAGCGAGACCAGGAACCAGATGGCCGCGCCCGACAGCAGCAGCAGGTTGACGGCCGGCTCCAGGCTGGTGGCCAGGGTGAGGGCGCCGGCGTTCCGTAGGTTCGCCAGCCAGTCCAGCCGGCCGATCAGCGCCGCCTCCAGCCCGATCGCCGCGATCGCGATCACGGCCACCAGGGCGCGCAGGCCCAGATAGGGTCGCGACAGCCGCCGCGCCCGCCGGGCGGTGACCCGGGCGACGGCGGTCAGCTGGTCACAGACCTGCGACAGGCCGGACGCCGGAAACCGCTCCGACACCCGGGCCTGCAGGTGGTCAAGCGTCTGCACCACCTCGTCGGCGTCCAGTTTCAGCGCGCCATTGCTCTTGGCCATACGGGTCCCCCGATCCGGGGCCGACGCTAGCATGGCGGCGAGGCTTGCAGTCAATTCGAACATCTGTTTGAATTGATCCGTCCGGAGCCCGGACCTGGAGGCGACCATGAGCCCGCCCGAGCCCTTCGTCCCCCATCCCCGCAAGAGCCCGCTGACCACGCCGTGGGAGCCCATCTTCGCCGATATCCGCGACGATCGCTGGGTGCTGGCCGTGGAGCTGCGCGAGCCGCACACCAATTCCCGCGGCGGTGCGCACGGCGGCCTGATCGCGGCCCTGGCCGACAACGCCATGGGCCTGTCGTGCGGGATGGTGCTGGCGCGGCTGGAGATTCCCAGCCAGGGCCTAGTCACCGTTTCCCTGGGTCTGGACTACATCGCCGCCGCCGAGCTCGGGCAATGGCTGGTGTTCGACACCGACTTCATCAAGCCCGGCAAGAGCCTGTGCTACGCCGAGGCCACGGTGTCGGCGGATGGCAAGCCGGTGGCGCGGGCGAGAGCGACGTTCAAGGTGGGGTAAGGGCGTCCTGCAACGCTTACTCCCCCTCCTCCTCGTCATAACCCACCAGCCGTAGCGCCCGAGCCGGTATGCCCTGGAGTTCGCACCAGCGCTCCAGGGCCTCCTCGCGGCCGTGGGTGATCCACACCTCGCCGGGGCGCAGCTCGTCGAGGGTGGCGGTCAGTTCGTCCCAGTCGGCATGGTCGGAGATGATCAGCGGAAGCTCCACGCCCCGCTGGCGGGCCCGCGCCCGCACCCGCATCCAGCCACTGGCGAAGCAGTCGACCGGGTCGGGGAAGCGCCGCGACCAGCGGTCGGCCAGGGCCGAGGGCGGGGCGACGATGATCGCGCCTTCGAAGTCTTTCCTGGTCCCCGTGGTGGCGGGCGCCAGCAGGCCCAGGTCGACGCCGTGACGGCCGTAAAGCCGGTTCAGCCGTTCCATCGCCCCGTGCACATGGATCGTCCGGTCCCAGCCAGCCTCGCGCAGCAATCTGATCACCCGCTGGGCCTTGCCCAGGGCGTAGGCCCCGACGATGTGCGAGCGTTCGGGAAACTGCGCGACCGACTTCAGCAGGGCGGCCACCTCGCCCTTGTCGTCGGGATGGCGGAAGACCGGCAGGCCGAAGGTCGCCTCGGTCACGAACACGTCGCAGGGCACGGGCTCGAAGGCCGGGCAGGTGGGATCGCGGCGGCGCTTGTAGTCGCCGGAGACGACGATGGTCATGCCCTTCCAGCGCACCACGGCCTGGGCCGAGCCCAGTACGTGGCCGGCCGGGACCAGCCCGACCTCGACGCCGTTGTGGGTGAAGGTCTGGTCGTAGGCCACGGGATGGCGGCGGCCGGCGAAGTCCTCGCCGTAGCGCTCGGCCATGATCGCCAGGGTCTCGGGGGTGGCGGCCACCACGCCGTGGCCGGCCCGGGCGTGGTCGGCGTGGCCATGGGTGACTACCGCCCGGTCCACGGGGCGGACGGGGTCGATGTAGAAGTCTCCGGGCGGGCAGTAGAGCCCGTCGGGCTTCGGACAGATCAGGTCCTGCGGCTTCATCACGATGGATATGGCAACGCGCGCGGCTATAAACCTATCCATGAGCACAGATAACAGCATGGGCGAACAGCATCGGTTCATCGCCGACGCCATGAACGAAGGCAGCCCGCAGGCGCGCGCCCTGGGCCTGGTGACCCTGGAGATCGGCGACGCGGTCGCCATCCTCAGGGCGCCCTATCGCCCCGAGATCGTCGGCGACCCGGAGACCGGGGTGATCGCCGGCGGGGTGGTGACCACCCTGCTGGACCACGCCAGCGGCCAGGCGGTGCACGCGGCCATGAGCGAATGGACCTCGATCGCCACCCTGGACCTGCGCATCGACTACATGCGGCCGGCCCAGCCGGGCCGCGACGTGCTGGCCCGCGCCCATTGCTACAAGGCCACCCGTTCGGTCGCCTTCGTGCGGGCCGTGGCCTACGAGGACGATCCCGACGATCCGGTGGCCGCCGCCCAGGCCGCCTTCATGCTGGACTCCAGCGCCGGCAAGAAGCCCGGCGCCAATCTCAAGCCGCCCCGCTCCAAGGCCTTGGGCAGGGGAGACGCCGCATGAGCGACGCCGACACCCGCCTCAGCGCCGTGCTGGGCTCGATCCCCTACGCCCGGTTCATCGGCATGCGGGCCGAGTTGGCCGGCGACGAGATGACCGCCGTCCTGCCGTTCTCCGACCATATCGTCGGCAACCCGCTGCTGCCGGCCATCCATGGCGGGGTGCTGGGCGCCTTCATGGAGATGACCGCCCTGGCCCAGCTGTCGGTGGCCGAGCCTCTGAAGCGCCAGCCGCGCACCATCGACATCTCGATCGAGTACCTGCGCTCGGGCCGCCCCCTGACCACCTTCGCCCGCGCCAAGATCAACAAGGTCGGCCGGCGGATCGCCAACGTCCATGTCGAGGCCTGGCAGGAGCAGCGCGCCGCCCCGATCGCCGCCCTGCGCGGCCATTTCCTGCTGACGGCGGCGGAGGATTGATCCGAATGGAGAACGTTGGTCTCTAAGGTAAAAGTTTCCATTGTAACGGTTTCAGTCGACAACATTACACCTCTGTAATGCCGATTATCGCCGTCAACGTTTCTTAAAAACGCTTCATGAAGCAAAGGTAACGGGCATTCATCATCCCGCGGGCCTATATCCCTGATCACCGGACGCGGACGGCGCGCCGGATCAACAGGGAACCAAGACAATGACCTTCTCGAACAACGCCTTCTCGGGTTTCGCCAGCATCGTTCTGGCCATGCTGCCCCTCGTCGTGATCGCCGGTTCGCTCGTCACGAGCTTCTAAGTGATCGCCGCGTAGCTCCACCGGGTTCGCGACCCTCAGGCGCCCAGCGCCTCGCGGGCCGCCCGGTGGAGAAGGGCGTGACGATGCGCCAGACGATCGATGTCGGCGTCGTATCCGCCGCCGATCACCCCCGCCACGGGGATCTCCCTTTCCAGACATGAGCCCAGGACGAACGCCTCGCGCCGCGCGAGCCCCTCGTCGCTCAGAGACAGGCGCCCCAGCTTGTCGTCCGCGTGCGGATCGACCCCGGCGTTGAAGAACACCAGGTCCGGCGCCACCCGCGCCAGCAGGTCCGGCAGGATCTCTCCCAGCTTTTCCAGATAGGCCCCGTCGTCCATGCCGTCCGGCAGGTCGACGTCCAAGTCGCTCGTCGCCTTGCGGGCCGGGAAGTTCTTCTCGGCGTGCATCGAGAAGGTAAAGACGCTGGGATCGCCTTCGAAGATCCGGGCCGTGCCGTCGCCCTGGTGGACGTCGAGGTCGACGACCAGCACCTGGCCGACCCTGCCCTCCGCCAGCAGCCGCCGCGCCGCCACCGCCACGTCGTTGAACACGCAGAAGCCCGCTCCGGTGTCGGCCTGGGCGTGGTGGCTGCCGCCGGCGGTGTTGCAGGCGATCCCGTGCGCCAGAGCCAGGCGCGCCGCCGCCAGGGTGCCGCCGACCGCGGCCTGGGCCCGCCTGGCCACGGACTCGGTATTAGGCAGGCCGACCCGACGGGCGACGTCGGCCGGCAAGGTCAGGTCGATGACGCCGCGCACATAGGCCTGATCATGGACCAGCAGCAGGCTCTCCAGGTCGATCGGCTCGGGCCGCACGAAACCGGCCGGTCCCGCCACGCCTTCGGCCTCCAGCACCGCGGCAAGGCGCGCGAACTTGTCCATCGGAAAACGATGGCCGGCCGGCATCTCGGCGCGGAAGGCGGGGTGGTGGACGATCGGAGGGAAGGGCGTGGCCATCACGCCACGATGGGAAAGGCGTCGCGCTGACGCAAGGTCACGTCTTGCCCCGCCCGTTCCACACGCCTAACCAACCGCCATGCGCACGCCCGAGAACCTCGCCGAGATCCTGACCCTCGAACCGATCGAGGTGAACCTGTTCCGGGGCGTCAGCCCCAATGACGGCTTTCCCCGCATCTTCGGCGGGCTGGTCATCGCCCAGGCCCTGACCGCGGCCTACAAGACCGTGCCCGACCGCATCTGCCATTCGCTGCACGCCTATTTCATCCGGCCCGGCGACGTGAACGCGCCGGTGCTCTACGAGGTCGAGCGGGCCCGCGACGGCGGCACCTTCACCACCCGGCGGGTGGCGGCCATCCAGCACGGCGAGCAGATCTTCAACCTGGCCTGTTCCTTCCAGACCCCGGAAGAGGGCCTGGAGCATCAGATGGGCATGCCCGACGCCCCCGATCCGGAAAGCCTGCCGACCGAGGCCGAATATCTGCGCTCGCTGGGCGACGACCTGCATCCGCGCTTCGTGAAGATGGCCGAGCATCCCCGACCGGTGGATCTGCGCTGGGTCGATCCGCAGCATCCGACCAGGCCTACGCCCAAGCCGTCGACCAAGCAGGTGTGGATGCGGGCTCGCGCGGTGATCGGCGACGACATCCGCCTGCAGCAGTGCGCCCTGGCCTACGCCTCGGACATGGCCTTCATGGAAAGCGCCCTGCGCCCGCACGGCCTGATCTGGACCACGCCCGGCCTGCAGGCCGCCAGCCTGGACCACGCCATGTGGTTCCACCATCCGTTCGACTTCAACGACTGGATACTGTTCGCCCAGGACAGCCCCTCGGCTTCGCAGGGCCGCGGCCTGGTGCGCGGCCAGATGTTCACCCGCGACGGCAAGCTGGTGGCCTCGGTGGCCCAGGAATGCCTGATGCGGGTGCGGAAGTAGGCTAGACGGTCACCGCGAACTTGATGTCGCAAAATGCGACATCAAGCTGAACAACCTATTCTTCCCATGAGCGGGAGGAAGAGGAGCAACTCAGTCGTCGTGGCGCTCGGCGTCGTCTTCGTCCTCGACCGGTCCTTCCGGCTCGCCCACCATCGTCGGCGGATCGGCCAGGACCAGGCCCTCGGCGATTTTCACCTCGGGCACGGCGGCGCGGGTGAAGGGCAGGTACCAGGTCTGGCCGCCCAGGGCGGGGCTGATCTCCAGCAGGTCGTCGGCGCCGAAGTTCTGGACGCTCTTGATCTTGCCGATCAGCTCTTTGGTCGCCACGTGGCGGACGGTCAGGCCGATCAGGTCGGCCAGGTAGAATTCGTCCTCGTCGGGCTCCGGCAGAGCCGAGCGCGGCACGTAGAGGCGCAGGCCGCGCAGGGCGTCGGCGGCTTCCTTGGTGTCGATCCCGACGCAACGGGCGACGACGCCGTCCTTGGCCACGCGGGCGGTGGTCAGGGTCAGGGCGGGCGAGCCGTCCTGGCGCGTCAGCACCTTGAACTTGGTCAGGGTCAGCGGGTCTTCGGTATAGGTCGCGATGCGCACCTCGCCGCGCACGCCGAAGCCGCCGGCGACGCGGCCGACCAGGATCAGGGTCTGAGCGGGGGGCGAGGTCATGAGAGCGCGCAAAAGAAAACGCCGCCGCCGAACGGGTGTCCGGCGGCGGCGCGTCCGAAAGCCTTAGCCTTCGGTGGTTTCTTCCGAAGCCGGGGCTTCTTCGGCGGCCGGAGCCTCTTCGGCGACGACTTCCGGCTCCGGAGCCGGAGCGGCGGCGGCTTCGGCGGCCGCGGCGGCGGCGGCTTCAGCGGCGGCCTTAGCGTCTTCCTTGGCCTGGGCTTCGGCGGCGGCGCGCTCTTCTTCGCGCTGGGCGCGTTCGGCGATGCGCTCCTGAGCCTTCTTGCCCGGGGCGCCCTTCTGCGGGTTGTTGCCGTGGGCCCAGGTGGTCAGGCCTTGGGCGGCCAGGAAGCGGGCGACGCGGTCGGTCGGCTGGGCGCCCTTCTTGAGCCACTCCTGGATGGACTCGACCTTCAGGGTCACGCGCGCGGCGTCGTCCTTCTTGAGCAGCGGGTTGTAGGTGCCGACCTTCTCGATGAAGCGGCCGTCGCGGGGCGAGTGGCTGTCGGCGACGACGATCGAGTAGTAGGGGCGCTTCTTGGCGCCGCCACGGGCGAGACGGATCTTCAGCATAGTCTTAGTCCTTGGTCTAAAGTTCTATTTCTTGAACGGGTTGAAGCCGGGGGGCAGGCCGCCCAGTCCGGACAGGAGGTTGGGCTTGGCGTCGCCGCCGCCCCCGGATCCCGGAAGACCGGGGAGCCCCGGAAGGCCGCCAAGGCCCCCCGCGGAAGTCTGGTCGGGCGCGGCCATCTTGCCGCCGCCCATGGCTTTGAGCCGGGACATGTCGCCGCCGCCCATCATGGCGGCCATGCGGGCCATGCCCTTGCCGCCGTCCTTGCTCATGGCCTTGAACATGTCGGCCATCTGGCGGTGCTGCTTGAGCAGGCGGTTGACCTCGGCCACATCGACGCCGGCCCCGGCCGCGATGCGGCGCTTGCGGGAGGCGGCCAGGATGTCGGGCTTCTTGCGCTCAAGCTTGGTCATCGACGAGATGATCGCCTGCTGGCGGCGGAAGATGCTGTCGTCGATGCCGCTCTCGGCGATCTGCTTCTTGACCTTCTGGACTCCCGGCAGCAGGCCCATGATGCCCTGCATGCCGCCCATCTTCTGCATCTGCGACAGCTGGGCCGACAGGTCGTTGAGGTCGAACTGGCCCTTGGCCAGCTTCTTGGCCATGCGCTCGGCTTCGGCCACGTCGAGGTCCTGGGCGGCCTTCTCGACCAGGGCGACGACGTCGCCCTGACCCAGGATCCGGCCGGCCACGCGGCGGGCGTCGAACACGTCCAGGGCGTCGATCTTCTCGCCGGCGCCCAGGAACTTGATCGGCAGGCCGGTGACGTGGCGCATCGACAGCGCCGCCCCGCCGCGGCCGTCGCCGTCGGCGCGGGTCAGGATCAGGCCGGTCAGCGGCAGGCGCTCGTGGAAGGCCTTGGCCGTGCGCACCGCGTCCTGGCCGGTCAGGCTGTCGGCGACCAACAGGGTCTCGGTCGGCGTGGCGATGCGGGCGATTTCCGCCGCCTCGCTCATCATCGCCTCGTCCAGCGTGGTGCGGCCGGCGGTGTCGAGGATCAGGACGTCGTAGCCGCCCAGCTTGGCGGCGGTCAGGGCGCGCTTGGCGATGTCGGCGGCGCTCTGGCCGGCGACGATCGGCAGGCTCTCGACCTCGACCTGCTTGGCCAGCATGGCCAGCTGTTCCATGGCGGCCGGGCGGCGGGTGTCGAGCGAGGCGACCAGCACCTTCTTGCGCTCGACCTTATTCAGCCGCAGGGCCAGCTTGCCGGTGGTGGTGGTTTTGCCGGAGCCCTGCAGGCCGGCCATCAGGATCACCGACGGCGGGTTCAGGGCCAGGTTCAGGCCGGTCGCGACCTCGCCGCCCAGCATGTCGACCAGGCCGTCATAGACGATCTTGACCACCTGGTCGGCCGGCTTGACCGAGCGGATGACCGCTTCGCCCGAAGCGCTTTCCTTGGCCTTGCTGATGAAGTCCTTGACCACCGGCAGGGCGACGTCGGCTTCCAGAAGGGCGACGCGGACCTCGCGCAGCGCCTCGTCGATGTCCTTCTCGGACAGCACGCCGCGACCGCCGAGGCGGTCGAAGACCCCTGAAAGTCGCTCTGTAAGGCCGTCGAACATGTCGAACCCTGGATCCCGAACTCAAGACCAAACGCAATCAGCCCCCGTGGACGATCGCGTCGACGGGGGTCCTCGCCGTCCTCGTCCGGATGGATCCTGCGCTAACAGGCCGGGGTCGTGACGGTGGAGGCGCTGCTGATATAGCGCCGGAAGGGCGCGCTTATGCACGAAAGGGAGCCGGGAGTCAAAACGCCGGATAGGCCCGCGACAGCCGCCAGGCCGTTTCAGGTGGCAGGCGGCGTCCGTAGCGCTCGATCGCCGCCGAAACGTCGGGTCGAGCGAGCAGGGCGTTCCAGCGTCGGCGATAGTCTTCGTCAGTCTTGCCGAGCGGCGGATGCATCGGCGGCAGGTTGACGGCTTGAAGCATTTCGTTGCGGCGTCCGGGACCACTCAACGCTTGGATCAGCAGGGCCGCCGTTCGGTCTTCGGGATCATTGCAGGTTAAGCTGACGCGCCAGTTGATGGGGTCAAGCCGAGCGACATGGTCGCCTTTCAGGCAGGCTTGCAGCGCGCGCAGCGGCCAGAGGGTTACATCATCATCTCGGGAATAGCCGACATATTCGGTCTTGTCCTGCTTCTGCGCCACGTTCCACCAGTCCAGCAGTCGGTTGGCCTCGTCCGGGCGATCCGAGCGGATCAGGCCTTCGATCACCCCAGTCAGGCCTGGGACGAAAAGCATGTCGCCCGACTTGCCGGCCTTGCCGACCGCTTCGGCATCCAGAACCTCGCGCGCCTCGTCGACACGGCCGTCCTCAAGGAGCCGCTGCACGAGCCAGGCCCGCTGGCCATCGCCGCCAGTCCCAGTTTTGCCGAACGCCAGTCCGAAAGGCTGGGTGTTTTCGATATCGGCGCGCATGAACCGGCGCGCGGCGGAGAGCACTGCCGCCTCGTCGCCTTCACGGCTCAAGCTGGCCAGCTCCCGTGTCCAGTCCTCGCCCAAGGGCGGCGCTGGCGATTTGAGCGGCCGGTCGATGGCGGCGGTCAGTTCGGGCGGTCTCAGCCAGGCGGTGGCGAAGCGGCGGTCCGTCTGGATCGAGAGGGATCCCTGCCGGTCAATTTGAGTCAGGCGCTCCAGGCCTTCGATGTCGCGGCTCGCCGCGAACATCGCCATGACGCCAATCTCGGTGGATCCGATCGTCCGATTCGGAAAACGATCAAGCTTGTTTATGGCCTCGGCGGCGCGGGCGGCGGATGCTCCGGCGCCTGGAATGTCCGTCAGTCGCTCGATCAGGTAGTAGAACGCGAAGCGCACCTGCACTTCGGTTCCCGACAACGGAGCCAGGGACGCCTGCACGATTAGGCGGTCTGTTAGATCGAATCGTCCCTCTCGAGCGGCGCAGATCGCGGTCGCCACCGCCAGGCGCGCGCCGTGAAATCTGTCCAGACGGTCGGACAGCGCCAAGTCCGCCATGGCCGGAGAGCCCGTACAGTCGCCAGCGTTCGCCACCTGGATGAAGGCTTCAATCCGAGCACTGTCGCTCGTCTGGGCCACAGCCTGCGTGGCCAGGCAACAGGCGATCAGGCTGGCGACGAAAGAAAGAACTGATGCGCGCATGGGCTCCCCGGAAGTCCGGGATAGCTTAGCCGAAGGAAACAACCAAGGGCCTAGCCCCGCAGCTCCAGCCCGTTGCCTTCAGGGTCGGACAGGTAGAGCGACACCGCCTCGCCGGTCGAGCCGTAGCGTTCGCCGATGTCGCCGATCGCCACGCCGTGGGCTTCCAGGTGGGCGCGGACCACATCGACGTCGAAGTCGACCACCCGCAGGCACAGGTGGTCCATGTTGTGGCCGTCCGGCCCCGGTGCGGGACCGCCCATTCGGCCCAGGCGGCCGGCGACGTCGACCAGGTCGATCAAGTGGGCGCCGGCCCGCAGCTGCACCAGGCCGATGGCGTCCTGCCGCCGCTCGACCACGCAGCCCAGCACCTCGACATAGAACCGCTCCATGGCGACGGGGTCGCGGGCGCGGATCACCACGTGGTCGATGCCGAGCAGGCGCATGACGAGGTCCTCGGGTTCGGTGTCGCGGTCGAGGTATTCATGGCCGGCCGGTCAGGCAAGACCGGCCGGCCGGGCGGCCTTAAAGCAGCCAGCCGCTGGTCGACAGCCCGCCGCCCGAGACCAGCAGGGCGAAGTCCGAATGGGCGTCGCCGTCCAGGTCGCCCCAGATGATCGAGGCCTGGCTGAACAGTCCGCCCAGTCCGAACAGCCCCAGGTCGACGCCGCCCAGGGCGCCGACCGCCGAGAAGATGCTGGCATAGGTGCTGACCATGAGCTGGCCCAAGCCGCTGGCGGTGAGGTGGGAGACCAGCGAGAAGGCCTGGTCGCCGTCCAGCGCGCCGTTGGCGTCCAGCGCGCTGAAATCGAACAGGTCGCCCCGGCCGTAATCGCTGATGTAGTCGATCGACAGGCCGTCCTTGTCGAACGAAGCGCTGTCGAACACGAAGACGTCGTTCCCGGCGCCGCCAGCCAGGATGTCGAAATCGGCTCCGCCGTTCAGCCGGTCATTGCCCGACCCGCCAAGCAGGATGTCCTTGCCGCCCGCCCCGAACAGGCTGTCGGCGCCCCCTTCGCCGCTCAGCAGGTTGAAGGCGTCGTTGCCCTCGATGAGGTTGGCCGAGCCGTTGCCCGTGCCCAGGGCGGCGGCGCCGGTCAGTCGCAGGTTCTCTAGGTTGGCGGAGAGACTGTAGCTGATCGAGCTCCAGACGGTGTCGATCCCGCCGCCGGCCAGTTCGGTCACCGTGTCGCGCCAGTTGTCGACGATGTAGCGGTCGTCGCCGGCCCCACCGGTCATCCTGTCGACGCCCGTTCCGCCGTCCAGCACGTCATTGCCCAGGCCGCCGATCAGGATGTCAGCCCCGTCGCGGCCTTCCAGCGTATCGTTCCCGGCGTTGCCGGTCAGGGTGTTGGCCGCCGTATTGCCGATCAACCAGTCCGAACCCGAGCCGCCCACCGCGTTCTCGATCGTCGCGCCATAGGCGATGGCGACGTTGTCGGTGAGCCGGCCGACCACCGGATTGGCGGCCAGCAGGGCCATGTTGGACGTGTAGGTCGACAGGGCCACCGGGGCGTAGCCGGCCGCCGCCCGGTTGGCGTTGACCTGCTCGAACGACGGGGCGGTGTCGTAGGTCACTCCGCCGACGCTGCTGAGCGCGCCGGGGGTCAGGTCGATGACCTGGTCGGTCGCGTAGCCCGAGGCGTCCAGGGTGTCGATCCCGCCGGCGTCCCAGATGGCCATGACCGGGGCCGGGGTCTTGGTGAAGTCGTAGGAATCGCGGCCGGCGTTGCTGTTGAAGCCGTAGGTCGTGTCGCCCGTGCGGGTGGTCATGTCGGCGCCATAGATCGCCTGGATGGCGGCGATGTCGTGCACCAGCGGGGTCGAGGCGTAGACCGTGGCCGAGAGGTTGAAGTCGAAGTGCCGCGCCCCGGTCTCGGAGGCGGGGAAGTAGGACATGATGCTGTAGGCGCGGCTGTCCTGGTAATACTCGGCGTTGGCCGCGTAGGTGATGCTGACGCCAGGGGCGGCGTTGTAGTCGCCGGGGTGCTCCAGCCCCAGGGCGTGGCCGCTTTCGTGGGTCAGGGTGTGGATGCCGTAGAGGCCCTCGTCCAGCTGGAAGTTGCTGGGCTGGTTGGCGCTGACCCAGACGTCGCCGGCGATCAGGTCGGCGTTGTCGGGCGTGTAGTCGTGCGGCAGGTAGGCATAGGCCTGGGTGCCGGGCCGGTTGGTGTAGTTGGCGAAGGTGATGTCGGCCTGTTCGGGGGCGGTCTCCACTAGGGTGGGGGCGATCAGGTCGTCCCAGCTGGCCATGGCCTCGCGGGCCGCGGCCTTCTGGGCTTCGGTGAACGGCGCGAAGCCGAAATATTCGGGACGGCCGTACAGTTGCCCGCCCTCTTCGTAGACATAGGGTTCGGCGAACATGCTTTCGGCGGTGTGGAAGCCGAAGTTGAGCACGCTGACGTCGCCGTCGCGCGGTGTGGCGTGGGCAATGTCGCCGGGTGTCCAGCCGGCGTCGCCCCGGTGCAACTGCGCGGTCGCCTGCTCGATCGTGAACACCGGCTTGCCGCGGATCGCGCCGCCTTGGCCGTCCACCGAGGCGTTGACGGGTTCGACCGAGACGTCCGGCGCCGGCGCGACCACGTCGATCGGCCCCTGGAAGACCGGGAAGTCGATGTCGCGATGGAGGTCCTGGTCCAGGCTTTCGTCGTGAAGGCGCATCGGGTCTTTCCGTTGGCTGGTGTTGCGGTCATTCCGCCGAGGTCAGGGGGCCGGCCGTGATCGCCACGGCAGGGTCTCGGCGAGCGCGGCGTTCACGGCCGCGTCGAACTGGGGAGTTGGATTGGTCCCCTTGGCGGGAAGGCGCGTCGCGCGGGGCGCGGCGCCGAACAGCTCGGACGGCGCGGCCGTGGCGCGGAAGACGCGCAGGCTGAAGACCAGCAGCGGGGCGCTCCCAGCGCCGCCGTCGGCGGGCTGAACGTTGGCGTGGAACAGCAGGACGGCGGTGTCGGCGGCGATCAGGCCGGGATCGCCCGGCGCCAGCAGGACGACCGGGATCGGCGCCTTGTCGGCGGCCAGGACCCTGACCCGGTCGCAGAGCGCGGCCTGGAGCCGGCGGCGGTCCGGCGTCCGGTCGGGATCGACCAAGCATTGGACGCCCAGCCGCTTCGCGCCGTCCCAGGTCAGGACGGGAGTCGAGGCCATCGTCGCGTCAGCGCAAATCATGGCCCCGATCAGGGGCAGGGCGCAGGCCCATGCCATGAATTGTCGGATTGGCGACATGGATCTCCCGCAGCCGATCCGTCTCCGGGATCTTCGGCCCCATGACCTTCGCGAGGAAATCCGTGTTGTGCAAGCGTAAGGTGTATTGTGAAGCTTAGATATTTCGCCGTGCGCTCAAGCTTGCGGGGGCGGGTCTCAGTCGGCGGGCGAGGTGATGGTCGCGCCGGAAGCCTTCAGGCGATCGAGGACACCGTTGGCCGGAAGCAGGAAGGCCAGGTCGACGACGGCGACGGTCACGCCCGGCCGGTTCAGGGCCTCGTTCAAGGCGTCGGCCGACTGGCTAATCTGCTGGGCCAGCAGGGCCGGGCCGCCGGGCGCGCGCATCACGCAACGCTGCGCGGCCGAGGCCGAATAGCGGGTCCGCACGCTGGCCAGGTCGCCGTTGGCCCAGTCGGTCCCGATGTCGGTCGGATGGGCGCCGTCATATTCGAGCTCGGTCAGGGCGTCGCGCAGGCAGGCCAGGTTGGCGTCGTCCGACAGCTTGCCGGCGCTGGCGAGGATCGGGCCCAGCCGGTACTGGCTCATCGCCTTGACCTTGACGCCCTTGGCCTTGGCCATCCGCTCGATGGTGCTGACCGGCTTGGCCTCGGACAGGCCCGCCGCCTGGCGGAAGTCCGACAGCAGGACGAAGCCGGCCACGGCGGGCTTCCAGTCCTTGTAGGGCACGCCGGTGCGGCCGGCGCGCTCGCGGGCGCTGACGAACCGGGCCAGCAGGTCGGGAGGCAGGCGGTTCTCCAGCTTCTTGCCGAACGGTTGGCGCACCCCGCCGCCGCCGGTCAGGAAGAACTTGGTGATCTGCAGCGGGCCGACCGAGGCCTCGGGCGGGACCAGCACTAGGCTGGCCTGATCCATCGCGCGGTCCAGTCGGGGACTGTCCCATTTCAGCTGGTGCGGCAGGGGCGGGGCCGAGCCGACGACGTAGAGTTTGGCGCCGCCCTTCTCGACCAGCCACAGGGCCGGGCCGGGCGGCCGGGCGACCACCTGCAGCTCCTCGACCACGGCGCTGCCGGGATCTTGCGGGAACAGTTCGACCGACTGCGGCGGCGGAGTCTGAGCAAGGGCCGCGGCCGCCGTCAGGGCCAGAACCGTTCCGCCGATCAGCGCCGATAGGGTTCGAACCATGGCCGTCCTCGTTCGTGGGTCACCGGGGCAGATGGGTATCGGAATGCCGTGGCGAAAGCGCGGCGGGGGGCAGGTCGCGCAGGGTCTGGGCCAGCAGCCGCCCCTCGGCGCCCCGGCTGGAGCCCGCCCGCCAGGCGACGACGATCTCGCGCGTGGAATGGTCGGAGTCCAGCGGCCGGATGGTGACCGGCGCGTTGTGGGCCAGGCCCGCGGCCACCGCCATCGACGGCAGGAACGACACGCCCAGGCCCGAGCCGATCATCTGCACCAGGGTGGGCAGGGAGGTGGCCGCAAAGCTTTCCTCGTCGCCCAGGCCGGCGCCGCGCGGCGGCTCCAGCCCGCAGGCGGCCAGGGCGTGGTCGCGCAGGCAATGGCCGTCTTCGAGCAGGATCATGTCGTCGCCGCGCAGGCTGTCGGGGTCGACCCGGTCGAAGGCCGCCATGCGGTGGTTGGCCGGGGCGGCGGCCAGCAGTTCGTCATCCTCGACATGGGCCCAGTCCAGGCCGGTCATGTCGTAGGGCAGGGCGATCAGGGCCGCGTCCAGTGCGCCGGACTTGAGGGCGGCGATCAGCCGGTGGGTCAGGTCCTCGCGCAGGTACAGTTTCAGCTTCGGGAACTGGTCGCGCAGGGCCGGCAGGGCGCGCGGCAGCAGATAGGGGGCGACGGTTGGGATCACGCCCAGGCGGAACCGGCCGGCCAGGGGCTGGCCCGCCCCGCGCGCGGCCTGCACCAGGTCCTCGGCCTGGGCCAGGATCGCCTCGGCCCGGCGCACGGCCTCCTGGCCGGCGGCGGTCAGGATCACGCCCGAGCGGGCGCGGTCGACGACCGGCGCGCCCAGGATCTTCTCCAGCTCCTGGATGCCGGCCGACAGGGTCGGCTGGGTGACGTGGCAGGCCTCGGCCGCCCGGCTGAATGAACCGTGCTCCGACAGGAGCTTCAGATATTGCAGCTGGCGGAGGGTGGGAAGCATCGGCCCTACATAGGGTGGATCTATTGGAAATCCAAAAGCAATCGACCGCATCTTGGCCTGGCGGCTCAGGCGCCTACAGGATGGGCGCATAGATTGGAGCTATCGCCAAGCATGAAACAATCGATTGGCCCTATCGATTTCCCTTCCGTACAAGGCTCCTCGCAATTCCTGCAGGAGAACTTCATGTCCTTGATCAACACCCAGATCAAACCCTTCACTGCCCAGGCCTACAAGGGCGGCAAGTTCGTCGAGGTCAGCGACGCCGACCTGAAGGGCAAGTGGTCCGTCGTGTTCTTCTACCCGGCCGACTTCACCTTCGTCTGCCCGACGGAACTGGAAGACCTGGCCGACAACTACGCCACGTTCCAGCGCCTGGGCGTCGAGATCTACGCGGTGTCGACCGACACCCACTTCTCGCACAAGGCTTGGCACGACAGCTCGCCGGCGATCGGCAAGATCCAGTACGTCATGGTCGGCGACCCGTCGGGCCAGATCACCAACAACTTCGGCGTCATGCGCGAAGGCGTGGGCCTGGCCGACCGCGGCACCTTCCTGGTCGACCCGGAAGGCGTGATCCAGTTCACCGAAGTGACGGCCGAAGGCATCGGCCGCAACGCCATCGAACTGCTGCGCAAGATCAAGGCCGCCCAGTACGTCGCCAGCCACCCGGGCGAAGTTTGCCCGGCCAAGTGGGAAGAGGGTGAAAAGACCCTCGCCCCGTCGCTCGACCTGGTCGGCAAGATCTAGGCCGACTTACGGCTCGCCGCGGCCCTCGGGTCGCGGCGACGCCCCCCATAGTCTGAAACTCGAAATTCCCGCGTCGCGTCTCTCCTCCCCCTCGGGAGACCCGCCGCCCCGCAGTCGGAGCCCGCCATGTTGGACGATGGTCTGAAGACCCAGCTGAAAGCCTATCTGCAGAACCTGCGCCAGCCGATCGAGCTGGTCGCCTCGCTGGGCGAGGGCGCGGGGTCCAAGGACATGCTCGCGCTGCTCGAGGACGTGGCCGGAACCTCCGACAAGGTCAGCCTGAACCTGGCCGGCGACGACGCCCGCAAGCCGTCCTTCGCCATCACCCGCGCGGCGGGCGACGCGGACGTCCGCTTCGCCGGCCTGCCCCTGGGTCACGAGTTCACTTCGCTGGTGCTGGCCCTGCTGCATGTCGGCGGCCACCCGCCGAAGTTCGACGCCGAGGCGCTGGACCAGGTCCGCGCCCTGGAGGGCGAGTTCCGCTTCGAGACCTATTTCTCGCAGAGCTGCCAGAACTGCCCGGATGTGGTCCAGGCGCTGAACACCATGGCGGCCCTGAACCCCAACATCACCCACGTCGCCATCGACGGCGCGTTGTTCCAGGCCGAGGTCGAGGAACGCCAGGTGATGGCCGTCCCGACCATCCTGCTGAACGGCCAGCCGTTCGGCCAGGGCCGCATGAGCCTGGAGCAGATCCTGGCCAAGCTGGACACCGGCGCGACGGCCCGCGAAGCCGAGAAGATCAAGGCCAAGGACGCCTTCGACGTTCTGGTCGTCGGCGGCGGCCCCGCCGGCGCCGCGGCGGCGATCTACGCCGCCCGCAAGGGCATCCGCACCGGCGTGGCGGCCGAGCGCTTCGGCGGCCAGGTGCTGGACACCATGGCCATCGAGAACTTCATCTCGGTGTCGCACACCGAAGGCCCGCGCCTGGCCGCCAATCTCGAGCAGCACGTCAAGGACTACGACGTCGACATCATGAACCTGCAGAAGGCGGTCGGCCTGGTTCCCGCCAAGACGCCGGGCGGGCTGATCGAGGTCAAGCTCGAGAACGGCGCCAGCCTGACGTCGCGGAGCGTGATCCTGGCCACCGGCGCCCGGTGGCGGAACATCAACGTGCCCGGCGAGGCCGAGTACAAGAACAAGGGCGTGGCCTATTGCCCGCACTGTGACGGCCCGCTGTTCAAGGGCAAGCGCGTGGCGGTGATCGGCGGCGGCAACAGCGGCGTCGAGGCGGCCATCGACCTGGCCGGCATCGTCGCCCACGTGACCCTGATCGAGTTCGACAGCCAGCTGCGCGCCGACGCCGTCCTGCAACGCAAGCTGGCCAGCCTGCCGAACGTGCGCATCGTCACTTCGGCCCTGACCACCCAGGTGTTGGGCGACGGCGCAAAGGTCACCGGCCTGACCTACAAGGACCGCAACCACGATCAGGTTCATCAGGTCGACCTGGAGGGCGTATTCGTGCAGATCGGCCTAGTGCCCAACACCGAGTGGCTGAAGGACGCCGGCGTGGCCCTGAGCCCGCGGGGCGAAATCGAGGTCGACCATCGCGGCGAGACCTCGCTGCCCGGCGTGTTCGCCGCCGGCGACGCCACGACCACGCCCTACAAGCAGATCATCATCGCCATGGGTGAGGGCTCGAAGGCGGCTCTGTCGGCCTTCGACTACATGATCCGTCTGGAGCCGGCCGTTCCGGCCGAACAAGAGGCCGCCTGACGTCTCCCCGACGGGGCCGAAGCGCCGCCGATCGGCCGTGCAAAGCCGCCGCGACCGCCCTTCGAGGCCGTCGCGGCGGCTTTCGCGTTTCGGCTTCGTCTATCTGGCGATGCGGCGTTGCGCCTCTCGCCGGGCGCGCGATCTTGATCTCGACAGCAATCTTGAGCGCGGGCTATCCTGTTAACGAATGGGCAAATGATTCTGCGCGGCTGAGGGGCCGAATCGGCGCGATGGGCGTCGAGTCGCGGGGCGTTAGAGGGTGGGCAAGATGAGGCTGCTGTCGAAGGGCGATCGCAACACCAAGGGCGGCGTCAAGCCCGTGATGCTGGCCGCCGAGAACGATCGGCCCGAAGCCGACGGCGGCGGCGACCGCCTGGTCGAGGCCACCCAGGCCATCGGCGTCCGCTACGAGACCATCCACGGCGGGCTGGACAGCATCAGCCGGGTGATCGAGCATCTGCGGGCCATCGAGCCGCTGATTTCCGAGATCCGCGGCCCGGTCGCCGAGGAGTTCGAGGCCCGTCGCGCCGAGCATGCCGAGCTGATCGCCCTGCGCGCCGCCCACGACCAGGCCGCCCGCCAGCTGGCCGCCGCCCAGGCCGAGGAGCGCGAGCTTTCGGCTCGGCTGGCGACCGCCGACGCCGCCCTGACCGAATCCGAGGCGCGCCGCCAGTCGCTGGACGTCGCCCTGGAAGACAGCGCGCTGGAAATCGACCGCCTGCGCAACGGCTTGCAGCAGTCCGAGCTCAAGGTCGGCGGGCTGGAGGCCGCGCTGCGCGACGCCACCGCCCGCGCCGAGCACTTGGCGCAGGACGTCGAGACCCTGCGGATCCAGACCCAGGACATCGACGCCCGCCGCGGCGAGTCGGAGGCCGCCCTGTCGGCCGCCAAGCAGCAGTCGGCCCTGCAGGCCGAAGAACTGGGCACGGTGAAGAAGCGCCTGGAGCAGGCCGGCGCCGACGTGGCCCGCCTGTCGCGCATCGAGACCGAACTGGAAGCCCAGGTCGCCGCCGAGCGCGCCCGCCTGCTGGCCGCCGACAACGCCCTGACCACGGTCCAGGCCGACAGCGCCCGCACGATCCGCGGGCTGGAAGCCCAGGTCGAGGCCGGTCGCGCCGAGGCGCTGGCCCTGCAGACCCGCCTGGAGACCGCCACTGGCCGCGCCGACAAGCTGGAGGAAATGAACGGCCAGATCTCGGCCCGCCTCAACGAGAGCAGCGCCCAGCAGCAGGCCGTCGAACGCCGGGCCGGCGATCTCAACGTCGCCCTGGAACGCGCCCTGGAACGGGTCCGCAATCTGGAGGACGAGGTCGAGGACCTGCGTGGCCGCCATGCCGGCGTCGACACCGCCCGCGCCGCCGCGATCGAGCGCGCCGACCAGCTGGCCAAGACCGTCGGGGCCCACGAGAAGGCGCTCAAGCGCGCCGAGGAACGCGCCGCCCAGTTGCGCACCCGCTTCGAGGCCCTGCAGGCCTCGGAAGACGAGACCCGCCGCGCCCACGACGACAAGGTCGCCGAGATGCAGGCCGAGATCGAACGGATCCGCTCGGAGGCCGCCCTGGCCGAAGGCGCCCTGGAATCGGCCCGCCGCGACCGCTCGCGCTTGCAGATGGCCCTGCTGGGCGCCACCAGCGACGACATGCAGGCCGTCGGCTAGATACTTTCGGTCAAGGGCTGACGACATCGACCCCGGGCCGCGCGCCCGGGGTTTTTGTTTGGCTTCTTGTTTGCATGATTCTACCATGACGATCATATATTGACGGTTCTCCCATAGAATGATCACCCTTGCGGCAAGGCTTGGGCGATCGACGCAGGCGAGGCCTCGCGCGACTCCCGAGCCAACAGGGCGGAGGGCGCGATGAAGATCTCGAAACCGGGACGGAAGATCGGCTGGCGGGCGCTGACCGCGGCCCTGGTGTGCCTGGTCGGCGGAGGCGGGCTGTTCGCCGCCCAGGCGATCGACGCCGCCGCGCCGGTCAAGCCGGCCTATCTGGCCGCCTTCCCCAACTTCGCGCCCAGCCTGACCCCGCAGATGCCGGGCGACGTCGACATCGCGCTGAAGACCCAGCTGGAGAACGCCAAGAAGTTCTCCGAGGTGCAGCGCGAGTTCGACCTCTATTCCTGGCAGATGTTCCTGGCGCTGAACTGGCCCACCAACAGCCAGGGCGCGGCCGCGCCCAAGCTAACCGACACCCGGTTCGGCCCGCCGCACTGGACGCTGTGGCACAATTCCAGTTCGATCTTTCAGACCGACGGCGCGAAGCCGGCGGCCTGCGGCGTCTCGCCGAAGGCCCGGACCCTGACGCTGTTCCGCGGCGACCTGGTAAAGCCGGTCAGCAAGGGGCTGGCGCCGTTCTCGGCCCAGGCCACGGCCAACGCCGACCCGCGCGCCACCCGCTTCCTGGGCGTGCTGTCGGCGGTGGGCGAGCTGAACGCGGCCAATCTCGGCGACGACATCAACCAGGCCTTCTCCGGGCCGATGATCGATCAGAACGGCGAGTTCGTCTATTACGAGATCATGATCGACCCCAACGAGGTCGGCTATCTCTGCGACAACAGCCTCTACAACATCAACGGCCAGGTCGCCTTCACCAAGGGCGGCGGCAAGGTGGCCATGCCGATCGGAACGCCCGACAAGGACTGGAGCGGATCGTTCGAGCTGAAGTTCGCCTGGCGGATCCTCAAGCCCGGCAAGGACGACTTCACGCGGTTCTACACCAGCACCGCGGTGGTCATCGACCAGGGTCCGGACGGCAGGCAGCTGGAGCGCAAGGTGACGGTCGGCCTGGTCGGCATGCACATCGGCCACAAGACCCAGACCTCGCCGCAGTGGATCTGGTCGACCTTCGAGCATGTCGATAATCTGGACGTCGACGCGGTGGCCCACCCCAAGCTGAACCCGTCGTTCGTCGATCCCAATTGCCCGATGTGCGCGGTCAACCAGCTGCCGCAGAAGGTGAAGGGCGTCTATCCTCGCATCCCGACCCAGGCCTGGCGCGGCATCCCGATCCCCGGCGACAAGGTCGCCCTGAACCGCCAGGCCCAGGCGGTCTTGAAGGCCCAGGGGTCGGTCTGGCAGTACTACCAACTGATCGACACCCAGTGGCCGACCGACCCGACGGCGGCGCCCGCGCCCTGGAACGGCGGCCTGCCGGGCGCCATCGGCAACAAGCCGGGCGGCGCCCCGACCCCGGTGTTCTTGACCAACATCACCATGGAAACCTACTTCCAGAAGGGCAACCAGGTGGCCTGCAACGGCGAGGAATTGCCCAGCGGCCAGGACTGCCTCGCCTCCGGCCCGGCCCAGCCGCCGGTCTGGAACTCGGCGCTCAACAATCTGGGCAAGCCGGTGACGCCGGGGATCAACACCCTGACCTTCCAGACCGAAAGCTGCCTGGGCTGCCACTCATCGGCCGGAGTCTGGACCGCGTACGATCCCAAGAGCGGCAAGGGAAAACAATCGGGCCAACTGACGGCCGACTTCTCCTGGCTGCTCAGCCAGAAGGCGGCTTACGAGAAGTAGTCCGAGCGGCATTCAGCGTTCATCCCGGGAAGCGCGCAGCGCTTGTCCAGGATGACAACGTTTTGAGGGGATCTACGGCGCCTTGCCCGTCTCGACATAGGCTGTCAGGCGGTCGAACTGTTCGCCTAGAACCCGGTCGACGATCGGCGCGATCTTGTCGAGCCCGCCTTTCATGTAGCCGCCGGCGTCATAGGTCTGGGTCAGGGTGGTCTTGCCGTCCTTCTCCGTCAGGGTCCAGCCCAGGTGGCCGGCCGCGCCGGACATCTGCAGCGGTCCCAGGCCCCCGAACAGCCGTAGGCCCTGGCCCGGTTGGGCGTAGACCACGGTCATGTGCAGGATGGAGCCGCCGTTCGGCAGTTTCTCGCAGAAGCAGCCGCCGGCCATCGGGGCCAGGGACAGGTTGGCCGCCGAGCCCGACCAGGTGTGGTCCTTGCTCCACCATTGCGAGGGCTGGGCCAGCGCCGCGTAGACCTTGTCGGCGGGGGCGTTCAGCACGGCGGTGCGCCTGACCTCGAAGCCGTTGGCCTGGGCGTCGACGACCTCGGCGCGTGTTCCAGATGAAAGGGCGGCGGTGGCGGTCAAGGCCAGAGCGGCGGCGTTCTCGTCGGCGCTGCGGTCAGCGACGATCATTACCATCACGGCTATTACGGCCGTCCCTACTACCATCGTTGCTATCGCTG